>Ga0247841_10000406_pt1 | contig 110952 bp, 90 predicted proteins | sample LaCruzMarch2015__2_FD_192410 | JGI IMG/M metagenome (GOLD analysis project Ga0247841, IMG submission 192410) | Freshwater microbial communities from meromictic Lake La Cruz, Castile-La Mancha, Spain - LaCruzMarch2015_18m | ecosystem: Environmental > Aquatic > Freshwater > Lake | place: Spain... | reverse complement strand
TACCGTTACGTGATAGATCGCGCCACAGTACTCAACTCTGATTTGCCGTGCCATACTCCAAAGACTACTGCATCATCCTGCCCAACGCAACCTTATTCTTTATACTAAGGGCTGACCCCTTGAGTTCTCGCATGTACCATCTGTCGCATTTTTATCCAGTCTCCTTAAGCCCGCCGGCTACCAAGCGCCATTGTCGCCGGGGCACTGAGGCACGAGCATAATACGGGGGTAATCCGGGTCGTTGATAAGAAATCCCTTTTCGCGACACATAACGGCGGGCTGTCGTGGTTGGCATAAATGTGCCCCTTCATAGCGGGAAGGTGTCAGAAATGCGGCCTGGGTGCAAGCACGCTGTTGAATTTTGCTGTCGGCCGTGCGGTGCACGCCCCGCACGGCCGAAAAGCGGCGTTTCTCCCGCTCGAAGCTGGAAAAGAAGACAGACCCGCCCTATCGCCTCACAGCTTGTCTACTCGTTGGCGTATTTCATCACGACTTCCGTGTCGTAGTCCGGGAATGGGTCGTCAATTGTCGAAATCATAAGGGTCGTATCTCCCCAATCGCCAATTGCTCAAGAAGCGAACGACCAAGCTTCCACCTTCTCTAAGGAGCAGTTTCATTATTGAGACTTCATTCTTTGTGTTGAGGGTGTTCCTCTGGAGATTCTGGTTTCCTCGCCATGGTCAGGAGCCTTCCAAATCTGATGTGTTCTTCCAGCCGGCATTCGGAAACCAACCGGCCTTGCCACATGGTCTTGTTCGGACAACCGTCGCAGACGTCCTGCTCTCCGTCTTCCAGCATGTCCTGAGGCTGCATTAGTACGATTGTCTGAACGTGCAGGCGTTGCAGCACTCTTAGCGGATGGCGCAGAACTCCAAGAATGGAGCGCCACATCGTTCTCCTGATTTCCTTGTCGAACGGCGCCAGCAAGAATAGGAGTTGCGCACTGCGGTACTGCCACGGACTCAGGAGACCGAGATATCGTCTGCGAATCAGATGGTGCATACTCTGAAGGATTTCCATGGCTTTTGGCCCGGCCCCGCCGTAACTCTCTGCGGGTATTCCAATGGTGTTTCCGAACAACCATTTCGGAACGTCACTGCGTAGTGTCCCCGCTAAATAAGAATTGAACCGGAATTGCGGGAGTACTTGCAGGATCTTCTGGTGGAGTTCCGCAGCAGTCATCTTGCGGTAGAAATGCTGGCGAAAGAATGGCAATTGCGATGGATCCACCTTGTTTCCACCTGCGTAGAACTCGAATGGCTCGTCTTTGTGCGGGACCCGGACAGGAATGAGTTGCCCTAAATGAACCTTGTGCGCATTGGCCGCAATCCATCGAACGATATCTGGAACTTCTTCCAACGTCGCAGGCAAAATCGTTGCGTTGAATGCGCAGAACAATCCACCCGCTTCATAGACCATATCCGCGAGCTTTTGCCTTAGTACGTTGAGTTCGGATTCTGTCTTTCCGATCCAGCCCGGGCGGTTCTGGCACCTGTCTATGTGAAAGAAGAACCCCTTCAATCCAGCCTTCTTCAATGAGTCCACCAATTCTGGTGTCATTTTCGTCCCGTTTGTAAGGAGCAAGGCTTTTGGAATATGTCTCGCTGCAATGCGGACCATCTCAACGATATCTGGATGCGTGAGCGGCTCGCCACCTGCTATTACAACTGCGTCGCTCTTTCTCAGGCGGAGCAGCCCAAGAACCTCATCCTCAAACTGCCTTAATGTCTTATGGCTGTTTGGATCGTGGATCTGATAGCAGTACGGGCAGTCGAGGTCACAGTATCTTGTCGGCTCAAGCCAACTAAACGCATTGTCGGACATGCTCCACGGCATGCGAAAGAGCTTTAGTAGATCTACGTGTGGCGTGTCTGATGGATTGCTCTGATTCAATTTGGTCCTCTTCGGTTTGCTTTCAACGCTAGGCCAACCCCTTGGCAAAGGCAAGCCCAACACGTCTTTGATGTTGCCGACCTTCCCCGTGCCCCCCCCTTCCAGTTGATTCCCGTGCATCTATTGGAGGCTCTGTTTCGGAGTTGTGGAGTGGCGGTATGGAAGGGATGGGATGATGAACGCTCTTCTTTTGAATCGTGATGGTTTCCAGATGCCGGCGGACGGCTGGTATCAACTCGCGCCATTGGGTGAGTTTGCGCATGCACAGGCCGGGGTTGTCCAAGTGGTGGATGCTGAGGCCTGCACCGCTATGGCGGCGCGGTTCAAGGCGGATGCGGCAGTGATGAACTTTGCCGGGTTGCTGGTGGATTTCGACCATTTCTCTCTGGGTGGGGAAAGCCGGACTGAGGCCGCCGGATGGATTGTGGGCCTCGAATATCGAGATCTTAGGGTGGAGTCGGAGAAGACGGGACCAGATTTTGAACAGAAGGTCGCAAAGGAAGCGAAGGGAGATGGCCCCAGCAGCAGAGAGCGATGCTCACGCTGCGGGGCCCATTCGACAGGCTCAGGGCAGGCGGGTCTTTGGGTCAAGATTCGTTGGAGTGATGTGGGCGAGGAAACGGTCAAGGGTGAAACGTTGAGGAAACGTATCTCCACGTTCTGGCATACAGAATCCAGGACAGGAGAAAGAGGGTAATTTCAGGAATCGTCAGAAAGATCGGGGGTGTCTACATGATCGTGATCATTTCACCTTCGCCAAGGATGCAATCAGCATCAGACGTTCTGTGACTAACGACAGGCGGGCCTGACTGGCAATGTCAGGCGGCAGGAGACCGGGAAGTGCGTCGAGAAACTGCTGGCTGTTAAGGAATCCCGCAATACAAACGCCGACAAACGTGCGTAAATCTTCCCGTTCCTCAGCCAATTCGTCATAGAGTGTTCCGCGGCCATCAACGACAGTGACAATATCTTCCAGATCGTGGCTCCCGAGAAAGTCCCCCAATCCACGGTTTTTGAAGGCGGTAAGTTTCGTCGCGAGAAAACAGGAAGCAGACACAGTCCAAACACTGACTCCGTTGAGCGTACGCATGGCTGCTGTCTGCAATGCGTATTCGAACCAGCGATCACTAAAGGTTCCGGTAGGATCGCGCATTGGCATGACATCTACCTCCACGCCTTCAACAATGAAGCGGCAGAGAGGTGCACCTTCAGTCGTATCATTCTGAAAACCAGCCTCTCTTCTCAATCTTTCTTCAAAGTCGGTGTATTGGATCCGCGTGATAACTGCCACAATGGCATCCACATCTGTGGTCTGTCTCGGAAGCGGTAATGTCGGATTATCGAGCAGAAAGCTGACCACGGCACCGCCTGTGAAAGCAAACTTTACGCCTAATGGTTCCAAACGTCGTGACACGAGAACAAGATCATCAAGATGAACGAGGCTCATGGTATTCCAATCTCTCCCTGACGAGTCTTTCAGCCAATTCCCTTTCGCGGGCACGACCTGCTCCACGCAAGGCATCGGCCAGAACCAGCCATTCGTAGAGGTTCACATCATGCTTTGCCGCCAACGGCGCGGAGCGACATATAGGGCTGATCTCCACACCAACTGACTGTCCTTCGGCATCAGGCCAGACGGGTAACTCCGGGTCATCCGGTGAAACCTTGAAATGTGCAGCCAGTGGCAACGCAGCAAAACCGGTCAGCATCCCGCGCGTGCGATTGCCTGGGCGGACAGCTAGTACGTATTTCAGCCCATGGATGAGAAACTCGGCTAATGCGGTCTTATTCGGCTGATCAGAGTCCGGCCTGATCAACCCTGCCCGCCGAGCGCGATGAAATGCCGCATGCGTTTCCGATGCACTCATGCCCAACTGCTTCCCCATCACCGCAAAACTGCCCGGCCATCCGGATGCCAGCAGCTTAAGCACAACCAAGATGTCTTGTGGCTTGATACTCATGCATATACGCTATTCGCGAATAGCGAATATGTCAACACTGAAAATGCCTGAAGAACCAGGAATCCCGCAAAGCTCCACAAACTCAGCCTCAAAGGCTGCAAATACTCCGTCATAAGAAAGCCCCAAGGGTCATCCATTGTCATAAGAATTAGCGGTGTTTTACACCAGCCCACAGCCGCAATGTTCATGCCGATTCATAAACTGAGTCTAGCTCTCCCCGCTCTCATCCACCACCATCTTCAATTCTGTCGGTAATGGCGTACCGGGACCGAACCAGATGGTCACAACCGCGCCGGCAATTACCAGCGCTGACGCCGGATAGAATGAGTGCGCTGGAGTTTCATCAAGCAACCACCACGCAAGCAGACCGGCAAAGACAAACTGGCTGAGGTTGGCGATGGCCACAACCTGCCCCCTCATCTTCCTCATGCAGTAGTTCAAGCTTGAGTGCCCGATGATGGTCGGTACGCAAGCCAGGGCGAGAACAAGCAGGATCTCGCGTACAGCAAACGGACCGGGCACCCGGCCCGCGACCAGACCCACGATGAAGCATAATGCGCCGCCAATGTAGTAAAGCGGAACGATGTACAGCCAAAGCGAGATGCCGGCCGAATTCCGCCGGGCCAGTGCGAGATACAAAGTCAGCAGCAGCATGGATACCAGGCACAGGATGTCGCCGGCAAACCACTCCCTGCTCCATTGAAAATCAGACCGGGCAAGGACGCCAACCCCGGCGAGCGACAGGGCCGTCCCGAGGAACTCCCATGCATTCAGCTTCTCACGGGCCAGAAGATACATGCAGAACGGCATGACCACCGGCACCATGTTGACCACCAGGCTCGAGTTCGCTGCCGGGGTCATCCTGGCGCCGAGGATCCATAGAATGAAATGCGCTCCAAGGAGGCAACCTGGAATCGCCGATCGCTTGAACAGCGTTCTTGTGGAGAATTCCCGCCTGACTTTGGCGTGCTCCCTCAGGAAGAACGGCGTGAGTATCAGGGCGGCAACCAGCAGTCTGTAGGAGGAAAGGAATATCGCATCAACAGCACTGAGCTTGATCATTATCACGGCCGTTGAGCAGGCAAAAATGCCCGCCAGAAGAAGAGGCATCAGACTGTACATTCTCGACACCCTTATGGAGTAAATTACCCGCGTTCCCGGAAGATCCGTGCGCTGACGAAAGGGTGGGACTCTACATGACGGTCGTGAACTTGTCGAGAAACGCAGGAAGAAGCTTCACCTCAACCGCGACAACTGCAACCACCTGGGCACGAAACCTTCTCATAAGCCAGCAGGTCAACCACCTCAGGCAACTGCGTGTCAAAGGCAAGCATTGAAAGATACAAGCCCCATCCGGTATGCCGCCTCTTCAGAAACAGCAGGTTTTCCACCGGATCGTACAGCTTCCAGTCCGGAACAGGGTAGCCAACACATTGGGACAACAGGTTCAGTTTTCTTGACATCCAGGCCCCGACGTATACGGGCATCTGGAATCGGCGAAGGGCACGGACATTCTCGTTCATCCCTATGACCGGTTGTGTGACAATGAATTGTGCTCCGGAATCAATCTTCCGCTTCAGCTCTTCAATCTCCTGGTCCTGTGGTTCATATGGATTGAAAGCTACTCCCGTGTAGAAGACACCGCTGTACTCCCGATGCACGTATTCCAACAACCCTACGGCTGTTACCACCTCAGCTTTCAATCCAAGGTCAGACGGTTTGATCCTCGTTTGGCTTTCACCACCATCGCCGGATACAAGCAGCAGGTTCTCAGTCCCAAATCGAATGGCAGCGTTGAGGATTGCATCAATATCATCCCGCGAGTGATAAGTATTGAGGTGCAGTAATACTCTTCCCCTGGGCGCAGGAAGTCCTAGCTTTTCAATCAGCTCTGTAGCCTTATGGCGTAGTTCTCCCATCGGGTTGTCTGGAATCGAAACGACATACCCTGTTGCTGTTGCTTTATTATACCTTCCGGCAAACTGATCAAATGACCGACCAATTCCACCGTTGCCGATTTTGGGAGTCAAAAGCTCAACAAGACAACTTGAATTCATTGTCACTGGGTTTGCCCTCTGCGTTATTCTTCTACGGCCTGAATCAAGTAGCTATAATCATGCCAAGGACGGAGCGCGGAGGCCCGCAAGAACTAAAGTCTTAAACAGAAGGATCTTACGACTTTCCACCAGGCATGATGGCGAGTAGATGGTTGTTGCAGGAATCGGTTTGAGACATCCGGGAGTGCGACATAATCGGACTCAATCCTTCAACGCGGGCATCCCTTCGCCACGAAGGCGCTATCCCAGTTCTTGAAGACCGGCTCGAGCTTCTTGCGTCGCAGCATCCGGCAGAACGTCTTCACGTCGCGGGTGTCGCCCACATCAAACTGTCCCACGCCGGTCGAGTCGCTGGAGTATCCGCCGACCGTCGTTCTACTGGCAACGCTCATTCGTGAAATGCCGATGCCGGCGATACCATCCCTGAACTCTTGTTTTTCACGGGTCGACATTACAAGCGGCATATCCGGAAAACATAGCCGGAATGCAAATACTATCCGCGCAAGCAGCCGTTCATCCACCGGATATTCCGGCTGGTACCCGCCAAATTGCGCGCATATTCGGGGGAAAGACAATAGCACGCCCGCCTGCCAGAATTCCTTCTTAAGGTTGGCGGCGTGCTGGTACAGGCAGATCGACTCCTCTATCGGGTCTGCCAGTCCAAGCAAGACTCCAAGCCCGACCGTCCTGAGACCCGCGGCCAGGGCGCGCCCAGGCGCTTCGAGCCGGAAGAGATAGTCGCGCTTTTCGCCCCACCGGTGCAGTTTGCGATAGACGGCTGCATCATACGTCTCCTGGTATATGGTAATCCCCGTGCAGCCCGCAGCGCCAAGTTGCTCGTACTCCTTCACTGTCATCGCGAAGGCTTCGACTGTCACATTATGGAACCACTGCGATGCCATGGATGTGCACGACAACAGGTACTCAAAATCGGCCGCTTTTGTTCGCTCGCCAGTGAGAAGAAGCACATCCTCAAACCCCATCTTGCGCAACGCATTGAATTCCCTGGTCAGCTCACTTCTCTCAAGTCTACGCCGGGCCTGCTTCCTGTCGGAAGCAAAACCGCAGTAAGCACAACCACCCGAGCAATGATTGGAAAGGTACAGCGGCACATAAAGGGAGATGGTCTTGCCAAAATGCCGACGGGTCGCCTTTTGCGCGAGCCCCGCCATTTGCTCCATGAACTGATCGCCTGCGGGCGAAATCATCGCCGCAAAGTGCTTGATGCCCGGCTCATCGGAGGCAAGGGCTCTTTCGACGGCCCGCTCATCGGCCTGCTTGACCACATCGAGCAGCTGGGCCGGATCAAGCCATCCCGGAGTTTTTATAGGTTGTTTCATCAGGAGAGGAATGATGTAAGCGGACTGGTGCCTGATGCGGATCCGCCGGTGGACATTATACCCGCAAGCCTGGCATCATAGCCGGCCTTGACGGCCAGGGCGAAAGCGGCGGCCATGGCCACCGGATTCTCGGCGACGGCAATGGCACTGTTGACCAGCACGGCGGCACATCCCATTTCCATCGCCGCAGCCGCATCCGAAGGGGACCTGAGCCCGGCATCAACAATGACCGGCACTTTGCTGTCCCGGATGATCAGCGCTATCATTTCCCGTGTCGCCAGACCCCGCCCGCTGCCGATCGCCGAACCAAGCGGCATCACCGCAGCGCAACCGGCATCCTCCAGCCGCTTGGCCAGCACCGGATCAGCCGGCATGTACGGCAGAACAATGAAGCCTTCCTTGACAAGGCGTTTAGCCGCCGCAAGTGTCTCGATCGGATCCGGCATGAGATGATGCGGATTCGGGTGAATCTCCAGCTTCACGAACTGGCTCCGGCTGAGTTCCCTCCCTATCATGGCAGCCCTGACGGCCTCATCGGCATTTCTTGCGCCGGATGTGTTGGGCACAAGCGTGATCTTCCTGAGTTTCAACAGCGGTCCGAGAAGATCATCAGACTTACCACCAGGGTTGAAACGACGGAGGGCCACAGTCACCAGTTCCACGCCGGAAGCCTTTATCGCGCCGACCATTGTGGCGGAATCAGGAAACTTGCCGGTGCCGATAAACAGCCTGGACTTGAATGCGTATTTCCCGAGTCTGAATTGTTCTGTCATAAAACCTTTTCACCCGCCGGCAGCGAGGGTGAGAAGCTCCACCCTGTCGCCTTCTCTAAGCTGAAGTGATCCATACTTGCCGCGGCTCACCACCTCATCGTTAACAACGACTGCCACCCTGCGGCCGTCAATTCCCATTTCCTTAAGCAGCGAAACCAGCGTGCCATCACCAGAATGCTCTTGAGTATCGCCGTTCACTGTAAGCTTCACAACCGCTCCTCGTTATCGAGCCGGAGATGTTGTATCAGAAAGCGCCGTCCTTTCAACCCTTCAAATCACTCTATCCAACCGCCACCGATCAGTTCCTCGCCGTCATAGAATGCGGCAATCTGGCCGGGAGTGATCGCGAACTGGGGCTCATCGAACGTGACGGCAACTTCACCGGCACCTGCCGGCGACGCCAGGCAGGCGGCCGCGTCGTGATTGTAACGTATCTTCGCCTGCAACCGCACCGGTCTATCCGCAGACTCACGCGCCAACCATCTGACACCCGTCACCACGGCCGATTTGTGCATGACTTCGGATTCCCGCCCCACAACGACCCTGTTGTCTGCCGCATCTATTCTCACCACATACATGGGCGTGCCGGTGGCAATGCCAAGCCCGCGCCGCTGTCCGATGGTGAATCGGTGAATTCCTTCGTGCCGCCCGAGCTTCCTGCCTTCGGTGTCAACAATGTCGCCTTCTTTGCGGCATTCAGGATACAGCCGCTCGATCAGGTAATAGTGGTGCCCGGGATCCACAAAGCACAGGTCCTGGCTCTCAGGACGCTGAGTCACCGGCAAACCCAGCTTCTTCGCGTATTCAACCACCTGCTTCTTCTGCATCGCGCCGAGCGGAAACACAGACTTCGCCAACTGGTCCTGCGATAGATCGAAAAGGAAATAGGACTGATCCTTTTTCGCATCAACCCCCTTCAGAAGGTGGAAGACGTTCGAGGCGTCGCGCACAAGCCGGGAATAATGGCCTGTTGCCATTGCGGCCGCGCCAAGGCCGATGGCACTCTCCAGCAGTGCGCCGAACTTGACATGCCGGTTGCAGAGCGCACAGGGGGAAGGTGTCCGTCCATGCACGTACTCGCGGACGAAGTAACCGACCACATACCGCTGAAAGACATCATGCAGCTCAACAACATGGTGCTCGAAACCGAGATGATCCGCGATGCGGCGCGCGCTGTCTATGTCGGAGTCCGAGCAGCACCTGGATCCTTCGGGCCACATCCTGGCGGTGAGCCCGATAACTCGATACCCCTGTTCAATAAGAATGGCGGCGGCCGTGGAGCTATCCACGCCGCCGCTCATTGCCACTGCAATTGTTTCCTTCCGGCTGTCTCGATCAACCGGAGAAACCACGGATTTCACTGATGTCACTAAGCCGGCCCTCACCCTAACCCTCTCCCTCGGGGAGAGGGAACTCCTGTCTTTCTGATTGTGACGGCACATCATGCGGTGAGCGCTTTGTGCATCCCTCTCGTACCCTCTCCCGGTATACCGGGAGAGGGCCAGGGTGAGGGTTCCCTAGGTCAATGCCTGGTCAAAGTCAGCCTTGATATCCTCGATATTCTCCAGTCCAACCGCCACCCGGATGAACTCCGGGGTGACGCCTGCTGCCTTTTGAGCTGCCTCCGACATCTGCTGATGACTCGTTGATGCCGGGTGGAGCACAAGCGTCTTTGCATCACCGACGTTCGCCAGGTGACTGGCCAGCTTCACCGAATTTATGAACTTCTCGCCTGCCGCATGTCCGCCTTTTATACCGAAGCCAAGTACAGCCCCGAATCCGCCGTCCAGGTACTTCTTGGCCGTTTCGTACCACGGATGGCCTGGCAAACCGGCATAGTTCACCCATTCTACCTTCGGATGCTTCTTCAGCCACTGCGCAAGCTCAAGGCAGTTGGCGCAATGCTGCTTTATCCGCAGTGGAAGTGTTTCAAGCCCCTGCAGGAAGAGGAACGCATTGAACGGACTCGCGCAGACTCCGATATTCCTCATTCCATCAACGCGCGCTTTCAGGATGTAGGCCACGTTGCCCATTCCCGGAACATTCTTCAACGCATCCCAGAATACAAGTCCATGGTAGCTCCCGTCAGGCGTTGTGAATCCGGGGAACCGGCCTTGTGACCAGTCGAACTTGCCGCTGTCAACAATCACACCTCCGATTGATGTCCCGTGTCCGCCTATCCATTTGGTGCAGGAATGCACCACGATGTCGGCCCCATGATCAAACGGACGGCAGATTATCGGCGCAAACGTGTTGTCTATGATAAGGGGAACGCCCTCGCCATGCGCCACCTTGGCAATAGCCTCAAGATCCGGAATGTCATTCTTCGGATTGCCGATTGTCTCGGCGTACACCGCTCGAGTGTTCTTCCGGATCGCCGCCTTTACCGCCTGCGGGGTGAAGTCATCAACGAATGTAACTTCAATCCCCAATTTCGGGAAAGTATACCTGAACAACGTATCTGTTCCGCCGTAAAGCGATGACGAACTTACGATGTGATCACCTGTCTTGGCTATGTTGTGGATGGCAAGAAAGATTGCGGCCATCCCGCTGGATGTAAGCAGTGCCCCCGTACCGCCTTCCAGCGCGGCAATTCTCTTTTCCACCACATCGTTCGTCGGGTTCATCAGCCTTGTGTAGATGTTGCCGAATTCCTTAAGCGCAAACAGGTTTGCCGCATGTTCAGAACTCTTGAACACGTAGCTTGATGTCTGGTAGATCGGAACCGCCCGCGCCCCGGTGGTTGGATCAGCCTGTTGCCCCGCGTGTAATGCCAATGTCTCCGCGCCCACTTTTCTCGCCTTCATGCTGTTCTCCTATATCTCGAACGTTATTGTCCTTGATGCCGCCAATTCCTTCGCCTGTCCAGCCAATTCCGCTACGGTCACTCCCGAAAACACTGATCGAAGCGCTTCGTCCGCCTTCCGCCAAACCGCCTTGGTCACGCAAACCGCTTCCCGCTTGCAGTGTTCGCCAAGACATGGAGCCAGACCACTCTTCCCGTCCACCGCATCAAGAACGTCAGCAACTGTGATCGCCTCCGCCCGACGCGCCAGCGAGAAGCCGCCCTGCTTCCCTCGATGACTCCTTATCAGCCCACCCGCCCTGAGCCGCACGCATATCTGTTCGACATAGTCGGCCGGTATTTCCTCTGCCCGTGCAATTTCTTTCTTCTGGGCTGGAGCCGCGTTTACAGAGCCGGCGAGGAACACCATTATCCTCGTCGCATACCTTTGCTTTGTCGTCAGTCTCATTTCTCAAGATTCCTTCAAATACATGATTGACATGATCAACATGGTCATCTATAGTAACACACAATGATTCATGTGCAATAGGAAAGTTTAAGAAAATGAAGGCCTGCTTCGGAAAGGAAAACTGACATGACATACTTCAAGGACAATTCGCTCTCGATCGGAAACACGCCGCTTGTGCAACTGCGAAAGATTGTTGACGCCGGTAAGACTCTGGTGCTCGGCAAAGTTGAAGGCAGAAATCCATCCTACTCAATCAAGTGCCGCATTGGCGCCTCCATGATATGGGACGCCGAACAGCGCGGACTCCTGAAGCCCGGTGTCGAGATAGTGGAACCGACAAGCGGGAACACGGGCATAGCGCTCGCTTTCGTCGGCGCAAGCCGCGGTTACAAAGTGACTCTCACCATGCCGGAAACGATGAGTGTCGAACGTCGAAAGATACTGAAAGCGTTCGGGGCAAACCTGATTCTCACCGAGGGCCCCAAAGGAATGACCGGCGCCGTCAAGAAAGCGGAGGAAATGGTGGCAAACGAACCGGGCCGCTACTATCTCCCCCACCAGTTCAGAAATCCCGCCAACCCCGCGATACACGAGAAGACCACCGGTCCAGAAATCTGGAAGGACACCGATGGCAAGATTGACGTTCTGGTGGCTGGCGTTGGCACCGGAGGCACAATCACCGGCATATCCCGGTTCATCAAGAACACGTGCTGGAAGAAGATCACCTCAGTTGCAGTCGAGCCGGAAAACAGTCCCGTCATCTCCCAGAAACTCGCCGGGGCCGAGATCAAGCCGGGGCCCCACATGATCCAGGGAATCGGCGCCGGGTTTATACCGTCAGTCCTCGATTTGTCGATCCTGGACCGCGTCGAGAGAATCAGCAACGATGAAGCAATTGCCTATGCGCGCAGGCTGGCAAAAGAGGAAGGCATCCTTGCCGGCATATCAAGCGGCGCTGCGGTAGCAGCCGCCGCACGCCTGGCAAAGGAGCCCCAATTCGAGGGCAAGACAATCGTCGTCATCCTCCCAGACTCAGGCGAACGTTACCTGTCAACCGTGCTGTTCGATATATGATCCTATAGAGAGCGGTTAGTCTCTATAAGCGGTAACGATTCAGTTGCGATCAAGCTGCCCCTCACCCTAACCCTCTCCCTCCGGGAGAGGGAACTACTTTCTTCCTGATTGTAGTGGCACACCATTTAGTGAGCGCATCGCGCGTCCCTCTTCTACCCTCTCCCGGTACGCCGGGAGAGGGCCAGGGTGAGGGTCCAGTGTGGCCTCATCTGAATCGTTCCGGATAAGAGTGGTCTTTCCTTTGCGCCTTTGCGCGAAAACATCTTCTCCTGCTCATTCATCTTCGCGGTGTCTGCGATCTCTACGCGAGAATCTCTTCCCCTATTCCTCCACGAGAATGCGGTGCGTACACGTGAACACGCTTGCCGGAGCCAGCTTGATTATTCCCGGTTTGTTCACCAGAAGCCCATCATGTCCCTCAGGGTCGGCATGGCCAAACCATGGCTCAATGCAAACATAGGGCGCCGCCGCCTTGGACCAGATACCAAGATGAGGAAAACCGGGGAACTCCACTGTCAGCCGATTGCGGTGTTTGCGTGAACACAGGCTTACTCTTCTCGATTTGTGGTCCAGAAAGATCAAGGCGTCCCGGTCGAAGATATCCTTCCGCAACGGAAGCATTCGCTCATTCGTCAACACCCTCTGCACCTCGGCCGACAGCAGGTGTGTCGCGCCGAGAAGATGCGTACTAATTGTCTCTGCCTTTTCGAACTCAAGAAAGAAGTCCTCAATCCGGTCGCCCACCCCCCAGTTCAGCGAAAATCCCGGATGCGCCCCGATCGAGAACGGCATGATTACGCGGCCTCTGTTCTGAACGTCGTAGCGAATGGAGAGACTACTTCCTTCAAGACGGTAGTTGATCGCGAGAACAAACCCGAACGGATACTGCAGCATCGTCTCAGGTGAAGACGTCAGCTGGAAGGTAAAGGAATCGGATGCCTCCTGAGCCGTGGTGAAGTCCATGCGTCTCGCAAAACCGTGTTGCTTCATCTGCCAGAGCCTGCCATCGAATGCGTACTGGTCATCCGCCAGCTTGCCGACAATGGGGAAAAGGTTAGGCGCGTGGCTTCCCCAGATTGCGGGATCTGCCTGCCATAAGTACTCAATACCGCTCCGGACGCTTCTGATGCTGCAAAGCTCCGCGCCATGCCGCTTCACTGAGACTTCAAGTGACGAATTCGATATCGTGCTCTTCATCTTTCTTCCTTTGCGTCACTGCTCCCTTGCGTAAAATCAATCCCTTGGTTTCATTGAACCATAAATAACTTGCCATTGGAAGACCGTTGGGATAATACGAACCCGTTTCTCAGGTACCTGTAGCTCAACTGGACAGAGCATCTGACTACGGATCAGAAGGTTGCAGGTTCAACTCCTGCCAGGTACGCCATGCAGCAGAGTTCGCGAAGCGAACACGCTGCATGGCTGGTGTGCAGCGTGTTCCGCCTAGCGGAACTCTGCTTCATACCGCCACGCAGCAGAGCATTCTCCTTCGCTCATGCACGCTGCATGGCCAGCCATAATCGGGCCGACACCATTAAGTGCGGCAACCACCTTTTCACCTGGAAACACAAACACCCGGCGGCACGGGCGGTTGGAAAAGCGGAAAACGAAGCAGGGCTTGTTTCTTGAGGAAGGAGACCGGCTGAAGTTCTTCGCGCGTGGGGTTGCAGATGTAGCGCGGGACGAGTCCGCCTATCACACTTCCCCTGGAACTCCATTCACGAACCTACGCACCTTGACTTTGAAGCGGCCGTAGCCCTTTTGCTGCCTGCTCCGCCAGTCCACTGCAGGTCGTCCAGTAAAGTTCGCCGCCATACACTTCTTGCAACCGTTTAAGCAGTTTCTCCAATCCCCAGAGCCCGGCGCATGTGCCATCGGAGTACAATGACTGCCAGTGTATGAGGATTGTCACCGGGCACTCGTGGGCAACAACTTCGGGGATCCGACCGTTCCGGCCATCTGCGGAGAGAAGAGCGCTCACTCCCCTCCTGGCTGCACTGCGTGCTGCAAGGCGCGTGTTTGACATTGGCCTCTGGGTTTCCCAGAAGGGGTCGTTCGTCGTTGCGGGAATCGACACCACCACCTGGCCGGTGTCCGGGTTCCGATGGCTCACTGAAGGCTTTCGAGGCTGACCATCGCCCAGCATATGCAGGAAATACCAGGTAACGGCTCGCTGATGAACCCGCCACTGTGCGTTTCCAATGGCCCGGGCGTACTGATCTTCGTTCTTTTCACCCGTGTTCCAGGGGCTGGTCACCCCGTTGGCCGGCAAGTCGACGTGCTCCAGGATCTCGAGAGCCAGAGCGATGTAGTCAGTCATTTCGTCCACAGTGGCCCGAGCAACCCACTCGTCTTCGTAAACATGTGCAAATCCGCCCTCCAGCCTATAGGCGGCCAAATGCGTCAGAATCTCGGGCGTGATATCAAAGCGGGGCGCAATACGGTCCCTGATGGTCTTCAAGAAACCCTCCAGGTGCCGCCGCGGGACATGGTTAAGTTTTCCGTCAATGCCGCCCAGACAGCACGGCATGGGTAGCACGCTGAACTTGCCTCGCACCCCATGTTCCCCGCAAAGGTCGGCGAAATCACGAACCAGGGAATTTGGCATCAAGAGGACATGCTCGGACGTGGGGTCGTGGAAGAACATCGGATTGATCGGCGCGCCGTCGTCCACCAGGAGTGCAATTGGAATCCTCATAGGTCCGTTAATTGATATCAGAGCGGGGGAGTGAGTGCAAGGGGGTTGGAAAAGCGGAAAGGCGAATCAGGACCTATCTTTTACTTTTAGGACCGACCCTGCGGGTTACATTAGAACTGACCCTTGGAACTTGGGACCTTGGGACAGGGGTAGACTTGTCGCTGGTCGAGATTGAAGAATACTGAGACCTGACCCTCTCGCCGTTCATTGGTGGTAACGATGTTCTCGATTTCAGAACTGGCCTTGGCCTCCTGGAGCACCAGCGAGTTTACGAGCATCGCCTGATTCGGAATGACGCCGCCTTGCCCCTTCAATTCTGCCAACGCCCGCGACGCCGCAATGGCGCGTTTGAGTACGGCCCGCGTCTCCACTTCGGCCTTCGGCGGCAAGGGCGGCAGATCATTGTAAGGTCTTTGGGGATCGAAAATCATGCTTTGCCTCCGAAATCGAGTGTGGACTGCCCCGCCCGCTTATCCGCCACCGCCACCTTCCCTGCCACGGCCATCGGCGAGTGCGCGGATGATCTGCTTGGCTTGATCAGGTTCCATGGCGGTAATTGATAGCAGAGCGGGCGGGACAGTGCAAGGGCGGCTGAGGAAGCGGAGAGGCGAATCAGGGCTTATTTCTTACGGCAAGGCTGACCCTCGGGACCCGGCCTGTCCGTCTGCGCTCGGGCGGGGCTACGACGTGACGCGCTGGTATCAGAGCGAGAGGATGAGCGCCAGGGCGGTTTAAGGTTCACCAGGCATCAGCCGGGTCTCTCTCATCCTGACATGAGGTTGCGAATGAAGGGGCTGTGCTTGATGGAACGCCGGCTTGCAAAGTGGCATCTGCTCGCTCGTTGTAGGCCAGTAACTTATCTTTCAAAAGGAAGTCACGGAGGGTCACATCTTCATTTTTCACATTTGTCTTACAACACGCCCATTACGCGGCGGAGCCCGAGAAAACGAGGAAAGGAACGGAAAGGGGTCGGTCCGTGGATTGTAGAAACTTGAGCGTGTCGCCGTGTGTTGGTTCGGATCGGTAGATTATCGAAAACCGTCGGTAGATTAGGATTGATTGACCCGAACGATGCGTGTGGCGACGTGGGATGAATTGCGATCAGATAGGCATGACTCGTTCCCGGTCGTCTGATCTGACGATTACGGAAAACCATCTGACGATTGTCTGACGATTACTTCCGGCTGCGGAGTACATAGGCCGTCGGAGGAAACATCTGGTCATAAAAGTCTAACAGCTACTCATCGCCAGCGTCCCCAGCCCACTCGACGAGTTTACGTCGTAGTTCCGCCTTGCTTGGAAGGTAGAGTTGATATTCCCGCGCATGAATGTTGGCGTCCTTGGCATCGCTGAGACCGGGAGCCTCCAGAAGATCCTGAACGGTCGAACGGTCGAGGCCCTTGAGCCCGTTGAAATCTTGAAGCAGCGCATTGGCCAGCGCTTGCGCACTCTGCCCAACCTCACCCTTCTTAAATGTCCCACGACCGACGCGGAGGATAACCGCCAAAAGATTAGCGTCTGTCTGCTTATCAGCACCTTCGGCAAGCAGTTTCTCCCGCGGACGCTCCGCTTTCGGCCAGTTCTTGATGCGGTCGGAGTTCATTTTGCCTTTGTACTGTTGCGTTTCCCCTCGAAACCACCGACCACGCACCGGACCGTTTCTAGGAACCTTTCTAGGAACCCTTTCTAGGAACGTTCCTAGAAACCTTCTCAGCGCCTGCCTTCTCCGTCTTCCAGGAGCCGCCGCGGTCAGGACCAATCCGTTTCACCAAACCCTCCGCTTGCAGACGACTGAGATGCTTTCGCACAGCGCGATCGGATATGCCAAGATGCTCTGCCAAGTCTTTTCCAGAGACACGCGGATTTTGGTTTATCAGTGCAACAATACGCTCACCGGCATTTGGTGAACCTTTTGATGAACCAGGCCCGATAGGTTCACCAATAGGTTTGCGGGACAGGTTTTCGATTGACTCATTCGCCCCCTTGCGGCGGAAGATGAGGGAAAACCAAGTCTCTGCCGATCGTATAACAGGCGGACGAAGACCATAGTCGAACATGGCGTCGCGGATGCGTTTGATTCCGGAGCCTACGTTCTCCACCAACTCCATCCTGTCCATGATGCCGAAAAGCAGAGGATTGCGGGGACGACTGACATGACCAAGATCCTTGATCTTGAGTCCAGGGACCAGACCACCTGGATTCAGCATTTCCACACGATCGTAGAAGATGTGAATCTGGATCGCGTCCGTGAGTCTGTAATCACGGTGCGCCAAGGCATTCAATATGGCTTCGCGGAGTGCTTCCTCAGGCAGCTCCAGGATTTCCTGACGGGGACCGCTCCGGATCACGTACTCCGTGTTCAAGTGTTCGCGCAGATAGGCCATTGCCCCCTCGTAGCAGTCCACCAGCGTTCCGCCCACCGTACGTTTGTCGATGATCTTGGTCTTTCCCAGACCCCGGAACACTGCGCAGACGACAACGGCCTGCTGAAAGAACCTGGCTGGATCCTTGGCGAAAAGCAAGACGCCGGCATTGCAGAGGCCATCGTCGGCGAGAAGGCGCAGATTGCGCAGGACATCTTCCCGATTCAGTCCCCTTGGAATGCGGGCTGCACGGAGAAAGGCATTGTACAGGGCGCGCCCGCATCCGGAAAGGAATTTGAACAGAAGGACGCTAAGGAAACGAAGGTTGGAAATGACCCGCCTTCGTCGGACTACGGCGTGGCATGTTGGGATGTGCTGACGAATGAAATGAAGAGATACGAATACCAGATCAGTCCGTCCGTGGGGATCACCTACGGTGCACCGGCGGGGTATCATGATGACTGCGTCATGGCGTTGGCCCTCGCGAATCACCGGCGTTGGGAAACTGAGAGCTTTCGCCTTCGCCGATGGCTACGGCGGACATGGCGGGAGGATGTTGCGGGTGGCTGGTGGTCAAAGGTACTACTATGCCATGAAGCGGAGGCGGGAGAGAGTGATCATGTAGTAACGGGACGATTTTGTACTGCACCAAAATCCTTGGAACGGTTCAGGGCAAGACGGTCACGCCACTCGTGGTTCTCTTACCTCCACGGCGAGCCGCAGGCCGACACTTTCCAGAATCGTTTCGAGGCTGGAGAGTTGGGGATTGCCCTTGCCGGAAAGCATTCGATAAAGGCTCACGCGATTCAGGCGTGCCTTCTTGGAAAGGTGGGCCATTCCCTTGGCATCGGCGATGTCGCGAAGGGCCATTAGAAAGACCTCTTGAGAACCGTCTTCGATTGCGGCGTTCAAATAGGCCGCCGCCTCTTCAGGGTTGGCGAGATCCTTTATGAGCCCCTCGTGATAGCTCGTGGTTGTCTTCTTCATGATGTCCTCCGTTTGTAAGATTCCCAATACATCTTCGCGGTCGCGATGTCCCGAGTTTGTGTTCGTTTGTCTCCACCGCAGAGGAGGATGACCAGAACGGCACCCGCCTGCGCAAAATAGATCCGGTAGCCGGGACCGAAAGCCAGGCGGAACTCCATGACGCCCTCGCCCACCGGTTTGCAGTCACCGAGGTTGCCAAGACGGACCCGGTTGAGTCTGACACGAATCCTGCCGCGTGCCTCCAGATCCCGTAGACCGTGGAGCCATTCCCTGAAGGGATTACGGCCTGTCTCTGTCAGGTACTCTCGCAGTTCCTTCTCTTTCATCGGTAAGAATGTAGCTTATATGCTACACTAACACAAGTAGAATCTTGGAGTTAGCAACCTACCCCGCATCTTTCCATCCTGCACATCCTGTCAAACTCCTCTTCCCTGGAGTTCTTGCCTCCCTCCCAGTTGATTCCTGCGCATTGCTTGGGAAAAAGGGGACGTTCTTTGCAACATCATATCTTCTAATCTGTTATGTGGTTATTAACACACCTTAACGGGTCTCCCGCGCTTCCGACGATAACGCCCACCCACGCCACTAATTACACATAGCACGCCACCCTCCCTATTTTGGCATCCAGGCTGGATTTGCTGCCATCCTCGATCTATGATTTGAGGAACAGTTGCGGCAAGTTACTAAACACGGGGGATTTACCATGTCAGAACTATCCAGCGCTCCGGTAAAGCGATTGTTGGTCGAATCTTCTGGAGGCATGCGTGTCGGTGGAAGCGCTCTGGACCTGGCTGTGGCGGAGGCGGAGACTTTCCTGCGCCAGCTGGGACGAGCCGCCGGTCAGTGCGCTACGGACGACAAGCGTAAGACCATTCAAGATAGCGATATCGTGCAGGCCATGACATCCATCGGCAGAGGGGAACCCACACCACCCCCGGCACCTTGACCACAATTGCGCCAGTTACTTGACGGCATCGGCCAATCTGGTTCGCGTTGCAGCGGATCGCCATTTCACCCGGACAGGCGAAATCGTCTGCCGGCGTTCCCGGCAGCATTGCCGTTCGTCTGATAATGCCGTTCAGGCTTTGTTCAGCGTCCAGGGCGCGCGCATATCGCGATGCATCATCGCCTCGGCCTGCTTGTCGCCAACGATTGTCTCTTTCCCGTTGTCCCACGACAGTTTCCGGCCTGTTCTGATGCTGATGTCAACCAGGTGGCAGATGATGTCCGACCGGACGGCCGAATGCAGGTTGTCCACAGGTTGCTCCCTGCTGAGAACACAGTCGACGAAATTCCGGATCTGATCACTGCTGACCGGCAGACTTCTGGCGCCACGGTTCTTCGCTTGCAGCCGGATTTTGTCGTCGGAGAAACCCCAGCCTTCACGGCTCACGCGCACCCAGCCTTCGGAGCCGACCATAAGCGTACCATGTCCTCCTGAGACACCCGGGTGAGGCTTTTCTTTCTCGGCCGTCTGATTATCCATGAAACGCATCTTCAATCCGTTCGGATAGACGAAATGCGAATCCCAGTTCGTTACCGTATCAAACAGACCCGACACAGGTATTACGCCCCTGGCCTCGCACGAGACGGGCATCTTTGGAATGCCGGCATTGTCCAGCCACCACTGCAGCATGTCCGCCGGATGCGCGCCCCACCCCGCCACGAAACCTATGGCATAGTCGTATATATGGTAAATTCCATTCCGTCCGCTCTGATTCAGGCAACGGTCGGCACAGAATGGCTTCTTCGGCGCAGGACCGAGCCACATGTCATAATCAATACCTTCCGGTACAGGCGCTTCACCGAGTGCACCTCCTGATTCACCGCGCGGCGCCCAGATATAGGCTTCCGTGACTTCACCGATATATCCGTTAAGCACAAGTTCAATGCCCATCCGCACCTGTTGCAGTGATCTCTGCTGCGCACCGTACTGAAACACCCTTCCGTACTTGTCGACAATCTCGCGGGATTTCTTGTCTTGCTCGATACTGATCCCGAGCGGCTTCTCGGTGTACATGTCCTTGCCCGCCCGCGCCGCCATCAGTGCTATTGGAACATGCCAGTGGTCCGCCGTCGCAATATGAACCGCATCGACATCCTTGCGGGCAAGCACCTCGCGGAAATCGTTGTAGTCAGCGCAATTCCCGAACTCGTTCTTCCGGCGAAGCCTGCGGTCGGTTATCGGATCGCAGACAGCAACCACCACCGACTTGTCATAGTTCCTGTAGTTGACTCCATAACCCGAGCGAGCACCGCAACCTATTAATGCGACATTGACTTTGCCATTCGGCGATGCCTTGCCATTCCGCGCCAGGGCAGAGGCCGGAATAATTGCCGGAAACCCAAGGGCCACCCCTGCCACGGCGGTATTCCTGATAAAACTGCGCCTTGATAACTGAAAGCTATGTCGCATGAGCTGTCTCCTACTTCTTGACCGTCCGGTCCGTCACCCACTTGTGCACGTCTTTTTGCACAGCCTTCCAACTGGCTGGCTCATACCGGTCATCCAGGAACCGGTCGTAGAAGGACAAAAAGACACCCATGAACTTATCCAGGGCTATCATGCGTTCCTGGAAGGCGCTGTACGGGTCAAGTTTTTCCGGGTTCTTCGGCGGCTTGAATCCCCTGAATATGAATGCGTTGGCATCGAAGACCGAACTCCACATCTCCTCGCCGCGAGAGATCGTCACCTTCGCGCGGCACAGCTTCTTCCCGCTCATCAGTGCGGTCTTCGCCTCAGCCGATTGCAACGGCGATCCGTCCTTCAACACTGCCACATGAGCGCCGCCGCCTTCCATGTAGAACATAAGCGGACCTTCAATCATGATTCCATATTCATCGCCTTCTATGGTCAACACGCCGCCTTTCGCTTCCGAGTAGAACCACAACCACGTAAGAAAGTCCTGACCAAGGTGACTGCTTGCCAGGTCGTCGGCCAGGTCTGGAGAGAAACTCACGGAGCCAAGTGTGGCCACATCCAGTTTCTTGCGTTTCCGTCCGGCAGTAACAGTATCCACCGGCACCGGCGCAACGCCGGTCACGGAATTGAAATTGATGATCAGGGCGTCGGTCCGCTTGTCGGAAGTCGTCCCGGCATAGAGCATCCGGCTGTTGCCGTCATAGACCACCGGAATTCCAGTCAGGGTCGGTGGCATCTTTGGAAGGAGCCGGTCAATAATCCCCTTCCTGATCTTTGAACGTTCGGTCCGGTTCAGAAATCCTTTATCCGAAGCCTGCAGTGCGGCAAGTTCTTCCATCTTGCACTCTGCGCGGAGCAACGCTTCAGGGACCTTCCGCTCCACCTTCACAAGGTTCAGGCGCAGATATCCGCAAACCATGGCATTGTCTTCGGTGATAACCCGATCAAGCAGGTGGCGGCTTCCAACCCACCCGTTCAGATCGTGACCGTCCTGCCGTTCAATCGGCGGGAGCGCGGCCTTTGCAAACCGCTCGACAACATCCGGCGGCAACCCGCGCGGCATATAGAACGCACGAAAACTCATTGCGCCACTTTCAAAACCCATGTTCCCCTATCTCCTTCCTTTATACTGAACACCATCCATAGATTGACAGATTAAGAGAGATTTGCCAGAGCAGACCGCGCCAGTTCCTCGATTTCCACAACCCCGTTCTGACGACGGGCCATTTCGGCAGCAAATACCATGCGATGGCTTTCAAGCGAGGCTTCAGGACCGGACCAGACTCTATTCTGATCGCCAGTCGACACGGCCTCGACAAAAGCCTTCATAAGAAAATAGTCGCCACCGCCATGTCCTGATGCTGCGGTCGCGGAATTCCCGGTAACGCTGGTATCGTAGACCGTCGTCTTTTCCGAGATAAAATCGAACACATTGATCTTCACGCTGTCGGTTTCGATATAGCCACGGGTTCCAAATATCCTGGTCTGGCGGTGAAGCGCCGGCGTAAATGCCGTCATCATGAAATTGGCTGTAGCCGGACCTTCAAACTCCAGATTCACAACCTGGTTGTCGACCACATCATTGTCACATGCGTAGACACAACGTCCATAGGGTCCCTCCCGCAAGGCTTTCCTGACGCCTTCCAGGGTGTGGTCGCTGGTGATTACGTCAACGCAGTAGTCGATGGTAGCGTCCCGTCCAAATTGATCCAGGTAGAACCGCTTTGCGGAATACGGGCACATCTTCTCGACAGAGCAGTCCAGGCACCTGTCCGCGGCGCCGGCAGGACGTTCAGACGCCTTGAAGTGCCGGAGACTCCCGAAACTTGCCACTCGCAGGCAGTGCCGGCCCATGACATGGCGAATCCAGTCCATGTCATGGCACGATTTTGCCAGCAGCATGAAGCTCGATTCGTGTTCATTGCGCCAGTTGCCGCGCACAAAGGAGTGGGCCTGATGCCACCATCCGACGGGCTCCATGTGCTGCATGCTGACCACCTGGCCTATTAGACCCTTCTTCAGGATTTCCATCAACTTCCGGGTGAATTCGGTGTAAAGCAGCACGTGGCAAACCGCGAAGAGGTTGCCGTGTTTCTTAACGCATGAGACTATGCGTTCGCAATCATCAAGCGATGGGGACATCGGCTTTTCCAGCAGCAATGCATAACCCCTCGGTGCGAACGCCAATGCCGGACCGAGATGCATCCGGTCCTGCGTACAAATCAGAACCGCATCGGCCAACTGCGGTCTCGCCGCGAGATCTTCCCACGATTTGAAGACATTTTCCGATTTGACGCCGTTCCGGGAAGCCAGTCGATCACGCTGGAATTCGCGCGGCTCCGCCACGGCAACAACCTTCGCGAGATCGGGGTGCTTCTTTGCATAATCGGCGTACGCTTCGCCGCGCTTGCCAGCGCCAACAATTGCAAGTGTGACTGGTTTCTTCATGTTTCTCCGATGTGCGCAATGGAATTGAACTACTACCACAACGCGGTGCGGCAAACAAAGGCGAAGTTATCATGACGTCTAAATTGAGCCTGCTCGAAAATGCTTTCGAAACAGAAACACTGAAAACAAAGGGCTTTCATGGGTAGGGCGAGGCGTCCCAGCCGAGCCGGAGCAAGTACTGGCCTCGAAATGCCACAGAAATGAACCAGGTTCCTGTTGTCACTGCACAAGGGCATTGATTTGCTCCGGCTCAGCCGGAGGCTTCGCCCTACCTGTACCTTTGCGAGCAGCGTGGAAATACAATACCGGATCAATGAAGGACAGTACGCGCCTAAATGCCGTCGGGAACACGGTACTGCACGTCACGGTACGCCAGCCGCTCGAGATGAGCAGGCGCCAACCGGTTCATGAAACCGGTGAAATCCCGACTCGGCTGCGGCGTCCAGCCCACCTCGGCGAGAGCGCACAGTCGCGGCCAGATTTTGTAGTCGGCCTTTGATGCGTCTGTCACAAATTCCGTCCAGAGACAACTATGCACCCCAAGAATCCGCGCTTTTTGTCCGGAGGTAAGTCCGGGTTCGCTATCCGGATCCAGCGCGTGAACCTTGTCCAGCGACACAACACCAGCCCATGTGTGTCCGAAAGTATCGGATGGTGATTCCTTCATGTCGAAATAGGCGCTGGCTCCAGGTACAAAAACCGTATCCCACCCTTGTCTTATCGCCTCATAACCAGGTCCGGCAGCTGTCCATGCCATAATTGCCGTATCAGCAGCCAGCCCGGTATTGAATATCTCATTCCAGCCAACCGTGCGACATCCCAGCCCTTGGACAATCTTCTCCATCCGGCCCACGAAATAGTTCTGGATCGCGGCGCCGCCGCTGAATCCATGAGCTGCAGCCAATGCCTGGCAGCGCGGACAGTTCTGCCACAAATCATGCTTCACTTCGTCGCCGCCAATATGAATGCACTCGCCGGGAAACAAGTCGGCGAGCTCGCTCACTATCCTGCCGAGCATCCTGTAGTTTTCCTCACGGCCCGCACACCAGACATTTGCTTTCACGCCGCGTGAAGCGGCAGTGCCGGCGGCATTCTCGCACAAAATCTCAGGGTAGGCGGCAATCGCCGCAAGGCTGTGGCCTGGAACATCAATTTCCGGCACAATGCGGACATGACGTGCTGCCGCGTACGCCACGATCTCGCGAATCTGTTCCTGCGTGTAGAACCCGCCATAGTGCTCATGCGTCTCGCCGGGGCGCGTATTCGGAACCGCACACTGAGAACCACGCCAGCCGCCAACTTCAGTGAGTTTCGGATAGGCCTTGATCTCAATCCGCCATCCATCATCGTCACTGAGGTGCCAGTGGAACACGTTCAGCTTGTGCATCGCCATGAGATCGATCAGTTTCCTGATATAGTCAGCACCGATGATATGACGAGACTCGTCCAGCATGAAACCGCGCCAGGCATACCTGGGCTCATCAAGAATCTCGACGCAGGGAATTCTCCACGAAACTCCGGACTGAACCGTCGAGGCAAAGATCTCAACCGGCAGCAACTGCCGCAGGGTCTGGATGCCGTGGAACACTCCGGCAGATGAAGCACCGATCAGCCTAACATTGTCCGTCGAAACATTCAGCGAGTAGGACTCTTTGCTCGCGCCAGATGCCAACGCATAGTCCTGGCGCAGTATGATTAAGCGTTCGGAACTCTTTCTCGCATCTTCTGCTTTGATTATCTTGAACGTAAAACCTGTGGCCGGCTCAAGCATCGCCGCAAGCTGGGCGGCCTCGGTCATCGACGCCGTATCCGCAGCTATGACAGAACCGAGGACAAACTCGCCGGATTCCCACATCAGACTTTTCGGCAAAGGGATTAGCGCCGCCGGTCCATTTCGCAAACAGTCCTTAACCATTATTTCATCCTTCCATGCCAATACCCAGGCTTTCGCTTAGCATGCGCGACTGCCATGACCAAAATGAACTTTGGCTCAATGCGGAAGACGATGTGATAGGGGAACTTCAGGATCATACAACACCTGTAAGGTGCGCGAAGTACGCGGAACCTGAACGGCATTTGACAGACGTGCTCAAGTTCTGTTTCAACTGCCAAACGGAACCGCCTGCCCAAGCCGACCTGACATTCCTCGTAATACTCAATAGCAGCAAGGAATTCAGCCCGGGCATCCGGGTCGAAGTGGGCAGTATTCATCCGAGCAGCCGATCCGCTTGGGCAAAGACCTCGGTGGCAGGAATAGCCTGGCGCTTCCCTTCCTTATACTCTTGATACCTTCGCTCAACCTCAGCAATCCACGCGGCAGTCACTTCGCCAAGAACCTCGCCATCCAGCGAACTCAGTAATCGATCCGCAAGAAACGCCCGTTCTTCCACCGGCAGGCTTAGCGCATCCCGTTCAACATCATCAAGAACTGCCAACATGACCCACCTCCAATCGGTTATGCCAGCTTGCAACATAGCGCAATGACTGTCCAATTTCAAGCGAGAACGGGTCGGGACTGAATTGCACGTCACTGCTGCAGGAACTCTTTCAGCAGGTCCGGCCAGGTCAAGGCCGGCGGCGTGAGGCCCGATTTCATGCCGAATCCATGTCCACCGGCGGACAGGAGATGAAACACTGCGGAGCCACCATTGGCTTTCCATTTGCCGGAATAATCCCTGCAACTTTCAACCCACTCCTTTTTGTCGTTTGCGGCAATCAATGCAAAGAGACGGCCAGCTGGTTTCGCCGGTGGCTTCACAGCCGGAGTATTCGTATTGGGCAGATTTTCCTGCAGGTAGGCCGGATAGATGAGGACAAGATAGTCCGGCTGCTCGTCAGCCTTGAGATGCTGGACCGTCCGTGCGGCCAAATGGCCGCCAGCCGAATAACCCATGATACCGAGGCGGTTCCCGTGCAAACCGAATGATTTTGCCCGCGACTTGAGAAGACGGAATGCCGCCAGTGCGTCTTCCAACGCCAGATCGCGGGTCGTCGGGCCAGCCGATACGTGATACTCCAGGATGGCGACATCAAATCCCTGCGCATTCAAGAACCGGGCGGTCATGTCGCCCTCGTGCTGGATTGCGAGGATTGAATATCCACCGCCCGGAAAGAGCAGAATGGTACCCTTTGCGTTCTTTGCATCGGTGCGCATCAAACGCACGGCCGGCACCGTTACCTTGTGAATACGGCCATCATCGCCGACCGGATTCCCGCTCGCCACGACATCACCGGCAAGCGACACGAACGGCACATCAACCCGATTCTCCCCTGCCATCGCCAACCCCCCCGTAGAAACAGCCACAAAAGCACAGAACAGCGCACAACCAATATTCATGATATTGCTCCCTATTTGTCATCGTTACTATTCAGACCAACGACGGAAACCGCTGATTCCAGACCGGCAGCCAGGACGGCATAGCCAGCTGCGTTGGGGTGAAGACCGTCTGAGAAAAGAGTCGTGTTCAATGTGCCATCCGGTTTACGGAACTTGTTGCCAAGATCGAGTACGTCCGCATATGACCGTGGATGTATGCTGGTTTCCAGCAGGAAGTTAACCTTGTCCACCTTTGCCGCGCGGTTCAGATCCTGACAGGGCAGAACACCCAGTACGAGCAGTGTCGCCTCTGGAAGCTTTTCATGAATGCGCCGGCAGACCGCATCAATGCCTGCCACTGTATCGGCTATGCTATCGCCACCGCCAAGGTTGTTGATCCCGATGAGCAGGATCACCTGCTTTGGCGCAATATCATCAAGCTCGCCATGTTCAATGCGCCACAGGAGATGCTGAGTGCGGTCACCGGAGAAACCCAGATTGGAGGCAGGACGGTTACCGAACGCGGACTTCCAACTCTCTGCGCCACGAGCTTCATACACGCTTTTCGGTTCGCCACCCCAGCAGTGGGTGATGGAGTCGCCAATTACGACAATCTCAGGCTTCAGAATCTTATTGCGATCCAATACCAGCTTGTGGCGATCCGACCACCAGGCGCCGCCCTGCGCAACCGGCGTCGTGGCTGGAATGACCGGCAAAGGCCGTTCGGGTGCAAACAGGCAAACCGGAGCCGCACGGGACATCGTAATTGTACCAGTGCTATCACCATTACCGCCACCGCTCCATGGCGTAACATGGACCTTGGCGCGCAGGACATGCCTGGAGCTGACCGCTGCTTCCGGGATGACCAGTGAGTACTTGTTCCTGATGCGTTGAGAGCCGGCAGTGCCTGCATGCGCGTCGGCGGCGATAACCACGCCATTGGCAAGCAGCTCGACAGAGTCAATTGTCAGCGCGTCAGCGCCCTTCTGGTAATTGAAAGTGACGGTCCATTGTCCGGGCCGCAACGATTGTGACACCGGCACCTCCAGGCTTGTGCCGCCCTTTAACACCGGATTCGGCGACCAGGTTCCAATTTGAATATCGGCAGGCTCGATCCAGTAGTTGATGCCAAGCACATCGAGGCGGCGCAGATGCTCGTCGAGCCGCTTCAGGAATAGTTCGTAGTTCTTTGCGGTCGGTTCACACCAGGCAATCTCGGCAAGCGCACAGAATCTTGGGAAAGCAAACAATTGCAGGCGTTCGTCGGTTTCCGTGGCACATGTCCAGAGGTTGGCCTGTGCGCCGAGAATATGCCGGCCCTCATCAGCGGAGAGAGCCTTTGGAACAGGGTCGTATGCATAGACTTCCTGCAACATTTCGATTCTTGCTCCAAAACCCGGCGGATGCAGCGGAGAACCCGACTGGCGATGGTCGAAATAGAGCGGTTTCTCCGGGGACATAACAGCGTCATGTCCAGTTCTGGCCGCATGAATGCCGCCGGCAGGGCCACGCCAACTCATGACCGTCGCACTTCCAGACAGACCACCTTCGATGATATCATCCCACCCGATCAACCTGCGTCCGCGCTTATTCAAGACCTTCTCCATCCGGCCCATCAGATAAGCCTGGAGCTTCTTACCGTCGGACAGACCGTTCGCCTTCATCATGGACCGGCAATCTGTGCAGTCATTCCAGTACTTCAGATTCACTTCATCACCACCGACATGAATATATGTGTCTGGAAATATATCCATGACTTCATTCAAGATATTCTCAAGGAATTCGTAAGTCTTTTCCCTGCCGGCGCAGAAGACGTTATTGCCGGGAATTGGCGGAAATTTTGTTTCCGCCATCGGGAACTTGAAGAAATGGTCCACCTCCGTCTTTGTTCCGCCGCACGCAAGGCTGGGATACGCCGCCAGTGCGGCTCGCGAATGACCCGGCATTTCAATTTCCGGCACGATTGTGACGTGACGGCTGGCTGCATAGGCAACCATTTCGCGAAGCTCTTTCCGGGTGTAGAAACCACCATAACGACCGATGGGCGGTTGTTCCCGCCATGCGCCTACCTGCGTCAGCAGGGGATATTTCTTACTCTCGAACCGCCAGCCGTGATCATCCACAAGGTGCCAGTGCATCACGTTAAGCTTGTGCATCGCCAGCCAGTCTATCCAATCCCTGATGGATTCCGCCGCGATGAAATGCCGCGAAGAATCCAGCATGAAACCGCGCCAGCCGAACCTGGGCTGATCCTCAATCCTGCAGCATTGAACTTCCCATTTCACACCGGTCTGTTTCGTCTTCGCGAAAACAACAGGCGGCAGAAGCTGACGCAGAGTCTGCCCGCCATAGAAGAGTCCGGCGGGTGCAGCGGCGGTAATCCTGAGATTGGCAGGCGTGATGTCCAGAACATAGCCTTCCTTGCCAAGCTTGGATTCCTGCACCGCATCAAGTTGCATGATAATGCTCAGCCCGGCAGCACCGGCGCTCGAAGACTGTTTCACAGGAATCTGGAATCCCGTCGCGGGCCGGAGAAATTCCGCGAGCATTTCGGCCTCGGGCCTGGCGGCAGCATCGCTATACACAATGGAGATATCGTCCGGCAGAACAAAGTTCCCCGGTCTTGATTCCATCTTTGCCGGCTGAGGCACAACTGCACCAAATGCCGCCCGGGAGAAGAACACAACAATGAGAGCCGCCAGCATTGCCAAACGCTTCACACCCATACTTCCACTCACCTTCCCGGCGGCAGCGCCACCATCTCCAACCTGAAACAGTCCAAAGGTCTGACCCAGATCCGATCCTCTCGCTTTGTCGCCGTAACAGTTCACCCCTAATCTCCATCGAGATCCGACAGCGTCAGTCCAAGTGCCTTCAAGCCCCTGCCGTGAGCACCTGCATACTCGGATGGATAGCATTCTCCAGGTCTTGCCTCCATCCAGAGCGCCCGGTTGAGAGCGTCATCATCGATAATATCAGGCTTTGAAAAATCGAGCGATTTGATTCTAGCCGCCAGCTTCTTGTCCGCACCGGTCTTTGGCCAGTCCGCCGCGGCCACTTTGCGCTCGTTGAGGGCAACCTCCGGTACAAGGCACTTGTACGGAGACAAATCCTGCTGCGCCTGAAAACAGTCCTCCATCGTTGGAGCGGAAGCCACAACCTGATTCAGCGGCGGCAGTCCAAGGATTCTGCATATCGTGTGCAGGACCGTATTCTCGTTGTAGAACCTGCTGATGACAACATTGCGCCTGGCCCACGGACTGACTACAAAACATATGGACCGGTGCCCATCAACATGATCCTCGCCCGATTGCGGATCGTCCTCGATCACAAAAATGGCCATGTCCTTCCAAAAACGGCTCTTTGACAATCCTTCGATGCACCGGCCCAGGGCAAGGTCATTGTCAGCAAGATATGACTGTGCCTTCAGTTCACCTGCGGTGTGGTCATTTGGCAGGTAGAGAGTCACGAGATCGGGGTATGTTCCGCTCTTCTCGAATTCCGCCAGTTCTTTCAGAAATGCATCTGCGCGCACCTGATCCGGAATGGACATTTCCCAACCTGGAAACTCAAGGCAACTGTATTTCCGCAGCGCTTCAAGCTGATACACACACCGGAAGGCGGTTGCGCCGGACTTGGACTGCCAGTCCTTGAAGAAATCATCATAGCTCTTTCCTTTGATCTTAACCGGGGTATCCAGTTCGCCATAGTTCCGGAATGACCGCCCATTCATCAGTGCCAGATCCCAGATGAACCCGCACGCCGCCGGAAACAATGCATCGGTGCCAAAGTCATACGCGCACCGGTAGCCGTTACGATCCTTCTCCCGGTACGACGTTGTCAGCCCCTGCACAACCCAGGCATGACCATCTGACGAGTTCACACCGTTGCAGTAGTAGTTGTCCAGCAGTGGAAATGTCTCAGCGATGGATTTGTGATTCGGGATAACCGCCCGGTTGTACAGGCAGAACTTCGGATCACTGTTGCCTTTGCCTATATCGCCCAGGATCTGGTCGTAGGTCTTGTTCTCCTTGATCACGTACACGACGTGTCTAATAACTGAAGGTTCGCCCAGCCTTGCCGGAACAGGGGTCGGCTTGGTGGCGGATATGGATCGTTCCGAAGACCGGATCGCAAATGCCAGGTGCGCGTTGGACCGTGCGCGAGAATCGCGCGCCATGATTTCGGCTCTATCCTCTGTAAGCCGGATCTTCTGCAGGCCATTACGCACGTTCGACACAAAGAGATCATTGCCGCGCACGCAAAGTCCCCCGGGAAACCACCCGGCAGGAATAAGCATCGGCTGGCCGCCGGGCTCCTTCAAGCGGATGCAGGCGACAGCATTTATGCCGGCGCTGGCCACATAGAGAGTCTCCCCGTCTTCAGACAACGCCAGGCCATCGGGAAGCGAGCCAAAGGGCAACGCCGGATCAGCCTTCGTGTTCAGGGTGCGAATCACCAGCCGCGATGCCGGATCGATCACGCTCACCGAATCGCCACCGACGTTTGATACATACAGCCTGCTCCCATCGGGACTCATCAAAAGTTCCGATGGATGCAGGCCCACAAGAATCTCTTCTGCAACACGCGGCTTTCCGGCCAGCTCGATTACACTCACTGTGCCGGTAATCGGGATGGAACGTGCATCCACCGCCACATCAGAGCCCGCCGATTTTTCTGTCTTCTCACCCTGGCGCGGCCGGCGCCCCCCGTAGTTCGAGACAAACACCGACATGCCATCCTTCGAAATCGTCACACCGTACGGGCAGATGCCAACCGGAACGAGCGCCTCGATCTTGCCGGAGGCAAGATCGACGACGGCAACATCGTTCGCTATCGAACGCGCAACGATCACCCGCCGTCCGTCGGGCGTCAGCGCCACACCAAGCGGATTGACCCGCTTCCCGGAATCGGAAAGTATGATTTCAGAACTCAGCCGGAACGAACCATTAGTGGAGATTTCGACGCAGAACAGGCGATCCTTGCCGCCTGTAACATAAGCTTTCGTGCCGTCAGCGGTAACGACCAGCCCGTGCATCGAGCCGCCGTTCTTCGATGGGAACGCAGTCTGTTGGACGATCTTCCTGAAGTTATCCGCTTCCACTGACGCCAACTGGATGGAAGTCTTAACAAGGATGTACCTGCCATTCTGTGCCGGCGCAATAGAGCAGAATCGTCCGCCAAAATCGATTATCCGGCCCTCCGGCCTGAGTTGCTGGCTGGTGTAGAGCATGTCCGATCCGCCACCCATGCGGCGATTCATCCACTCCTCGCCCTGCACTGGCGCCCTGTGGTCAATGGCCTTTTCGGGTGTCTGCGCTGAAACAACAGTGGCAAGAAGACTCACCATGCGGCCGTTCCCGGGAGACAGAGCCTCATCCCAGCTCGTCACCGGGGCGGCAAGCATGAGATTGAGATCCCCGGGGGGCAATCTGTCGTCAGCAACAGCGCAAACCGAAGCCGCGCCCAGCAACACCAACATGGCCAGGCGCAATTTGAGTGCACACATCGGATACCTCAACGTCAGGGACGTGATCCGGCATCGTCAGAGCAATAGCCACACCTTTTGTCCGCTTACTTACCCTTCGGCTGCGGCTGGCCCTCAACCTCCAGCACAACAACACTGTCTATGGCATCCGGCGCGGTTGCAGGCAACTGGATCTCCTGGCCGCCGTCAGTCCTGATGACGGTCAGTTTCTTGTCATGATCGGCCAGCAGGCAGGCGCTCTTGACCTGGTTATCCACCGGCACAAGCAGTTTGCCGTCTTTCGGCCAGCCAAAAACATGCAGATAGAGCTTCTCGCCCTTGTGTGTGCAACGCCCATCAAACGGAAGCGTCTTGAAGATACTCGCGGTCGTGCCGTAGATAGACTCACCATTTATCTTCATCCACGCACCGACTTCCTTCAGTCGCTCGATACTGGGTTGTGGAATGAGACCCTCAGCCGTTGGTCCGACATTCAAAAGGTAGTTGCCACCCTTGCTGGCAATGTCAACCAGGTTTTGAATCAACGTCTTGGTACTCTTCCACTTGTCATCGTAACTCTTGAAGCCCCAGGTGCCGTTCATCGTCATGCAGGTTTCCCAGTCACGTCCGGGAAATCCGGTGGCTGGAATGCGTTGTTCGGGCGTTTCCGTGTCACCCTTGTAGCCACCACCAAGACGGTTGTTATGAATGATGCCCGGCTTGAGTTTCAGCAGGGGAATCAACTTGTCGGCGCGCTCTTTGTTCATATCCGTCGGCGTATCCCACCAGAGCACTGTCGGAAATTCCCCGTAACCAGTGAGGATTTCCTTCACCTGCGCGACGGCAACCTTGTCTATGTACTCATCCATGCTGTGCTTCTGAGCCTCGTCCCACTTGCCGCCGGCCGCAGATCCGCCGTTGTTCCAGTCCTGCGCCTGTGAATAGTAGAATCCAAGCTTGATGTCGTATTTGCGACAAGCCTCAGCCAGCGGCTTCAGCAGGTCCTTGCCGTACGGAGTGGCTTTGACAACGTTCCAGTCGCTGGCTTTCGAATCAAACAGTGTAAACCCGTCATGATGCTTGCTGGTGATGACGATGTATTTCATGCCGGCTTCCTTGGCCAGGCGCACCCATTCATCGGCGTCATACTTGACCGGGTTGAACTGCTTTGCAAATTTCTGATAATCGGCGCATGGGATCTTGCCGCGGTTCATGATCCATTCCCCGATACCACCGATCTGCTTACCGTTCCACGTACCGGCCGGCACGGCATAAACACCCCAGTGGATGAACATGCCGAACTTCGCCTCGCGCCACCACTTCATTCGCGCATCACGCTCGGCTGGCGTCTCATTGGCATAAGGATCGGGCTTTACAATCTCCGGTGAACCCTTGATATCAAGAACAACAACTGTCACGTCCTTGTCAACAGATTCAGCCGGCACCGCAATCGCGATGGAATTGTCACCCGTTGTAAAATCCAGTTTCTTACCGCCATCGAGCAGGAAGGCTTTGACAGGCTTGTTCACAAGCCCGGCGATAACCAGCTTGCCGTTTTTCGGCCAATCGTAAACATGGAGAAAGAGGCGCGTCATATCGCTGCCAAGCTTCTTTTGCGTGCATCGCCCCCACTCAAGTTTCTCAAACGGACTCGCCTTCGTCCCGTAAATGGCCTCGCCGTTTGCTTTCATCCATTTGCCCATCGCAGCAAGCCGCTCAATGCTTGCGTCAGGTATAAGTCCCTCAGCCGTGGGTCCGACATTGAGCAGGTAGTTGCCGCCCTTGCTGGAGCAATCCACCAGGTTTCGGATAAGGGTCTGGGCTGATTTCCAATTCTGGTCGTTCTTGTTGTAGCCCCAGTGCCCGTTCAGCGTCATGCATGATTCCCAGTCCACACCCGGTCCGAATCCTGTTGCCGGTATTTCCTGTTCAGGCGTACCGTAGTCACCAACACTTTTGCCCTTGTCCATGCCATTCATGCCTGCACGCCCTTTGCCAACGCGGTTATTGATAATGGTATTTGGCTGGAGGATCCTGCAGTAGTTGTAGAGATCAACACCGCGCTCATGCGTCCATGGCGACTCCCACTCGCCGTCAAACCACACTATGCCGATTGGTCCGTAGCGGGTCAGAAGCTCCTTGAGCTGACCCTTCATGTACTCCGTGTAGCGATCCATGTCCGGCTTCCCAGTGGCTTTGTCGTTCCACGCCCGCCGTGTACCCCAGTCAGGATGATGCCAGTCCATGATGGAGTGGTAGAGACAGAACTTGATTCCGGCTTCTTTACACGCATCGGCCAGTTCCTTCAGGGGATCGCGCTGGAATGGAGTTCGCTTGATGCACCAATCCGTCAAGTCCGACCGGTACATGCCGAAACCATCGTGGTGTTTACTGGTGATCACGATGTACTTCATTCCGGCGGCCTTCGCGATGCGGACCCATTCCTTCGCGTCAAATTTCACCGGATTGAATTGATCGGCAAACTTCTCATACTGAGAGACGGGCATCTTGGTTTCCTGCATGAACCATTCGCCATAACCCTTCTGACCGTTCCATTCCCCGGCCGGCACTGAGTAGACGCCCCAGTGAACGAACATGCCGAACCGCGATTCGCGAAACCACTGCATCCTGGCATCGTGCTGCTCCGGAGTTTCAGCAACTTGCTCCTGAGCAGTCCGACCCGGCAAAGCCGCCAGCAACGTCATCAAACAAACAACCATAGCACTACGTTTCATGATGTCCCCTTTCGAGTTATGACAAGCGTCAGGACCTTTGACTATAGTGAGTCACACTGAGTGCTGTCAAAGTATTCATTCCGCATTTATCGAAGTTTCTCGCTGGCCGTTTCTCACTGGCGTCCCATAGGGCCGCCAAGGCTGAAGCGGTTTAGACTGAAGGCTGAAGGTAAAACACGAATCTAATAACCCGGGACTATCGTAAATGACATCGTGTCTAATTATGCAGAATGATGCGAATTTCCTAACAGTCTTCAGCCTTCAGCCTATTAACCTGCGTCCTATGGGACGCTAGTGGAAGTTTCTTATCTGCGCAAGACAGAGAATGGAGTTGCATGAGAGGATATATCTGCGGCATTCTCGGCCGATCAGAAAAAGGAGTATCACCGAATGAAACGACATATCTGGATTATCGCCGCTCTATTGTCAGTCAGCACCGCCATGGCCGCAGCACCGGAACTCCCGCCGAAAGCACATCCCGACTCAAGCGCGTGGGATCTGCTGTTTACGGGTGATCTTTCCAACGCCGACTTTTCGAAGGGCATCTGGTTTGTCACCAACGGGACACTGACTGCCAGTGAGGACCAGTGCATCTGGACCAGGAAAGACTACTCCGATTTCGTTCTGGATCTGGAGTTCAACCTGGAAACAAATGCCAACAGCGGAATTGTCATTCATTGCACTGATCCCAAGAAATGGATTCCCAATTCGATTGAGATCCAGATCCTGGACGACAACGGCTCAAAATGGACAACTGCGGCGCCAACCTGGCGTTGCGCCGGGATATTCGGTCATCTGGCTCCCGCCCAAAGCGCGGTCAAGAAACCTGGCGATTGGAACCGGATGACCGTGACCTGCAAGGACAAGATGATCTATGTAATGCTGAACGGAGAACTGGTGACCACGATGGATCGCTCCAAGTGGACTGACGGAAGAAAGAATCCCGACGGTTCTACCATCCCAAACTGGATGCCAACCCCCTTTGCCAAACTTCCGACAAAGGGAAAGATCGGGCTCCAGGGCAAACACGCCGGCGCATCCATTTTCTTCCGCAACATCCGCATCCAGAAACTGTAGAGGGATCCGGCGTAGAGTTCGCGAAGTTATTGTTTCCCGGTCAATCGGCTAATCTGACGTATTTGCCTTTCGAGACTTGAGGGAGCGACATGTTGCTGCTTTCGGCTTGCATCCTCGGCGACAAGCAAGTATTACATCGCTTGATTTAGTTTTCGTGTTGAACCAGGCAGATGGAGAAGAAGTGCACACAAAGACCCGCGCGATAACAAAATTGATTCTTGAAGCAGCGAAGAAAGCTCGCTCTGAAACAGGAAACCAGCCGGACTCGACCGTTGTTACATCGGTCGAGTGGCCCGTGCATTGCACCGTCGGGCCCGGACTTGAAGGCGCAATAGCATGCGCGACCAAGGTGGGCTACGTAAACGGAACCAAAGGCGCCCTGAGCTACCGCGGCTACGACATTTTCGATCTCTGCGCATATTCCACTTTTGAAGAGGTCTGCTACCTGCTGATGAAGGGGAATCTTCCTTCAGAGGCGCAACTCAAGGCATTCAAGGAAGTGCTCGTGGAGTACCGGACCATTCCAGACACATTGCGCCACCTCATGACCTTCCCCGTCGAGGAAATGCACGCGATGGCTGCGTTGCGGCTTGGGACCAACCTGATGCGGTACAAGCAGACTGAAATGGAGCCTGCAGCCAAGCCGGAAGAAGGCAACTTCATCGGATCCGACGAGGATTCCATTCCCATGGAGACAGTTCCTCGCGGAGAGGAACATGCCATATATGAATTCAAGGACGCCGAGGTCGACCAGAGAATCATCGAGGCCAGCTACCGGCTCATCTCCGGCCTGGCTTCCATGACCGCGGCAATTGCGCGGATACGTAATGGCTCCCTACCCCTGGCACCCGACCCAAAACTCGGGCACGCCGCAAATTTTCTCTATATGATGACCGGCCGACGCCCGACGCCCGAGGAGGAGCGGATGATGGACGTATGCCTTATCCTGCACGCTGATCATGGCATGAACGCCAGCACATTCGCGGCACTGGTCGTCGCTTCAACCCTGTCGGACATTTACTCCTCGGTAGGCGCCGGCATTGGCGCTCTTACCGGACCGCTTCATGGCGGGGCCAATGAACAGGTCGTCCACATGCTGCGGCAAATCGAGGCAACCGGCACCGCAAAATCGTGGTTCGAGAAGGCGCGCGGCCGGAAAACACGAATCATGGGCATGGGCCACCGCGTCTACAAGGTTTACGATCCGCGCGCGCGGATACTCGGGCCGCTGGCGAAGCATCTTGCCAAGCGGAATACTGAAGCATGGCGCCTGTACAAGGTGGCTGTCGCGCTTGAAAAAGAAGTCATAGCCAATCTCGGAAAGAAAGGAATCTTCCCGAATGTGGACTTCTATTCCGGCCTGGTTTACAGCAGCCTGGGATTCCCGACTTCGATGTTCACTCCCATCTTCGCCGTAAGCCGCGTAGGCGGCTGGACTTCACGCATCATTGAATACCTGAAGAACAACCGGATATTCCGGCCGCGAGCCATGTACGGCGGCGCTGTCGGCCGGGTCTATACCCCCATCCGCAAACGGGACCAGGTGTTGTGAAGAGGCAAGGGGCAAGATGACAAAGAGGTCCAAGGTCTATTGCCTTCTACGATACGCTTTCCGCGAACAACAACCGTGAGATTTCCGTGCGCGCACACGCTATTCTCCCCTTCTTGCCTCTTGCCTCTGACCACTGTGCTATCTTATCCGCCATAGAGACACGGACTGATTACGGCACCGCTGAACCATTCTTCTGGAGCAGGGACACGGACTGACGGCGGAGTTAGCTCGGAAAGCTCATGTCGGAAGACAGGGCCGTGATCGAGGGCCTCGCGAAATCCCATAACGCGGTGTCTTTGACCCGCCCAAGTTCCCGCACAACCAGGATCTTTTCCCACTGACTTCCCTTTTCCAGAAGTTCCAATTGCAACCGCCGGCGCGTCGATGTTCCCGAGCGATTCGTACTGCGCGATCACCGCGGCCTCGCTCTGGGCCATAAGGAATCCGCTGCCACGATGGCGCTTCTCGTCGTTCCGAGCGTCAATGTAGAGCCGGGCCAAGTCCGGCAACGCCTCGCGCGCTTTCAGTTGACCCAGCGCCCTGCCTCGAATCCAGCCTCACCGCCTGCCGCCGCTCCCACAGCCACAGCCTGCAGTATGACTGCCGCAAGAAGATATGAACCACAGCACATTGCTATTCTCTTCGCCATGCACCTCACTATTGAACAGGTTCAACATGAGCACTCGGCACATTGAGAAACGCTGAAAGTTTTTCGCAAATCGGCCGCGCGCTTAACGCTTCCTTAAAAAAGAGCCGAGCATCCGGCTTTTCCTCAAAATTAATTTCGGCCAGATATCTGAACGATTTGCCAAGCGTACGAACCGAGAAAGTCTTGCCAACCTGACGCGCACCACGTACCAGCAACGGCTTCCTTGCGTCCTCTCCAGCCCAATCTATCAAATCCTGCGCAATTATTCTCTTCATTGGCAATATGCCCCATATGTATACCCATTAGGCGTCATTAACATCCCATTTGTAGACCCTATATGCGCGCCAATCATCCCATAAGTCAACCCTTAATCCGCATTTCTCATTACTCTGCTTTCTTCGCGTTCTTATCCTTCATCCGTTGATCACTATCTTTGCAATTGTCATCCAGTTGCAAAGACCACGTAGAAGAATAGCTACACTATTCGAGGCAATCTCGTGCCAAGGCGCCAAGAATCATACTTTGCGAGCTTTGCGGCTTTTCGCGATGCTCATTTTCGCAGGCAACAAGAGCCCCCGCTATTTCTCGCCCCGTTCCACGGTCGAAAGCAGGTTGCGGGCCTGCTGCTGGACATCGCCGAAGCGGTTGGGCCATGATTTGTTCATGAGGGTCTTGATGGTGTCGCGGGCGGGAAGCCATTGCTTCTCGTGAATCTGGGCTTCGGCGAGTTTGAGATATCCGGTTGGCTCGATCGAGCGCACCCTGGTGACCTGCTGCCATTGTTCGATGGCCTCAAGCCAGCGGTTCTGGCTTTGCCTGATCTCGGCAAGCATGGCGTGACTCTCGGATTCATTGGGCAGCATTTCGACAATCATTGTGTTCGCCCGCTCCGCATCGTTGGTTCTCTGGAGCGCGACATAGCGTTCTCCGAGATTCTTGAACGACGCGATGTCCCTGCGGGAAAGTTCGGCAGAGTCGAGCAACTGCTGGATCGCGCCCTGCTTATCGCCCTGCTGATCCAGGACTGCCACCAACGCCGTGTAGATTTCCGTGTCGTTCGGCTGGGCCTCCACGGCAAGTCTGAGCTGGGCCACAGCCTTGACAAACTCTTTCTTCTCCAGGTAGATCTGGCCCAGTGCTTTCCGGACAATCGGATTCTCGAGATGGCTCTCCGTTGCCTGCTTGTCCACCTCGGTTGCATACTTATCCAGGTCCGGCGCACTACGCACGGTCTGCAGCAGGTTCTGGAGTGCATACTGCCGCTGATCGCGATTCGGGCCCCAACTCACTATTGCACCACAAGCCGCTTCCACCGCGTCAGATGTTCTACCGAGGCCAGAGTAGGCCTGCGCCTGCCACGAGTAGTATTGCGACAGCGTTCCGTTCCCTATTCCGCGATTCGGCTGTGTGCGCTGGTGGAGCGGGATAACCTCCTTGTAGTAGGCGACAGATTCCTCATAGAGTTGATCGTCGAGACAGGCATAGGCCAGGGCGGAGATGTTCGCTTCGTTCCATAGATTCTTCTCATGGAAATAGGCGTCGGTCTCACCCCGTAGATCCGTCAACTTGGTCTTCTGCCCTGTCTTGAACCAGGCCCGCATCAACTGACACCGGTAGGTGACATTGTCCGGCCGCCATTTCACCAGCGGATCAAGGATAGTTATCGACTCGGCATGGCGGTTGCGCTCATGCAAATAGACAACCAGTTGTTCCTGGCCGGCTTCGTCCGGCAGTTTGCGCGCCTGGGCGTCGAGAAGAATAGCGATTGCCCGATCATAAAGATCCAGGCTCCGGTACAGGTACTCGGCAATATATTTCACTGCGGCGCCTGAATTCAGGCGTTCCTTCAGGACCTCTTCCGCGGTTTGTGAGAATACCGCTGCTTTCTCATCCCAGAAATAGCTGTTGCGGCGGTCGTACATCACCCGGTTTCGCGCCTGCTGCGTCCGGAGATCGCGTCGAAGCGCGCCAACCACAATCTTCAACAGGCGGCCGTCCAGTTCGCCAAGATTCTTCGCCTCCACCCGCCATTGGGCAAGATTCCAGGAATACCGGCTCCATCCATCCTGGTTGTTGTACGTGAACCAGTAGGGCTCGTTCTCAATCCGCTCGACCAGGAACGCCAGACCTTCGAGCGGCCCGGCCACGTCGTGCAGTGTTCCGGAAACGGTGGAAACGATGTTTTCGTAGTTGGAAGTCTGCCTTGCCAGGACCGCCGGAATCCGGTTCATGCTGAATGTCTTCAGATCCCCGGCAACACCGGCAAGTTGGCGATTCTTTGCCGTCCGGTAGAGCGAACAGATCTGGCCAACGAGGTTGAATCGGTGATCCTGATCGTTGATGCTGAGATCGGCAATCATCCGGCTTTCAACGGTCTTGTAGAGTTCCTGCCCCTTGCCGAGCGAGACCTCGCCGTTATCCTGCAGGGCACGCGTATAGAGGCCATAGAGCCGTCGAATCACCCAGTACTTCTGCTGTTCGTTCACGGGGCGGGCGATTTCAGCAAGCAGGGCTTTCTCGCCTCGCACGAACTGGCCGCGGCTTTCAAGGAAGCCTGCATAGGCATCCAGTGCGCCATTGGCGGTCTGAGGCAGAATACCTCCCGATGCGGTGCGGAATTCCGTCAGTCCGCTTTCCAGTGTGTCAATTGCCTCGCTCCATTTCTCATGGTTCCAGAGCGATCTTCCCAAACAAAGCGTTATCTGCAGGCGGTCGAATGTGCCCGTCTTTTCCTCATCATGAAGCACCTTGAGTTCTCCAATCACTTCAGCCGCCAGTGGTTCCTGGGCGATCTTCCCGAGCGCCGCAAGGAGTTCCGCCATCAAGCGGCGTTCGCCTTCGGCCCACTCGCCCTTGAACGCACGTTTCATTGCCGCGAGCGCCGCGTCCACGTGCGGACCAGGCTGGTTGCGCAATTCGGCCGAGCGCCGCCGTACCTGTGTTTCCAGCATATCGAGCGCCCGCTGGTCAGTCCGTGTCGTCGCCCGTTCCCGCACAACCGCAATCTGGGCTGATACCGAGTCACAGGTCGCCTCCTCGCGAATCTCGCAAAGAACCTCCTGCATCCTGCCAACAAATGGATATACCTGCGCCGCTGAGTGGCCAATGACACCCTCGGCAAGACATTCAAGCAGGCGGAAATCGCGGGAGTACTGATAGAGATCCCTGAGCTGCGAGAGATAATTCTGGGGACTCTGCGATTTGCGGAAAAGCGCCGTGAAGATGCGCGCTACCATGGGGTCGAGTTCTTTCGGCATCTGCTCCGGGCCGCGACACCACCTGTTCCGTTCCTGGTACAAACGGTTGCTGAGCTGATATTCCTCTTCAACCATCAGGGCGGCAATGATGGCCTCCTCGTATTTGTTCCTCTCGTTCCGGACCAGATACCAGTTCGCAAGCGCGCGGTATTCCGCGGGTCCGAGTTCGTCGGTCTTGCGAATGGCCTCGAACTGCTTGATCGCCTCCGGTATCCTGTTCTTCTCAGCGAGCAAATAGCCGAGCATAAGCCGCCAGGTATTGTCCGCGTCACCTGGCTTGATCCATGATTTCAGGGTCTCTTCCATGACGGCAGGCCGGTCCAGCAAAAGGAGCATGCGGTACTTCGCCATCTTCCACGCGGCGTTATCGGGATCTGCTGCGATAGCTTTGCCGTAATATGCAAGAAGTCGTTCCCCGATGGCCGGATCGGCCTTGGGCTGGGCGGCAAGGTATTCCAACATGCCAAGGTACCGCGCGAGCAATGCGTCATCGAGGGCGACGTGCACCTTGTCCTTTGCCGGCGGTTCGACGCCGACATACTCCCAGCATTCCGCGACAATCTGTGTCGTGTTGTTCTTAAGGAGAGTATCGAGATAGAGCCGCTCCACGGTGATCCAAGGTTCTAATGCCGCGTCCTGTTTCCCGGTTTCGGCGGCAAGTCTTAGCACATACCTCGCCCTGGCCTTGCTCAGGCTCTCCTTTTCCAGCGCCTTCAGTTCAACGCGTGACAGCTTTTCCTTATGTTCCACTGCGCCGATTACGGAGTTGTAGCGGGCCTGGACCATTGCGTCGGTGAGCCTATAGAGCGCCTGGACCTTCGTTGCCTGCCGCAACTCGACCGTCAAATTGGTGTCGGCGAGTCTGCCTATCAGAGAGAAGGCCTCATCTTCGTATTCAGTCGACCACGGATGGTTGAGCAGGGCATCAAAGAGCTGCCTGGTGCAGGCCGGAACCTGTTCCTCTGGCGATTCGCGCAACTGCCGGTGCAGGAAGGCAAGCAGTTCCGGACCGGATGCGCGGCTGGAGAGAATACTCACTAGCGTCTGCGCAAGCCGGGCCTTGTTGTCCCGATCTTTTTCCGCAGCCCAGCGGTCCTCGATTTCTTTCGCAATGCCTTTCCATATGTCGTTCTCGACCACAGGATCATTTGAGAGAACCCAGCCCGCGTACCGGCCGATCTGAACAGGGTCAAGCGAGTCCATACATTTCAGAAGGATATCAAGTGCCTCCCCGCGCATGCCGCGGCATGTGTCAGTCCGCTGGAAATACCAGTTGTTCATGATCTGGTCGGACATTTGCCCGTTCGTCTTATCTTTCGTCATTACCCGGACAACCCTGGCCAGCGGTTCCAGCCAGCGTTCCTCGATGTTGTTCACGTACATGTTGTAGCCCTGACCGAGCGCCTGGTAGACTGCGGCCGTGAGCTGCATGGTCTGCGCGGGCTCCCATTCGCCATCTCTCGGCGGCTGGATCGCCAGCCAGAGAGTCATGGTATCTTCGGCTTTCTTCTCCTGGTTCGACCTGAGTAGCGCCGAAAGATACTGCTGGTAGAGACTGAGGTTGGCCGGTTTGCTCTCAAGCCACTTCTCAAGCAGCAGGACGGCCTCGTCATAGCGGCCCTGGTTCTGGAGAATCTGGATGTACGCATTCCGCAACGAATCGATTTCCCCGGGCAGCCATGCCAGCTTGCGGTTGACCAGCAACTGAAGAGCCAGCCAGTTGCAGGCCGCATCGTTGTCGCCCCGCCCGGCCAGTGAATTGGCGTACTGGACCTGGAGATTGCAGTCCATTGGAAACTCCCTGGCAAGCGACTGCTGGATCGCGAACGCGATATCTGCCTGCCCGCTGTTTTGCAGATACTGGACGCGCGATTGCCGCCACTGCTTGCCCGCAAGGATACGCTCGGGCTGGCGGTCGTACACCGGCTTGAGAACATCGAGGAGTGCGAGCATTTCGATTTGCTGGCCCGCCTGCTGGGACTGCTGGAGTACATAGTTGGCGAGGAAGAGTTCGTCCAGAGCCGGCTTCCCGGCGAGCGCCTTTGCGACTGACACAAGACGCTGCCGCAATTCCTCGTGCCTTCGACTGACCGAAAGCAAACCGTTGCGTATCCACTCCATACCGGGTTTCCCAACGAGCAATTTCGCGGCTGCCTCCAAATGCTCATTGGCACGGTCCCACTGCTGGCTCTGGCCAAAATACCCGAGCATGACCAGTTGATCGGCGAACGTCGCCTTGTTGTCGGCAATGGCCTGCTTGGCCTGCTGGATGTTCGGCAGCGGTTCGGATATGACAATCGCCTCGTTGCGGCACTTCAGGACGTCGGCAAACCGTGTCTTTAGTGTCTCGCTGGGAATATTGTTCACCTTGAGGGTTGTCGCGGATGTGATCCGTCCTTCCGCATCCTTCATCTCCACCTTCGTCGCCCACCAGCAGCCCCCGACTTCCACAAAGTCGGTGAACTTCTGCGACCACACCGTCTTGTTCCTGTCCACGGTCTCGATTCCCACAACAACGTGCCGTCTGGTGTCTATTGCCACGTTCACCTCGTAACCGGTGGGACTCTTGGGAACCTTCAGGTGAAGCAATACGCGATCACTACCTGCCTTCTCGATCTCGAGGCAATAACCGCGATAGGCGCTCTCAAGAGAAACAAGAGACGAATCCGCAATCGGCAGGGAGACAGACTGAACATCGCCGGTAACGGACGCGCGGACCCGTCCAAGACCGAAAACCGGGACGATGGCACCGCGCTCTTTCAAATCGCACCATTCAATCCGCGTCTGTGCTGAGTCGCCGACTGATCGGGTCAGCCAGGATTCACCCGAAATCAGGCTCAGTTGCGAAGAAACAGATGTGGTCCGCTTCTCGCGGACGTCGTAATTCTCTGAGGTGCCGACCACTTCCAAGCCACCTTTCAGCGCGGTCAGCTTATCGAAGCGGAGCAGGCTCTCACTGAGTTTACGGGCTTCCTCTGGCCAAACCAGTTCAAGTTTCACGGGCGGTGGCTGTTGTCTCGGCGCAGGCACTGTTGGGAACAGCGATTGGAGCCAGTAAGCATTTGCAAGATTCCAGTCGCCGCGGTAATCTTCCGAGCATTTTCGGGCATAGAGATCAAAATAGTTTACTGCGGCAGCTCCCCGCCTATTGTAGCTTCTCAATTCTTCCATCGGAAGATCGTATGCCTCATACTCACCCCCGAGACTCAGTCCCTTTTCCAATCGTTGCTTAAGCCGCATTGGCTCGTTGGCCTGCTCCTGCTCTGCCGTGGTCTCCCAGTCGTCGGATATTCCATCTTTATCCTTCTTCGACTCATCCCTTCCGCCAGTCTCGGCGTCTGACAGTTCCCTGTCGAATTCTATACTGTCACCGTCCTCCACGTTCACAAAGCCAGCAGAGATTGTCGGATCGCCGATGAATGATGAAGACGCTCTGCCGAAGCCTGCCTTTTTCAAACCGCCTGCGTACCTGTTCCCACCGCTCATGTCCCAGTATGAGCTGGAGCCTGACAGGGCCAGTGTCCCATTGACCGTCCACCCTCCACCCCCCACCCCGACCATGGCGTGCCCGACGCCCAAGCCGCCAAAGTCCCCCCAGAAGAGACCGTTGCCATCGAACGCGTATTCCGGCCGCGGCGCGATCAGGTTAGGGTCCCGTCCAAGACTCGCGGCCTGCTGCATCGCCCGGCGGCGGAGGTTCAGCCGCCAGTTGCCAGCCGCTTTCATCTGCTTCTGTGCCAGCTCGACATTCGCGGAATCGCGGCCTTCGGCGAAGAACTTCTCGCCGTCACGCATCCGGAATTGCTGTTTGACGCCGAACCGCTCACGATCCGCATCGCTCTCCAGTACAAGGAAGGACGTGTAAGGAGTCATGATCTGGTATTCTTCCGACAGCGCTACAATCTCGTCCTTGATCTCCTGGGAACGGCCCTGCTCCAGCAAGGTATCGAGGTGCATCCGCGCCCAGAGCCGGGGAATGAATGAATTGCCCTGTTCCGCGTCCTTGAATGACACCGGCGCGCGGAACTCAACGGGCTTGCCGTCCTTCGTGCCAGTCACAACAACCTCGCCAGCAGCGGTCTTTCCATCGGGCAAATAGCGGCCGAGCACAATCTGCTGCAGACCGGCGGGTAGATTGGGAAGTTCTTCGGGATAAACCCGCGCGGCGTTGAATCCGTTGAACGAGACCTTAAGATTCTTGATCGGGGGTCGGGTCGTTTCGCCCAGCAACTGCATTGCGGCCAAGCGGGATCCATCGGAGCCTTCGATCCTGCGGAACGAACCGCCGCCGATGGATGCGATGGTCTTCATGACCGCCGGTTCGAAGCTGCTTCCCGTGGCCACCGCGTGGAATGTGCCGGACTTGCCTTCGGCCATGCACTGCAACCGTTTCGTGAAGGCCACCGGGTCGGCGTCGCCGGTTGTGATAATCCCGTCGCCAACGTAGATCACTTGAGTGCGCGGCCCTGCACGCTCAATCGCGGAGGCGATTGCTGTATCCAGGTCACTCCAGCCCAGCGAACGGCGGCCAACGACGAAATCGCGCGCGGCGGCCACGTTTGTCTCGTCGACCCGGACTGGCTTGGGCGAGAACCACTCGCATGTGACATCACAAGTTGCGATGTTGAAAGAGTCCTTTGGTCCCAGGGAAGAAAGCATGGCGGCAATGAAGGAATCCCGTGCTCTGCGGGAAGACTCGTCCATGGAGCCTGACGTATCGGCCAGGATCAGCAGTTCGAGCGGTGCGCCGTCTGGAATCACAGTCCTCTCCCCCGCGCCCTCCACCGCCGGCGTGGTAAGCATGAGCAGGAAATAGCCGTCGTCGCCGCGGCGGTGGGAAATCATCGTCACAGGCGCGTTTCGATAATCCACCTCGATCTCGACTTCGAAATCCCGGTCCGGCGTGTATTCCTGGGCCGAGAACTCAACATGCGCCGAGTGCTCCGTCATATCCGAGCGGACATTGTGGGTGGGGCACGTCACGCTTTTCAGAGGGAGCGCGGAGTTGACTCGCACGTCCAGCGCAAGTTCGCGAAGCGGGTGCTGTTTCAGCATCTCGCTCTGGAGCGCATAGCTATAGCGGCAGCGGCCGTTCTTCATCGGGAGCACTTGCGTGTAGCTGATCTTGATCCGCTTCTCGGAGTGGGCGAAGATCGGAAAGACGCGGGCCTTGAAGATGTTGCCGCCGGTCCATTCGAGCAAGCCCGGATCGCGACGTTCTCGCAGGATCGTCTCGTAGATTTCGCGGGCGCGTTCCTTTTCGACTATGTCGGCCTCGACCAGGGAATCACCAATCCACATTCCAAAGCTCGAAATCGAGGCGTCCTGGGGAAGTGGAAAATAGAATACGCCTTCGAGGCGGCCATCTGTGTTATTGACGAAGGATTCCTCTATTACGGTCCTGGCTATCTGGTCGCGGATATCCACCGTGACTTTGTGGTAGCCGACAGAGAGCGGCACGTCCCTGCCATCAACCTTGGCCACGAGCGAGCCGAGAGTCTCAGTTGTGACTGTTCCCTTGAAGTACTTGAGCCAGTTCGGCTCGTCATCCAGCTTCTGGATCTTGCCGTCCTTGACGAGAAACACATGGCATCCTTCGACGGCGGTCTTTTCGTTGTGGCCAGTATCGATTTCCAGCTTCTGTCCTTCCGGCACGGAGACTTCGAGTTCGCCGCCGTGAACCCGGATGCCATCAGTGGCGGTCAATTCGACCAGGGTTCCGGGGCCGAGGATAAGGCCGGCCCTATTCTTGAGCCGGACATTGACGGCATTTCCACCGCGAACATCGGTACGGAGCCAATCGCCTGGCTGAACGAGGAATCCCTGTTCAACAGGAGTCCAGCGTTCGGCCATGACAGGCCGGATCGTGACGATTCCCTGGCTATCGGCAATCTTGCCGACATGGGATGACGACGGAAGCTCTTTCGCCATCACTACTCCGGCAAGGCATGCGATCAGAATACCTGCCCATCTTCTCATGTCGGTCTCCCCGGTTAGTTCTCAAGAACGCGCCAGAACACAGCGCTATATACTGGCTTCCATATGTAGACGTTGGCCGGGTGGAGAATCTTCAGGCTTTCTTTGCAATTCCGCGCAGAAAGGCTTCTAATGAGCTGCCGGTCTCTACCTTATCCGCCGCAGCAGGCCCAAGCCCAGTGCAATAGAGACCACCGCGGGCGTCCAGATAATCAGGTCCGGCCTCAGTTCCGGTCGCTTGGCAAGTGAATCCACCAGGACAATAAACAGGTAGAAGCAGAAGACAATTACAAGACTGATGGCTATGCCGGCCGACGATGTCGTCCGTTTTGTCGTTATTCCGAACGGAATGCCAAGCAGGACAAACGCCAGACAGGAAAGCGACAGGACAATGCGCTGGTTCAGCTCGACTGCCATCGACATCCTGTATGCCGGGCTTTTCAGCACACTCATGATTCCCTCCAGCAGTTCACCGGCGGTGAGATCCGCCATGCGCTTCTTGTATGGAGTTTGATCGAAACTGCCAAGGTCCACTTTGACAGTGTATGACTCCATGAATCCGGCGTCGGGTCGACCTTCAATCAGCGGATCAACCCGGACATTACCACGGAGTAGAATCCTGAGCTCCTTGCCACCGGGATCCTGTTCGATGTAGCCGGACCCGGCTCTTATTTCCCTCTCGACACTACCGGACCGTTTATCATAGATGATTACATTCTTCACCGCATAGCGCTGGGTCATGCTGTCGTAATCGCTCTGTCCGACATACACGGCGAGGCCCGGCACTTCACGAACGAACCGGCCCGGTTCCCACATTGCGCGGGCAAGTTCGGCCTTGTTTTCGGCGATCGTCTTCCGGTGAAGGTAGTGCATCCCGGCGACAAGCTCAGTGTTGATATACAGGCACGCGCCAGTCAGAAAGATGGCGAACAATACCGGCCGCGACACAATCTGCCAGATGCTTATGCCGCATGCCCTCATGGCTGTGATCTCGCCGTCGGCGGAGAAACGCTCGAACACCAGGAGGCTGGTCGTCACCGAACTGATGGGTATCGAGAATGCAAGCACCATTGGAATGGCAGAGAGGAAGATCACCACAATGGGCTTCCACGACACACCACGCGCCAGCATGTCCGTGATCTGAAAGATCGCGCCAAGGCACATGACAAACGTGACAACCAGGAGCGTCCCGGCAAAGGTGCTCACAAAATTCGACAATATGTATCTGTTCAGCAGGCGCACAGGTGAAAAGCTAACCGACGCAGTGATTCACTTGCAATCAAATTCCTTTCATCCCGGAACCCAAAGGCAATACCGCTGCAATCTTGTGCAATGCGCCTATGCGAGTATTTTCGCCAATACATTCCATTGCCAGCTCCGAGGCCGACGCGAAAATGGATCTTGAATACCGTCCCGATGACACCCTGATTCCCAAAGAACAAAGAATAGCCAGACCAGACGCGCCAGGCCCCACGGGCATCGTGCTACTTTCCGGAAAGTTTCCTTGCGATTGTTGCCACGTGCTTCCCCTGGAACCGCGCGATGGCCAGTTCATTGGCGCTCGGCTGACGCGAGCCATCCGCACCGGCGAGCGTGGAAGCGCCATAGGGCGTGCCGCCGGTTATCTCGGTCATGTTCATCAGCCTGGATTCCGCATATGGAACACCCACAATGATCATGCCGTGGTGCAACAGGTTGGAATGGAAACTGGTTATGGTTGTCTCCTGCCCGCCGTGTTGAGTGGCCGTGCTTATGAAGACGCTGCCGACTTTTCCAACGAGTGCGCCCTTCATCCACAATCCACCCGTCTGGTCCAGGAAGCTCCGCATTTGCGCGCACATGTTTCCAAATCGTGTCGGCGTTCCGAAGATGATGGCATCCGCTTCCGCCAGGCGCTCCGGCGTTATCACAGGAACGTGCGCGAAGCCGGCCCTTGCGGCTTTGGCGCCCATCTTGTTCAGGACGTCGTCAGACAGCAGTTCTGGAACCTGGTATAGCTCAACCTCGCAGTCAGGCACCGTCCTCGCCCCGGCCGCCTCTTCCTCCGCAAGCCGGCACACGTGACCGTACATACTGTAGAACACGACCTGTATCTTCGTCTTCATTCCTTCACTCCCTTATGTTGTTTACGGAACCAGTACAATCTTGCCAAGCGAACTGCTTTCCATGACGGCATGATGCGCAGCAGCGGCCAGGGCCAGCGGCATCTCCTTGCTTACCACTGGATTCAGTACGCCCATGTCCAGGCCGGCAACAAGTGCCGCATGTATGGCCGCCATCTCTCCCGGACTGGTGTTGAAGAGAGTCATCCCAAGGATTGCGGCGTCACGGCCCATTGCCTCCCGCGGATCAATTTCCACTTTGCCCCGGCTGCCAATGACAACAACCCTTCCACCCTTGGCAAGGAGACGCAGGTCATTTCCAAGATTAACGTTCGCCAGCATCTCGAGAATGACATCCACTCCATTCCCGCCGGTGAATGCCGTGATTTTTTCCTGATATCCGGACTCCTTGTGATTCACGACAAGGCTGGCGCCATTTTGTTTTGCGAGCTGCATTCCCTGTTCCGTGCCCGCGCTGCCAATGACGCGCATTCCAGCGGCACGCGCAATCTGGATTGCAGCCAGGCCCACTCCACCACTGGCCCCGTGAATAAGCACCGTTTCGCCAGGCCCGGCATGAGCGCGCTGGAACAAAGCCCGATAGGCCGTGCCGTAGGGAACTCCCAGCGCCGCGCCCTGGGCAAAGGAGATGCGCGCAGGGAGCGGATGAACATTGGCCGCATCGCATACGGCCTGTTTCGCATAAGAGCCCGAAATCGCCCAGGTAAAATAGACCCGCTGTCCGATCTGGAAGTCCTTAACCCCGCCGCCGACCGAATCCACTATTCCCGCACCGTCAATACCAGGCGTATAGGGCAACGGCAAATCCGGCCGATACATGCCGGCACGGATATAAGCATCAACAGGATTAACCCCTGCAGCCCTGACTCCTATACGGACCTGCCCGGGCCCGGGATGCAGTTCTGGAACTTCTACAACCTTCATAACTTCCGGCTCGCCAAACTCATAAACATGCACTGTCTTCATAATTTCTTTCCCTCATTTTGCCGGCTGGCTGATACCTTCGCGGTGGTCCCAACATACGCGATCCGGGAAGAACCGGCCATAAGGAAAACCCGCGTACAGCCCGGCGTAAAACCTTAGTGCCAGTAAATACATAAGGGAAACTGGGTGGCTGATTGCCTCAAGTTATGATTGCCAGCGGCTCTTGCTCCCCGAAGGAGTGCTACATGATAGCACACCGAGAATCGGTGGGTAGTTGGCGCCGGCCCCAACATCCCCAGGGATTCTCCCTGGGCTGACATGCCCGCCTGCCCTCGCTCGCGAAGCGAGGGAGCGGGCAGGCGGCTCCCCTTCAGGGAGCTAAGACAATCCACACTTGAGTCAATCAGCCACATACATAAGGGAATGAGAAGATCGTAATCAGGGTTTGCCCTATTCCCCGCTCTGCTGCTTCATCGTAGGTTGGCCGATCGGAAAGTGTGTCATCACGTCTTGAGCGGGAAGGAGGAAAATCGAAGGCAGTCGGCGGTGGAGTTCTTATTCGAAACGACTTCAGTAATCCATTGGAAGGGGTAAACATGAAGAAGATATTCATATTAAGCATGGTTCTGGCAATGGCCATAGTGGCGACGGGATGTTTTTCGACCTGTGAACACCGTGGACACGGCGGCGCAACGTGTAAGTCCTGCAGCGTGGGAAGCAAGGCGACTTGCTCACATTGCGGCATGTCAAAGGGACAGTGCAAATGCGCGAAGATGGCAAAGGCCATGGCTGAGATTAATACGTCCGCATTGAAGACCATGATCGATTCCGGTGTGACGATGACTCTGGTTGACGCCCGGACAGGCACGTTTGATGACGGTCGCCGGATCCAGAATGCGCTCAATATCAGTCCTGCAGCAAAAGACGACGAGGTACAGGGAGCATTGAGCTCGAAAGACGCCATCATCGTGACCTACTGCGCCGGCATGAAGTGTCCAGCCAGCAGGGAACTGGCCGCCAGGCTCACAACGATGGGCTACAAGCATGTTCTGGAATATCCGCAGGGGATCGAAGGGTGGACCGCGGAAGGCAATCCGGTAACACAGACCACAAAGTAGGGACTGAAAGACATAGGTTAGCATTCTGAATACTGGGTGGCTGATTGACTCAAGTGTGGTTGCTGGAGGCTTTTGCTCCCTGAAGGGGAGCTGCATATTAGCCCACCGAGAATCGGTGGGTTGTGGCACGCCGGCACATATCCCCAGGGATTCTCCCTGGGCTGACATGTAGCTCCCCTTCGGGGAGCGAGAAGAGCATCACTTGAGTCAATCAGCCACCCACGTTCTGAATTCTGACTCCATGAGTTGCTCCGATTTTTTTCATATACCGCGCTTGACAGTTCTCATTGTTTCGATTATTGAGTGAGCCCTTACTTATCAAACGCAAGAGAGAATATCAATGTCGCGGCCGATGACAATACATAACGAAGCGATCCTGAAGGCAGCCAGGAACGTGTTTCTGCAGCATGGATACCAGGCCAGCACGGCGCGGGTAGCGCAGGAAGCCGGCGTCTCAGAGGGTTCCATCTTCAAGCACTTCAAGAGCAAGTGCGAATTGTTCGGGGCGGCCATGAGGGCTGAAACCAGGATCCAGGAGTACGAGGACCAGCTCATGGAATCCGCCGGAACCGGGAACGTTCGCCAGAACCTTGAGCGGGCAGCGCGGCAGTTACTCAAGCATCTCCAGACCGTTCTCCCACGCGTGATCATGCTCCGCTCCAGCGGTGAGCCCATGCTTCGTCCGCAACAGCGCGGGACCAGGCCCCCTCCCGTTCAGCACATGCGGGTCCTGGCAGCCTATTTCCGGAAGGAGATAAAGCTTGGACGCATCAAGATGACCGCGCCCGAGATGCGGGCGCATGTTCTTGTCGGTGGCTTGTCGCACTATGTAACATGCGATCTCCTGTTCCATTACCGGCCCGGCTCGCCATCATCGTATCTAAAGACTCTCGTTGAAGCGGTGCTTCCGGATTCAATGTTCCCGTCCAAAAGCGAAAGAGGGAGGCGGAAATGATGTTGCGCCGCTCCATGGGACTGCTGACAGTGACTTCACTTGCACTGGCGTCTGCTGGTTGCATGACGCCCTCAATGCCATCGAGCGACTCTGCGCCGTGGAGACCACCGGAGGGTGTTTCGCGGCCGGACGGGGTCTGGATGAGCCTGCGAGCCCAGACCAACGACCTGTCAAAACCATTTTCCCTGGCAGATGTTGCGGATGCCGCCCTGCAGAATCACCCGGCGACCCGGAAGGCATGGAGGGACGCCCGGGCCGCCGCGGCCGTTGTTGAACAGGTCAAGGGCTACTTTATGCCGACCATCAACGTAACCGCCGGCGTCAACCGCCAGAAGACCATGGCAAACACGAACAGCTTTGACCGGGATGTCATGGTATACGGTCCCAGCCTGCAGATAAACTACCTGGTACTCACCTTCGGCGGCGGCAGGCGGGCGGCGGTCGAACAGGCAATGCAAACGGTGTATGCGTTGAACTTCGGCTTTAACAAGTCCATCCAGGACGTGCTGCTGGGTGCCGAGACCGCCTACTACGGACTGGTGAGCGCACAGGCCGGCGTGGAGGTGGCGCAATCCAACATAAAGGACGCGCAGACAACGCTCGATGTGGCACAGGAAAGCCTCCGTGCCGGGCTTGGGACGGAACTGGAGGTGCTCCAGGCCCAGGCGCTATTCGATCAATCGTCATACAGTCTTGCAGCGGCGGAAGGCCTCTTTCAGATCGCCAGGGGCGCCCTCGCCCAGGCAATGGGACTGCCCGCAGACGTCACTGTGCAAATAGTGCCGCCGGCAAGGGAGGTGCCGGACAGCCTGGCTGCCTCCGACGTGCGGCGACTGATCGATGAGGCGCTTGGCCGCCGGCCGGATATCGCAGCCCTGCGCGCAACGCTTGCGGCCAAAGAGTCAGCCGTGAAGGTCGCCGGTTCTCCCATGTGGCCATCCCTCTACTTCAACGGCACTGCCACCCGCAACTACTACGACAGATCCGCCGGCTTGCCGACGCAGGATAATGACTGGGCCGTCTATGGCGGCTTCAGCCTCCAATGGACACTGTTCGACGGATTTCAAACACGCTACGCCAAGCGGGCCGCCGCAGAGCAGGCGGAGTCTGTCAGGGCGCAACTGAGACAGGCCGAGATCGGAGCCAGCGCGGACGTATGGAGCCGCTACCAGGGCTACGAAACCGCCCTGAAGAAATATGTGTTCAGCGTCGCTTACCTGAAGAGCGCCTCGGCTTCCCACGAAAAGGCGATGGACAGCTACAAGGCCGGCATCAAGAGTATTCTCGATCTGTTGAATGCCGAAGTGCAACTGGCGCAAGCCCGACAGCAGAACGTTGCAGCCCGCCAGGAAACATTCACCGCGCTGGCCCAGTTCGCGTACTCGACCGGCCTGCTGGAAAGGGGCTCACTGGAGCAGGCGGGCAATCTGTTCTCAACTCCAACCCGGAAGGATCATGAGCCATGAAATGGAATATCAGCCTCCCCCTAGTCGTGCTGGCCTGCGTGCTGACAATAGTGAGCAGCGGCTGCGGAAAGAAGAAGGGAGGGCCACCGGCCCGACCGCCCGCGGCTGTAAAGACCGCGCTCGCCGTTAAGACCAACGCGCCCATCATCATCCAGGCATTCGGCAACACGCGTGACCGCGCAAACGTCGATGTCGTGCCGCAGGTCTCAGGCATACTGCTCAAGACCCTGATCCGGGACGGCGATACTGTCACGAACGGGCAGCCGATGTTTCTCATCGACTCCAGCGACTACGCTGCCAGGGTCCGGCAGACCGAGGGTGTGGTGAAGGCTGACCGCGCAAACCTGGAACTGAGCCGCGGCACCCTGGGGCGAAACGTCCCGCTCTTTGCGAAGAAGCTGATTTCCGAGGAAACCTTCGAATCGCTCCGGGCGCGTGTAAAAGCCCTGGAAGGACAGGTTCAAATGGACGAAGCGGCGTTGGAGCAGGCGCGTCTCAGCCTGACGCGCTGCACAGTCTCCGCGCCAATGGCCGGTATATGCTCGAAGCGCTTTATAGACGACGGCAACCTGGTTGCGGCTGGACAGAGCAGGCTGACAAACATCCGCAGTTACGATCCAATGATCGTCGAACTCTCGGTGTCCGAACAATACCTTGTCTCAATCCGCCGGGCGATGGCTGAAGGTGCAGTCCGGCTGGAACTCCTCCCTCGCGGATCAACAGATCGCTTCCTCGGAACCCTGGCCTTTATCGATAACACTGTGAACACGATGAGCGGCTCGATTCTGCTCAGGGGCGAAGTGCCAAACCCGAACCTGAAGCTGTGGGCCGGGCAATTCGTCGACGCAACCATCGAAGCAGGCATCATTCCCGATGCCGTTATGGTGCCGGAAGGATCCGTCCAGTTCGGCAAGCGTGGACCCTACGTTTATGTAGCCATGGATGGCAAAGCAGAAATGCGGCCGGTGAAGACCGGTGTTCGAGTCGGCGCATCGATCCAGATTGTCGATGGCGTCGCGCCGGGAGATGCCGTAGTGGTGCTGGGACAGCTGATGCTGTTCCCGGGAGCGCCGGTGGCAGAGGCGCAACAACCGGCAACCGGAAGCGGAATTCCAGGTGCGACCAACGCTCCCGCCGGTGGCAAGTGAACGATAAACGGAGACATTCGTGACCTTTTCAGAAATATTCATACGGCGACCCATCACCACAATCCTGATGACGATCGTCCTCACGGTATTCGGAATCGTTGCGTATTTCCGGTTGCCGGTAAACAGTCTCCCGACAGTTGACTATCCTGTCATACAGGTGACGGTGGCCTATCCGGGTGCCAGCCCAGCCACCATGGCCAGCACGATCGCAACTCCGCTTGAGAACGAATTCACCCAGATCAACGGCCTGCAGTCCATGATCTCGGACAACAAAACCGGTATTACCACCATCAGCCTCACTTTCAGCCTGAACCGGAGCGTTGACCTTGTGGCTCCGGACGTGCAGGCAGCAATTGCGCGGGCACAGAGAAACCTGCCCAACGACCTGCCGAGTCCGCCCACATACCAGAAGTTTAATCCCTCGGACTCGCCGATCTATTTTATTGTGCTTTACTCTGACACGCTTTCGCATGGTGACCTCTATGACTACGCCAACCAGGTGGTGGCACGCAAGCTGAGCATGATCGAGGGTGTCTCAAAGGTACAGGTCTACGGCGCCAAGCGTGCAATCCGCATTCAATTCAGCCCGGAGAAGCTCACAGCGTGCAATATCGGCGTCGACGAGCTGGCAGTGGCCCTGGCAGCCGGCACGGTCAACATCCCGGGCGGCAGCCTCAATGGACCCATGCGCACGTTCACAATCGAACCGCAGGGTCAGTTGCGGACCGCGCGTGAATTCGAGGAGCTCATCATCGCCTACCGGAACAATGCGCCGGTAAGACTGAAGGACGTGGCGACATGCGTGGACAGCGTGGTGAACGACCTGGTGGACCTCCACTACAGCAGGCCGGGCCAGCCCGAGCACGACAAGTGCGTTGTCATGCCCATCTCAAGGGCCAGCGGCGCCAATACTGTCGCAGTGGCGGACCGGATCTCGGCCGGTCTTGAGGATGCCCGCAGGGAGCTGCCCGGAGCCATCACCATCGAGACCATGTACAACCAGTCCGTACCGATCCGCACATCGCTGACGGACGTGCAGATGACTGTTCTTATCGCGCTGATACTCGTCGTCCTCGTGATCTTCTTCTTCCTCGGCCGCCTGCGGGAAACACTGATTCCATCCATCGTACTCCCGATTTCCATCCTGGGCACCTTGATTGCCATGCTGCTCTCAGGTTTCAGCATCGATACGCTCTCCCTTATGAGCATCGTGCTTGCGGTGACATTCCTCGTTGACGACGCCATCGTCGTGCTTGAGAACACCGTCCGGCATCTGGAGGAAGGCACGAAGCCCATCCCGGCAGCCGTGAAGAGCATGAAGGAGATCACCTTCACACTCATCTCGACAAGCGTCGCGCTGGTCATCGTGTTCACGCCCCTTGTGTTCATGAGCGGGGCTGTCGGCCGAAACCTGAAAGAGTTCTCCCTGACGGTAATCTATGCGATCGTCATTTCCACCGTCCTGGCTTTGACTCTCTCTCCAATGATGTGCGCACGTATCATCAAGCATCATGAGAATCCCAATTCTGTGCAGCGGTGGATCACGGCTTTCATCGGAGGCTTGATCCGTCGCTACGGCAGAGCGCTCCGGTGGCAGCTCCATCACAAGTGGATCACTGTTGTGGTCTGGATACTCTGCATCGTTGGCAGCGCAGTCTTCTATTTCCTGCTGCCAAAGACGTTCCTGCCGCCCGGCGACAGCAGTTTTATCATGGGCGCCATGATCATGCCCCAGGGTGCATCAACAGAGCAAATCCGGTCATACCAGAGCAAGGTGGCCGCGATTGTGCGAGAGGATCCCAATGTCACCCAGGTCGGCAACGTTACCGGGATATTCCCCGGTGCGGACCAGAGCATGGGTTTCGTCTTTATCCGCCTGAAGCCGCCTGAAGGCCGTAAGCCTATCGAGGAAATAGCCCAGCAACTCATGATGCGCGTGGGGACACTGCCGGATGGCTTCTGTGCCATGCGAGCCATGCCCCTGCTCAAGATCAGTTCCGGCGCCGATCCCACGGCCGCCGGCAGCGACTACGCATACTCCATCATGGGGCTTGATCGCGATGCGGTTTACACCGCAGCACAGCAACTTGAACAGGAAATCAGACAGATCCAGCACCCATTTATCCCGAAGATGCCGGCACTTGCACCATTCAAGATCCAGAACAGTGTCAAGCTCAACATGCCGCGTCTGAACGTGGAGATCGACCGCGAGCGATCATCTGCCCTCGGCATCACCGCGGCCTCCATCGAGAGGTCGCTCGCCCTGGCTTTTGCAGGCGGCTATGTGACGCAATTCAGTACAGACCATGACCAGTACCAGGTAATCCCCGAGATCGACAAGGCGCAGCAGAGAACACCGGAGAACCTGGGCCAACTCTACCTGCGCTCTCCAACCCTGGGTTCGCTCGTTCCCCTCAAATCGATCGTCAGGTGGAAGGAAGAAGCCAGTCCACAGAACGTTCCACATGCCCAGCAGCATGAATCGGCTACTGTCTCGTTCGGTCTCTTCCCGATGGTACCGCTCGGCTACGCCACCGCCGCCATCGAGGCGAAGGCCGCCGCAATTCTGCCTCCGGGCGTGACCGGTCAGTTCGTGGGCGACGCTCTGGAATTCAAGAAGTCCATCGCCAGCCTCGGCATTCTACTGCTGGTGGCAATCTTCCTGAAATACATTGTCCTCGGGGTTCTCTATGAGAGCTACATACATCCGTTCACGATTCTCACCACCCTGCCCGTGGCAATGTTCGGCGGGTTGCTGACACTTTTTGCGACGAACCTTCTGTTTCCCCATAAAGGCACCGGTGTGATTTCGATATACTCTGCCATCGGGATTTTCGTACTCATCGGATTGATCACCAAGAACGGCATTCTCATGGTGGACTTCGCCTTGCAGCGCAAGGCTGAGGGCAAGAACAGCTATGATGCAATATACGACGCATGCCTGGTACGCTTCCGTCCGATCCTGATGACGGGTCTTTGCGCGATCCTGGGAATCCTGCCGATCGCACTGGGTTATGGCGCAGATGCTTCCAGCCGCATTCCACTCGGCCTTGTAGTCGTGGGCGGAATGGTTTTTGCCCAGGTCATAACACTCTTCGTAACGCCCGGCATCTATCTCTACATGGAGAAGATCCAGGACCGGTTCTTCAAGCCGCGTACTGATCTGGAATAGCAGTCCGTCCGGAAACCCGTCATCCCGTGATGCGCGAGGGTTTTGAGCGGATTGATCATCGGGACGAGTCGGCCGGGCACCCTTCGCCTTGTCTATACAGGTCAGGGTTTTCGCATGCCCGAATAGGGGTTAGCCTGATAGCGCAGACGGAGGATATTACGCACAGTATTTAGGGAGAGTGTTGATAAACCGAGTTCTGGTCAGCAGGGAGCCGACAGCTTTGCGGCCAGTTGATAGGACAAGACATACGAAAGGAGGGCTGCCATGGCAGTAAGTTCGAAGAGCAAGAGCAAGGTGGTAAAGAAGAAGCCGTCTCGCATCAAGAAGGCAACCGCAGAGAAGAGTAACGGGCTTCGAAAAGTCACGTTTCAGGCAAAGGCGCCGGAAGGAAGCGAGGTGTTCCTGGTCGGGAGTTTCAACAATTGGGAGCCGGGGACCATCACCCTGAAACACAACGGCAACAGCCTGTACGCGACAGTCGTAAGTCTCCCCGCAGGGCGTCATGAATACAAATTTGTAATCAATGGAACATGGCACATTGACGAACAATGCGAACAGTGGGTGCCAAATTCCTTCGGTTCACTCAACAGCGTGGTTGAGGTGATGTAAAGTTCCGCCTGCAACCGCGACCGGAACAGGAGCGGAAGATTTTGCGCACCGGGTGATTATTCCAACCTTGGTTGTTGGATTTGAGTGTTGGATATTGGATATTGAACAACGCCCCGACAGAGCGGGGCGGCTACAGGAGGGGATCTTTCCTCTGTAGCCACGGCACTCTGCTGCCGTGTTCGGGCTAGTCTTGTTCTGAAGGTTCTTTTTGTTGGCATATCCTAAGTGTAACCGTGTAAGTACGGGAGTAAGTGAAGCGGTAACAAGAGTGTCAACCGGGAATCAGAACGTGACTACAGGGAACTGTTCCGCTGGTAAATGACATGTATCGAAGGCATACTTGGATCGAACGCTATGCGTTCGCCGTGGCCACAGTTGCTGTCGGCGCCCTGTTGCGCCAGACGCTGACAATACTGGTCGGACCCGGTCTGCCTCTCTATATCACATTCTACCCATCAGTGATGGCCGCGGCCCTGCTGGCCGGCACTGGACCGGGCCTTGCCGCCACGGTTCTGGCGGCGATACTGGCCGACATTTGGCTGCTGCCTCCATCTGGATTCGGCATCGAACTCCTTATGGACGCTGTAGGCCTGGGACTGTTCGTGTTCATGGGCGTGGCAATCAGCGTGGTGACGGGACAATACCGCCGGATCTGCACCCGCCTCGCAAACCTGGTCACCGAGCGCACAGCAGAACTCAACAAGGCGAATGAAGCCCTGCTCCAATTCAATACCGACCTGGAGCTGCGTGTCGCGGCAAACACCAGTGCGCTTCGCAGGGCCAATGAAACACTGGAACAACGCGTCGCAGAAAGGACAAGTGAGGTCAAATCCGCAAACATGGCATTGCAGCAATCCAGGCAGGCAGCCCTCAATCTCGTAGACGATGCGATAGAAGCCAGGAAACGTGCAGAACAAGTCAGTACCGACCTGCGGAAAGAAAGGGACTTTACGGCAGCAGTGCTGGAGAACACAGGGGCCATGGTGGTAGTGCTCACCCGGGAGGGTCGGATATCAAGGTTCAACCGGGCCTGCGAAGCGATCACAGACTACACGTCGGCAGATGTGCTTGGGCGGGTCTTCTGGGAATTCCTTGTACCGCCGGAGGATGTTGCCGGTGTAAACAACACCTGGATCGCACTGCTGGCAGGAAGGTTTCCAAATCAATACGAGAACCAGTGGTTGACCAGAAACGGTTCACGTCGTCTCATCGCCTGGTCCAATACGGCGATCACGCGTCCGGATGGCACCGTGGAGCACATAATCGCCACAGGCATTGATATCACCGAGCGCAAACAGGCCGAACAGGAACTTCGCCTGACCGCAACGGAACTGGTCCGCTCGAATAAGGATCTTGAGCAGTTCGCCCATGTGGCGTCTCACGACCTGAAGGAGCCGCTCCGCATGGTGACCGGATTTATGAGCCTGCTCAAGGAACGCTACGGTGATGGCGCCAAGCTCGATTCAAAGGCTTTGGAGTATATCTGGTTTGCCACGGAAGCGGCTGCCCGAATGCAGAAGATGATTGACGACCTCCTGGCATATTCATGCGCTGGACGGACTGACGCCGTCGAAATCATCGAAATCTCCGCGATCGTGGATTCAGCGCTGGAAAACCTCCGGGCCGGCATTGAAGAATCCGGTGCTGTGGTCACACGCGACCCGCTCCCGACGATAAACGGGGACTCCCTTGGCCTGACACAGGTATTCCAGAACCTGCTGGGTAATGCCATCAAGTTTCACAAGCCTGGGGCACGCCCAAAAATCCACATTGCGGCAAATCGGATCGTCAACAGAGAGCCCGGGACCGGGCCATCCGATTCCGGCGATTCCACCACCCCTGCAATTCCCGGCTGGTTGTTCGCCATTCGGGACAACGGAATCGGCATCGCTCCGGAGTATCACGACAAACTGTTCGCGATTTTTCACAGGCTGCACACTCGAGAGGAGTACCCGGGCAGCGGTATAGGCCTCGCGATCTGCAAGAAGATTGTCGAACAGAATGGCGGAAGGATCTGGGTGGAGTCGAAACTCGGGAATGGGTCGATCTTCTGTTTTACAGTACCTGACATCAAGAAGGAGCAGTTATGACGCTAGCCACAGTATTGATGGTTGACGACAATCGTGGCGACGTGATGCTGCTGCAGGAGGCATTACAAAGCGCCGGTCTCCTGTACAACCTCAGCGTGGCTCAGGATGGGGTGGAGGCCCTGGACTTTCTGCGCCGCAAAGGCAGGCACGCCGCTGTGTCAAAGCCGGACCTGATCGTGCTCGACCTGAAACTCCCAAGAAAGACCGGAATGGAAGTGCTGGACGAGATCAAATTGGACCCTGGACTGCGCGACATCCCGCTTGTAGTCCTGAGCAGTTCAAGGTCTGAACTATGCATAGCCCGGTCACGAAAAGCGCCGTCTTACACCTGTCTGGTCAAGCCGAGTACTTTTGAAGGCTATGTCGAGCTTGCGTGGGCCATCGAGGCGGTAAGAAAGACGACTCCAGGCGGAGAAAGCTCATGATCACGGCTCCCATTAAAATCCTGCTGGTTGAAGATAATCAGGCGGACGCAGTTCTGCTTCAGGACACGCTGCTGGGCGCAGGAGGCGCGGCTTTTGCGTTTAGCCGGGCTGATCGCATGCAAACCGCTCTTGATCAATTGACGCGCGATCACTTTGACGCCATTCTGCTGGACATGACTCTGCCTGATTCGAGCGGGCTGGATACGCTCGAGCGCATCCAGAACAGCTCTAAAGGCACGCCAACCATTATCATCACGGGCGTTGAGGATGAGGAGTTGGCGATAAGCGCTATTCGCCATGGCGCACAGGACTATCTCGTCAAGGGAACAGTTGACGGAAGCAGCATCATCAAGGCAATCCGGTACGCTATTGACCGGCGCAAGACAGAAGAAGCGTTGCGACGGAGCGAGGCCGCATACGCAACCGCAAAGGCATCAGTAGATACAGTTAACGCCATGTTCACTGGAGTCGTTCTGGCGGACATGGAAGGCAGGATACTCTCGGTCAATCCAGCATTCGAAAAGGTGACAGGTTACGGAAATGCAGATCTCTCCGGAAAGAAAGCGGAAGACCTCGTGCGCATGATCATCAGCCCGGAAGATGTATCTCAGGCCCTCGACATATTGAACGAAGCTCTCGATGGGAAACCGGTCGATTCTATTTCCACAATTATCACCGCAAAGAATGGCTCACCAAAACCGCTTATTGCGGGGCTGTCCCACATAAGAAATGCGGCCGGGCTGCCGTCTGCAATGATCCTGACAATCAATGACATATCGGATTTGAGGCGGGCGGAAGCACGACTCCAGAAGAGCCAGGCAAGCCTGGCCGAAGCGCAACGCATAGCCCACATCGGCGACTGGGAATGGGACATCGTCACCAACGAGCTTGCATGGTCGGCCGAGACATACCGGATATTCGAACTCACTCCACGCTCTTTCGAAGCAACATACGATGCCTTCATCAATTGCGTGCATGCCGACGACAGGGATGCTGTCAAGGCGGCCATCAAGGCGGCGCTGAACGACGACCGCCAGTATGACATCGATCACCGCATTGTCATAGCCAGCGGCTCCATGAAGATCGTCCACCAGCGGGGTGAAGTATTCCGCGACGGCTCAGGGCGGCCGGTCCGGATGCTTGGAACCGTCCAGGACATCACAAGGAGAAAGAAGGCGGAAGAAGCACTTGAGAGCTACCAGGCCGAGCTGCGATCGCTGTCCTCGAGATTGACGCTGGCGGAGGAACGCGCTCGGCGCCAACTGGCTATTGCGCTGCACGACACCGTCGGGCAGACTCTTGCGCTGGGAAAGATCAAACTCGGGGCATTAGGCGGGATGCTGACTGAACCAAAACCACTTAAGTTGCTGGGAGAGATCCGCGAGATGTTTGTGGAAGCGGTCCGCCAGACAAGAACACTAAGCTTCGAGTTGAGCCCGCCGATTCTTTATGAACTCGGGCTGGGCGCCGCTATCGAATGGCTGGGCGAGGATTGCGCCGGGCGGCATGGCTTTCAGGTTCACTTTCAAGGAACCGACCGGGAACACGCAATTGCCGAGACAGTAAGCATTCTGTTCTTTCAGTCGGCGCGCGAACTGCTGACAAACATCGCAAAGCATGCAAAAGCTACCAGGGTTGACATATCAATCGAGATCGACAATGGCCGGCTTGCCATGCGGATCGCCGACAACGGCACGGGTTTGGCTCCGAACGCGCTTGCTGATGCCGTTTCCAAGAAGAACAGCCTGGGACTCTTCAGCATACGAGAACGTATGAAGCACATTGGCGGCACGTTCGAAATTCAATCTACACAAGGACACGGTACAGTGGTACAACTGTCGGCACCGGCACAGGCACCTTCAGGAACTGAGCCCGAATTGGACACTTGAGATTCTCGACAATACCGGGAGCGAACGAGATGACAATCAGAATCATGCTGGCTGATGATCACAAGATGATCCGCGACGGCTTGCGCTCCTTGATTGAACAACACAGGGGCATGGAGGTGATTGGCGAGGCGGCTGACGGACAGAACGCCGTGCAAGCCGCCAGAAAGCTTTCGCCTGACGTCGTTGTGATAGACATCGGAATGCCCGAGTTGAATGGCATTGAAGCAACGCGGCAGATAACAGCGCTCAAGTGCAGACCAAGGGTAATAGGTCTTTCCATGCATGCGGACCGGCGGTATGTGGCCCAGATGCTTAAGGCAGGCGCATCTGGCTATCTCCTCAAAGACAGCGCTTTCGAAGAACTTGTTCTCGCAATTGAGACCGTGGCAAAAGGACAGACTTACCTGAGCCCCCAGATTGCCTCCACGGTTGTCACGGAATTCAAACGTACGGCTGATCATGACGACGGATCTGTCTTTTCGGTTCTGACTGAAAGAGAACGGGAAGTGCTCCAACAGATCTCAGAGGGTAGCTCAACAAAAGACATCGCGTCTTCCCTGAACGTGAGCGTAAAGACTATTGAAACTCATCGCCGTCAAATCATGGGAAAACTCAATCTCCACAGCGTAGCCGAACTTACGAAATACGCGATAAAGGAAGGCTTGACTGATCTGGATAAGTGACCCGGACGCACTAGCGTCCCATAGGACGCAGGTTGATAGGCTGTAGGCTGTGGACCATTAGGGAACATGTGCGTTTCTGTTTGTTTTCATGATATGGCATTTCCGACATTTACGTTCTGACTTTCGGCCGTTTTGACTAACAGCCTACACGCTTGACCGCTTCAGCCTTGGCGGCCCTATGGGATGCCAGTGACCCGGACAAGTTGGTTCCTCAGCAACTGACAACTGACCACGGCCAACTGACGGCTTCCTCTGCCTCTCCCATCCCGTCAGGAATCTAGCTGGCCGATATCGGGTTTTCCCTGATTGCCGATATCGAGCCGCCTTATCACACTGCGAGTAACTCAGAGAAGAAAGCATCGTGAGCATCCTGGTGGTTGGTGGCGATGACATGACGCGCTACGAAGACACGTTGATGAGGAACTTGGGATTCCATTCGGACGGATCAAATACCAGGCAGCGCGCCTGCAGGAAGGAGGTCCCGGTATGAATGCAACTGTTGACCGGAAAACGTGCAGCGGATGCGGAACATGCGCTAAACAGTGTTCGGATGTGTTCCAGATAGTGGGCGGTAAGGCTGCAGTGGGTGTTGTTCATATTCCATGGTACCTGGAATCGGCATCCATGCACGTCTCTCACGAATGCCCCGAAGGTGCCATCCACATTGGAGAAGCCCACGGACTCATGATGGCCGAAACCGGAAGCGATCTGCGATCATGGATCGCACTGTGACCGGAAGATCTGTCTGGAACAAATGATTTCGAGGAAGACCCGATGCGCGTGGCGAAGACTCAGTAGTAATAGATAATAACTGAGGATGAGGTCCCGGCGAACTGGTTTGTTGCCGAAAGAGATTGCAGGACATTCATATTGGACGCTCCGACTGTCGATCATCCCTTATGTCGATCAAAATCCAGTCCGGATAGTGGTTGACACTGGTTGGCTGGTTGTATAGCGTACGGTGCCTTTTCGGAGGCAAGAAGGAGGGAGCGGTTTTGGATATTGAGCAGTTGCGCCACAGTACGGCGCATGTGATGGCGGCGGCTGTTTGCCGCCTGTTTGACAACGTTCAGTTGGATATCGGACCCTCAACAGAGACCGGATTCTACTACGACTTTGACCTGCCTGAACGCCTTGGTCCCGAGAATTTTGCGGCCATAGAGAAGGAAATGGCCCGGATTATCGCCCTGAATCTGCCTTTCGAACGCTTCGCGGTAAGCCGTGAAGAGGCGATCAAGACCCTGACCGCAGCCGGCCAGAAATACAAACTGGAACGGCTTGCCGACATACCCGAAGGCGAAACCATAACCTTCTATCGCTGCGGCGACTTCATTGACCTTTGCCGCGGACCGCACCTTGAAAGCACCGGTGCAATCAAAGCTTTCAAGTTGACTTCCATCGCCGGATCCTACTACCGCGGGCTCGAAACCAATCCAATGCTCCAGCGACTCTACGGCATTGCGTGTGACTCCACGGCCGAACTCGAGAAACTTCTCACGCAGATCGAGGAAGCAAAAAAGCGTGACCATCGCAAGCTGGGCCGGGAACTCGACCTCTTCAGTATAGCGGAAGATGTGGGGCCAGGACTGGTCCACTGGCATCCGAAAGGCGCCAGGATACGCGCAATCATCGAGGATTACTGGCGCAATGAGCATTTCAGGGAAGGCTACGACCTTCTCTATACGCCGCACATTGGGCGGGCAGGCCTGTGGGAGACATCCGGGCATCTCGGCTTTTACCGTGAAAACATGTATGCCCCGATGGAAATCGACGGCAACCCGTATTTCGCCAAGCCGATGAATTGCCCCTTCCACATCCAGATTTACAAATCACGCAAACATTCGTACCGCGATCTGCCAATCCGGTGGGCAGAACTCGGAACTGTCTACCGCTACGAGAAAAGCGGAGTTCTCCACGGACTTACCCGCGTCCGCGGCTTCACTCAGGATGATGCGCACATATTCTGCACACCGGACCAGATCGAGGATGAGGTCCGTCGCGCCGTTCGGTTCGCATTGAAGATGTGGCGCACATTCGGCTTCCCCGAGATATCCGCCTATCTCTCGACAAAACCGGCCAAGGCCGTCGGCGAGCAGTCGCGCTGGGACCAGGCCACCACATCGCTGGAAAACGCACTGAAGGCGGAGTCCGTACCATACCGCGTGGACCCGGGTGGCGGCGCCTTTTACGGTCCAAAGATCGACATAAAGGTTCGGGACGCGATCGGCCGGGAGCACCAGACCAGCACCATCCAGTTCGATTTCAACATGCCGGCGCGATTCGACATCACTTTCACGGGCGAGGATGGCCTGGAGCACCAGCCGTACATGGTACACAGGGCGCTGCTGGGCAGCCTGGAGCGCTTCTTCGGGTTGCTTATCGAGCACTATGCCGGCGCTTTCCCGCTCTGGCTTGCACCTGAACAGATTCGCCTGCTGCCACTGACAGACGCCAGGATACCGCACGCCGAAACCGTGCGCGAGAAACTCAGTGGCGCCGGCTTCCGTGTGACAGTGGACCGCCGGTCGGAAAAGGTCGGCGCGAAGATCCGCGGTGCCCAGGGGGAGAAGATCCCATACATGGTGATCCTGGGACCAAAGGAAGAGGAGTCCGGACAGCTTGCAGTCAGGAGCCGCTCGAACGGCGATCTGGGCGCGATGAGCCTGGAAGATTTCGTGAAAAGGCTTTCGAAAGAGGCATCAATCGAAAACGGCGTATGAGACGCCCCGAACCCTTGGGGCAGGGAACAACAAGAAAAAGGAGAGAATGACGACTATTCGCACACTGACTCGCGTAAACCTCCGGATTCGCGCACCGCAGGTGCGTTGCCTGGGTGTCAACGGAGACATGCTCGGAATCATGTCGGCCGACCAGGCACGATCAATGGCAACTCAGCAGGGCTTCGATCTTGTCGAGATATCGCCGAACGCGGATCCACCTGTCTGCCGTATTATGGATTTCGGCAAGTTCAGGTACGAAGAGACCAAAAAGGAGCGGGTCGCGAGAAAGCACCAGCACAGCCTGTCCGTCAAGGAAGTCAAATTCCATGTCACGGTCGAGGAGCACGACTACCAGACAAAGCTTAATAACGTCAAGAAATTCCTGGTCAAAGGCCACAAGGTCAAGATCACGCTCTTCTTCAGGGGTCGCGAAAACATACATCGCGATCTCGGCTTCCAGGTCATCAGTCGCGTATTCAAGGATTCGGCGGAAGTCGCCGCCGTTGAGTTGGCCCCGAAACTGATCGGGCGCGGGATATTCGGGGTGCTGGCACCGCGCGGCACAAGGACAGGCAGCACGACGGTGAGCAGCAGGCCACCGGCTCCACGGCCGGCCGCCGTACCGCCGGCGCCGCAGCGCTTTGGACCCGGCATCCAGATACCGGTTGTTCCGGTTGATCCAAGGCCATCACAGCCGGTCGCAACGGTTGCGCCGGCAAATACGCAGGCAGCACAGCCGGCTCCATCGGCACCGTAGTTTTTGTTCGATAGCACTGGACTTACGGTGATTTTTTGATATATGGTGTCGGTTTTGCCTGATTCGACGGAAAACCTAGCACAGGGGGCGAGAATGCCTAAGAAAAAAACAAAGAAGGCGGCGGCCAAGCGTTTCAAGAAGACCGCCACGGGTAAAGTGAAGTTCTACAGGGCGGGAGGCGGCCACCTGCTGGTGGGCAAATCCAGGAAACGGAGACGCAATCTCCATAATAGCACGCTGCTGTCCCATGCAGACCACAAGCGCATCGGCGTCTTGTTGGCTTAAGTGAACGGGAGGAAACCATGTCAAGAGTAACAAATGCCCCGGCATCACGGCGACGCCGGAAACGGGTATTGAAGCAGGCCAGCGGATTCAGGGGCGGACGGAGCAAGCGCTTCCGCCAGGCAACCGAGGCTGTTGATCGCGCGATGCGCCTTGCGACCATTCATCGCCATCTGAAAAAGAGAGACTATCGCGGTCTGTGGATTATACGCATATCCGCCGCCTGTAGAGCCCATGACGTCAGCTACAGCCGGCTTATCGAGGGATTGGCCAAGGCAAACATCAAGTTGAATCGGAAGATGCTTTCCGAAATAGCGATTCACGATCCGGCCGGCTTCGGCAGGATTGTTGAACAGTCGAAGGTAAGATAGCAAGAGACGCGAAGAACATGGAAAACCAAAAACAAAAAACACAACTCGAAACACGATTCACCGGTAACGACCAGAGCGCCATGGACCAGATGTATGGCGAAACACTGAAGAAGTTCACCGTCGGATCAATAGTCCAGGGTACAGTCCTCGAAGTCCGCTCGAACGAAGCGCTGGTCGATATCGGCTACAAATCCGAAGGCGTCGTTCATGCTGACGAGTTTGATGACATTTCCAAGATCCAGCCCGGCGACAAGGTAAGCGTCCTCCTCGAGGAAATCGAAAACGACGACGGCATGGTGGTCCTCAGCAAGCGGAAGGCCGAAGAGAAGATCCAGTGGGAAACCATGACCAGCACCTGCCGCGAAGGCAGTGTTGTGGAGGGTATCATCAAGGCACGCGTCAAGGGCGGCCTGATAGTCAGCGTTGCCGGTATTGAAGCTTTCCTGCCCGGATCACAGGTGGACGTTGTGCCACTCCGGGACATGGACCGGCTTGTCGGCACCAAGGATGAATTCAAGATCGTCAAGATCAGCCCCGAACGCCGGAATATCGTGATTTCCCGCCGTGAGCTGATCGAAGAACGAATGAGAGAGAAGAAGAAGAAGCTTCTGGCCGAGATCAGTATCGGTCAACTCCGCCGCGGCGTGGTGAAGAACATCACCGACTTCGGTGTGTTTGTTGATCTCTCCGGCATGGATGGGCTGCTGCACATCACCGACATGAGCTGGGGCAGGATCGGACATCCATCTGAAATGGCCAAACCCGGCCAGGAAATTGAAGTCGTTGTTCTGGATGTCGACCTCACGAAGGAGCGCGTATCGCTCGGCTTGAAGCAGAAGAGCTCAAACCCCTGGAACGACATCGAGACGAAGTACCCCGTCGGAACACGTCTACGCGGCCGGGTGGTGAATCTCGCCCCCTACGGCGCATTCGTCGAACTCGAAGAGGGCGTAGAGGGCCTGGTGCACGTTTCTGAAATCTCGTGGACACGCCGTATCGCCCGCGCCGCCGATGTCCTGAACGTCGGCGACACCGTCAATGTCGTTGTTCTCAATATCAACAAGGACGAGCAGAAGATCGCGTTGGGAATACGCCAGACCGAGCAGAATCCGTGGGAACTGGTCCGCGAGAAGTACCCCGTCGGATCACGCATCACCGGCAAGGTCAGAAACTTCACATCCTATGGCGCATTCGTCGAGCTGCAGGATGACATCGACGGCATGATTCACGTTTCCGATATGTCCTGGACGCGGAAAATCAACCATCCCTCAGAGATCCTCAAGAAGGGCGATACGGTCGACGCCGTTGTTCTCGAAGTCGATTCCGAAAACCGCAGGATCAGCCTGGGCCTCAAGCAGGCGCAGGAGGATCCGTGGTCGACCATCGCCGCGCGATTCCGCGTGGGCCAGCTCGTTGAGGGCAAAGTCACCAAGCTCGCCTCGTTCGGTGCATTCGTGCAGCTCGAAGAAGGGGTGGAAGGCCTGGTTCATATTTCCCAGATCAGCGACGCGCATGTTGAGAAGGTCGGCGACGTACTGTCAGAAGGCCAGCAGATCAAGGCGCGCGTGGTGCGTATCGAGGCTGCAGATCACAGGATAGGCCTGAGCATCAAGGCGGCCGAAATGGCAGACGAGGACTTTGAACGGCAGAAAGAGGAAATGCTCACGGGTCTGAGGCCCGGAGAGGATATGGTCGATCTGGCCGGCGCATTTGATCAGGCTCTCGGCGCAGCTGGTGGAACGGGCGAAGAATGGCATCCCGGCGACGCACAGAGCAAGAACAAGAATTCCTAATGCCCAAAGTCCGGGAGTAGTGATCTTCCGGCAGGTAGATCGAGGCGCCGTGCGATGCAGCACTCCCGGCCGGGAGTGCCGGGTCCGGCGCCTTTTTTCTTGGGGCCAACTACAATGATCAATGCTGTCGAGATTCTGAGGGGTCGCGGACTGCTGGAGGCCGTCACCGATCCGGCCGTCGACAATGTCGTCAAACAGCCATGCGTGGTCTACGCCGGCTTTGATCCTTCTTCCAGCAGCCTCCAGGCCGGCAACCTCATCGCGGCGTTCGGTCTCGCTCACTTCCAGAGATGTGGCCACCGGGTAATCGCGCTCGTCGGCGGTGCCACCGGCCTGATCGGTGATCCATCCGGCAAGACGGCCGAACGACCCGTCCTGAGCGCCGAGCAGGTTGAGAAAAATCTCGCCGGCATCACCGAGAACCTTTCGCGCCTGCTCGACTTCAATCACCCGACAGCCCCCGCCAGAATCGTCAACAACAACGACTGGATGAAAAAGTTCACGTTCGTTGATTTTCTCCGCGATGTCGGGTGGCACTTCCGGCTTGGCGCAATGCTGAACAAGGAAAGCGTCCGCACACGGCTCGAAAGCGAAGCCGGGATCAATTTCGCCGAGTTCAGTTACCAGTTGCTGCAGAGCTACGACTTCCTTCACCTTTACGACACAGATGGGTGCTGCATTCAGCTCGGCGGTTCCGACCAGTGGGGCAACATCACTGCTGGAATAGACTTGATCCGCAAGCTGAGAGCCGGAGAGGCGTACGGCGTCACCTTCCCAATCGTTTGCGACGCATCGGGCAAGAAATTCGGCAAAACCGAGGGCAACGCCATATACCTCGATTCCCGCCGGACTTCCTGCTACAATTTCTACCAGTTCTTTGTGCGAACAGAGGATTCGGATGTGATCCGCTTCCTGAAGCTGTTCACTTTCCTGCCTCTCGATGAAATTGCCGCGCTCGAAAAGCAGGTTCGCGAAGCTCCGGAGAAACGGGAAGCGCAGAAGAAGCTGGCGGAGGAAATCACGCGAACAGTTCACGGGCCTGACGGATTGAACACAGCGCTGCGCGCAACCGAGGTTCTGTTCGGCGGCACCATGGAAGGGCTTCGCGCAAATGATCTGATTGACATCTTCGCCGATGTCCCATCCAGGGAGCTTCCGTTCGACCTTGTGGCAAACCGGCCTGTTGTCGAGGTGACCGCCGCGGCAGGGTTGTGCGGAAGCAAGGGCGAAGCGCGGCGCATGATAACCGCCGGTGGACTCTATGTGAACAATGAGCGGGTGAAGGAACCGGACGCCATGGTGCAGGCTTCGCAGATCGTCGATGGCCGCGTCCTTGTGATGCGTACCGGCAGGAAGAATTTCCACCTCGTGAAGATCGTTTGATGCCGCACAGACGCGTACGACCCGAGCCGACCCTCACCCTGCCCTCTCCCGGAGGGAGAGGGAACTGATTCTTTCCGGTCGGCACAGTGTGCTATTTGGCGAACGTTTTGTGCGCGACTCTTTTGCCCTCTCCCGGAGGGAGAAGGCCAGGGTGAGGGTTCGCGCGGTTACCGCGGGACATGGGGAAACCAGTTATGAGCAGCGGCTGGATTACGGTTGCCGGGGCCCGGCAGCACAACCTTCAGAACATCACCGTGCGGATACCGCGCGAGAAACTGACGGTAATTACCGGTTTGAGCGGTTCCGGAAAATCGTCCCTGGCGTTCGACACCCTCTATGCCGAAGGCCAGCGCCGCTACGTCGAGAGCCTGTCCGCGTACGCTCGCCAGTTTCTGGACCGCATGCAGAAGCCGGACGTCGACTACATTGACGGGCTCTCTCCCGCAATTGCGATCGAACAGCGCAGCGCCGGATCCAACCCGCGATCCATAGTCGCTACAACAACGGAGATCCACGACTACCTGCGGCTGCTGTTTGCAAACATAGGCCGCGCCCACTGCCCCAAGTGCAGCCGGGAGGTGCGGCGGCAGAGCGCCGAGGAGATTGTCGATAGACTCATGGGTCTCCAACCACGGACAAAGGTCGTCATACTGGCTCCGCTTATCAGCGGCAAGAAGGGACAGCACGAGGCCATCCTCAACGACGTCCGTAAGCAGGGCTTTGTCCGGGTTCGAATCGACGGACAGATGCACGATCTCGACAGCGTTCCGGCACTTGAACCAAAGAAGGCGCACACAATTGATGCAGTCGTGGACCGGCTGATCATCACGAGCAAGATCAAGCCGAGACTCACTGATTCGGTGGAGTTGGCTCTCAAACAGGGAAACGGAATCCTCATTGTTTTGCGACAGCCGGATGGCGAAAGCGCATGGCAGGAAGAGCTATTCTCGGAAAAACATGCCTGCCCGGATTGCGGCATCAGCTTCGACGAGCTGACCCCGCGCCACTTTTCCTTCAACAGTCATTATGGGGCCTGTCCCGTATGCGCTGGCCTTGGAACTGACTTGTTTTTCGACAGGGAAATGGTCATACCGGATCAAGATCTCTCAATCACGAATGGTGCCATTCACGCGTGGCGCAGGGGTGGAAGACGGCTGATCATCTACTACAACGGCCTGTTGCGAGCCCTGTCAAAACACTATGAATTCAGCCTTGAAACACCGTTCAAGGATCTACAAGTCAACCTGCAGGACATTCTTCTCAATGGATCCGGGACCGATGAAATAGAGTTCGGATTCTGGCGCGGTGGCGGGCATCATAAGTATCAGAAACCGTTCGAAGGCATAATCCCTAACCTCAAACGGCGCTACGCTGAGACGGACAGTGAATTCACCCGGCAGCGCCTCCGTGGCTACATGAACCGGCAGACCTGCCCGGAGTGCAAGGGAGCCCGGTTGAAACCGGAGGTTCTGGCCTGCACAGTTCACGGCAAATCAATCGTAGATATCACCAGACTGTCCATCAAACAGGCCGCTGTCTTCTTCAAAGACCTTTCATTGTCGGAACAGGAGCAGGCAATCGTGAAGGAAGTTCTGAAGGAAATCCGGGAGCGGCTCGCCTTCATGATGAACGTCGGTCTGGACTATCTTACGCTCGATAGGGAAAGCGGAACTCTTTCCGGCGGCGAGGGACAGCGAATACGGCTCGCGACTCAGATCGGCTCCGGGCTCACCGGCGTGCTTTACGTGCTCGACGAACCAACCATCGGACTGCATCACAGGGACAACAAGCGGCTTCTCAGTGCCCTGAACAACCTTCGTGATCGCGGCAACACTGTGGTCGTGGTGGAACATGACGAGGAGACCATCCGATCTGCTGATTGCATTGTGGATCTCGGGCCGGGAGCAGGCAGGCATGGCGGTAAGGTTGTCGCACAGGGAACGCTTGGCGAGATCCTCGCGAGCAAGGACTCGCTGACCGCCCGCTACCTGAATGGCGATCTCCAGATCACAATACCCGGCAAACGCGTCAAACCATCCGGTCAGTGTATCGAGATAGTTGGCGCGACAGAGAACAACCTGAAGAACATCGACGTGAAAATCCCGCTGGGACTGTTCGTCTGCGTCACCGGAGTCTCCGGCAGCGGCAAAAGCACCCTGGTTGACGATATTCTAAGGCGCGCCCTGTTCAAGCGCCTCTACAGTTCCAGGGAGCGGCCGGGCAAGCACCAGAAGATGATCGGCGCTAACAAGCTGGATAAGGTGATCGTAATCGACCAGTCCCCCATCGGCCGCACGCCGAGAAGCAATCCTTCAACCTATACCGGCACTTTCGACGTCATCAGGAAACTCTATGCAGGGGTCCCCTCCTCCAAGGTCAGGGGTTACGGGCCAGGCCGGTACAGCTTCAATGTTAAGGGCGGTCGCTGCGAGAAATGCAAGGGGGACGGCCTCCTGTGCCTGGAGATGCATTTCCTCCCCGATGTCTATGTAACGTGCGAGCAATGCCGCGGCCTGCGCTATAACAGCGAAACCCTCGAGATCAGGTATAACGGCAAGAACATCGCCGAGGTTCTGGGCCTCACCATTGATGACGCGCTGGAATTCTTTCAGAATGTCCCGGTAGTCAGCCGCAAGCTGAAAACGTTATCCGAGGTCGGCCTCGGCTACCTGCAGCTTGGCCAGTCGGCTACAACGCTTTCCGGCGGCGAGGCGCAGCGGGTAAAACTTGCGGCGGAACTAAGCAAGGTGGCCACCGGCCGGACTATGTATCTGCTGGACGAGCCCACCACCGGCCTTCATTTCGCGGATGTCCACAGGCTGCTTCAGGTTCTCATCCGGCTCAGGGACGCCGGCAACAGCGTAGTGGTGATCGAACATAATCTCGACGTAATCAAGAATGCTGATTACATTATAGACCTTGGCCCGGAAGGTGGTGACGAAGGCGGACGGGTGGTGGCCTGCGGCACACCGGAGATTGTCAGCCAACAGGAAGAATCGCACACCGGCACGATGCTGCGGGAAATGTTCCAGCAGGCCAATGCAAAGAACCAATGAACAATTGTGATAGAATCGCAACCTGTCGGACGCGAAGGCGGTGCATCGCCGTTGTCCTGTGCGCCATCCTGGCGGCGCTCTCTTCGGCGGCCGAGTGTTCCGCCGCCACTACAGATCCGGTTGAGGAGTTACGGGCCGGCCAGGCGGCACTGGACGACGGCTTCTCCGCCCTGGCTGAAAAAAAGTTCGCGTCCTACCTTAGTCTCGTGCGGAAGGGCTCACCGGAAGCTGACGGTGCCATCATTCTGCTGGCACGCGCCTACCATGGCCAGAAGAAATACCAGGATGCAATTACCCTCCTGATCCCGGTGCACAGCGGCACGGCCGCATACTGGCGCGCTTTGTCATACTACGGCCTTGGACAACTCGGCAAGGTCGCAGAGGAGCTGTCCGATTTCGATAACAGGTACCAGGACGACTCGATCTCTGTTAGAACGCAGAAACTTCTGGCTGATTCGTATCTGGATTCCGGCAAGACCAACGAGGCCCTCCAGGTATTTGCAATGTTGGAGAAGAAGCACAGTGTCTCGCCCGAAGCATGCGACTCACTTCTCGCCTGGGCAAGAACCCTGCTGGCGGCAGGCCAGCCGATCAAGGCGCGCGAGGTCCTTCTTACGCTCTTCGCAAGATCGCCCGACACAGCTGCCGGACAGCAAGGTCGCCTCCTTCTGGGCCGGATTCTCTCTGCCGGTGGCGAAACGAAAGAGGCGGAAACGATCCTCAACGCGCTTGCCACTCAGAAAGAGGCGCCTGCCGCAATTCGTTCGGCCGCATTGCTCTCCATTGCAGAGATCCGAGCCGGACAAGACATGCTGGAGGACGCCACGAATGTCCTCTCTGCCGGCATTGAACTCGCGCCTGATCCACAGCTGAAACGGCGAGGAGGAATCATGCTGGGCCGACTGCTTCTCCGCATGAAGAATCTTGAGGAAGCCGTGGCGGTGCTGAAGCCGTATGTAGCCGCAGTGCCGGCTGACCCGGTCGCGCCTGCGCTCCAGCTTGAAATTGCCGGCGCGTTTCTTGACACGGGAAACGCATCACGCGCCGCGGAAGAGTACCAGCACTATATCGAGACGTTCATGGATAGACCAGGCAGGGCTGCAGCTTTCAGTGGAAAGGGATGGTCGTTGCTGCTCCTGGCGAAACCTTCATACGACGAAGCCGCCACCGCATTCCGGCAGGCCTACGAGCTATCCGCTGACCCCGCCGAGAAAGCCAGGTGCCTTACCAAGGCCGCAGACGCCCACTTCGCCAACAAGCAGTATGGTCTCGCAACATCGGCATACCAGCAACTGCTCACGGAATTCCCGGATTCCACACTCGCAACACAGGCCAGATTTCAGGTCGCGGAAAGCGCAGCCAGGGCGGGGAAACCGGACGACGCGGAGAATCTCTTCAAGTCCGTGATTGCAACAAACCCTGCAGGCCCGTTCGCCGAACAAGCCCTCATGCGTATCGCCGAATTGAAGGAGGATTCCGGGGAACTGCCGGCAGCGCTGACCTCGTATGAACAATTGATGGCCTCCCACACTAACAGCCCCTTGTTCGCCAGTGCGATGCTCGCACACGGGTTGATCAATTACCGAATGCTGCGATTCGAAACAGCCCTCGATGATTTCGAGACCCTTGTCCTCAGGTTTCCACAGACCGAATCCTCGGAACGGGCTTTCTACATGCGCGGATGGTGTCACCATCTCCTGGGCCGGGAGGAGCAGGCGCTTGCCACCTGCCGCGAGTTCATCAGTGCATTCCCCGCGTCAAAATGGACACCCGGCGTCCTCTTCTGGCTCGGCGAATACGCGTTCAACCACGGCAACTACAAAGAGGCCCAGGCCCAGTTCGCTAATCTTGCCGCGAAGTATCCGGATGATCCCATCGCCCCAGGCGCTTTGCTCTTCGCCGGCGAAGCCGCCGCAAGGCAGAAGGAATACCTGCAGGCCATAGAGCAGTTCGCCGCACTCGCGAAGAAATACCCGGCGGACCCGAGAGTACCCAAGGCCCGTTACGAGCAGGGAGATGCAATGACCGAGCTTGGCGAATTCGCCAATGCAATACTGGTGTTCGAGGAAATCATAAAGAAGTACCCCGATAGCAATCTGGTCGACATGGCCCTGTGCCGGAAAGCGGACTGTGAATTTGCGCTTGGCAGTGACGATCCGAAACGGTACGAGTCTGCCATGGTCGGATACAAAGTAGTGGCCGGCAGTGCGACGGCCATGCCCGATCTGAGGATGCAGGCAAGGTACAAGACTGGAACATGCCTGCGCAAGATCGGCCGCAATGACGATGCTTTTGAACAGTACTACACCAGGGTCATGATTCCATACCTGGATGACAGCCGCGGCGATCGGCGCGAGGATCCAGCTTGCCAGATCTGGTTTACCAGGGCGGCGTTTGATGCCGTTGAGATCCTGGAACCTCAGAAGAAATGGCGGGAAATAGTAAGAATACTGAAACGAGTGGTTGAAGCAGGGGTACCTGCATCCGATGAAGCCCAGAAGCGGATTGACCAGATCAGGCTGCGGCACTGGGTGTTGCCGTAGGGAAGAAGACTATAGACATTAGACCATAGACTTTAGACCAGCCATTTGCCGGCGAGCGGATGAGGCAATCAGAATACTGATGAACATAGCGAGAAGAGCCTCAAATCTAAACCGGGACGTAATAGACGGGCGGGCTGAAATCCCGTTCCTCTGCAACTGACTACTGGCGACTGACCACTGAAAGAAGAAGGGAGGATATATTTCATGCGGGATATTCTACAGTACGGCGGACCTGTACCGGTTGTGATTTTCATGTGCGGCGTTGCCGCTTTTGTAGCCTTCGCGGAGCGCGGCTTCCATCTTCACAGGGCAAGGATAAAGTCGGATGACTTCCTGAAGGGTATTCTCAACATCCTCAGGGCAAAGAATGTGGAGGAGGCACTCACTATTTGCGAAGAAACTCCGGGACCGGTGGCGCGGATAGTAAAGACTGCGATCTTGAACAGGGGTGCCGACAGAGCCGCCCTGGAAGCGGCTGTCACAGACACCGGACTGTCCGAGATTTCGCGGCTTGAGTCGCGCGTCGGCATCATCGCAACTGTTGCACAGGTGGCACCGCTGCTCGGGCTTCTGGGCACCGTGTTCGGGCTCATGGCGCTGCTTGGCAGCATGGAGGCCTCGCAGTGGCAGTCTTCGACAGTGACAGCAGGCCTCAAGCAGGCCCTGATTGCTACCGCCGCAGGTCTCGCTGTCGCCATACCATGCTATGCCTCGTACAACCTTGTGATGGCAAAGATTGAGGCGCTGGTAGTCGATATGGAAAGAGCTGCTTCAGAGATAGTTGCATTTCTTGCGAGACGGGAATGATGAGACGGGAAGAAAACAGGTTTGGATGGCAGCGGAAGGGCCTGCGCACAAGATACGAGCCAAAGGCCCGCATCTGCAAGGGCCTCATCAATGCCGCTCCGTGGTTCAATATCCTGCTGCTGTTGTTCGCATTCATCCTGTTGATGCCGAGGGTAGTGCTTCGCCCGGGCGTATTCGTAGAACTGCCAGAAACAACATTGTCGGCAAAATCAGGGCGGTGCGTTACCGCGGTTATTTTGTCGCACAGGCTGTCGCCTTCCAGCGAGGCGCGGTCAGAGATGATCTTCTTTGATGATGAACCATTTGCCATGGATAAGCCAGCACAGATGCGGGAACTCGGACGCAGACTCTCCCGTCTGTCACACGAGTATCCCAATACGCTCCTGATGGTGGAAGCCGACACACATGTCCGGTACGGCACAATCGTCACCCTGTGCACAATGGCCGGCAAGGCCGGTGTAAGGACCGTAAATCTTGCCGGAAGAGCCTCGGAGGAACGGGCCCGTGAATAAGAGCCGGTTCGCTCAAAATCCGTCGTCCGGCTTACCGGCAGTATTGCTGACGGCACTTGTCTTCCCTGCCATTTGGCTCACATGGCCGGTTCCGGACATTTCCAAGGCCGCTCATAGAAACCATGCGCGCAGCACAAGATACGTGTTCGGCACCATGCGTACGGACAGCATTAGACTGCCGACACAGTTTGTCTTTCCGCCTTTCAAGAACACCGGCGGCATCGCACGGGAAGATGCCTCTATCCATGGAATTATCGCTTCTGTCCGGCCGGATCCGGCAAGACTGCTTGAACGGACTTCGCCGGCGGTCGGACTGCCACCGACAAGGCTCCTTGAAGACCCCTCACCCGGCAAAGACAATCCCGCGTTCATTGATCATCCGGCCTTCGAAGCACCCGGGGTTCCGCCTGCAGAAAAGCTGTACGTAGATCTGTCTGCCACGCTTCTAGCCCGGAAGTTCGATGCTTATGCGTTGCGCAAGACCGAACTCCCACAGCCGGGTAGACCATGGCTGATCAAAGCGTATGTCGAAGCAGACGCACACGGGACCGTCATTCACGCGATCCTTGAAACCCCGGCCGCATCTGCTGATCTCAATGCAGCCGTTCTCAGGGCTCTGTTCCGGTGCGTTGCCATTGACGCCGGTGCGCCGTGCGGCGGGAACGTTATCATAAGCGGCACAGGGAAGAAACCGACCTTGGAAACACGGGAAACAACTCAATGAAGAGCATGATCAGGAAATCAGTGCGGGAACTGAGCGGTTATGTCCCGGGCGAGCAATGGCACACGCCAGGCATAATCAAGCTCAATACAAACGAGAACCCCTACCCGCCCTCCAGAGCGGTTGAAGATGCCATGGGCACGATCGCGATCAACAAGCTCCGGCTATATCCTGATCCAACAGCAGGCGCGCTCCGGAAACGTATTGCGTCTATTCACAGGTGCGACGTTGACCAGGTGTTCGTCGGCAACGGCTCAGATGAAATACTGGCCCTGTGCACAAGGGCGTTTGTCGAAGAAAATGGAACCGTTGGTTTCTTCAGCCCGTCGTACTCCCTCTACCCGGTGCTCGCCGCTATCCGCAATGTAAAGACAAAGCCGGTAGCATTGCCGGAAGACTTCGGCTGGCATATGCCTGCAAAATACAGGTGTTCCCTTTTCTTCATGGCAAATCCCAACGCACCGACCGGCACGCTCTATGACCAGGCTGAAATCCGTGCTTTCTGCAAGCGATCACATGGCGTGGTCGTGATTGACGAGGCGTACGTCGATTTCTCCAGGAGAAACTGCATGGCTCTGGCCCTCGACCTCGAAAATGTGCTCGTGGTCCGCACACTGTCAAAGGCGTTCTCGCTCGCCGGACTCAGAATCGGGTACACGGTCGGATCAAGCAAACTCATCGCAGCACTCTTCAAACTCAAGGATTCGTACAACACAGATGCTATTGCCCAACGGCTTGCCCTGGCGGCATTGTCCGATCTGGGCCACATGCGACGCAATGCGGCAAGAATCAAGTCGACCCGGACCCGGCTCACGCAGGCGCTGCGGCAACGCGGTGCTGTCGTCTATCCTTCCGAGTCAAATTTTCTGTGGTTGCGGCCGGCGGGAATGACGGCGCAGTCCTTCTATGAACGCTTGAGGGCTAAGCGGATTCTGGTACGATACTTCCCCGGCGACAGAACTTCGGAATTCATTCGCATCACGATAGGGACCGATGACCAGGTTGATAAACTGATCCACGCAATTGACGAAATGGCCGAACGGCAAGCGAAAGGCGACAAATGAAGACAAGAATCGCGAGAATCAGGCGCACGACAAAAGAGACCGATGTAACGGTAGCGTTGAATATGGACGGAACCGGCAAGAGCCGCATCGTCACCGGCCTGCCTTTCCTGAATCACATGCTGGAACTGTTCTCCAAACACTCGCTGATCGACCTCATGATCGAGGCAAAGGGCGACCTCGAGGTGGATGCCCATCATACCACCGAGGACATCGGTCTGACGCTTGGCGAGGCGCTCAACGAGGCGCTCGGCGACAGGCGCGGGATCATCCGCTACGGCTGGAGCTATATCCCGATGGATGATGCGATGAGCCGGGCGGTTGTCGATCTTGGCGGCAGGCCATACCTGGTCTGCAACCTCGCCCACAAAGGAAAGCGGATAGAGAAGTTCGACCTGAGCCTCCTGCCCGAGTTTCTACGGGCTTTGACAGTCCAGGGTCGCATGAATCTGCACGTTGCTCAACTCTACGGGAACGATGCACACCACGCCTACGAGTCGCTGTTCAAGGCGGTTGCTAGAGCGCTCGGCATGGCATGCACCAGGGACCCGCGCGTTAAGGGTGTTCCCTCCAGCAAGGGCCGGATATAGTCGCATTGGACATTCAAGGCTGAAGATCTCAGGCAGAGAACACAGAGATGATCACAATCATTCCAGCGATAGACCTTAAAGACGGAAAGTGCGTCAGACTAAGGCAGGGAAAGGCGTCGGACGTGACCGTCTACTCTGACGATCCGGTGGCCATGGCCCTGCAATGGGCGAATGAAGGCGCGCAGTTTCTGCACGTTGTCGATCTTGACGGCGCGTTCAAAGGAACACCTGTCCATACCGCTGTCATCGGGCGGATTGCAGCCGCCATCGGCATCCCGGTGGAAATCGGAGGCGGCCTGCGAACAGCCGCTGACATTCAATCTCTTCTCGACGCCGGGGTCAGGCGCGCGATCCTTGGAACTGCCGCCTGCAAGGAACCCGACACGCTTGCGGCGCTGGTACGCCGGTTCGGCGACCGACTCGCCGTTGGAATCGACGCCCGCAACGGATTGGTTCAGGTCAGGGGTTGGGTGGAAACAACTGGAACAAAGGCAGTCGATCTGGCCACAACACTTGATGGGATCGGAGTAAAGACAATCATCTACACGGACACAGCAGTGGATGGAATGCTCACCGGCGTAAACCTGGCCGGTGTTTCATCAATGTGCAAGGCTGTTAAGTGCGACATTGTAGCCTCCGGAGGAATTGCCTCGGTCTCTGACATCCGCGCGCTTCGCGGACTTGGCCTCTCCAACCTCTCCGGTGCAATCGTGGGCAAAGCGCTCTACGAGAAACGCACCACGCTCCGGGAACTGACCGCATCAGCCTCGCTGTAGTCACGGCATCCAATGGCAACGCAAACACCGGCCGCTGGAGCCTGACCGTCTTGCAGCGAGAGCCAGATCCAACTTCCGGGAAGAAATGGATCGCATATTGCCCGGGTTAATAGCCCGACCCAATTGCTTCCTGCATCACCAGTCGCATCTCGCCGGTCTTTCTTATCGCAGGCTTTCTGCATTCAGAAGGGGAGCCCGTATTCCTTGATCTTGCGTTGGATGGTACGGCGGGAAATTCCGAGCTTTTCCGCGGAGAGCGTCCTGTTTCCCTCGTGCTTTCGGAGAGTTTCCAGGAGGACGTTCTTTTCAATATCAGTGAGGGTCATGCCTTCGGGCATTGATAACACCCCGCCTGAAGTCCCTGGCGAGTCATCGATGTGGATATCGCGAACCGTAAGCGCCGGGCCCGTGGCCATGACCACCGACGATTCGACAACATTCTTAAGCTGCCGCACGTTACCTGGCCAGTCGTATCGCTCCAGAGCCTGATAGTAATCCGGTTCGATCCTGTCGACATGCCGGCCATGATCCTCGCAGGCCACCACTACAAACCGGTCTGCCAGCGGCCTGATATCAGCACGCCGTTCCCGCAGCGGAGGGATACGGATCGCCACAACTTTCAGCCTGTAGAGCAGGTCGTTTCTGAACTCACCGCTCTCCACAAGGTCGTCCAGATCGCGATTCGAAGCTGACACCACCCGGACATCAGTCTGCACAAGTTCCTGCCCGCCCACCCTGAACAACTCGCGCTCCTCGAGAACTCTAAGCAGCTTGACCTGTACCGACTGCGGCGCATTGCCGACTTCGTCCAGAAACAAAGTGCCGCCATCAGCCCGCTCAAAGGCGCCCTTACGCTGGGCAGTCGCCCCGGTGAAAGACCCCTTCTCGTGCCCAAAGAGTTCGGATTCAAGAAGAGTCTCGCTGAACGCGCCGCAGTTGATTGCCACGAACGGTCCGCTTCTGCGCCTGCCGTCAAAATGCAACGCCCGCGAGACCAGTTCCTTGCCGGTGCCGCTTTCCCCGAGCACAAGAACCGTCGCATTGCTGTCAGCAACAGCACCTATTTGCCGGATTACTTCCTGCATTCCGTCAGACGCGGCAACCATGGCTTTTGCCGAATAGCGTTCGCTGACAGTCCTGCTCAAGCGGTCAACTTCCAGCCGGAGGCGGGAGGTTTCGACGGCTCGCGAGACCTTCGACTGTATATCCTCAAGATCAAGGGGCTTTGAAATGTAGTCGTATGCGCCTGCCTTGATCGCCGTGACCGCGGACGAAACAGTACCGTAAGCCGTCATGATGAGAACCGGAACCTGTGCGCTCATCTTCCTGATCTGCGCCAGAACTGCCATTCCATCCATGGCTGGCAGTTTCAGGTCGGTAAGGACAACGTCAAAAGCCTGTTTCCTGAACGCCACAACAGCGTCCTCTCCGTTTGTCACCGCGACTGTTTCAAACCCGGCATCTTCGACAGCCTCAGTGACGGACCGCCGCCCGTCATGATCGTCTTCAACTATGAGTATTCTTGGCATGTATGTGAGCACCCCAAAACAAGGATCATCCTCGGATTTCGCCGACTTCCGGAACAACGTGAATACGAAACTCAGGAATGGCTGCGGGTATGGATTCCATTTCTTTCATGAGATCCTGAGTTCCAGGCATTCTTCGCATAAGATCGGAATTTGACGGATAGTAGCACAGATTACACAGATAATGAAGCCTCCTGTTTCACCGCCAGCGGCAGAACCATCCTGAAGCAGGCGCCACCTTCCGTCCGGTTTTCCACGCCTATCTTTCCACCGCAGTTCTCAATTGCAGTCTTGGCAAGAGCAAGACCCAGGCCTGTTCCGCCCTCACGATTTGTGACAAACATCTCGAAGATCCGCTCCTTCTCTCCATCCGGCACGCCTGGTCCCTCGTCAATAATTTCAACAATCGCGGAATCCTTCTCGCTGGCGCACCGTATGGTCACACTGCCACCTCTCGGCGAAAAATGCTCCGCATTCGCAAGCAGGTTGATAATCGCCCGCTTGAGGCTCGTGGGTTGACCCACAACTTCGGGATCACTCTCCTGGAATTGGGTTCTTATGGCGACACCGGCCTGTTCAAAGCGGGAAGTGAGAAGGTCAAGGCAGTCCCGTATGCAGGCATTCAGCCTGACCGTCTCCCTGGTATCGGATGCCGGACGCGACAGAAACAGGAACTCCTGGAAGATCTTGTCCATCCTGTCAATCGTATTGCCGGCCCGCGAGGCAAGCTCAATAATCCGACCCGGCCTGCATTCCGCCTGTTTTGCCGCTTCTTTCTGTAACATCTGGACATCCAACTTAAGGGAGGACATCGGATTCCGGAAATCGTGCGCAATACCGTTGGCCATCGCGCCGGCAAAAGCCAGATGCTCCCCCGCCCGCCGGTGCTCCTCCCGCCTGGCGTCCCGGCGCATCATCAGCAAAACCAGTGCGGCACAGATACAAAAGCCCATGGTTATTGTGACCAGCGAAACCCGGAACATAGTTGCGATGGCATCGGACGGCTTCTTGTGTTCACTCTCGATAGCCTCGCGGCGCACTGCCACCTGAACAGATACCGGCTGTCCTTTGGAATCAACGGCATTTGCCGTAAAGACGACAACCGGAAGTGTATTGGTGCCGACAATCAGGATCTCCTTTCCAAGCAACACCTCGCGCGGGTCAATCGTGGCAATGACACGCTCCGGAGGAAGTTCGCCACCATCAATGCCGCTCAACTGCTCATGGAATACCGTCACGCCTTTCCTTGAAACCGAGACATACTGGAGGTTCTTTTCCAGTTTGCGAAGTGATCGAACCAATCTTGAAAACCCGGCCCATTCCACATTGCCCGTTTCGGGAACGCGAATCACCGGCTGATCGGCGAGCTGCGCCGCGATCATTCTGCCGGAATCAATAACGGATCTTGCTGCAACCGCGCGCGACGACTGCCGGTACATGTTCCGGATAACCCACAATCCGGCAGCCGCCAGCGCCGCTATGGCCATAACCAGCAGCGCTGTCACCAATGACGTCCAATAGCTCGGTTGTTTTCTTTCCATCGCGGAAGTTTACCTCTCAGCAGCCGGGAATCAAATGTAAACAGCAAGTACCCTGCCAGAAGAAGATTTATAGACTCTAGACCTTGGACCATAGACCGAAATAGCGAAGGGTGCGCATGCGCGTACGGGCGTTTCTCCGCTCCAGCTCGCCAATCCTTCAGTCAGGTGAGAAGATGATGGCGATGACACTGGAGCGCAGGAAGTGTCATCTGCCGTGACATTTCGACGCAGCGACTGGTCAGGATGACACCCGACATTGCTATTCTTGCTGCAAATAGATCCCATCCGAAATGGCGCTGCTGCCCGAACATCCAATATCCAACGCCCAATTCCAACATCCAAGGTAAGAACATCCGCTAACCATCACCAATTGTCAGCCACTACTGTACATCTTGGACTCTTAGTTTCGATGTTCGGTTGGATATTCCTTGTTGGATTTGGATATTGTGGTGTTTATGTCCCTTATTGACATGTGATGAGGGAAAGCGTCCTTACTTGGCCGACACGTATGCCCCGCACGGGTCCGGATCGCCCTGCCTCTGCCCGTTCCAGCTCACCTTGGCACGATAGGTGCTGTATTCCCGTACATTCGAACGCGAGGTTGTCATGAAGATTCTCCAAAGAGACATATCGGGCGAGAGATTGCTCCTGGCGGCAGTCCTGGCAATGCAGGCGCTGATTCTCGGATACCTCTTTCTGGTCTCGGCACGGGTCAGCGCGGAAAAGGAAGTGATGCTCGGCCAGCTCAGCCGTCACATCCGGGCGGAGAGGATCGCATTTGCACCATCTCGCGAAGACCCGTCACTGCGGAGTATTGATGATTCTTCGCCTACCGATGCTGCCTATCACCAGGCACTGGCCACACACGATGAAATGGATAAGATGCTTCGGTCTCTGTTCGGAGCGACGGGCCTGCCTGCCCTCCGTTCCCGCGCCAGAGAAGAAAATCTGTTTCAGCTTGCCGGATCGTCTGTCGGTTTCATTGACAGGTCGCACAGCCGCATGCTGAGCATGTTCGACAGCGCTTTCGAGGATTTCCGAAGGGCCAGCGAGGCCCTTGCCCCCGGCGGACAAGGGGATTCCCTGATGATCTCACCGGCAATGGACATGCGGGAATTCGACGACTGTTACGTCGTAGCGATGAGTCTGCCGAGAGCGGGCAGGCCGGACGTATCGGTCATGCTGGACGGTCGGGTTCTATCAGTCCAGGGCAGACACGAAGGGCGGCAGGGCGAATCGTGGGAGTTTGAAAAATGCGTTCAATTGCCGGGACCAATTGATGTGAAGTCTGTCCGTGCATCGCTGACCAACGGGGTATTGCAAATAGTGGCGCCGAAGGCTGCCGGTACTGTGACTGATGACAAACCATCGAGAATAATGTAAGAATCCCGCCTTTGTACAGACGAAGGAAACGAAGGAGAAGAGCATGCTGGAGGTAAAGGACATAAGGAAATCGTTCGGTCCGATCGAGGCTGTGCGCGGCATATCGTTCAAGGTGGAGAAAGGCGAGATCCTCGGATTCCTTGGCCCAAACGGGGCCGGCAAATCCACCACCATGAGGATAATTACCGGCTTTATCCCGCCCTCATCCGGATCAGCAACCGTGTGCGGATATGACATTATCGATAACCCGGTGGAGGCGAAACAATGCATCGGCTACCTGCCGGAAAACGCCCCGGCCTACAGCGAGATGACTGTCACGAGCTTCCTGGACTTCACCGCCGGCATCCGAGGTTTCAGCGGTAAGGAGCGAAAAGAGAGGGTTGATGCCGCAATAGAGAAGTGCAGACTCGAGAAGGTGAGACATCAGTCCATCGGCACTCTCTCAAAGGGTTACAGGCAGAGAACATGCTTCGCACAGGCGGTTCTTCACGATCCACCGGTCCTGATCATGGATGAACCAACCGACGGGCTGGATCCAAACCAGAAGTTTGTTGTCCGGAACATGATCAAGGAAATGGCCGCGGAGAAGGCCATCGTGATTTCCACCCATATTCTGGAAGAGGTGGACGCCGTCTGCACGCGGGTGATTATAATCAGCAACGGCGCGATCGTAACAAGCGGCACGCCGGCAGAGCTGGAGAAGACAAGCAGCACCGGCCGGATGGATGATGTATTCCGCAAGGTTACCATGGGCGAAGAACACCTGTTGAAGAACGGATAATCAGCCACACGTGTGGTATGGATTGGAAAAGGAGATTGCATGCACAAGACGCTGGAAATATTCAGGAAAGAATTGAGATCGTATTTTGAATCACCGGTGGCATACGTATTCCTTGTGGTTTACCTCGTATTGATGGGATTCCTGACTTTCTTCGTTGAGAAGTACTACGAACAGGGACAGGCAGACCTGCGGCCGTTCTTCTTCTGGTATCCATGGGTATACCTGCTGCTGGTGCCGGCTGTATCCATGCGAATGTGGTCGGAAGAGCGGCGGTCCGGAACAATCGAACTCCTGCTGACTCTGCCGGTCACGATGACAGAAGCCATTCTCGGCAAGTTCCTGGCCGCATGGATATTCCTCGGCCTGGCCCTTGTCTTGACCTTCCCGATGGTAGTCACAACGATTTGCCTCGGTGATCCCGATGTGGGCGTGATGGTCGGCGGATACATGGGCAGTTTCATGCTCGCCGGCGCATACCTCTCGATCGGGATGCTGACATCCGCTATGACCCGTAACCAGGTGATCAGCTTTGTTCTGTCGTCTGTCGCATGCCTCTGCCTGGTGCTGGCCGGATTCTCTCCTTTCACCGATGCGCTGGTAAGATGGGCGCCCGAGTGGCTGGTTGACGGCGTTGCCGGCTTCGGGGTTATGCGTCACTATGAGGCAATGGGGCGTGGCGTGCTGGATATCCGCGACTTCGGTTACTTCATCAGCGTTATTGTCATGATGTTTGTCGCAACACAACTGGTTTTGAACAATAAGAAAGCGGCTTGAGCCGGAATGGGGACAGACTATGAAGCGATCAGGAACAAGCAGATTCTGGAAGACAGCCGGTGGATTGGCCGGCCTTGTAATTGTGCTGGCGATCATCATTGCGACAAATCTGATTCTTCGCAATGTCAGCCTCCGGAAAGACATGACAGAAGAAAAGATCTATACGCTCTCGAGCGGCACCAGGAATGTTCTGAAGACAATAGACAGCCCGGTGACCCTGAAATTCTTCTTCTCAAGGAGTTCGCCCGAAATAGCTTCCGCGCTCAGAAACTTCTCGGTCTTGAAGACCTTCGCCAGCCGTGTGGATGATCTGCTGAGGGAATATGAACTTGCCGGCAACGGCCGGATTACAATCGAAAAGTATGATCCCGTGCCTGATTCAGAAGCTGAGGAATGGGCGCAGCGTTATGGCGTTTCAGGACAACCCATAGGGCCCGAAGGTCCCTCTCTGTACATAGGGCTTGTCTCAGAGGCAGGCGGCGTGAATGCAGTACTGCCGGTCCTTGATCCACGCATGGAGGACCAGCTGGAGTACAATATCACCCGTATGATAATGCGGGTGGTGAATCAGAAGAAGCCTGTGATCGGCGTGATGAGCAGTCTTCAGGTCATGGGAATGCCGGCAATGCCTTACCCCATGCCGGGCCAATCGCAACAGCCGACCCCGGCCTGGACGGTCTTCCAAGGCCTGACCGAGGACTACGATGTGCGGCAGGTTCAATCCGGCATACAGGAAATTGACAAGGATATCGATGTGCTCATACTGGTCCATCCGAAGGATCTGCCCGATGAAACTCTGTATGCGATCGACCAATTTGTTCTGCGCGGTGGACGGTTGGCTGCATTTGTGGATCCAATGTGCGTTGCCGAGCGCGAGACAGGCGGAGGGGAACGGCCGCCATATTCGCCACCCGATAGCTCCTCAACACTCGGCAAGCTGACTTCCGCATGGGGCGTGACCATCGAGCAGGGCAAGATCGTGGCTGATCTCGAGGCCCAGTTGCAGTCAAATCCGGCGCTGCTTGCCTTTCGGCGGGCGAATATGAACGCGTCGGACATCCTTACATCCAAACTGCAGGTCATGGTTCTGCCGCTTTCCGGCAGCATCACAGGGGAAAGCACAAAGGACGTCACGGTTACCCCTCTCCTGACTTCGTCTGAAACCTCCGCATCCATATCTTCCATGATGGCCCAGATGGGACCGCAATCCATGCGGCAGGCTTTCAAGGCGGGACACAAGCGCCTCAACGTCGCAGTCCGGCTCCAGGGTAAATTCAAGACCGCATTCCCGGAAGGCAAACCCGCGGCGCCGGGCAGCGACTCCGCCGACAAGGAACAGAAGGCAAAAGATGCCATTGCGGCAACCGCCGGGCTGAAGGAGAGCCAGGGCACCAGCACAGTCATCCTCGTGGCCGATGCAGACATGCTCTATGATCGCTTCTGTTTCGAGGAACTGAACTTCCTTGGCTACGCTGCCAAGAACCCCTTGAATGACAACATGAGTTTCTTCGTCAATACCATTGACCAGCTTGCCGGCGGCGCGGATCTGGCATCAATCAGGTCAAGGAGCAAGTCGGCCCGCCCATTCGATGTAGTGCTGAAGCTCGAAAGCAAAGCACAGGCACAATGGCTGGAGCAGGAGAAGGTGCTTCAGGCCAGAGTGCAGGAAACAGAGCAGAAACTCCGGCAACTTGAAGCGGAAAAGGACAAGGGCCAGCGCTTCATTCTCAGCGCGGAGCAAAAGAAGACCATTGAGCAATTCCGCGACGACATGGCTCAAACCAAGAAGGAACTCAAACTGGTCAGGAGAAAACTGAGGGCGGATATCGAGCGGCTCGGCATGTGGGTCAAGTTCGCGAATATTCTGCTTATGCCCGGAATAGTAATTTTCGCCGGTATCGGCTTCAGCCTGTACCGCAGGTCAAAGATGGGGAGATAGGAAATACAAATGAAAGCTAAGAATCTGCTGATGCTTCTTGCTGTGCTGGCCGTTGTATCTGGACTCGCTTACCGAACCTCGCACAGACGCTCCGCGGGAACCGCACCTTCTTCGATGGTGGGCAAGTCACTGCTGCCGGACTTGCCCGTGAATGATGTCGAAAAGCTTGTATTCCGCGATTCAAGCGGTGTTACAACCATCAGCAGGACAGAACAGGGATGGGTCGCCCCGGATAGGTTCAGCTACCCGATCAAGTTCGACAAGGTCCGCGACTTCCTACGGAAGCTTTCCGACCTCAAGATAGGCCAAGTCGTCAGGGCGGACAAGAAAGACATGGCCAACATGGGCCTGGTTCAACCCAACGGCCCGTCAACCAACTCAACGGCGGGCACTGGAATCCTGGTCACACTTGAGGGTGGCAATGGCAAACCACTCGCATCGCTGCTTATGGGCAATATGCTGAAGACCTCCGGCCGCTATGTTGCCGCTGGGAATATCACCTGCATCGTTGCCGAAACCCTCTCGGACGCCCCTGCTAAACCTACCGACTGGATGGATGATGAACTGTTCAACATTGACTCATACAATATCTCGGACATCCGGGTCGAAGGTCCGGACAGGGATCCTGTGGCGCTCAAGTGCGCTGAAGGCGGCAGCCTGCAGGCCGAGGGACTGGCGCCCGATCAGGAGACAGATACTTCAAAGGTCAGCACCCTCTCCGGCGCATTCAGCTACCTGCGTTTCGCGGATATAGCCGATCCGAAGTTGAGCGACGCACAAACCGGTATGGACAAAGCCATCACCTGCACAGCAAAGGCCAAGGACGGCAGATGCTTTACGATCAAGGTTGGCGGCATGGCGACTGGCACGGTACCAGGCCGGTACATCCGGGTGTCGGCGGAGTACAAACCTGCCCAGGAAGTCGCGAGTCCAACTGCTGCTAATTCAAACACTGGGAGCACCGTCGTTGCCACCGGCTTCTCGTCAAATGCGCCCGCGGCTGACGTCGCTGCCCTGAAGACCGAAGAAGAAAAGGCAAAAGCTGCCGCCCGTGAGAGACTCACTTCCGAGGTGAAAGCCCTGAACACAACGGCGGGCAAGTGGACATATATCATGGGCGAAAGCAGCGCGGAATCGCTTCTGGCGAAGCAGAGCGAGTATATCAGGAAGAAAGAGGCGCAGAAGGAGACCGGCAGCGGCAAGGCTGAAGCCGGACAGAACGAATAGCCGCAACAATCCTGCCGGTTGGCACGAAAAACACAAGACGCCGCGTGATATCACGCGGCCCACGCCGCCCCTTCCAGCACACCTCAGCGACCGGTGGTTGCCGGTTGAGCTTTGTACCAGGCCGCGAATTGGCGGATTCCATCCTCGATTGCCGTGGTCGGTCTGTAGTCGAGAAGACGACGCGCTTTTGAAATATCCGCGCAGGTCATTCTAACATCCCCCGGTTGTTCCGGCAGTCTTTCCAAACGCGCGCTCTTGCCAAGGGATTGCTCAATCAACTGCACGAGCTGTGAGAGTTTCGTCGTCTTCGATTCGCCGAGATTGATTATTTCAAACCCGAGATCGCGATCAATCGCCGCCGTCAGGCCACGCATGATATCCTCGTAGTAGGTATAGTCACGCTCTGACGAGCCATCACCGTAGAAAGGAATCACCTGCCCTTTGTCTATCATGGCTGTGAATTTGTGTATTGCCATGTCCGGTCGCTGGCGTGCGCCGTAGACAGTAAAGAACCTCAGTGCGGTGCAGGATATTCCGTACAGGTGATGGTAGTTCCGGCAGAACAATTCGCCTGCCGCTTTGGTTGCGGCGTAGGGGCTGAGAGGATCATTCACCGATACATCTTCCCTGAAAGGCGGCTTGGCTGCATTCCCATAGACGCTTGATGATGAGGCAAAGACGAAACGTCTGATACCGTGCTTTCGGGCCATTTCCAGAAGATTGAGCGTTCCATAGCAGTTGACCTGCTCGTAGAGCAAAGGATTTGCAAGGCTTGGCCGCACGCCAGCCCTGGCAGCAAGATGCACCACAACATCGAACCGCCGACCGGCACCGATCTTCTCAATCAACTCCGGACTTCTTATGTCGCCTTCGACAAAGGTCAGCCGGCTGGAATTGATGATTTTTTCAAGATTGCGCCTCTTAAGGCGCGGATCGTAGTAGTCATTCAAATCGTCGACGATGACAACTGCGTCGCCTCTATCAAGAAGTCTCTCCACAAGGTGGCTGCCTACAAAACCAGCCCCTCCGGTGACAAGGATCACCATACAACACACTCCATTTCAACACCAAGACGTGGTTAGATTGGAGCAGAGGATAGAGGATGGTGTTCGACGTGTCAATTCTCAGCAGGGGGTGGTAATTCGCATCAAGACATAAACCCCGCGACTGCTCCAAGTTCAGCAAACCACAGGGTCCCTCTTCTTCTTCAAGACTATCAAGACCTGCAGTAGAAGCTTACGTCTACATTCATCCCCATGGCAATGCCGCACAAGGCAAAGGAATTGAGGCCGCGCAATAGGGCCTATGGAAACACAGGGACAACGGATCCCGTTCCGCCGAAGATTATGGGAATAGCACTAAAACCCGTCATATTGTCAGAATATGTGTTCCTTCCAATTGCTCATGGAGAGAACAAAGGTGCTTTCCAACTAGTCATGACGTTAGGTCCGCGATGGTAGTAGTAATACGCCATGCCAGGCTGCAGCTTAACTGAGGTCGGATTCTGAGGGAAGCCTTGCTCATACCATTTCCCATCGGCTTTCAAATACAACGTGTACCACTTGCTCCCATACTTGGCTATGATATTGTCTGCTGAGTCTACGTTCGCTCCCGTCGTAGCTCCAGACGCTGGGAATCCCCACCCCACGAGCGGTCCATCAGAAGTGCCCTTCGCATCAGACACCCAACCAAAAGCCTGCCATGAGTCGTTCGGGAATGTAATATCTAAGACATTTCCCGGTACAGGCTTTGGTGCAGTGAAGACCGTGTAACTGGTCCCAGGACTAAGTGTTGAACGCTTCTCCCAAACGGCCATTCCCGGAAGAACGAGCGCGTCTCCAACGATGGCGGGAGTGCTTGAATTATGCCATAGGCCGTCTTCGTCAGACAGAAAGTATTGTTGCCAAGCCGGAGTACCGATCGGTACTACGTAAAGCAAGTCGCCCTGAGAGGAGCTACCATGTCGATTCATTCCGGTAGCCAGAGCGGCACCGGCGGCACCATTCAGTTGCTGTTCAGTTGAGTTACCATACATACCCGGCACAGAAACCAGATGCCATTGTCCTGATGTCCGCGTTTGAGCCATCAGCATGTAGGTGGTGTCCGCCCATCGCTTATCCCCACCGTTGACGGCGGCGGTTCTATAGTAGTAGATAGTATCCGGGACAATTGATACCGGTACAGAGCAGGCTCCCGAACCGGTTCCGGAATTAGCAAAGCTTGCCCAGGAACCAGTTCCACCGTCTGCTGTACCGTAGTATATACGGCGAGTGAATGTGTTGGGGGCCAGAACTTCGCCTTTCAGAGTTGTAGAGACGATCACTCCACCGGACGTCGCTACTTCGGCTCCGTTGGCATTGTCGACAACCACCTCACCGCCAAAGTCCGACCCGATCGCCAAAGTATCCAGGTATGACTTTGAAGTCGAACTTGCTTCATAGACAACCATCTTGGAAAAACTGCCGCCAGCCGCTTTGTAGAAATCGTATCCATCCACTACGCTCTTGCCATTGAGAGAGAGGCTCCACTTCTGTGTCCCATAGTTGAGACTGACCGTAAACCGAGCCCACTCGCCGTCCGGGACATGTGCGGATGGACTGGCGAGAACTTCCTGGACTGTTCCCTTATAGACAACCAACTGTCCTGTGGCCTTCTGGACATAGAAAACTGCCCGCGCATCCGTCGAGAAAGATGCTGCACCCCCACGAACTGGCTTCGCATAGAAATCAGCTACCAGAGTAGAGCCCCCGTTAATATACGTCCTGGTCAGGGAAAGCGGTGTGAGAGTTCCGGAATTGTTAATCATCTCCAAGCCTTGGCCGGCATTGCCAGTCCAACCCACACTCGCAGTTGACCCTGCCGTCTGCCAGTTACCGTCAAGAGTCCCTTCATCGAACTGAAGCGACTCGGGTAAAGTAGCCACACCGTAAGCAACGCATGCCGCAAGTGCAAGCACGCTAGCCATAGCCGAAGTTTTGAAGTTCATGGACATCAGAAATGATCGTTTTGTTGTCATACCTTCCTCCATCGCTTGTTGTATCAAACGAGAACAACTTTCTTTTTCTACATTCATATACTACAAAAGCGCCCGCTCATTGTCAACTGGAAAAACCCGCAGTTTTCTGGGCGAGAGACATTTCACTGCAGGCGTAAGTATGCCGCAGTGGCATTCGCCGAAATTTGGGGAAGCACAGGTGATTGCAATCATGGCTTCAGTCACGCGCGACACAAGGTCGGGGTCCAGGACCATAATTTCAATTGCCGGCATCAGGAAATAGGGCCTTGTCGATCGCCGTTTTTCGTGATAGTGAAGAGGACAGTCCACGCGCAAGAAGGTATCGTTTGTGGATATGATGCTATATGCTTCACCAAAGGAGATCCGGTATTACTGCTTCATCCAAAGTGACCGAGTGGAAAGGCATTGTGCTTGCCGGAGGCAAGGGAACCAGGCTCTATCCGATAACAAGGGCTTGCAGCAAACAACTGCTGCCTGTTCACGATAAACCGATGATCTACTACCCCCTCTCCACTTTGATGCTGGGAGGCATACGGGACATTCTCATAATCTCGACACCTCAGGATTTGCCGCGATTCGAACAACTCCTTGGCGACGGTTCGCAATTGGGGATCCGGCTGTCCTACATTGAACAAGCCGAGCCGAAAGGCATCGCCGAAGCTTTCGTCATCGGGCGGAAATTCATCGGCAGGTCGCCCGTATGTCTTATCCTCGGAGACAATCTTTTCTACGGAAACATCAATTTTCTCCGGGAAGCACTCACCCGCAGGACAGGCGGAACCGTGTTCGGATACCCGGTCAGCAATCCGGAGCAATACGGTGTGGTTGACTTTGACTCGAAAGGAAAAGTCCTGAGCATCGAAGAGAAGCCGGCAAAACCCAAAAGCCACTATGCGGTCCCGGGAATCTATTGTTATGACAACAACGTCGTTGAAATTGCACGTGGCCTCAAACCTTCCGCCCGCGGCGAAATCGAGATTACCGACCTCAACAACGTCTATCTATCGCGCGGCAGGCTCCGCGTCGTGCTGCTTGGCCGCGGCATGGCATGGCTTGACACCGGATCACCGGACAGCCTTCTGGAGGCCGGAAGCTTCGTCGCAACCATCGAACACAGGCAGGGCCTCAAGGTGGGTTGTATAGAGGAGGCCGCATTCAGAATGAAGTTTATCTCCGGCCGCCAACTGCTGAAACTTGCCGACTTGCTGCCCGGCACCAGTTACGGCAAGTATCTCAAGTCAATCGCGGGAGAAAAGCGCTGATGAAAAAGAAAGCGATCACCTGGGCGGAAAGCAGGATCGACGACCTCGTAATACGGCCATTGAAACCCCACAGTGACGGGCGCGGCTGGCTTGCCGAGTTGTTCCGGGTCGACGAAACCCCGGCAGATCTGTTGCCTGCCATGGGGTATGTCTCGATGACTCTGCCCGGCACGGTGCGCGGCCCGCACGGCCACTCTTCACAAACGGACTACTTTGGCTTCGTTGGACCAGGCAGGTTCCTGCTGCGGATCTGGGATAATCGTCCGGATTCGGCTACGTACGGCCACAAACAATCCGCGATTGTCGGAGAGGGTAATCCGGTCGTGGTTGTGGTTCCACCTGGTCTGGTTCATGCCTACAAGAATATTTCCGCGACGGAAGGGTTCGTGCTGAATTTCCCCAACCGTCTCTACGCCGGCCGGAATCGCAAGGAACCTGTTGATGAAGTTCGATATGAAGACCTGAAGCCTGTTGTCTATTCAATGGAGGACTAAATGACTACGAGCAAGACATCAAAGAAGAAGATCATGAAGAAGGCGGTAGTATGCGGGGCCGGCGGGTTTATCGCCCATCACCTCGTCAAAAGGCTGAAAGACGAAGGGTACTGGGTCAGGGCCGTGGATATCAAGAAGCCGGAGTTTGCGCCAACAGCCGCAGATGAATTCTGCCTGCTCGACCTGAGAGTTGAGAAGAACGCAGCAAAGGCGGTTTCGCTGGCGAACGGCATTCCCGACGAGGTTTACCAGCTTGCTGCCGACATGGGCGGAATGGGTTTCATTCACACAGCAGAATGCGAGATAATGAGAAACAGCGCGCTCATCAATATCAACATGACCCAGGCGGCAGCCCTGGCAGGCGTAAAACGCTATTTCTTTTCATCCTCGGTCTGCGTGTATCGCGATATGGCGGTCGGCGAACCAGAGATGTCCGAGGATGGCGCCTATCCAGCCATGCCGGATAACGAATACGGATGGGAAAAGCTCTACGCGGAGCGATTCGCCATGGCGTTTGGCCGGAAGTACGAAATGGCGGTGCGCATCGCGCGATTTCAGAACTGCTATGGCCCGGAGGGAACATGGATCGGCGGCCGGGAAAAAGCGCCCGCCGCCATGTGCCGCAAAGTAGCCGCAGTCCCTGATGGCGGCACAATAGAGGTCTGGGGTGACGGATCGGCCGTGCGATCCTACACCTACATCGACGACATGGTGGACGGCATCTACAGGCTTATGCAGTCAGACCTGGAAGGCGCGGTCAACATCGGCTGCCCCGAATATGTCACCGTGGATGAACTTGTGGCGGAAGTGGCCAAAGCGGCGGGAAAGAAGATCCGGATCAAGCACGTCAAAGGTCCGGTTGGTGTCCACTCACGCAACTTCAGCAACAAGCGCATATACTCGGTAGGCTGGCGTTCAAGATTCCCGCTGAAGAAGGGTGTTGCATTGACCTACCCCTGGGTTGAAGCGCAGGTCAAGAAAAGCGCAAAGAGCAGGTAGTCAAATCACTGGACTCCCGCAAACCGGCGCCGTCCTGACGAGGACTCATCTCACGGTCCGCGCGCGGGCGGGCCTGCGCTGCGAAACGCGTCAGGGCGAAGCAGCGCAACCCGGCCTGCGGCGGAGCGTGTCCTCACGCGACGCAGCGACAAAAGTGTCAAACGGAAATCAGAACGTGACCCCTTTGCATCATATTTCATCGGACACGGATAGAATCCTGGCCTGGTGCTCTTTTCTGGCCGTTGGACTGGTTGTCATCGCAAGCCCATGGTTTTTCGGCGCATGGGAAATGTGGTGGTTCTGGCCGTTCACCACACTCCTTTTCGTGGCATCATTGCTGTTTGCCGTACGCCTGGTGCTGGGACGCAGGATACTCCGGGCACACCGGCTCCAGTTCTCGCCTGCTTCCATTGCAGCCATCGGCTGCCTTGCCGCGTTTCTGGCCTACGCTTTCATTCGCATGCGCCAGGCGCCTGTCTTCATGGATGCAGAGCGGAGCTTCCTGCTGTGGCTTACCCCGGTCATTCTCGCCATCCTGGTTGTATTCGGGTTCAGCAGGACACAATTGCGCCTTATGTACGCGCTGGTCCTCGCCGATTTGTGCGCGCTCGGGCTATACGGTATCGTCAACCACTGGCTGACCGGCAGTCGCAGGGTGCTCTGGGTTCTGACAGAATATACCCAGTACTCCGGAAGGGCCACCGGCTCCTATTTCTGTCCGGATCACTTCGCCGGCATTATGGAACTCCTTCTGGCGCTTGCCCTCGGACTGCTGATTGGCGGTGGAACAGATGGCCTTCCGCGCGTCGGGGCCAGAGGCGGACCCGCATACAAGTTCATATCCTTGATCATCATTCCAGTGGCGGTCTGTGGCGTCTGGCTCAGCCAGTCACGCGGTGGTGGACTGACAGTCGTAGCTGTTCTTACGCTGTCCCTGGTCCTGTGGACCTCGCGGTTCCAACCGGCACTCCGCTGGGGCATCCGGTCTGGTTGCCTGGCTGTATTCACATGCGCGATACTCCTTCTATGGTCATCGGACAGCGCGTACATAACCCGTTTCAAGGAGTTCATTCCCGCTGATGCTTCACGCAGTGCATCCTATCGTGAGGCTGCCGCGAAGTTTGCCCCCATTGTTCAGTCAAATGTCCGCTACAACATGTACTCGGGCGCTCTTCGCGCCTGGCGGGATGGTCATATGATTACCGGCATCGGGCCCGGTATGCATCAGCATCTCTGGTTCCATTACGCGGCCAGCCAGGACGGCAATCGCGAGAAGGGAATCTGGCCAAGCCGGCCCAATTATGACTACCATTCCTACGAGGTACACAACGACTGGATACAGCTTCTAGAGGAGTATGGTATAATAGGATTTGTCCTGTTCATGGCGGCAATCTGTTCGGTTATTATCGTCCTCATCCGGGGATTCCGCCACGAGGTTGCGCAACCGGTTATGCTTGGGGCCGTTCTGGCAATAACCTGCATGGCGCTTCATTCACTCGTGGACTTCAATCTGCAAATACCGGCCACAACGTGGCTCTGCGCAGTCATCATATCCATCCCGTTTGCGTGGACCAGGAGGAGCGAAATATGAAGTTCGCCGCCGTGAGCGACCTCCATCTTGGTTCGAGATTCAGCAGGTACCTTCAATTCAGCGCTTTTCTTCGGACTCTACCAGCGGAAACCTGTCTTATTCTGAACGGGGATACCGTCGATACAGACAGGATGCCGCTCCATCCAGAGCACCAGGAAGCACTCGCCTTGCTCTGTGAGGAATCATTCAAGCGCCGCATAGTCTGGATCAACGGAAATCATGACAGGGGGTTCGTCCCGACATACCCGAACCAGATGGAATTCGTGGAATCGTGGACCGCCGAGGGTGGGCTCCATTTTGCGCACGGCGACCGGTTCATACCCATATACCCGGTCTACCGGGTCTTCTCTTCGGCAATGCAGGTGATCCGCAGAGTTGTTCCATCCGAATCCCTGCTGACGATCAGGTTCGCGGTCAAGTTCCCGCTCCTGTTCCGGTCACTGATGAACAGAAGCACAATAAACGCGATACGATTTGCCAGAAAACATGGTTATCACACCATCGTGTGCGGTCACCTGCACATGATCGCGGATACAACAATAGGCGGCATCAGGTATGTCAACATCGGAACCTGGACAGAGTGGCCAGCGCCATACCTGTCGGTGAAGGACGGCGTTATATCGATCGAACACGAGTCATCCTAGCGCCTCTATCTGGCGCGAATACTTCTCGATTTGCTCAAGCACTTCCTTCTTCCGCAACACAAGCTGCTCCACCACTGCCGCAGGCGCTTTCTGTACAAAGCTGACGTTTGCAAGTTTGTTGTCAATCCGGGTCAGCTCTTCGCTGATCTTATCCTTCAGCTTGGAGAGCCTGTTGATCTCTGCCTGTACATCAATCAATCCTTCCAGTGGCATGAATATCGTTCCAAGCCTGCTCACACCGCTGGGCATCGCCTTGACAGGCGCAAAGTCGTGAAGGATGTCCACTTTCTCTGCCCTGAGCAGCTGCAGCACTGACTCCATGTCCGATTTCAACATGACCGCATGCTGCTCCGACACCGGCTTGACGATATAAGCGATCTTGCGCGACGGCGGAATACTGTAGTCCGACCTCAGCACGCGGCCCATCCTGATAAGATCGTATTTGTCCGCCACATAGGCCACAACAACTGGATCAATTCCGAGCTTCAGCATCCCGGCCTCATCCACAACAACCGGCCACGGTGCCCTGCTGATGCTTTCGCTCTCGCCACCGTATCCCATGCCATGCCACAGCTCTTCTGTTATGAACGGCATAAACGGGTGAAGCAGGCGGAGAATATTCGAAAACACATAGTGTATGATCCGCAGCGTATGCTCCCGCCGGGCCTGGTCGTTTTCGTACAGAACACTCTTTGAATACTCGACATACCAGTCACAGAACTGATGCCAGATGAATTCATAAAGGGCATGAGCGGCGTCGTTGAATCGACACCGATCCAGGTTCAGGTTGCATTCGACAACGGTCGCGTTGAGCCTCGCAAGAACGTATTGATCATCGGGGCTGAGTTTCATTCCGGACGATAGAATCGTCTCCAGGCTGGCATCCCGGCCGGCCTGGTAACTCTCCGGCGAGTCTTTCGACTGCATCTGGATATAGCGGGCGGCATTCCAGAGCTTGGTCCCGAAATTCCTGCCAATCGTAAATTTCTCACTGGAGATGTAGACATCCTGTCCGGTGGCCGTGAGCATGATCAGGCTGAAACGCAGGGAATCCGCGCTGAAGTCGTTGATTATCGCCAGTGGGTCAATGGAATTACCCAGGCTCTTGCTCATCTTCCGGCCTTTGTCATCACGCACCGTTCCGTGTATATAGACCTGCCTGAACGGAACATCACCCATGAACTCGATGCCTGCCATGACCATCCGCGCCACCCAGAAGAAGATAATCTCGGATGCCGTAACCAGGTCGTCCGTCGGATAGTAAAACTCCAGATCCTTGTTCTTGTTCGGCCAACCCAGCGTACTGAACGGCCACAACCACGACGAGAACCAGGTATCCAGAACGTCCTCGTCCTGCCGCAGTTTGCCCCCGCCGCACTTCGGACATTCTTTCGGGATTCCTCTCGCCGCCCATTCATGCCCGCAGTCCGAACAGTAGAACACCGGTATCCGGTGCCCCCACCAGATCTGGCGCGATATGCACCAGTCGCGTATGTTCTCCATCCATTCAAGGTAGACCTTCGTCCACCTGTCTGGAACAAATACGATCTTTCCCTGTTTGACGGCCTCGACCGCCGGCGCTGCCAGCGGTTTCATCTTGACGAACCATTGCGGCGAAAGCCGCGGTTCAACCACGGTGTTGCACCTGTAGCAATGGCCAACCGCATGGTGATGATCCGCTATCTTTTCAATCAAGCCCTTGCTTTCAAGATCGCCCAGCAGCCGCTTGCGGCCTTCAAAGCGATCCATACCGGCATATGGCCCGGCCTCAGCGTTCAACTTTGCGTCGGGCTGCATGATGTCAATCGGCTGCAGACCATGCCGGCGCCCAATCTGGAAATCGTTGGGATCATGCGCCGGCGTAACCTTTACAGCACCCGTGCCGAATTCAGGATCAACAAAGTCATCCGCGATAACCGGAATCTCCCTGTTCAAAATGGGCAGGATCAACATCTTGCCGACCATATCGCGATAGCGCAGATCCTTCGGATTCACGGCAACCGCCACATCGCCCAGCATCGTTTCGGGCCTGGTAGTGGCAACCACGACCACATCACTTGCGGCCCCACTCTTCAGTTGGTAACGTATATAGTAGAGTTTTCCGGATGTCTCAACGTGTTCGCTTTCCTCGTCGGAAAGCGCGGTGAGACAGCGCGGGCACCAGTTGATGATGTAGTTACCCCTGTAGATAAGGCCCTTGTCGTAAAGCGTGACAAACGCCTCGACCACGGCATTGCTCAGGCCTTCGTCCATTGTGAAACGTTCGCGGGTCCAGTCGCACGAACAACCCATCCGCTTCAACTGCTTTATGATCGTGCCGCCGTATTGCTCTTTCCATTGCCATACCCGCTCAACAAACTTCTCACGACCAAGGTCGTTCCTGGTCTTCTTCTCAGCGGCGAGTGACCGCTCGACAACGTTTTGGGTGGCTATACCGGCATGATCCGTGCCTGGAATCCAGATCGCATTGAAACCCTGCATGCGCTTCCAGCGCACAAGAATGTCCTGAATGGTATTATTGAGGGCGTGGCCCATGTGAAGAATGCCGGTCACATTGGGCGGTGGAATCGCTATGGTGTAGGGCTTGCCGCCCTGCTGCGATTCGGAATGATATGATTCCCGCTCAAGCCATAGCGCAAGCCATTTCTCTTCCACACTTTTCGGATTATATTCCTTTTCCAGCTCAGTCATTTTTCCGCCGCTTCCCCGACTTTTTCTCTTCGTCGTTGAAGAGTTTGTATTCCACACTGTCCACAAGGGCCTCCCACGAAGCTTCGATGATATTGGGCGAAACGCCCACCGTACCCCAAGTGTCCTTGCCATCACCGGACTCTATGAGCACACGGGTCTTAGCACCGGTTGCCTCCTCCGGGTCAAGAATGCGCACCTGGAAGTCTGTCAGCAGAACTTTTGCAATCTCCGGGTAGAACTTCGTCAGGGCCTTCCGCAAAGCACGGTCCAACGCATCCACAGGACCATTACCCTCGCCCACGGTATGCGCGACCTGATCGTTCACCCTGACCTTGATTGTCGCCTCTGAAATGCAGGGTTCATTCTTTCCGCGCTTCTCGACAATCACGCGGAATCCCTCCAGCTCGAAGAATGGTTTGTGCTTCTTCAGGATCTTCTGGACCATGATCCTGAACGACGCATCAGCTGCTTCAAATGCGTAGCCCCTGCTTTCGAGATCCTTCAGTGCCGATACAACAGCCGGCAGTTCGTTTGATGATTTATTAAGACCCAAAACTCCGAGCTCTATGGCCTTAAGCAGAACACTGCTCTTTCCTGAGGCCTCCGACATCAATACAGAACGTGTGTTTCCGACCGAATCCGGCGGAACATGCTCCATCGCGAGAGGGTTCTTTTCAATAACATTTGCGTGCTGGCCGGCCTTGTGTGCAAATGCGCATTTGCCTACGTACGGCATGCGTTCATCGCGCCGTAGATTGGCAAGCTCATCCACAAACAGCGATACGTCACGAAGTTTCTTAAGGTTTTCGCGGCCGACACACACCATCTTCATCTTAAGCTCAAGCGTCGGAATGACTGTGCAGAGATCGGCATTGCCACAACGCTCGCCGTAGCCGTTGATTGTACCCTGTACATGGGTGGCACCAGCGCGAACAGCCTCAATGCTGTTGGCGGCGGCCATTCCGGTGTCATTGTGAGCGTGGATTCCAACCGGCACCCCGATCGCTGCGACGATATCGCTTGTTATCCCGTATACCTCGTGCGGTATGCAACCGCCGTTGGTGTCGCACAGCACCACCACGTCGCATCCGGCCCCGGCGGCCGCCCGCACCGCATCCATGGCAAACTCGGGGCTGTCCTTGTAACCATCAAAGAAGTGTTCAGCATCGAAAAATACCGTCCTGCCGTGATTCTTGAAGAATTTCACGGTGTCGGAAATCATGGCCATGTTTTCCTGCCTTGTCGTGCGAAGCACGTCCCTGACATGCAGGCTCCAGGCTTTCCCGACCACAGTCACAACATTCGCGCCTGATTCGAGCAGCTTCTTGATGTTATCGTCTTCGGCAACCCTCGACTTGACCCGCCTTGTGCTGCCAAAAGCGACGATTTGGGCGTTGTGAAGCCGCATCTTCCGGACTTCATGGAAGAACTCCATATCTTTATTGCCAGCCCCCGGGAAGCCACCTTCTATGAAGTGAACACCCGTCTCATCGAGCTTTCTGGCCAGCCGCAGCTTGCCTGCAGTTGAAAAAGAAACACCCATTCCCTGCGCGCCATCGCGAAGGGTCGTATCGAAAATCGTCACATTCTGCTTTGTTTTCATGCTTTCTTTCTCCTGAAGACAAGGCGGGATGCTACCAGAACCGCCCACTTATGCAATTAGAGAAAACGGCGGGCTGCCGGTGGATACAGCAAGGTGGAAATGCTCCAATTTGCTATCTTTGGAACAACTGATAACTAACCCGCCTTCCCCGCCGGTGGCCGGAAGAACAGAGCAAGCGTCAGCACCGCGCAAATTCCCGCCGCCATCGGCACAAGGAATAGATTGCGGAAGTCCGTCACCCCGTCATGCGTGAAGACTTTCTGGATGAGATATGGACAAACCGAGTTTGCGACCAGCGCGCCGATTCCAAGGATCATCACGTTGAACAGTCCCCGTGCGCTGGCGCGCGCATCTTTCGGGAAGAACTCGTCCACAAATATGTATACCGTAGCGAAGAAGAATGCATAGCAGATACCATGCAGTATCTGCACAGCCACGATCGCCCACACATGCTGCGGCATGAATGCATACACGGCGAATCTTACCACGTGCCCGAGCACCCCTACGATCATTGTCATCCGCCAGCCGAGTCTCTTCAGGGTTATGCCCAGAATAACCATGGTTGAAATCTCGGCCACCTGGCCGATGCTCATTACCGGCATGATCCAGTTGCCGGGAATACCGACCGCGGCGCTGCCAAGAAACGTGCCTGTCCAGTTGAAATAGCAGTTGTGAACAAATGCGTCTACGAACGTCACGATCCACAACACGAGCACAAAGGGATGCTTGAGCAGCTTGGCCGCTTCGAGCCAGGCCAGCTTGTCTTTGCCGGCCTCCACCTTTCTTGGAGGTGTGTGCGGCAACGCGAGGCTGAATGCCGACAGGACAAGCGACGCCACACCAGCGACAATGTATGTCCACTTTGTTGCGGCCTTGAGAGGATCACCGCTCAGGCCCGAGCCGAGCACAGCGCCAATCCAGTTCACGATACCCTGCGGGTTGGCTGCATCCACCTTCGCCCAGTCCACGAGAATGAAGGTGAACGGCCACGCCGCCGCAATCCATCCTATCGTGCCCCACAGCCGGACCTTGCCGAACTCGTTCTGCGCATCCTTGAGATTGGCAAAGGCCACCGAATTGCTGATCGAAATGGTTGGAACAAAAAGCAGGCAGTGCGCCAGCATCAGCAGGAAGAACGGCCAAAAGGCATGCGTAAAGGCCAGGCCCAGCATTGCCAGCCCGCCCACCAGATGACTGAAGGACATTACCCGTTCCGCCGCGAAATTACGGTCGGCAAACTCGTTGCTGAAGAACATTCCGACAATCGCGGCAATCGGGAAGGCATTCAGGATCAGGGACTGCTGCGATGGCGTGAACCCGAGGCTCGGCAGGTATCCGAAGATCAGCGGCAACCATGCGCCCCAGATAAAGAACTCCAGGAACATCATCACACTCAACCGCCATCGAACATTGCCATGCATTATTCACCTCGTGTGGTTATTGAGTACAACCCGGCAAATTATTGAAACCGCATCCTAGACAACACCCCGGCGTTCGCCAAGCTTTTCCAGATGGTTCAGTCAGGAATTGACACCACTGCCATTCCTGCCCCACAATAGCGGGCGTTAATCACTACGTCTGGAAGCACCTGACAAACTCAACAGCCGGAGGACAGACTGATATGGCATGGCCGGGAATTATTGAAAAGTATCGCGAGTTTCTGCCGGTCTCAGCTTCGACTCCAGTCGTAACCCTGCTCGAAGGCAACACTCCCCTTATTCCATTGCCATGGCTGGCACGTGAACTTGGCGGTCACATCGAGTTGTGGGCGAAATTCGAAGGGCTCAACCCCACCGGATCTTTCAAGGACCGCGGCATGACCATGGCTATATCCAAGGCCAAAGAGGCTGGTGCCCGCATCGTCGCCTGCGCTTCCACCGGCAATACATCCGCTTCCGCCGCCGCATATGCCACCCGCGCAGGCATGAAGTGCGTCGTACTTATACCTGACGGCAATATCGCCCTCGGCAAGCTCTCGCAGGCTCTCATACACGGCGCGCAGGTTGTGGCCATCCAGGGCAATTTTGATCAAGCCCTTGAAATGGTGAAGACCTTGACAAGTACCCATCCCGTGACCATGGTCAATTCCCTGAATCCATACCGGATCGAGGGCCAGACGACTGGCGCCTTCGAGATAGTGGATGTCCTGGGCGGGGCTCCGGACTTTCACGCCATCCCGGTCGGCAACGCGGGCAACATCACCGCCTACTGGAAGGGCTATAACATCTACCGTAAGGCCGGTCGCAGCAAGAACCTGCCGGTAATGCTGGGTTTCCAGGCCGCGGGCTCTGCGCCCATCGTACTCGGCCACCCCGTCGAGAAGCCGGAAACGATCGCCACGGCGATCCGTATCGGCAACCCGGCCTCCTGGAAGAGCGCAGTGGCAGCGCGTGATGAATCGGGCGGACTGATCGACATGGTTACCGACGACGAAATTCTGCAGTCTTATCGCGACCTGGCCGCGCGCGAAGGCGTCTTCTGTGAACCGGCCTCTGCCGCGTCAATCGCGGGATTGCGCAAGATAGCCGGAAAGGGCTATTTTGCCGACTGGCGTAAGACACATGGGGATCGGCCACTGCGCATCGTCGCAGTACTCACCGGTCACGGAATCAAGGATCCCGACCGGGCCATCAAAGTCAGCCCGGCGCCACACCGCATCCCGGCAAGTCTGGATGCGCTTCTCGATCTCATGGACTTGAAAGGCAAGCGATAACCGTGAACCACAAGGCACTTCTGTTGATTCCAGACGGTATGGCCGACCGCCCATGCAAAGATCTGGGCGGCCAGACTCCGCTGGACGTGGCTGCCCACCCGACCCTGGACGCACTCTGCTCGCAGGGCCGCATGGGTATGGCCGTTACCGTTCCGGAGAACCTGCCGCCCGGCAGCGATGTGGCCAACCTTGCGCTCCTTGGCTACGACCCGCAGAAGTATTACACCGGCCGCGGCCCGCTCGAAGCCGCCAGCAAGGGTATCGCCCTGGGCACCGACGAAGTTGTTTTCCGCTGCAACCTGGTTTCGGTCAAAGATGGTCCATCGGGCGGTCTCATCATGCACGATTACAGTGCGGGCCATATCACCACCGAGGAAGCTGCGGTTTTGATCCGCGACCTTGCCGCTCATCCCGCATTCAAAAAAACCAGGCTGTTCCCGGGTGTGAGTTACCGCCACCTGATGGTGGCAAAATCAGGTTCTGATTGGAAAACCGTTCCGCCCCACGACATCATGGGTCAAGCCATTGTCAAACACGCCCCTTCAGATCATCAATGGCAGGAGTGGTTCGATGTGGCTCGCAAAATCCTCGCGTCACATCCGGTGAACAAGAGCCGGGAAAAGGCCGGTAAGGAGGCCGCCAATGCCATCTGGATCTGGGGTCAGGGCAAGTCGCCACACCTGCCCGCACTTCAGGAGCGGTTCGGTATAAAAGCCGCAATGATCACCGCGGTTGATCTTCTGCGCGGCATCGCTGTCTTCACGGGTATGGACATCGTCGAGGTGCCCGGCGTAACCGGTTACCTGGATACCAACTTTGCGGGCAAGGCTGAGTACGCGTTGCGGGCACTGGACAACCACGACCTTGTCGTCGTTCACATCGAAGCGCCGGATGAGACAGGGCACTCCGGAAAGGCCGATTTGAAATTGAAGGCCATCGAACTCTGGGATTCAGAGTTCCTGGAACCGCTCCTCGCAGGTCTTAACCGACGATCAGACCCCTGGCGCATCCTTGTCTCGCCGGACCACGCCACGCCCCTCGCCCTCAGGACCCACACCCACGACCTGGTGCCTTTCCTGTTCGCCGATTCGCGCGTCAAGCCGGGGAAACCCGCCAGATTCACGGAATCAATCGCCGCGCAATCAGACTGGCGGTTGACAGCCCACGAAAGCTTTCTCCCGCTACTGCTGGGAGATCAGATGCCGTCCTGAGGAGTCTGACGCGCACGTACTATATGGATATCTTTGCGGTTGACGCCAACCAGAGCGAAGCGCTACGTCAACGCAGCGAAGGAAATCGGCACTTCTGATTATCGTCTCAATAACAAGTGCCAGACTCCGGGTTACAGGGTCGGTCCGAAGAAGGCGGCGTAGAGACTCTGGACGGCTCGCTCACGGTCTGCGGCCTGGACGCCGAACATCATGCTGATTTCGGAGGAACCCTGGTTCATCATCTCGATGTTCACGGAAGCCTTGGCGAACGCGGCCGTAGCCCTGGCCGCCATCCCGATTGCCAGATGCATACCCTCGCCGACGATCATGACAAGCGCCAGTCCGCGTTCAACAGATACTTCCGCCGCGAGTTCATTCGTGATTCGCTTCGAGACGTGAGCTTCCGCGGCCGCGTCGAATTCCTTTTCGGAGAGAATAACCGACATATTATCTATGCCTGAAGGCGTATGCTCGTATGAGAGGCCTTCTTCCTCGAGAATCTGGAGAAGTTTCCTTCCAAAACCAAGTTCCCGGTTCATCATGTACTTACTGACGTATATCGCGCAAAAACCTGCGCTGCTGGCTATGCCTACGACCTTGCCGAGCACATGCTTACGCTCAGGAAGAATCAGCGTTCCGGGGGCTGTCGGACGGTTGGTGTTCTTGATGCATATTGGAATGCCGGCGCGCACCACCGGCACAATAGCCTCGTCATGAAACACGCTGAATCCGGCATACGCCAGTTCCCGCATTTCCCTGTAGGTCATCTCCGTGATCGACGCCGCACCAGAGACTATTCTCGGATCCGCCGAGAAGACAGAATCCACATCCGTGAAGTTCTCGTAGATATCAGCCCCGACCGCAGCGGCCAGAACAGAACCGGTGATATCCGAGCCACCCCTGGAAAACGTCACAACGTCACCAGCCGTGGTAACACCGTAGAAACCGGGAAAGACGACGATTCCCTTTCTGCGCCGGAGCGAGTTCAGCTTCTTGTAGGTCTCATCGAGCACCAGCGCCGCGCCGTAGTCGTCGCTCAGGAGCATTCCAGCCTCGGCGGGACTGACATACTGCGCGTCGACGCCACGGCTCTGGAGGTGTGCAGCAAACAGCCACGCGCAGTTGTCCTCGCCGGCCGCTTTCATCGTATCGACAAACCGCTTCCTGTGCTGAATGTCGCCGTTCATCCGGCATCGAAGGTCTTTTGAAATTCGCTCCATGACGACAGCGGGCAGGCCGAGATCTTTGTGTATCCCGCTGAAACGATCCTCAACGGCCTTTAGCTCAACATCGGCTGGTCCTGTAAGTTTCTTGTCCGCGCAGGCGATCAGCAGATCAGTAACCTTGATATCCTTTGCATGTGCCTTACCGGGAGCCGATACCACGACGATACGGCGCTCCGGATCAGAAAGGATAATATCGGCCACTTTCCGCATCTGGGCCGCATCCGCCATCGACGTTCCACCGAATTTTGCAACTTTCAGCTTCATGCGAAATCCTCAATCCTGAGCCGGATGGTCTTCCCGCCCATCATCGGCATGGCGTCAATCTCCTTCAGCGCAGCGCGAATGCGACCCTCCATCGCGCGATGGGTGACAAACACAACGGGCACATGGTTTCCCGTTACACGGCCCTCCTGCTGGCGGACCGATGCAAGACTGATTCCATGCCGGCCAAAAACATTGCAGATCCGGCCAAGCACACCAGCCTGATCAGGAAGCGCCATCCTGATGTAGTTGCGCGATTCGCTCTTCATCACATCGTGCAGCTTGCCTGCGCGGATCGTGCGCGGGAACGGTGAAATACGATCATTCGAGCCACTTGCTATTTTCCGGGCGATATCGACAATGTCGCTGACCACCGCACTGGCGGTTGGAAGCCGTCCCGCTCCTCTGCCATAATAAAGCGTCTCGCCAACAATATCGCTCTTAACAAGGACAGCATTGAAAACCCCGTTTACCGAAGCAAGCATGTGGCCGGATTGTACAAGAGACGGGCTCACACGCACTTCCACCTGGTTGCCGATCCGTCGGATCACGGCAAGAAGCTTGATTGAATACCCCATGTCACGGGCATACTCGATGTCATCCCGCGCGACCTTTCTGATGCCTTCGACCTCTACTTTTCCCAGCGGAATCCTCGTGCCATAGGCGAGCAAAGCCAGGATTACTGCCTTATGCGCGGTATCATGACCATCAATATCCAGACCGGGATTGGCCTCAGCATAGCCTGCCTCCTGCGCCTCCTTGAGCACCTTGTCAAACTGCAGGCCTTCCTTCGACATCTTCGTAAGGATGTAATTGCATGTTCCGTTAAGGATGCCGTGAATGCTTTCGATGTTGTCAGCCACCAGGCCCCTGCTCAGTGCGCGGATCAGTGGTATACCTCCGGCTACAGATGCCTCAAAGCACACATCCACGCCATTCCTGTCGGCCGCGGCAAGGATTTCCCGGCCGTGTTTTGCAAGCAGCGCCTTGTTCGCGGTAACAACCGGCTTCTTCGCCTGCAAGGCCTGGAGTGTAAATTGCCGGGCAAAAGTGGTACCACCGATCAGTTCAACGACAATATCAACATCGGGATCAGAGACCACGGCTCCAGCGTCCCTCGTAAGGATTGACCGGTCGACCTTGACCCCGCGATCCCGCTTGAGGTCAACATCCGCAATTCCTTTGAGCGCCAGCCGCACGCCGGCTCGTTTGGCAATCAAACTTCCGTTCTTCTGCAGGCATTCGATGACTCCGGCACCGACAGTGCCGAAACCCAGCAATCCTATTCCTATCTCTTTCATTGGCTCTGCTCCATATCAGGAATGGCCAAGTAGTTAGCTGAAATACCGCCTGTAGTCACGATCTTTTTGAGAGCCGGGCCAGTCCCCAGCGTCTTTCTCTCATGTTTACGGGGATATTGGCTGCATCAGCCGGTCTTTTTCGATTTTGATCCTGCTATCAACCCGTCCAACACTCTCTTGTAGGCCCTGCCGTTAAGCGGCAGTTCCACCGGGCTTCCTTTCAGCGAGGAATAGAGCATCGCGTTGGCAAGCTCGACCGAATTGATCCCTTCGCGCGCCGGAGCGATGAGGGGCACGCCATCAAGAATGGCGTCAACGAAGTTCTGAATCATCTCAATGTGCTGTCCACCATTTCCCTTCACAGGAATCTCGACAGTGGTTGACGTGGGTGTCGCGAAGGGTAGTTTCGAGGTCTTGCAGAAGACACTGGCGGCGACTGCATTCCGTGAAAACAGGAGTGTGTTGTCTTCCAGGACCACTTTGCCAAGATCACCAGCTATCTCAAGCCGGTTTACTCCGGGCGCTTCACCGGTTGAGGTGACAAATACGCCTGTCGCCCCATTTGCGTATTCCAGACAAGCGGTCACTTCATCCTCCACCTCAATCTGGTGCCGTTTTCCCAAGCCACAGTTTGCAAAGACACGACGGGGCATTCCGAAAATCCACTGCAGAAGATCCAGCTGGTGCGGAGCCTGATTGAGAAGGACTCCGCCACCCTCTCCCACCCACGTCGCCCGCCAGCCGCCGCTTGCATAATACGCCTCACTCCTGAACCACGTGGTCGCTGTAAAATTGAACCGCTGGATACTACCCAGTTCCCCGCCGGCAACCAGCCGCTTGATCGCCTTGTAGCGTGGATCGGCGCGCTGGTTGAACATCGCGGCAAAGACTTGTTTCTTTCTTCCATAGGCGGCAATCAGCTTTTCACAGTCAGCCTTATGAACAGAAATAGGTTTTTCAACAAGCACGTGAAGCCCCAGCTTCAGCGCGGCAATACCGATCGTGGTGTGACAGTAGTGCGGCGTCGCTATAAGCACGGCATCGCATGCGCCGGACTTGATCAGCTCATTGCTGTCATTGAACTTGCAAACACTACTGTCGAATGCCGCGGCCGGAACCGGATTGGGATTCGCCACAGCGGCGAGACTGCATCTGCCCACCTTCTTCTCGATGATCGAGCGGGCGTGCTGCGCGCCCATGGAACCCAAACCTATCACGCCAAGGCGAACACTTTTCATCCGACCGCTACCGCTGTCCCTAAATGATGCTTTGCTGGTCAAGTACTGATTCAAAGTTGTCACTTTTGGCCTTCATCTTCTTTGTTGAACCTGATCTAGTTGCGGGGCCCTTTACCCCTTGCCCCCATGGAGGCAAAAAGTTTCAGGCCGCTGCCTGGTGAACCTGTTCGGGCGTGAGATAATTCAATGATCGATGCGGTCGACACGTGTTGTACAGGCGTATGGCTTCGTCCACCGCCTGCTTCGCCTGCTCCATAT
>Ga0247841_10000405_pt1 | contig 111220 bp, 95 predicted proteins | sample LaCruzMarch2015__2_FD_192410 | JGI IMG/M metagenome (GOLD analysis project Ga0247841, IMG submission 192410) | Freshwater microbial communities from meromictic Lake La Cruz, Castile-La Mancha, Spain - LaCruzMarch2015_18m | ecosystem: Environmental > Aquatic > Freshwater > Lake | place: Spain... | reverse complement strand
ATAAACCGCCAAATACAGACGACCTAATTATCCCGTCTCATAATTGAATAAACGAGATACTCATAAATATGGCTTACGTCCATTTTCATCCACATGGGTGACCTAAAGTCATGGTCGTTTCTCTGTGAGCGTCAAAATCGAACTTGAATGCTTCTTCAGACTTTTCTGCCATTTTGTCTCTCCCCTTGATTGGTTTTGTGGGACTTGTTTAAAAAGTTATGTATCAGAGGCCGCCTTCAAATTCTGTACGACACAATTGAGTCCCTAAATCCCTATCCCGCCCCGCCCACCGTCGCCTCCGTTACCAGCAGGTGCGGCGATCCGTCGCTCACGGGCACGAGCTGTCCTGCTTTTCCGCAGCGTCCGCTGTTGAACTTGAGGTCGCTCCCAACCGCCCGGACATGCAGCAAAGTTTCGAGGATCTTGCCGGACAGGGACACGTCCCGCAAAAGCCGCGTCTTCTCGCCCTTTTCCACCAGATATCCTCTCTTGGCATTAAACTGGAAGACGCCTTCACCAGTGCTCACCTGGCCGCCCCGACTGCCGCACAGGTAGACTCCGTCCCCCATCTCCGCAAGGATCTCTTCCAATTTCCAATCTCCGTTGGCAATGTAGGTATTGCTCATGCGCACCACCGGCCGGTCCAGGCCCTCGGCGCGGGCATTGCGCGGCACACCGCCCAGGCGTGCTGCCGTCTCGCGAGAATTGAGATACGACTTGAGGATGCCCTTCTCCACTAAGACTGTTTCCTGGGCCAGGCTTCCCTCATCGTCAAAGGAGTAGTAGCCGTTTTGCATCAAACTGGGATCGTCCTTGACCGTCACCAGATCTGAGCCGATCTTCTGGCCCAGCATTCCTTCCAGACAGGAGTCGCCCTCTAAAATGATGTCTCCTTCAGTGGCATGGCCTACCGCCTCATGAACGAAGACCCCGGCCAGCTCCTGATCGAGAATCACGGGATAGGTCCCGCCCTTGGGCATACTCGCGTCGAGAAGGGCTACCGCCGTCTCACCTACAACTCTGGCCAGAGCCAGGGGGTCTTCCCGGTCAAAGAGCTCCAGGCCTCCTAGGCCCGACCGGCCCTCTCCGTCCGTCTGGTAGAGCCCGTTTCTGTGGGCCACGGCGCTGATGACAAAGCCCATGCGCGTCGTCTTTGCCTCCAGATCCAGGCCTTCCGAGCTCTGGTAATGCATGGTAAAATCCATCTCTGCGTAGACGGCCTGGGTGGAGGAGACGCCCTTAACTTTAGCTGCGTCTTCAATCTCTCGCAGCAGGGCCACCTTCTCCTCCAGGGAAAGGTTCTTGGGATCTTTTTTAACTGGAACCACAACGCTTCTGCCCGCCGGAGCCTCTGCCAGCACGAGGTTCTCGCGCCGGTCAATCTTCCGGGCGATGCGTTTGGCCAGATCGATCTCTTCCCCCAGGTTTGCGACATTGTCCGTGGTCACAAAACCCCATGCTCCCCCGTGAAGAGCTCGCACCGCAGCGCCCTGGAAGGGAGCCTCTGCTATCTCTTCCAGCTTGCCGTTGTCCAGGACAATCCTGGTCCTACTGCCACGAAGGATGCGAATGTCGTAGAACTCAGGCTCCATTTGGTTTCAGATGCTCCTGCTGGGGATGGTAATGGTCTCCGGCAGGATGATGCCGATCTTCTTTTCGGTGGCAAACCTCTTCAGCTTCTCTATCAGCCGATTCCTCTGCCCGCCCATGGCATACTCGAAGACCTCGCTCATATTGGAGACGGGAATGATCTCGATCATGCCCTTGGTGGCTTCGTCGATCAGTACATCGCCCATATTGGATTTGGGTATGAGAACCGTCTTGATGCCGGCTTTCGCCGCGGCCTCGATCTTCTGTGTCACTCCTCCCACAGGCATGACATCTCCCCGCACGGAGAGAGAACCGGTCATGGCCACCGACTGCTTGACCGGCACGCCTTCCAGAGCGGATATGACTGCGGTGGCAATGGAGATGGATGCGCTGTCGCCCTCTACGCCTTCGTAGGTGCCGATGAACTGAATGTGCACATCCTTGTTGGTTATGTCCTCACCCAGGAACTTTTTGATGAGCACGGAGACGTTGGTGACAGCTTCTCTGGCAATCTCCTGCAATTTACCTGTAGCTATGATCTTGCCCTCATCCTTGGACTGCGCCGGCGTGATCTCGGCCATGATGGGCAGCACTATTCCCGAGTCGCCCATAACAGCCAGACCATTAACTCTTCCCACCTCGTCCCCGGAGGAGTGGAACATGCTGTAATCCTTGCGCCTCTCCATGTAGCGGTCGGCAAGCTGCTGCTCCACGGACCTTGCCATTTTCTTGGCCTCTATGACGTGATCCACTTCGGTCAGGTTTGCACCATTGGCACGAGCTACGTCCCCGGATACCCTGATCAGGCCGCCCAGGTCTCTCAGCATTAGTGTGAGATGGCCTTTCCGGCCCGACCTCCTCTTGGCTTCCCGCATGATCTCCGAGACCGCATCCCTGCTGAAGTGCGGTATCTTGCCGTCTCTTACAATCTCCTGGGCCACGAATCTGATGAGCTTGTTTCTGTTCTCCAGGGTGTCGTCCATGCTGTCTCTCATGTAGACTTCATATCCGTAGCCCTTGATGCGTGACCTCAAGGCGGGATGCATTCCCTGCACGGCATCCAAATTTCCCGCCAGGATCATGATGAAGCTGCAGGGCACGGGCTCGGTTCTGACCAGTGCTCCGGAGCTTCTCTCGCTTTGGCCGGTAATGGGATACTCACCCTCCTGCAAAGCCGTAAGCAGGCTTTGCTGTGACTCCGGGCGCAGGGTGTTTACCTCGTCTATGAACAGAACTCCCTTGTGGGCCTTGTGAATGGCTCCGCATTCCACCCGCTCGTGGGATGGCGTCTCCAGGCCGCCGGACTGGAATGGATCGTGACGAACGTCTCCAAGAAGGGCGCCGGCGTGTGCCCCGGTGGCATCGACATAAGGTGCCTTCTTCTTGCTGTTGTTGTCCACCAGGAGCTTGGGAACCATGGCGTCCTCTTTGGGCAGCATATAACGCAGTGAAAGGAATATGAGCGCTGCTGCAATTATTCCGAAGAGGAGCTGTCCCGTATAATAGGCATATACTATTAAGGCCATTACTATGAGCATTAAGAACATATTGCGCGTCTGGACCTTCTTTCTGGCCTCCATCTTCTGGGCATCGACTATCTGCTTGCCTCGGCCGGCAGGCACGATGCGAACGCGCGGCGTGTTGTTATCCTCTGGATTGGCATAGACCAGAACATCCTGTAGCTCTTCCACGGGGAGTAGCTCGCTCATGGCCTTGCCGAGCATGGATTTTCCTGTTCCCGGCGATCCGATGAGCATGACATGGCGTCTCTGGCGTGCCGCCTTTTTGATCACTTCCACGGCTTCATCCTGGCCGATCACATGATCTATGAGGCTCTCAGGCACGGTTATGCTGCTGGTATCGTTGAAATCAATATCCCCAAGCAGCTCTTTCGACTCGTCTTCAGAAGTCAATTTTTCGGCCCTCATATCGTCTTTTAATCCTTCTTGACTATATATCTGGTGCTTTGTATCCATATTACCCTTTGAAATCTCGAATCATTTTAAGGTATTCTTCCCGCATGCCTTTGGACAGATGGGGCTTAATAAGCTCATGCGCTCTTTGGAAATGCTCTCTTGTTACCATTATCCTATCAATGATCAATTCTTCTCTTTTCATGCCATTCGTTATATGCTCTTTTAAAGCAAGCATACCAGCTTCCCGGCAGAGCATCTCTAAATCTGCACCGGAAAAGTCCTGTGTCATCTCGGCCAGCCACTGGGCAATGGCACCGGAGGCGGCCATGCGGGAGAGATAAATCTCCAGTATTCTCTTTCGTGCCTGCATGTCCGGCATGGGAATATAAATCAAACGATCGAATCTGCCGGGACGGAGCATGGAACTGTCCAAGAGGTCCGGCCGGTTGGTTGCCGCTACTATTACCACATCTTTAAGCTCTACCAGCCCATCCAACTCGGTTAGGAATTGGCTGACCACTCTCTCGGTCACGTTCGTTTCGGATCCGCTGCCCCGGCTCGGAACCATGGAGTCGATCTCATCGAAGAATACTAAGGCAGGAGCCGCCTGGCGGGCTTTGCGAAATATCTCTCTTACGGCACGCTCCGATTCGCCCACCCATTTGCTGAGCAGTTCCGGGCCTTTGACGCTGATGAAGTTCAAATTACTCTGTGTAGCCAGCGCTCTTACCAAGAGGGTCTTGCCCGTTCCCGGCAGGCCGTAAAGAAGGATGCCACGCGGGGGGCGAACGCCTACGGCCGCGAAGGCTTCCGGATACTTGAGCGGCCACTCCACGGCCTCGATGAGTGACTGCTTGACTTCCTCCAGGCCCCCCACCTCATCCCAGTGTACCTCCGCCACCTCTACGAATACCTCTCTCATGGCGGAGGGCTCAATCTTCTTTAAAGCCTCTTTGAAATCCTCTTTGGTAACCCGAAGGCTCTCTACGATCTCGGCTGGTATATCCTCGCTGACATCAAGGTCGGGAAGCGCCCTCTCCAGTGTTCGCATGGCCGCCTCTTTGCAGAGAGCATAAAGGTCCGCACCCACAAAGCCGTGCGTGGCATCTGCGATCTCTTTCAAGTCCAGGGACACGTCGAGAGGCATGCCCCTGGTATGAACATACAGCACCTCCAGCCGGCCGGTTTTACTGGGAATGCCTATCTCAATCTCCCTATCGAAACGTCCGCCCCGACGGATGGCAGGATCAAGGGAATTGGGCCTATTGGTGGCTGCAATTACTATTACCTCTCCTCGGGAGGAAAGGCCGTCCATAAGGGCCAGGAGCTGAGCCACCACACGCCTCTCCAGGTCGCCGGACACCTCCTCGCGTTTGGGAGCGATGGAGTCGATCTCATCGATGAAGATGATGGAGGGAGCGGCTTTGGCGGCCTCCTCGAAGATCTGGCGCAGCCGCTGCTCGCTTTCTCCATAAAACTTGGAGACGATCTCGGGACCGGAGATGGATATGAAGTTGGCGTCGGTCTCGCTGGCCACGGCCCTGGCGATGAGCGTCTTTCCCGTTCCGGGCGGTCCGTAGAGCAGCACTCCGCGAGGTGGATTGATGCCCAGGCGAGAGAAAAGCTCCGGATGACGTAGTGGAACTTCAATCATCTCCCTGATCTCTCTGATCTCGCGGGAAAGGCCGCCGATATCCTCGTAGGAGATATCTCGCACTTGCAGTGCCAGCTCTTCTAAAGTCTCTCTGGTGATGCTGATGATAGTCTCGGAAGTTACGATTACCGCACCTGCAGGCATTGTGCTGACCACGGCCAGGTTGAGGCTGCTATTGATCATCTCCACGCGCAGCATTTCACCCTTGACAACCGCTCTTCCTTGCAGCATACGAAGCAAGTACTGCGGCCCGCCCATGAGCCGAATCTGGCGCGTAGGAGCGACAACGATCTTTCGGGCCGGTCTTGCCTCGGCCCGGGTGATAACAACTTTGCTGTCTATCCCTGCACCCAGGTTGGCGCGGGTATTCCCGTCAATTCTGATGAGATCCTCTGGATCATCAGGGTTTCCGGGCCAGGCAATGGCGTAGAGCTTATCTTTTCCTTTGATCTCCACCACCCCGCCGTTTTCCAGGGAGAGGGAGGTCAATGCAACCGTTCCAATTCTGGCCACGCCCTTTCCTGCATCTTTGTGATAGGCTTCCGCAACCCGAAGCAGCAGAGAGACAACTTTTTCCATTATCTAATGCTCCATTCCTGATCTAACAAACGCACAGCGCCACGCTCTTCCAGCCTCTTTAGTCGATCTGTTACCACAATCTCGGGAGCTTCCAGCCTCATGGCCAGATGCGTTGCATCAGCATCGCCGGAGAGGAGTGCTGTCAGGATCTCTGCCTCCAGCTGGTTTTCTGCATAGCTTCTGGCCGCCCTGCAAGCTATATGTTTGATCTCCATCTCTCGAGATTCGATTCCATCCAAGAGAGCGCGCAGTTCCAGCCTCTTTTCCTCCAGGGTTGAGAGCTCGTCGCGCAAAAGCTTCATGTCCGGGACTAATTCGTTATCTTCTACCGCTGGTACATCCTCAGAGAGAAAGGCTCTTACGCCGTAAGAATGAGGCGAGACCGCCACCTCCAGGACCGTCTTTCGGACTATGCGGAAATACTTTCTTCTTCCCGTGTCCTGATAGCATTCCACCAGGCCGGCTCTCTCCAGCATCACCAGATGATCGATGACGGCCTTGGGCCCGACATCCAGTCGCTTGGCCATCTCATTGAAGTAGAAAGGGCGAAAAGAGAGGAGTTGAAGTATGCGCCTCCTATTTTCGTTCCCCAGGATATCTAAGAGCTCAACTGGATCCAATATCATCACTCGATTTTTACTTATTAAACTTTAAGTTAGTAACGCCAGGTGAGATAAGCTTTGCGGTGCCAAATCAGTCACCGGATGCTGAGGACAAACCAGAATGATAGAATGCCGATTACTATGAGCAGCAAATTTACCGTCTGTCCGTGGCCCACCCTCCAGCGCGCTAAAGCGAATCTGATGCTGATCAGCACATGCACCAGGAAGAAGAAGACCAGAAATAAGTCCAGCTTGGTGTGCATGGATATGGCCTGCTGCAAAGGCAGCAATGTCCTGTTCCACCAGGCGTATCCTGAGATAAGGAAGATGATCATGAAGATGAGCAGCATCCAGGCGCAGATTCGATTTATCTTGACGAGAAGTCGGCCACGATTCAAAGCAAATTCACCTGATGGTATATTGAATTACGTAGTTATTAATTGATGGTACATATGAAAAGCTTATAAAGGAGAAGGTGACACATAGGGTGTTATAGGCAAATGACGAAAAGCCTATCGCTGAAAAGTGGAAAATATATCGGAGGCATATTATTGAATAAAAGAAGCATGATTCTTTCTCTACTGCTTGTATCCCTCTTCACCGGCCTGTCTCTGGGGCAGAACGACAACAATACGAGTGTTACGCAGAACATTTCGACAAATGAAAGTATCTTGGTCAACGAGACAGCTGCTGCCACGCAGTCGGGTTCTGGGCCCAATCTCAACTACATCTGGTCCTTTACAGGCATAGAGATCGGACCCACTGCTATTACCATGGCCCTCAATCAGGAAGGAAGCGAACTCTACGGTCAGGCCAAGTATGAGCCAGAGGGTGGAAAAGCCTGGAATGCCGACGTCATGGGTTCCGTCACAGAAAACAAGGTGGATCTGACATTGACAGCTCAAAAGGACAAAGAGAGCATCACCACCAAGATGACCGGAACCTATGCCAATGATACCATCAACGGCAACTTCACCCAGATCAGCGGTGGAAAGAAAGTGGGTAGCGGCACCTTCAATGCCATGTGGATCAGCCCGGATATCACCAGCTACACTCCTGCGATCATCGAGGAGCCCAAAGTAGAGACACCAGCGCCCCCCGTTGTTAACGCATCTGAGGAACAGACGGCAGAGCCAGCAAAGCCAGCCTCAAGGTTCGTTGACATTCACCAGTACGCGGATAAGATCCAGACCGGGGTTGGGGATATCAGCGGGATACCCATATAAATGAGCGGAAGTTAAATCAGAGAGATTTCATGCGCCGGGAATTTCGGCGCAATATCCTTTTTCCATCAATTGGAGGCATAAAAATTGAAGACGAGATCCATGATCATTCTCATGCTGCTTGTAATCATCTTTACAGTCTGCCCGTCTCCAGGGCAGCCTGTGAATGATTCGAGCAATGAAACGAATATGCAGGCAGCAGCTATTGTCGTGCTCTCCAACGAAAGCGAGCATGCTACTGTTCCCAGCCTGAGCTACATCTGGTCGGTAACGGGAATTGAGCCAGATCAGGTGGTCATGATGCTCAACCAGGATGGCCGCGACCTCTACGGCCAGGCCAAGTATGAACCTGATAGCGGTCAGGCCTGGAATGCCGTCGTCATCGGCTTTGTGGAAGAGGGCAGGATCTACCTGGTCCTGACTGCCCTCAAGGACACAGTGCAATTTTCCAGCCGGCTGAATGGGACTTATGATGCAGCCAGCGGGTCGATCAAAGGCGACATTTTGCAGGTGAGCAATGGAAATATCTCTTTACGATCGGATTTTGCAGCCATGTGGATCAATCCCGATATCTCCAGCTACACTTCTCTGCGAGCAGAGCCCCGGGCCGAGGCATCAGCTTTAGGCCAGGAGAAAAATGCCACCTTGCCGCAGGCAAAAGAGAGCCTGCTACCGGCATCATCCCAGAAATCCAGGTACCATGATGTGCGCGAGGATGCGGACAGGATTTTGACAGGAGTTGGAGATATCAGCCAGATACCGATAGGAATGAGCGGCCTTTAGAAAATGATTGCTTTGTGAAGCTTTGCAAAAAAGCTCACAAAGCAATCTACACCAAAACGATCGGATCCTGACAGGCACAGGAGAGCGAACGGGACATTACCACATCCGTATCGATATTTCTTCTTACCAGGGCCTTTTGATAGGCGGGGTTGATCTGAGTGGCTTTCTTGTATGCCTGGACGGCTGTGTAGTAGGATTTCTTAAAGTCGTAAATGACTCCCATGTTGTACCAGGCCTCGGCATAAGATTCATTGATGGCCACTGCATTCCCAAAAGACAGGAGTGCTGCGTCGTACCTTCCTAAAAGACCCTCGTCAATTCCTTTATTGTTCCAGGCCTCGAAATCATTTGGGTCCAGCTCGAGAGCCCTATTGTAGGCCTGCAGGGAATCATTGAATTTTTCCTGATTGTAAAGATCAAGACCCCTCATAAACCAATCGATAGAAGTTTCATTTGCTCCGGCACAGGCTGGCACCGTGAAAGCCAAAATCAGCGCTAAGGTAACCAGCGCCAAGGAGATACGTCGCGAACTAATCGTTTTTCTTCCTCCTGATAAGCTTATTTTGTCTATTTTAATGATAAAGCTTCTCCACATTTTTCTCGTGCCGATCATGCCGGGCGATGGGATTCGATGATCTCGCCAAACGCCTGCAAGACCTTCTCCAGCTCCTCTCTGGCAAGACCATAGGTGGAGAGCTTGAACTGGCGAGTGAGACCGGGCTTGATGCCACCGATGCCGCGCTCCTTAAGGTCACGGTAAAGGAAATAGCGTCCTTTCTTTGCCGTCAGGGAGATCTGATAGAGGTTTTCCGCTAAAAAGAACATCAGATCGTGGTTATGGGGCCGTTCCCCCTGCTGAATCATGCCCAGCTTCTCCATCTCAGCCGAAAACCAGCGGGCTTTCTCCACCTCCTCCGGCCAATGGCGCACGCGCTCTACAACTGCCGGAAAAGACGCCATCAGCGTCAAGAGAGGAGCGCCGCGCACAGTGCAGCCCAAAAGCTCAACCTCTTTGTTCTTCTTGGTGGAAGAGAGCCTAAAAATGGCCTTCGCGTACTCCTCCGTTGCTCCCAGAACGCCCACAGGCCCGGAGGCGGCCATGGACTTGTGACCACTGCCTACGATTATGTCCGCCCCCAGTTCGCCTGCATTTACGGGCATCCGGCCAATGGCGTAAGCCCCGTTGAGAAGCAAGGGCACGCTGTAGTCATGAGCGGCGTCTGCTATGGCCCTTGCATCCGGAAGGTTTCCGTAATTTCCGTCCGGATAGGTCAGGACGGCCAGGCTCACATTTCCCTTCTGCTCATAAGCCCGCTCGATGGCCTGTATGTAGCCTTCTGCAGAAATGGCATAGTCGGGCTCTTTGCTGGAGGAGGCAGACTCTATCTTCAGGCCTGCCCTCTCTGCCGCCAGAACCGTGGTGTAATGGGCATTGCCGTCCATTACCACAAAGTCGCCCTTCTCACAAAGGGCATGCATGGCGGCAAACTTTCCCTCGCGTGCGCCGTGGGTGACGCGCACCTCATCCGTGCCCAGGAATTCTGGAAGAACGCCATGCACGAACTCCTCTACTGGTGGAGACTTGATAAGATCCAGCCTTCCGGCGCAAAAGTCGCAGACCGAGTAGCCGTCCCCCCATTCCAGCAAAGCAGCACGCGCCTCTGGCGTCAGAATCCCGCCCCGCTGCAGGGGATCGATGTTGATCTCTGCGATATCCCTCTTCGGGTTGCAAAACTTTTCAAGATTATCCAGCATTGGATTTCACCTCTGTCTTTCTAGAAGTATAATCCTTTGCCAGCTTCAAGCAAAAAGTCATATATTTTCCAATCGTCTTCCTGTCAATGGCTTTAGTCATAGGTCACCGGGGGGCTCTTGCCCTGGCCGCTGAAAACACCCTTGAAGGCATCAAGGCTGCCGCTTTGTGCAAAGCCGACTACGTGGAGCTGGATGTAAGGCTCTCTCGCGACGGCGAACTTGTTTTGATGCATGATGAAAGGGTGGACAGAACCACCAATGGCAAAGGCCTGGTGGAAGACCTCAGCCTGGAAGAACTAAAAGCCCTGCAGATGAGAGACCACACCGGCCGGTGCATGGAAAGCCATAGAATCGCAACGCTAAAAGAGGCCGTATTTCTGGCCGGGGAGCTTGACCTGGGCCTGGTAGTGGAGATGAAGGAAGAGGGCCTGGAAGGACTGGTGGCCGAAGCTCTCTTTGGCAAAAAATGCATTGTGACCTCCTTTTACCATAGCAGCCTAAGCGAATTAGCAGACATTTCGGATCTTATGACTGGCATCATCATCTCATCGTTGCCCATAAATCCGGTGCAATTGGCCATTTGGGCAAAAGCCTCGGCCATTTTTCCGAAGCGAGTCAATGCCAGGCTCTTCAAGGAGGCGCATCTGCAGGGAATAGCTGTCTTTCCCTGGACCGTCAATAGCAAAGAAGAGGCGAGCTGGCTCCTTCGCTTGGGGGCCGATGGACTGGTAACTGATGACCCGTGCCTGATCCGGGAGGTAGCCGACCAGCCGGTGCAGGCTACAGGCAAAGAAAATTGCCAGTATTATCCCTGCCACCACTTTCCTGATCAGGACTGCATGCACTGCTTTTGCCCCTTATATCCATGCAAGGATGAGGAGCTTGGCAAGTATGTGAGGACCAAAAAAGGAAAGAGGTTTTGGACCTGCATCAACTGTCGTCTGGTGCACCGCTCCCAAGTGGCCGCATATCTGGCAGAGCACCCGCAAGCGACCACAAGCGAGCTGAAAGCCCTGCAAGACAATTACTGAAAAATGAAATGTTTCACAATTATTATCCATTGCCCGGAAAATGGCCTTTACCGACGGAAAGCTTTATGGATACCTGAGGGATAATGCAAACCGCATGAAACATATTATACTTGTGCTATTTGCTCTGATAGCTCTAGGTGGGATGTTGCCCGCTACAATAGCCGCACCTGTAGGGCCAAGCTTATTGAATAACCCAGCCGCTATGCCGGAACCGGCTCAATCCGAACTGATAACCACACCATCTATGGCCGCCTTCCTCAATGATAGCTGGACGCCGAGCTCCTTTGCCGCTCCCCTGGCCAGCCAGGCTACTGGGGTGCTGAGGAACATGACCCGCAACAACACCACCATGAATAGCTCCAACTATGCCATTTATGATTTCTTGAATGATAATTACACCTCATCGTCTCCCGCGTCACCTGTTTACACTGCCAGCGCAGCCGGAAAGGATAAGACGGTAGCCTGGACAGGCGAGAGCATCTACCAGTTCTTGAATGATGCATGGACTCCTTCCACACCAATCGAGACATACCCGCAGTCTCCTTATAAGCTGCACCAGATGAACTGAGATCAATTAGATTCGCATGACAGGCGTCTCTTTGGCAGCCTGTCAAACCCATCCTTTTTGACTTCAGTCGGCTTTTTTGCCTGTATATCTCTTGAGATAAAGGCTCACCACATCATAAGGAATGGTATGCTTCTCCAGTCGGAGATGATTTGCTAGAGCCTCCGCTTCTTTGCTGTAAGAGCCGGCCTCTTTTTCGGCGTATTTTATGCCGTCGGCAGTGAGCATGTATTCGTATCGCTGCCGCCACTGGTTATTCTGTTCGTAGTGCCGCTCGTCCTGATAGATCATACCATTGGCAACCAGGATCTGAATGTCTTCGAAGAGCCTCTCGCTGTAGGGAAAGCCATAGTCGGAGTGAAAAGAGTAGTCGAAAAGGCTAGAGAGGCCGGCTGGCCCCAGATCCTTAATCCTGGCCACTGTGCGGTAGACCCAGGTTATATTTCTGATCCTGGGAACGAGGATCTTCTGGCCGTAAGTCTCGGAGAGCATCTGGTGCAGGGTATAAAATAGCAGCAGTAGCCCGTCAATGGGAAGGTAGCTCTCGTCGCGAATAAAGTTGAGGAGCCGCTGCGACTGCTCCCTCACCTCCTCTAGTGATATCTCTGGCCGATCGTCCGAGAAGAAGGAGATAGCGATCTGGCGGGTCAAAGATTTGACCAGGCCCGCCGCTAAGGCCGACTCGTCATAAAGAAATCCATTCGCCTCTGTTCTCATGGATCGAGGCACTCCGCTGCCCACAGTGACATCTACCAATGCACCATATTTTTTGCCGAGGGCGTCCTCGAAGAGCTTTCTCATGCGTCCATGACGAGAAACCGTGGAAAGAGCCATTCTGATATCAGGCGACAGAGACCTGTGGTCAAACCTGGCCGCCAGGGGAAAAACTTGGCCATATTTTATGCGCGTCAAGAGATCTCGGGAGGTGTTGTCTCCCCTCTGCCGTATGAAATCCAGAAGATCGGGGTCCGTATACTCCCGGAAGAATTGAACAACACTGCTTCTGGCCTCATCTGCATCCATCCGGCTCAAGGCGCGCTCTAATGCGGCCAGCAGCATGGCCCGGATGGACTGAACGGCTGGATGGTAGATGAGTGCATTATAGTGATGGGCCCTGGCAATGAGCATCGACTCGGCCGCGGTCTGGGACATCTCGGCGCGATAGTCGCCATTCCCCGCCAGCACAATGCGACCATTGCTGATGGTCAGAGCCTGAAGTATCTGGTCGGTATCCACGAGACCTAAGGAAACGCCCGAGTGGTGCGAATCGCGCAAAAGAAAGTCAATTCTGTCTGCATCCAGATCGCCCACGATGATCTGGCCCAGGGGCGGCCTGGCCCCGGAAGCGATGTCTGCGACCTCTAGAAATAGTTCGTCGATGCTGCAAAAATCCTTCTCTGCGACCTGTAAGGCCTCCTTTCCGAAGGGATGGGCCGCTATGATCTGGCGGGTGAACTCTTCATGTCTGGAAACACGCCGCCCCTCCAATTTGGGCTGTATGTCCGGGTTTCGGCTAAGAACGCCCTCCACGGCATGGGAGAGGGCCGAGTGCCCCAGATCATGCAAAAGCCCGGCCAGGCGCACTTTTCGCACCTCATCCCTGCAGAGGCCCAGGTGCTCGGCCATCCGCCCGGCCATGTACATGGTTCCCAGAGAATGCTCGAACCTGCTATGGCTCGCTCCGGGGTAGACCGTCTCCACCAGACCCAGCTGCTTAATCCCCCTCAGTCGCTGCACCGGTCGGGACAGGATGAGATGCCGCTCCAGCTCATCTATCTGGATAGCTCCATGAACGGGATCGCGAAGAGTGTTAAGCATACCTATTTTGAAGCCAGCTTTATTATGGCGGCAGCCAGGTCTCCTTTTGCCTCCTGGAGGGCAGCTTTTGCCTCCGGCAAATTCGCGCCCGTTTGAGCGGCTACGAGCATCACATCCGAGTCTGGGATCTCAATGGGGGGCTCTTCTGCAATCTCCCGGAAAGCCAACGGCGCGCGCTCAGCTACGTCGCCCGATATCTGAAAGCTTCTTGTGCCGTGGGAATCCATGATCGCGACAGAGGGATTGGTTATGACAATCTCCTTGTTGGGCATGCGAATGATAACCTCGGAGACGTTCTCCAGCTCATCGATATCAATGCCCATGTTCTTCAACATGCCTTTCATCTTCTTGGGGCTCAAGCCGCCCCTTCCGCCTAATCCTCCAAGTCCTGGAAACATATAATCACCTTTTTCCCAGAGGTGATTAAATGTAGGTAAAGTTATCTGTCGGATAGCTATCATTATCGTTGCTGTTCAAAGGAGCGAGAAGCCGACGATCGAAGCTTTTTTAGCTATTGAATCGAGTTGAGCAATAGAAATGAAGTTGAGTTGGGAAGCGCGCCTTGGTATTTTCTTGATCCTGCTATCTTTGATCATCTACGGCATAAAATACCTGGTTACAGGCGATGCTGAAAATATCTTAAACTATCTCTTCAACTCGCTTGGCTATCTGCCCTTAAATGTACTGCTCGTAACTCTGATTCTCAATAGGCTGCTTGCCAATAGATCCAAGCAGAATAAACAAGAGAAGATGAACATAGTAGTAGGAGTTTTTTTTAGCGAGATTGGCACCTGGCTTTTGACCTATCTTTCCGATAATGATCCTAACCTCTGCCGGCTGAGCGGGGACCTGGTGAAAATAGACCAGTGGTCCGACGAGGAATTTATCAGGGTGCAGGACAAATTCAAGAATCACCGTTACAGCATCGATATCAAGAAGATCGATATCAAGGCACTCTCCACCTATTTGAGCTCTAAGCGGAGTTTTTCCCTGAGACTGCTGGAAAACCCCCTATTGCTGGAGAATGAGAGCTTTACCAATCTGCTTCGGGCCGTATTCCACCTGACAGAGGAACTGGAGCATCGCCGAGACCTTCAAGATCTGCCGGATTCCGATTACCTGCATCTTGCCGGCGACATTGAAAGGGCGTATTTCCTGCTGGTCATGGAGTGGATGACATACATGAGATATCTCCATTCGAACTACCCCTATCTATTCTCCCTGGCTATGAGAACGAATCCTTTCGATGAGAATGCCTGCGTGGTGGTGAAGTAGCCACCAATTACACTAAAAAAATATTCAAGTTTTAGCCAGCAAGATCTCCATCGAAGACACATTCACCGTCTTGCCGTCCTCACTCTGGATGGCCTCCGTGCCGATGGTTATGTTTTTGACAATGATATTAAGCATAAATCGATTCCTGGTGATTTCAGCCGCATCCACTGCTCGGGAGATGGCACGTCCCCTGGCCTTCAGCGTTACTGTGGAGACCGGCTTGTTGAACTGGGTCATTACGGCAAGAACATAGTTCATGACTGGTTTGTCACCGACGAAAATTACGGCATTGTCTTCCATAGCATCGCCCTTTCCTTCCTTCCCCTTTTCTTGGGCAGGTTATTAACCCTTTCTCTCCAGTATATCGGCGAAGGCAAAATTGGGCTTGACCGCATCGATCTTGATCCGCAGCTTCTCGCCCTGCTGCGCTTTGCGCACAATGATCGCGAAGCCTTCTACCATTGCAACACCGTCTCCTGATTTGCCCAAATACTCGATCTGCACATCCAGCACATCGCCTCTCCTCACCGGGCCGGTGAGCATCTTTTTGGCCACGACGTAGGTCTCTGCGCTCTCTTTTCTGGATGCAAGCGGTGAATGAGCGTGAACGGATGAGAACTCCTTTCGCACCTCGTTTAAATAGCCCTGGAACAGGTCACCCTGGAAGACCTTGACCACGAAATTTCCCTGCGGCTTCAGCAGTTTCTTGGCCATTTTAAGCGCTGAGCTGCACAAATCGACGGAGACGGCATGGTCCCTGTGCCAGACACCGGTAAGGTTTGGCGCGGCATCGCATATCACCACATCCGCATCCCCACCTAAGGCCTCCTTCACCAGATCTACGGTGCTCTCTCTGGTTATGTCCGCCCGGAAAGTTTTCACGCCGGGGATGGGCACGATGTCTTCCAGGTCCACGCCTACGATCTTGCCCCCAGAAAGCCTGGCCGCCACCTGCAGCCAGCCGCCGGGCGCGGCCCCCAGGTCAACCACATTGTCCCCTCGCTTGATGATGTTAAACTTCTCATTTACCTGCAGCAACTTATAGGCGGAGCGGGCTCTATAGCCCTCTTCCTTTGCCAGCCGGTAGTAGTAATCTTTTTGATCTCGGGCCATTGTGTTTAATAAAATCGCAGAGGGATATAAGTGTATTTCGACAAGAACCTTTTACTGGCTGCAATCGCTGGCAAAGAGACCTCAGTTATCGATGAAGTGGCTGATGTGGAAGGAGTGAAGCCCAATTTTCTCTGTAGACAGATCGCCTCCGGACGCATCGTGGTAATGCAGCGAGACAAAGAGCCCCCCTTAGGCATAGGTGAAGGTCTGAAGACAAAGATCAATGCTAACATCGGGACATCTGCTGAAGTTTTTGATCCTGATATTGAGGTCGAGAAGGCAAGAAATGCAGAAAAATACGGAGCGGATACTATCTCCGACCTCTCAATGGGCGGAGATATCGATGCCATAAGACAAAAAATATTAGATGAAACAAGCGTGCCAATAACCACCGTGCCCATATACCAAACCGTTGTCGAGAAGGGCTCTTTTCAGGGCATAACAGAGCAAGATCTTATCCGGATGATCAAAAAGCATGTTAGCATGGGGATTTCATCCATCGTCGTCCATGCAGGCTTCACCCTTGAGATGTTGGAGAAGCTTAGGAACTCGAAGAGGATAATGGGCATGGTATCCAAAGGCGGGTCTTTTACATCGGCATGGATGCTGCAAAACAGCAGGGAGAACCCATTTTTGTCTCATTTCGACGAGATATGCGGGGCACTATCCGAGAAAGACGTCGTGCTTTCTCTTGGAAACACCATGAGGAGTGGATGTATCTACGACCACATGGATGGGCCCCAAGAGATGGAGATGGAGATGAACGCGAGGCTGGCTGGAAGGGCGAATGAGCTGGGTGTTCAGGTCATCATCGAGGGGATGGGCGGACATGTCAGCCCTGAGAAGATAGCGGCCTATGTCGCCCATTACAAGAAAGTGACCAATTATCGGCCTTTGTTCGTCGCGGGCCCCCTTCCACTGGACATTGGCGTGGGGTATGACCATATCTCGGGGTGTGTTGGCGGGTCTCTGGCGGCAGGAGCGGGTGCAGATTACCTATGTTATATCACTCCATCCGAACACCTCGCTCTTCCCAATGTGGACCAGGTAAGGGAAGGGGTTGTAGCCTTCAAAATAGCAGCTCATGTGGGAGATATCTTGAAGTACGGTCCAAGGCCCGAAGACCAAATTTTAGCCGGGCACCGAAGGGCGAGGGATTGGGAAGGGCAGTTTAGAGCCGCCATTGATGGCGATAGAGCCCGGGAGATTCATCATCAGGATAAGGCCGAGACCTGCTCCATGTGCGGAAAGTACTGCGCAATACTCATTATGGAAGAATATCTAAAATAATATGATTCGAGCATAGTTTTATATATTGTCCCTCAAATTTACAATAGCGAGAGAGGAAGGGCGGCTGCCGCTGGCCACCTTTGGCCGGTGTGGAAAGTCCCCCCACCACTGGACACACAGACATCCCGCAAAGGATGTGGGGCGAGAGCTCCGGCTCTGGCACAGAAACGAGACCGCTCCGCGTTAAAGCGATGATGCCGCGAGGCTGAGGTCGCGCGGGAAGCGGATGAAACGGCGAAACCCTGTGGGTGCAAGCCAAAATAGAGCTAAAATCACGGACGTCCAGCCAAGCTCGGGTATGGCGCTAAGCCGAATGCCGTCACGAACAGAAGGGGGCTTACTCTCCTCACTCGCATAAATTCTCAATTAATACTAATATTTGGCTTTCTGTCGGAAGGATGATAAATGACTATTCAGGGACCAGATGCAAATTTGAGTGCACAAGTCCGCCGTTGAATACACCTTTTCTTGCAGCTTTGAGATAATCTGATCATGATCGTCAGCCTTCCTGGGAACATCAAGAATCTCAACAAAAATTGAGGTGTCAATCAGACAAATGGCACTCATCCTTCACGCCAATCAAGGCCTCGCTTGAGAATCAACCGGGTCCGGTTTCACGCGAAGGCGCGAAGCCACGAAGTAAAAACATTTGTTGAATGCATTTAAAAAGCCAAATCAAGGCGTTGGCGCCGGTGGTATCCCCGCTATCTCGAACTCCTTTTTGACGGCCTCTCTAATATCGCAGCCTATAACCTTTGCTACGTTCCTGCCGGGGACAGGAACCTCGAGGCGCAGCGTCAGCTCCGAGTACCTGGTGTTCATGAGCAGCACGTTTAGCGGCTTATCCTTTAGCACCATGGGGTGGCTCTGAGCAACCTTTTTGATGATATCCCGGGCTCTGTCGATGTCGGAAGCCTTCTCCAGGTCGAAGTCCACCATCCAGGTTATCTCCGGATCCCTGATGGACCAGTTGATGATCGGCTCCATGCTCATGATGCTGTTGGGAACAATAATTCTTTTGTTGTCGGTAGTCCTAATTACCGTATGCCTCAGAGTCAAGTCCTCTATCTGGCCGTATTCACCTCGAAAGTCCACTGAATCTCCCACCCGGAAGGGCTGGAAGACGGCCAGGAAGATGCTGGAGGTGAAGTTGGAGAGAGAGTCTTTGGCGGCAAAACCGATGGCGAGACCAGCGATACCCGCGCCGGCGAGTATGGCTGTGACGAGGCTACGTAGCTGCGGTATCTGATAGATGATGAGCATCAGGCCGATAACGTAGATAGTGGCGGAAACCAATCTACGCATCATGAGCTGCATGGTCTCGTCCATCTTCATCTGCACCTTGCTCGCCACAGTGGGAATATAATTCGCCATCATGCGGTCTACCATGCGCACGGCAGTGCGAGTTAAAAACGCAATTAATATTATAAAGAATACATTTAAAAAGATTGATGTCAGATCTATGCTGCTGATGGTATTTGCCAGAATCTGGATGAAAACCAGGTCAACATGTCTGCCCGTCGTTGAATCCACAGCTTGTTGAATCCAATTTGCCAGAAGAATCGGATCGGTCATGCCTGCCATTGCTGTAAGATTCATCAAGGCTTAGGAAAAGGAAAATGAGTACTTAAACATTTCCGGACTTACAGCGACAATGCAAAGCTGCAAATGGACTATAGATATAAAAATAATGGCGGCTTTTTGCCGCCTAAGAGAACATCCTCAGGGCTTCTTCCGATCCTTCGACCTCATCCCCGAGCACCTTTCTGATTGCCACATCGAAATCGCTCTTGGCAACCGAAGATGCGCCTCTACGCAAAGCATTCATGCCTGCCTCAACCACAATGGCATTGAGGTCGGCACCGCTCGCTTCCTCGGTGACTTTGACAATCTCCGCCAGATCTACATCCTCATCCTTCTTCATCTTCTGGGAATGGATCTCCAGGATCTTGAGCCGTCCAACTGCCGAAGGCATGGGAATCTCAATGATCCTGTCAAAGCGACCTGGCCGCAGCAGCGCCGGATCCAGAATATCGATTCTGTTCGTGGCGGCGATGATCTTGATGTCACCCCTGGTCCTAAATCCGTCCATCTCTGCCAAGAGCTGCATCATGGTGCGGTTGACCTCAGCACTTCCCGTGGTACCGTCATGAGTACGGATGCTTCCCACAGCGTCGATCTCATCGATGAAGATGATGCTGGGGGCCTTCTCGCGCGCCATCTGGAAGATATCGCGAACGAGCTGCGCGCCCTCCCCTATGAACTTGTGCACCAGCTCTGAACCGGACATATGGATGAAAGTGGCCCTGGATTCGTGAGCTACAGCTTTAGCGAGCATGGTCTTGCCCGTTCCCGGCAAGCCGTAGAGCAGTACTCCTCTGGGCGGCTCTATGCCGATCTCCTTGAAGATGGCAGGATTCGTGAGCGGCAGTTCCACTGTCTCCCTGATCTCTTGAATCTGGCTTTCCAGACCGCCCACCTGTTCGTAGGATACATCGGGCGCCTCTATCAGCTCCATTACTTTGGCCCGGACGTCCACAGAGCGGTCCAGGACGCGAACGATGGTGAGAGAGTTGTTTATGGCCACACGAGAATTGGTCTGGATTATCCCCATCAGCTCGGGCGGAGCGGTGGTGATGAACTCCTGATTATTGCCGTGTTGCCTGAGCAGGACATAGTCCGACCCCATCTCCATAACCGTTGCCAGGAACAACGGCATCCTCTTGAGGAGTACATTCTCTTTCTTCAGCCGCTCAACCTCTCGCAGATATTTTTTGTTGGCAATGAGGGACTCGAAGAGCTTTGCTCTTACCTCTTCCCTCTCCATCCTGGTTGTCTCCAGCTCTTCGGCGAGGTTCTTGTTGTCGGACTGCAGAGCATTTATCCTCTTTACGAAGGACTCCTGAATGGTCTCTTGACCGGAAATGGCCGATGTTTCACTCATATAAAGATGCCCTGAGTTTTTCAAGCTTATAAATTCATGCCTGGGGCGGTAACTGGAAATTTTTCTATCTCAGAAAAGTAATAATCATATTATATCTTGTGGTTTTTATGATCACCCTGGATAAGCGCAATCCTCCTCCCTTCGAGGTCGAGCCCGCGCGTGTAGGAAGGCGCTTCGGGAGCTACGAAGCCTCATTGGCCGGAGAGCAAATGACACCTCCATCGGAGTGTAGGATATGCACCGCAGAGCGAGACCGAAGAGCTCATCCTGAATCTGGAGGATGATTGGAGACAAGCTGACTCTGGTAGTGACCGTAGCCAATGGTCGACCGATTCATCAATTCGCGAGAAGAGTACGATGAGGCCAAGTCTCAGTCGTGCTGGCGCAAAAGGCAGCCGCATAGATCGCAGAGCGGAAGGGAGTGAAAGAGGCCTACGTCACCTTGGTCAGCAAGATTGTCTCGCCCATCAATCAGGCTCCTTTGGTTACCTCTTTCTTGGCCATCTGCAGCCTCTGCTTGGCGTTATAGCCTGTGGCTTTTTCCAGGAAATTTCTAAAGCGTTTATTGGTATCCATGGCTTGCTCGTCGCTGGCGCCTATTACCGACTCTGTGGTCACAGTGAGCTTCTTGCCGGTGATCGACACACAGATGCTTTTAAGAGCGCCAAAACTGAGCAGAAGCTTGCCGTCCTCTTGCTTGATCTTTGTCGGAAACTCCTCTTCCAGAGCCTTTTGAATTCGCTCTAGATCGGGCTTGAAACCTCGCTTGAATGAGTAGTCCATGAACCAGGGTTTGGGCCTGTTCCGGTATAGATCTTTCGAGCGAAACGAGATTCAAGATAATATTCCTAAATTGCTGCAAACAGCAGGAGATGGAGCGCTTTCCCTCCTCTCAGCCTCCAACCGGTCCGGCAGCCCTGCATAGATCCCGGCAAATTTTTTATCTGCATTTTTCTTCTTAATTGCAGCCAGCTTGACGATCTCTTCTCGGGCTATCTCTTTTCGGTCAAACGACGTCGCTTCCAACAGCCGCGCCCCCCGCTCCGACCTGACAATCACCGTGGAGTATCCTTCCGCGCTTCCAATCGAGCCTATGGAAATATCTGCCAGCCGGTTGACCAGATCACCACAAAACGAGCAGCCTGCCCTCACCTGGTTCTTAAGCTCCCGCACCGGGCAGGAGTACTCTTTGCCGCCTACTGTCACTATGAATTTTCCTCTGGCAATCTGCATCTTTTCGGCCCTATCCAGATCTACGCCGAAAAGCTCTCCCATGCGGCTTTTAAGGGATTCATAATCGAAGCTTTCGAAACAGAAGAGGCCGATAAGAAATATCTCCGCATCCGGAAATTTATCATTAAAATAGCCCTGCCTCTGCAATTTTCTGACCGTTCGGATCTGGCAGGGCGTGCCGACAACGGCAATTCTCCTTTTGCCCCTCTCTAAGGCCTCCAGGAGCGGAGCGATGACGGAGACGCGCACGTACTTCGTCCCCTTTGCCTGCAAAATTGATTCAGTTTCATCAACCAAAGCAGCATTCGCGCCGCAGCTTTTATTTTTTTGGGCTACCACCGCCGCATCCAACAGCTCCGCCTCAATTCCTCCCTGGAGAATTAAGGTTACCATGCCCCCATCTTGCCCCTCAATGTTGCTCTTGCCGGCAAACATTTCCCTGTTGACACCCAAATCATTATCAACCGTTCCAGACAGGAATTCCTCTTCCATATCTTTGATATCGTCACAGGACAGCGGGTAAATGTTTTTTCTTTCCAGTATGGACTTTGTGGGACAGACCAGGGCACAGGCCCCGCATGCAATGCAGTCTTCCGATAATTCTCCATAGGGCGTATCCACATCCCTGGAAACTCCTCGATTTTGAGCATTTATGGCCGAGACGCCCACCATTTCTTCGCAGATCCGGTAGCATAATCCGCAAAGGATGCAATTTTTATCTTCCTGCAAGAAGCGTGGCTTGAAAATCCCATATTCTCCGGCCAGCTCCTGCAACTTCTTCTCCTGGGGGCATCTGGCTATGAGAAGCTCTAAGATCATCTTGCGAATGTCTAAAACCTCCGGAGAGCGAGTATTTACAACAAGCCCCTCCTCTACCGGATAGTTGCAGGCGGTGACAAACTTTTTCCGGCCATTTTTTTCGATCTGCACCGTACACAGCCGGCAAGATCCATAGGGCTCGAGAGAAGGATGATGGCATAATGTAGGAATATGGATGCCGGCCAGCCTAGCCGCCTCCAGGATAGTGGCCTGACCGGCATCCATCTCCATCTCATGACCGTCGATCTTGATCTTCAACCTGGTCATGCCTTATCACCTCTTTTTGCCTTCCCTAAACGGGTCAAAGAAGAAGAAGAAAAAGACGGGGAAAGTCTGGGGGAGACCTTCTTGATGGCGCGGGTTTTAGGCGGACAGACATCGAAGCAAATGCCGCATCGAGTACATTGGGATTGATCTATGATACAGTTCTTGCCCTCCTCTTCCTTGATTGCTCCTTCTGGACAGTTCTTCTGGCACAGGCCACATCCGATACAGACCTTCGGCTCGATATAATACGAAACAAGAGCTTTGCAGGCCAGAGATGGGCACCTTTTCTCGATTAGATGGGCCGCATATTCATCGGGAAAGTGAGCCATAGTGCTTAAAACCGGATTGACGGCTGTGCGGCCCAATGCACACAGCGACGTCTTTCTCATCAGGTCGGCAATTTCTTTAAGAATTTGCAGGTCGCCCTCCTGCCCTTTGCCGGAAACTATGCCGTCCAGTATCTCTCGCATTCGTAACAGGCCCTCCCGGCAGGGCAGACACTTGCCGCAGGACTCATCGCAGAGAAAGTCCACAAAGTAACGGGCTAAATCGACAGCACAGGTATCTTCGTCGATGACAATAATGCTGCCTGAGCCCATCATGGAGCCAAGGCTTGTAAGCTCGTCGAAATCAACCGGCGTCTGCAAATGCCGGGCCGGAATTATTCCGCCGGATGGGCCTCCGGTCTGCACTCCTTTGAGCTTTTTTCCATCCGGGATGCCGCCTCCTATCTTGTAAATTATGTCGGCCAGGCTCATGCCCATAGGAACTTCCACCAGACCGGTATTGTTGACCTTTCCTACCAGCGAGAAGATCTTGGTTCCCTTGCTTTTTTCCGTTCCAATGGATGAAAACCATTCGGCCCCCCGGTTGATAATGAGAGGGATATTGGCCCAGGTCTCCACATTGTTGAGAAGGCTTGGTCGATTCCAGACCCCGCACTCCGAGGTATGTACGTACTTGGGCCGGGGCTCGCCCACTTTGCCCTCCAGGGCGTTCATGAGAGCGGTTGACTCACCAGAGACGAAGGCTCCCGCCCCTCTATGTACGGATACGTCGAAATCAAATCCGCTGCCCAGTATGTTCTCGCCGAGAAGGCCCAGCTCTCGAGCCTGATGCAGGGCGAATTTGGCATTTTCCACGGCCAGAGGATACTCCATACGCACATAGATGTAGCCGCTATGCGCTCCCACCGCATAGGCTCCAATCATCAGCCCCTCCAAAACGCTATGCGGATTGCCTTCCATGAGAGCGCGATCCATGAAGGCACCCGGGTCTCCTTCATCGCAATTTACGATCACGTACTTGGGCTGGCCGGGAGCCCACGCCGTCGATTCCCATTTTTTCCCGGTGGGAAATCCGCCTCCGCCCCTCCCTCGGAGGCCCGACTTTTTAATCTCTTCAATCACCTCTGGGGCGGTCATCTGCGATAAGGCGCGGGTCAGAGCGGCATAACCGCCCAGGGCGATGTAGTCGTTTATATTTTTGGGATTTATTTTTATATTATTTCTTATTAAAAATCTCATCTGATGATTATAAAATGGGATATCATCTTCCCGTATTGCCTTTTGGCCGGTGGCAGGATCTGTGTAAAGTAGGCGCGCCACCAATTCGCCTTTAAGAATGGTCTTTGCTACGATTTCCGGCACATCATCCGGCTGCACTCCCATGTAATAGATTCCCTGCGGATATACAACTACCAGAGTTCCCTTTTCGCAAAAGCCGGGACATCCCGTCTCCTTGATATGAATCTCCCTCTCCAGACCCCTTCTCTCAATCTCTCTTTCAAAGGCGCGGACCACCTTTCGTGCACCAAGGCCCAGGCACCCGGTACCGGTGCAAATTGCCACCTCTTTTCTCCTGGGGTCTCTGTTGCGTTCGATTTCATCTCTCAAGATCTCCAGATCCTGAATTGATGTAAGTCTTGCCATCTATTCCCCATTATTCTTATCTAGTTCTAACTATCGGATGCAAGCAGCCCCAATATTTTCTCTACCTTCTTGGAGTCCACTCGACCGTGATAATCGTCATCTACTACTATTACCGGGCCGATGGCGCAGCATCCCAGGCAGTTGACCCGATTTAACGTGAAGCTATTGTCCGGCGTAGTCTGACCTGATTTTATGCCCAATTTTGACTCGGTTGTATCCAGCAATCGTTGAGCGCCTCGCACCTGGCAAGCGGTTCCCATGCAAACGCATACTTTATGCCGTCCTACGGGCGAGAGATTCATCGCTTTGTAGAAGCTCGCCACCCTGAATATCTGGCTTGCAGGAATTTTAAGTCTCAAGGAAAGCTCCCTGATGTTTTCTTTGGAGATCCAATGCAGCTCGCTTTGCAAATCTAAGAGCAACTGGATCAAGAAACCTTCCTTTCCATCATATTTGTTTATTATATTATCCAGCTTCTCCCTGTCAGCATCGATCATATTCGCCTCACGTTATTCGCATTTGTATCAGCATTAAGCGTGAAAAACTATATAACGCTTGCCTTCGATAACATATAATAATAGAGTGTTTCTCATGAACGAGGATCTATTGAGAGCTGTCCGGAAAAGATGCAAGAAGATGGAGATACCCTTGATGGGCGTGGCGAGCGTAGAGCGCTGGAAGGACCCACCTTTTGTGCCCTGGATGCCGGAGGAGTTTCATCCAGAGTCCATATTTCCCCAGGCGAAATCGGTGATCGTTATTGGCCTTCCCGTCAGCTTGCCTGTGCTGGAGACCTCCCCTTCCATTTACTACCGGGAGCTGTACAACACCGTAAACAGCCTGCTGGACCAGTACACCTACCGTCTGGCCAATTTTTTGAGCGAGAACGGACACCAGTCCGTCTTCGTTCCCCGGGACGGATACTTCGGCATCAAAGCCCTGCTAAAAAATCCAATGGCTTTCTTCTCCCACAGACACGCGGCCCTCCTGGCGGGTCTGGGCAATTTTGGTATAAACAATATGCTGCTCACGCGAGAGTATGGCCCCCGCGTGCGCTTCGGCTCAGTTTTCACAGCAGCAAAGCTTCCTGCCGATCCGCTCCTCGATGAAAAACTGTGCACACGCTGTATGCGCTGCGTCAAGATGTGCCCGGCAAAGGCTCTAGATGAAAAGGACTATCCGCAAGGGCTCACGGACAAGAAGAACTGCACCGCCCACAGCGCCGAGCTGAACCAGCGGGGAATATCGCCCTGCGGGATCTGCATCAAGGTCTGCATGGTAGGCGAGGACAGAAAGCTGTACGGGCGAAAGGATGCTTCCATCTATTCTCGAAAGGATCGATTCCCGCAGGAGCACAAAGCCTGGGAGCATGTGCGCGGGTACGGGGGGCTGTGAGGTAATTTTACCTAAGTTCATATCAAATTTTGGTTCTTTCGATCCAACCGCTAAGGGAAGTGCTCTCTTCCGCCCCCCCGTGGTAAGCATTAAAATAGCGGGAAAGCTGATTATCTAAATCCATGCGCTTCTTTAACACAGCCGGGCCGGTGAATTGCGCCGATCACTACTGCCTGCCGCCCCTCTCGCGGTTCAATCTGCTCCAGATCCTGGGGCTGATAGAGCAGAAGAAGTACTTCGTGCTCCACGCGCCCCGCCAGACAGGCAAGACCACCTGCCTCCTGGCGCTGATGGAGTACTTGAACCACGATGGCCGGTACCGGGCGCTCTATGCCAACCTGGAAGCTGCCCAGGGAGCACGGGAAGACGTCAGGAGAGGAATCAAGGCCGTGCTGACCCAGTTAGCCACCAGGGCACGCGATCATCTCCAGGACACTTTCCTGATGCAGCGTCTTGGCGGTGCTCTTGATGAGTACGGCGAGGACAGCGCCCTGGAGGCACTCCTTACACTCTGGTCCCAGGCCAGCCCCAGGCCCCTTGTCCTCCTGATAGACGAAATAGACTCACTCGTGGGAGATGCTCTGATATCAGTGCTCCGGCAACTCCGCTCCGGCTACGACAAGCGACCTTCTCTATTTCCATCAACAGTCATCCTCTGCGGCGTCCGGGATGTTCGTGACTACAGGATTCACTCCGACAAAGAGAAGGTAGTAATAACAGGTGGAAGCTGCTTCAATATCAAGGCAGAGTCGCTGCGACTCGGAAATTTCTCCCGCCTGGAGGTTGAGGCCCTCTACCGCCAGCACACTGAGGAGACTGGCCAGATCTTTGAAACCGGAGCTATGGACAAAGCCTGGAACCTCACCGCAGGCCAGCCCTGGCTGGTGAACGCCCTGGCCTACGATGCCTGTTTCAGAATGGAAGAGGCCCGGGACAGATCGATGCCTGTGACCTGTGAGATGATCTCCCAGGCCAAGGAGAGCATGATATCACGCCGCGAGACTCATCTCGATCAACTGGCGGACAAGCTGCGAGAGGAGAGGGTGAGAAGGATTATCGAGCCAATGCTTCGCGGCGAGAATCTTGGACGACAGGTGAGCCAGGATGACCTGGGGTACGTCATAGATCTGGGGCTGGTCAGCCAGGGTTCTGGGGGGCTGAAGATAGCCAATGAGATCTACCGGGAGATCATTCCCCGTGAACTGACCACAGTTGCTCAGGCCAATCTTGAGGCCAGGTTCCTGGATTCACCCTGGTATATCTGTCCCGACGGCCGCCTGGATCTCTCGAAGCTTTTGGAGGCTTTCCAGCAGTTCTTTCGGGAGCATTCAGAATCCTGGCTGGAGATGTTCGACTACCGGGAGGCTGGTCCGCAACTGTTGATGCAGGCTTTTCTTCAGAGGATTGTCAACGGTGGCGGGCGAGTCGAGCGCGAGTACGGCCTCGGTCGGGGCCGTACAGATCTCTTGGTGATCTGGCCGTTCTCCGGCGGTATGCAGCGGGTGGTCATCGAGCTGAAGGTGCTGCACAAATCAAGGGCCAAAACAGTCCAGGAGGGGCTCGCCCAGGTCCGGGAGTATGCCGATCGTTGTGGAGCTGTCGAGGCGCATCTGGTGGTCTTCGACAGAACTCCCGGAAAATCGTGGTCCAGGAAGATCTTTCGAAAGAAGGAGAGCATTCTGATGCCGGAAGGCATTGAACTGGCCATCGGCATCTGGGGGATGTGAAAGCACCATCCGCCATTGAAGGGTGACGTGATCCGGCCTGGTGCTTCCCAAGCTGATACTCTCCAAAAAGGTGAAGGTTAAACGTGCATCCTTCTCATACCTGTTTCCAAGATGCCCAAAAACTCCGCGCCCACGGCCACCACGCTGTTGGTAAACACGGATGCATTGATCTCAAAGATGGGATTGCGAAATTTAGTATATTCGGACATCAGCCAGGTGGTGGAGCTGGTGTCTCCGCAAAAGAGATCCCTGTATTCCGGCTTTACAGGTATCACGGCAATGTCCTTCTCCTTGCCATGCATTTTAAGAATCAGTACCTGTCGCGATGAGGGATTGGCGGTAATTGGCATCACATCAGCGCCCTTTTTCAGAGCCGTGACCGTTCCCTCCAAGGCCTCATAGGTGTTGCCAATTCCAGTTATGGGGATATAAACATCTCCGATCTGAAAGCTGGGCGTATTGAAATCTCTCTCCCAGTAGCTGATCTTGTTTAAATGGGTGAACCTCATTTCAAAGGCGCGGGCCACCAGGCCGGATCTTCCCACGCCCCCGATGATGTATCTGCCGCTCCTGGGCAGCAGCTTGCCAAACCAGTACTCCAAATGCTCGGCATCCATTTGCGAGATAAGGCGAGCGTTTTCTTCAAAGTCCTTTATTGTGGAACGATATTCCGGACAGGCAGGATCGCAGACACCTTTCAGCCGGGACTGGATATCTCTGAAAAGGGCATTTAAAAAGGCCAGTACCTGCAACTCAAACTCCGTGCCCATGGGAGAGAGCCTCGACCTCGTATCCTTATCTGTGGACTGTTTTGTCCGGGCCGTGAACAACAGAACATTGCCTCGTTCGTACTCGCTCACCATTCTATAGGCCGTTCCATTCTCATTGGCAGTTATCAGCTTGATCTCACCGCCCAGAGTGATGATATCATCTATATATTTATTTACGGCCAGTGTTTCTCCGGAGCCGGAGATGGCTATCCCCAGGTTCTTGCCCTTGCGGTAGTGCCTTTGCACGGGATCTTCCAGGGTAAAAGGAAATACGTTATCGAAGTGGTTTTGGATAAGCTGCAAGAAGCTGTAAAGAGCGAGAGCGGACCGGCCCGCCGCAAGGCCATAGACGAACTTATTGTCCGGCGACGGTCTCAAAAACTCCACCATGGAGTCGGAAAAGGCAGCAACGCTTGCCATGTCCAGATCGAGCAGCTTCTCTAAAAAGCCGCACTGGAGCAGCGTGGCCTCCTGGAAGGTCTTAATAAGGCCTGACATAATGGCACCTCTAGAGACCACTCCAAGATAAGCCTTTCTTTTCAGGTTTAAGATACGATCTCATGCAACAGATTCCTTTCATTGGCCGACTTGATCTCCTGGGCTATACGCCGGCCATTGGAGAGGCCCGGTTCAATAAGATCCGAGTAAGGAGATCCGCTTGCATAGAGATTGGTGCCCGCGACGATTCTGGCCGATATCTCGAAGACCTTGAACTCCAGCTCGTCCGTGACTATCGTCTCCAGGCTGAAGGCGCCGATCATCCCGCCGAAGAGTTCCAGGCTGGTTTCCACGACCCTTTCTCCCAGCTCAAAGGCGCGGGGCAAGAGAGACTCGCGTAGCACCAGCGGCAGGTTGCCCGTGACCACAAAGCTGGGATAGATGCCTGCCTCAGCCAGCTCTTTCATGCTGCCGATGCGAAAGATCTCGTCGGCATTGGACTCCACGCGCCGATCGATGCCCAGCATCTGCAAAGAGCCCTTGCGCAGAAGATACCCCTCCTGTTTTATGGGCGAATAGAAGAAATGAATGTAATATCGAGTGCCTAAGATGAACTCCTGGATGGTGTACTTCTCCTCCGAGTTCATCTTTGATTGCAGCTCTTCTTTGGTCTTGGCAATGAAAAAACCCCGCCCGCCTTTAGCGCCGTGATATTTTATAATGACCGGCCGATCGATATCTTCCGCCTTTTCAAATCGCATGGGAACGTTTACCCCGGCCTTGAGAAGCCATTCTCGCTCCATCTCCCGGTCGCTCTCCCAGGCTAAAACGCGCCGGTTTCCAAAAGTGGGAACAGCCAGCGACTCAAACCTCTCGATTCCCAAATACTCAACCAAAGAGCCATGCGGAATTATGATTACGTTCTCGGCTACGAGATCCTCGGCATAATCCAAGAGTGCCTTATAGCTCTCTACGGAGAAGAACTTATCCGGCTTGGCCAAAGGAAAGGCGTCGTAGAACCGAGGCGGCTGACCGATGCAAATTCCAATGGTTTTGAAGCCCTCCAGGCGCGCACCATGGAAAATTTGCAGGCTACTGTGTGAGCAGATGGTAGCAATGGTTAGGTCGTTCTTATCGTATCCCTTCAAAATCTCCTGAATATCCTCTTTAGAAATCATGGTGATGACCTTTGAAACCACCGGGTTGGCACGAAGGTAGATAAACCCTTCGCAAAGAAATGCCTTGGAGATGAATCGAAAAAGCCAAAAAAGGAAAAAATGATTTGGGGCAAGGACCAATAAACTTTCCTCTCCCTGCCCGTCTTCCGCTTCAGGCTATCTGGTCCATCTTGATCCCGCAAATCCTCCCGTCTTTTGCTCGGCCTGTATTTCATTGCTTGATAAGAGCTCGAGCTTCAGAATGCCGCTTTGCATGATGCTGCCTTTCGGCACATCTGCCCAATCCATCTGGATGGTGTCTCCACTGATGGTACCTCTGGCGACATTGGACCAGCTTGGACTCAATGGGTCCAGCTCTCCATACCACCAGAGGGTGTTGTCCATCTGTCGCAGGTAGTACTTGCCGCCGTCATCGCAATTCCAGACACCGGTCAAGGAGATTGCCGCCCCGCCGGGGGGAGGAGATGCGCTGCCATCTGCTCCCAATGACTCCCAGCCGCTCCATGATGAGCCGTCCCACCACTTATGCCAGAGGGCGTTATCGGTGCCCTTTACAAAGACATCAATGCGGTTGTAACCCCAGGAGACTGCACCTGGTGCCGAGGTCAAGACTCCGCCCAAAGACTCCCAGCCGCTCCATGATGAGCCGTCCCACCACTTATGCCACAGGGCATTATCTGTGCCCTTCACAAAGACATCCAACCGGTTGTCACCCCAGGAGGAGACGGTTGGAGCTGAGGTCAGGACTCCGCCTAAAGACTCCCAGCCGCTCCATGATGAGCCGTCCCACCACTTATGCCACAGGGCGTTGTCCGTTCCCTTAACGAATACGTCGATGCGGTTCGGTCCCCAGGATACAGCAGCAGGTGCCGAGGTCAAGCCTCCGCCCAGCGACTCCCAACCACTCCAGGAGGAGCCGTCCCACCACTTATGCCAGAGAGCGTTATCGGTGCCCTTCACGAAGACATCCAGCCGATTGTCGCTCCAGGAGGAAACGGTCGGGGCCGAGGTCAGGCCTCCGCCTAAAGACTCCCAGCCACTCCATGATGAGCCGTCCCACCACTTATGCCAGAGGGCGTTATCGGTGCCCTTCCCGAAGACGTCAATCCGGTTGTAACCCCAGGAGACCGCGCCGGGAGAGGATGTTAAAATTCCGCCGAGATTCTCCCAGCCCGAACTCCAGGAGGAGCCGTCCCACCATTTATGCCAGAGAGCGCTGTCTGTTCCCTCCACGAAGACGTCCAGCCGATTGTCGCCCCAGGAAGAGACCGCGGGATCATCTTTGAAGGTGCTTACCGCACAAGCCGGACCGATTGCAGCTACTAATACCAGAGCAAGTAGTGCAGCCAATAACATTGCTTTTTTCATAGTATCCCTCACACTCAGGTCATTATTTTTCTAACCATTACTACATGATCGTACATGAATAATAGCTTTTCTAAAAGGGAGCTTAGATGCCGCCGAACATATCCCCTTTGGCGCTCCCTCTTTCCCCACCGCTATCTGTCTTCATGGCTTCGTTCAGGGCTTTGCGATAGAACCTCTCCGTGTACTCTTTGGCCATTCTTCGAGCGGAGAAGCCCGGCCCTGTCATCTTGATGGCCTCCTTCATGACAGCTGCCCAGCCATGCGAGATACCATCCTCGTCCACATCGTAGAATAACGGCACAATATCCTTCTCCAGCAGATCGTAGATGGCCGCAGCATCACGTGCGTCCCTGTCCGGTCCTTCTCTCGCGCCCTCAATTGCCCAGCCGTTCAAGCCGTTGTAGCCTTCAATCCACCAGCCGTCCAGAAGTGAAAGCTGCGGCACGCCGTTCAAGGAGGCCTTCATGCCGCTCGTTCCGCTCGCCTCCATGGGCGGCAGGGGATTGTTCACCCAGACATCAACGCCATGCACCAGATACTGCGCCAAGAGCTCATCGTAGTCCTCCACAAAGGCGATGCGCCCTCCAAAAGCCTGGTCCTTGGCAACATTGAAGACCTGCTGCAAGAGCTGCTTGCTCTGCTGGTCGTCCTGGTGAGCTTTGCCGGCAAAGATGATCTGCACCGGCCTATCGGGATCATTTACGATCTTTGTCAGACGGGCAATATCATGCAGGAGGAGCGTGGGCCGTTTGTAGGAGGCGAAGCGCCTGGCAAAACCTAAAGTGAGGGCCGCCGGATCGAGCAGCACCCCGGAGGCCATGACATTATTGGAGTCCGAACCGGATTTGCGCCACTTGTTGCGGGCCCGTTCTCTTATCTTGGCAATCGCCATCTCTTTCATGAAACGATGATGCTCCCAGAGAACGCTGTCCGGTATCTCGTCAATCAGCTGCCAGATAGCAGGTTGATCGTGCTCCTCCAGCCAAGTTCGTCCGAGGTAGCGGTTGAAGATCACATCACCCAGGCGCCGGTCAATCCAGGAGGGCACGTGCACCCCATTGGTGATGTGCTCAATGGGAACCCTGTCCACGGCAAGTTCGGGCCAAAGCTGCTGCCACATCTTTCGGCTGACCTCTCCGTGTTTCTTGCTCACTGCATTTCTAAAAGCACTGCTGCGCAGGGCAAAGGCAGTCATGTTAAAGCCCTCCGGCCTGGCCGGATTCGTCCCCAGGCGGAAGAGCTCATCCAGAGAGAGATCCAGTGTGGGCAGATAGGAGCCGAAGTATTTGTCCATCAATTGATAGGAAAAGACATCATGGCCAGCGGGAACCGGCGTATGAGTAGTAAAAACCGTGGTGTTCTTGACCTGCTCGAAGGCCTCCCTGTAGCTCATGCCTCCCTCTACCTTCTCCCGAATCCTCTCCAGGATGGCGAAAGCGGGATGGCCCTCGTTGCAATGAAGAACGGAATAGTCCACCCCCAGATGGCGCAAGATGCATACGCCGCCAATGCCAAGGACTATCTCCTGGCGCAGGCGCTGCTCCAGATCGCCGGTATAAAGCCGGTCGGAAATGACGCGATTCCCGGGCTCGTTGGACTCGCTGGAGGTATCGATCAAATAGAGGCTGGTCTTTCCCACCTGGACCATCCAGACCTCCAAATTAATAGTCGGGTCCATGACCGGCACCTTGATGGTGATGGTTTCTCCATTGGCATCCACCACCTTCCGGATGGGTGCATTCTCCCGGTCCATCATCTCGCAGGCCCCCATCTGCCAGCCGTCCGGCGAGATCATCTGACGCAGGTATCCTTGCGGGTACATGAATCCTACCGCAACCAGAGGCAGGCCCAGATCGCTGCACTCCTTGAGAAAGTCTCCTGCCAGAAAGCCGAGACCACCCGCATAAAAGGGCAGGGCATGGTGCAGGCCGTACTCCGCCGAGAAGTAGGCGATCTTGCACTTTTCCGGCTGCGCCACGCGGGTGCAAAACCAGCCAGTGGTCGGATTCATGTAACTCTCAAAGCGGGAAATCACATAATCATAATGCCTCATGAAATGGACGTCGGATGCGGCCGCCTCCAGCGCACCTCTATCCATGCGGTTGATCATCTTTACTGGGTTGTGATTGCTCAGATACCATCCCCGGCGATTAAGGAGCTTGAAGAGCGCCCGGCCCTCGGGGTGCCAGCTCCACCAGAGGTTGTAGGCCAGCTCTCGCAGTCCTGAGATCTCTTCCGGCAGATGAGGAAATTTGTCTTTGATACCTTGCATGAATGTGTCAGCTCCCTAGCGGTCTGTAATGGGCGCTCTTCGGAGATATATCCTTCGAATAGCGCAAAAACGCTGATAGTAATGCCAGGAGTTTGTAAGATCATAATATCACGAACATGATATGTAGATTCCAGAGCCTAGAAACCAATTGTCATCCACTTTCATAGCATAAGCGATCTTGAACTCATCTATGTTACCGTGAGCAGGGTTTGGGAAGATGAAGTAAGTAAATCCTTTCCCTTCCTTGGCAACATTAAGCGTGTTCCTGAGAGATGGGACGCCATTGGAATCTGTTACATCCAGCTTGTTTTTACCGATCCAATCGGGTTTGAATGGATGTGCAAGGCAAGTTCCATTGAAATCGTAAGCGTAGATGTAGAGATCTTTGCGGACAAATGAGCCGGTCTTATTGCTGAACTCATCGAGTGCTTTATCTTTGCCGTTCTCTTGGGCATAGGCCAATGCAAACTCAACAAATGAGACGAGTTCTGTCTTGTTGGATGAATTGATTGGTGATTCATTTGCCAAAGCCAACTGCATGATGAAAAACGTCGCTGTCAACAGCATGATTACTACAATTAGCACATTCCATTTTTTCATATTTATCACTTTAGTGTGGACGATAGACTTAATTAAATACTTTTGCCGCCCACACATGCGCGCGGGCTGGGGCCGCTCCGGACATCTGCAAGAAAATGAATAAATAATTTGCAGTTCATAAGTACTCTACCTCCTGGGCTAACTAAATTAGGGTCGAATCCGAACGGAATTATCGTCCGGCTGCCCGGGGCGAGCTAGTACAACGAGGCCGAAGTGAAACGGCGGCGGCGCACCCACGCGCAGCAAGCTGCAGGGTATTGCGTTAAAAATAAACCAATGTTTTTACTTCGCGCCTTCGCGTGAAACCGTCCCCGGTTGAATCTCATGGCTTTAATTGGGCCAAGCTGTACTAGCCCGCTCCTGCTTGCCCGACAACCGCCACTGGGCGCTCGCGAAGTATGCCAACGTTGCTTGGAGTGCCGGAAAGAATCTTATGCTGTCAAAAGAAGCAACCTCAGATGGAAACCATAATCGTTGATAAGGATCTCTGCACCCGTTGCGGCATCTGTTCGGCAGTCTGCCCAATGGCTATCATTGATCCGGGGGAGGAGAGCATCCTTCCCAAAGTAAGGAATGAAAAAGCAGTCATGTGCCTCTTGTGCGGGCACTGTGAGGCTTTCTGCCCATCCCAGGCGCTGCTCTTAAACCTGCGGCCCGATGAAAGGCTGCCTCTGCCGGAAGGTGCCGGCACCGTTTCTCCGGGGACAATAGCGTTCTATCTCAAGAAACGAAGGTCTGTGCGGCATTTCACCAGTGATACTGTGCCAAAGGACAAGATCCTCGAAATCCTGGATATTGCCCGGTACGCGGCCTCGGGAAGCAACGGCCAGCCGGTGCAGTGGCTGGTTGTCCATGATCCTCTGAAGGTGAAAAGGATCGCCGGGCTGACCATTGAATGGATGAAGACTCTCCTGAACACCGCCCATCCCATGAGCGGCTACGTACCGATGTTTATTGCCACCTGGGAGCAGGGACACGATGTCATCTGCCGGGGCGCTCCTCACCTGCTCTTCGCCCATATCCCAGAGGGGAATCCGATTGCATCGGTTGATGCCATCATTGCGCTGACGCATTTTGATGTCGCTGCGCCTGCATTCGGCATCGGCACCTGCTGGGCGGGATTCGTCGCCATGGCGGCCATCTCTTATGAACCGCTCCAGAAAGAACTGGGCCTGCCCGCGGGACGGAAATGTGCCTATGCCATGATGTTCGGCCACCCGCAGTACAGGGTTCTCGGGATCCCTCGCAGGAAAACCCTTGAGGTGACTTGGCAGTAAACCCTGGCCTGCCTGAAAAAAAACAAAGTGTCAAGAAAAACATACATCCATGAAGATAATTCAGATATCTCCCTATTTCCCGCCCCATGTAGGTGGAGTGGAGTATCATGTAAAGGAGCTGGCGGACGGCCTCGTCCGCAGAGGCCATCAGGTTAGCGTTGCCTCGTCTTGCGGAAGATGGACCGGCGAGCTGGTTCGCATACCGAGCATTGACTTATTTTATTCACCTATGCCAATTAAGGTACCAAAATTCGAGGCTGATGTCTATCACAGCCATATCCCAAGCCCCCTCTTTGCTTTCATGCTTCGTGGTGCCTCGCCACATGTTGTTACCTACCACAACGATGTGGTGGTTCCAAAAATGATAAATGGGCATGCCATGCCCCGTCCATTCGCCGCTGCTTTAGAGAGAATTAATGAGTTGCTGGTCCGGCCCGTTCTGGAGGAGGCAAAGATCGTAATAGCCACCACAAAGAGCTATGCAAAGACCTCACCCGTCCTCAAAGACTATCTTCACAAGCTAAAAATTGTGCCCAATGCAGTGAATGTCTCTCTTTACCCTCAAGTTCGAAAGAAGGGGAACTATGTGCTCTACGCGGGCAGAATGCTCAGCTACAAGGGAATTGAATCTCTGCTCTTTGCCATGAGCGAGGTGCAAAAGAGTGCGGATCTTGACCTGCTGCTGGTTGGAGACGGCTACGATCGTAGCCGGTTAGAGGAGATGGCCAAGAAGCTGCATGTCCGGGCAAAGTTCACAGGAAGGCTGGAGCGAAGCATGTTTATAGATACAATCTCCCGAGCTGAAATACTTGTCTTGCCCACCCAAAATCGTCTGGAGGCTTTCGGCATTGTTCTCCTGGAAGCCATGGCCTGCGAGACGCCAGTTCTCGCCTATGACACACCTGGCGTAAACGAGGTGGCAAAGAACGGAGGCATGGTCTACTCCAGCACAGAGGAACTGTGTGAGCAAATCCAGGAGCTTCATGAAAACCAGCCACGAAGAGCGTGCCTCGGGCATAAGGGCAGGGAAGCGGTGGAGGAGCATTACTCCTGGAAGAGAGTGCTTGATTGCATGGAATCGGTCTATCGCGAGGTTGCCTGAAGAGGGAATTTGAGCCTAAAGTTTAAAGACGAAAGGGTAAAGGCCGCGTTATTAGCAATGGTCATGAGCCTGGTTTCAATTATTCTTATATTAAAATTTACAGAAACCAATGTAAGCTGGAAGTTGCTCTCCGTTGTCCAGGGGCGATTTTTGATCCTGGGGCTTGTCCTGCATATGTTCTCCTGGATCTTTTATGCCGTCCGGCTCAAGCTCTTAACCTCTCTCGCCGGCCATGAGATAAGTTTTCGCCTCTCGCTTATATCAACACTGGCGTCAAATTTCCTTGCCGCTCTAACTCCCTCTTCCGCGGGAGGCGAGCCTTTGCGCATCAAGATCCTGGCAGACGACGGCATGAGCTACGGCAGCGCAACGGCTGTGGCCGTAGGCGAGCGATTGCTGGACAGCATTTTCTTCGTAGCAGCCCTGGCTTTATTTCTCATCTTCTCCGACTTTTTGACCGGTTTCGGTCTGAAGATCGGGGCCTTTTTCGTCGTCCTTCTCGTCCTGCTCTTGACCTTTCTCTGGCAGCTTGTCAGCCGGCCGGAGAGAATTGCCGGATTTATGTTGTGGCTGAAAAAGAAGACCGGCAACAGACCCATTATCTTTTCTTTAGAGCGAGAGATCTGGCTCTTTCGCGAAGCTGGCATTCAACTGGCTAAAGAGACATTGCGCCGCACGCCGGTCATGGCAGCGCTCACCGCTCTCATCTGGATGTGTGACTTTTTGGTCCCCTCCTCACTGTTAATTGGCATGGGAGCGGATCCTAAATTCCTTCTATCCATTACATCCCAGATTATCCTGGCCATAATTGCCATCCTGCCCCTGACTCCAGGAGGCAGCGGCGTGGCCGAGCTATCCATGAGCTATCTTTACTCCATGTTTGTGCCGCCGGCATTGCTGGGACCTCTGGTCATCCTCTGGCGTGTCGTTACCTACTTCTCCAACATTGTGGTGGGGGCGGCCTTTGCCGGAGCTTCGATTAACTGCATGAAGAAAAAATAATCATGTTGCAATGAGCAGCATCAGCAGCACCGACATCCTTACCGCCACGCTGATGCTTGTGGATATTATCACCAGAGAGAGGCCCAGCCTCATGCCGAAGACCGAGGTGTAATTGGGCAGAAGCGAGCGTAGCGAGTAGAAGGGGAGCATGAACAGGCTGCCCAGCATGAGGACGATGAGTGCCTTTGTCTCCGATATGCCGCCGTTTTGGATTAGAGGCCCCAGCAGAGCGATGCCGGCCTTGGGACTGGCCACATAAATGGTGAGCGGGATTATGGTCTCCGGGGGAACGCCGAAAAATTGGGCAAGGGGTATGACATCCAACGATTGCAGAATGCCTTCCCGGCTTAAGTACAAGACCAGGAAGGTCATGATGAAGTAGAGCCCTGCGATTCTGAGGAATATGCGGCTCTGTCCTCGCAGGGATTTTTTGGCGGCCTCACTTAAACTCTTTCCTGCCTGGGGAGGGAGGGGCGGCAGAGGCGGCAGAGGCGGCAGCGGTGCGACAGATGAGGAGGACGGCGTTAACTGAGGAGACGATGAAGACGATGCAGAAGAAGCGGATAAATCTGCGGGAAGATAGGCCCGGCCCAGTACCAGGACCAGTGCCAATTTTATGAGTCCTGTAGCGATAGAGATAACGGCATAAGCTCCGCCCACAAAGATGCCCAGAACCGGAATCACAAAAGCCAGTTGGTAGGTGAAGAGCTCCCGGAAGTAGACGGGAACGCTGTTCATGATGGCACTTAAGAATGCCTGGCGCTCGGTCAGTTGCCCCTCCGCCAACAATCTGGCGATCACGGTATTGGCCGCCAGGGCTGAACCCAGGCTGATGACAAAGGTTGAGGCCGAGACGGCAGGCAGGTGCGATATGGAAATGAGCGGCCTGGCTAGATGGTTGATGCGCGAGAATGCATTCATCTCCACCATGAGGCCGGCCAGAAAGAGCATGATAAAGACGGTTATCATAGTAGAGACGGTATCGTCGAGCGTTTGCAGAAGTAGATCGAGCATTATCAAGTCCTATATGAGTAATCTTGGATTCGCGTGCCGGTTTTTTATAATTATCGGTTCTTTGCAGACAAGTATTCCTGTACTGACTATTCAGCTCTACGATTATTAACCGCAGAGACGCAGAGTTCATAGAGACGTGAAATTTACCATTATCATATTACCTGCGCTTGAAAATGATTGCATACTGCTTCTAAGCAAATAGTCGTCTCCGTCCGTTCGTCCTCTGTGCGCTCTGCGACTCTGCGGTTTAATTCCGTAAACCTCAGTTGAGATACACTATCCCGCCAATAAACGAGCAGCCAGGTTTATTACCCGCCAATTCCAGAAGAGAATCGAAGAATCTGGAGAATAGCATGAGATCCTTTTCGCCTCGCATGGCCGCCCGGGCGCTCTGGCAGATGAGGGTTTTAAAGAGGCCCTTTGTGCTTTCCCATGGCATAAATGCTTCCTGCAACCTGAGCTGCCGCTTTTGCGAGTACTGGAGGCACAAAGGCCGGGAGATGAGCACGCCAGAGGTCCTGCACATGCTGGATGAGGCGCACGATTTCGGCATAGGCGTTTACAATGCCTGGACGGTGGAGCCGTTGCTGCGAGAGGATCTGCCCGAAATTCTGAGGCACGCCAAGTCCCTGGGGCTGACAACCTCGCTCATCACCAACGGCCTGCTCTTGCTCAAAAGGGCCGGAGAGCTGACCGATCTGGACCTGCTCTCCGTCTCAGTGGACGGCATCAAGAGTTACAAAGAGCTGCGGGGCATCGATCTGGCGGACGTCTTAGAGGGCATCCGGGCGGCGCAGCAGGCGGGCCACGAGATTTTGATGAACTGTGTGGTCTCCGGCAAAAATGTCGGCGAGCTGGAGGATCTGGTGCACCTGGCCAGGTCACTGGGATGCAGGATATCTTTTGAGCCCATGCATGAGTCCTTTGGTATCGAGGAGAAGGTGTGGGGCTCTTTGAGGATACACGATATTCCGGCATACGAGGCGGCGTTGGATCGGCTGATAGAGCTGAAGAGAAGCGGAGAAGCTATCATCAACTCCGTGACCTACCTAAAAATGATAAGGGACCTGGAGCCGCGATTTAGTTGCCATGCCAGCGACATCATTTTGCATGTGGCAGCGGACGGCAGCGTGGATTGCTGCCGCGTGCACCAGGAGCCTCTGGGCAATGTCTCCGAGGGGCTGGCAAAGGTGTGGCAGTCGTCCCGAGAGAGGCGAAAGGAGATCGTCCAGGAGTGCGAAGGGTGCCTGTTCTTCGGATATGTGGAGAACAGCCTGCTCTACGATTTTGTGCCTGAAGTGCTGGCGCATTACGAATGGATTTAGAATGGTCACCGAGTGGAAGAAAAGGCGCCCCGATGATTTGCATGGCGACTATTTTATGGGCTTTTCTCCTCTCGCCTGCGCTTTTTGCCTTCGAGCCTCTTGTTTCTCTTTCTTCTTGTTCACCGTCGCCGTGCTCGCGGCATCCTTTTTAAATAAGTTGATCATTGAATTGCTCCCTCGCATACTTCACGATTATATGATATCATAGGATCTGCTCGTATTAATTTGTTCGCATCCTGCTATGACTTGTCTTGGCTTACCTTAGGACCCAGAGACAGAAAGACCCCCGATTACACAATCCTGTTTCAATCCTTGTTTTTGAGGAACTCGCCCTCGGACTCAAGGATGCTGACGGCACTCCGAAACAGAGTCGTCAAAACATCAGGCATTTGCAACAATTTATAATCCTCTTGAGAATTTCCAAGATTTGCTGTCTGTAAAGATCTCTTAACATGTTTTACTCTCCTTCCGGCAACGTCGCCACAGCCTTTGAGGTTTGATGCCAAGGATGTGGAGGTGTGCACTTTCAGACCGCCAGGATTGTGCACTTTGGGACCGCTAGTGACATATGCTCGTGAGCGAAATTAGGAAATTACATGTCTGTATAACCACACTAGACACCCTGAAGGCAGAAAAGGTTAAGCATCTTGCATTGCTGGTCAATATGCGGGACTGAAATTATGAGCACGGTCCAGTCTTCCCTTTTTGATTACGAGGTTGCTGTCCAGGCAGAGGAGAAAAGCGATGTAGTAACGGCCTGTACTGCTCTTATGGTGATTGAGGCTCCCGCCTGGTGCTTTGTGCATAAAGGCAGCGGGCGTATTGTAAAACATTGCCCCTCATGCGGGGATTGGTTCAGAACTATACCCAGTATGATTAGAAATGGTAAAGGTAAGTATTGTTCACACCGGTGTCGCGCCCATTATGTCACAAGCGGTAGTGCTATTTCTAAAAGCCTTGCGTTGGCCCTGTTGTCTGGCGTTCCTCATTGGACTCAAGTTGATAAAGGGGGAGGCATGCTTGTTAAGAAATGTCTTACATGTGGTGATTGGTTCAAAACTCGGCCCAGTCGTATTAGTAAGTATTGTTCTGAGTCGTGCCGGGATAAAAGTGCAAAGACGGGAGAGGTGCTTCATTGTGCTGTGTGCGGCAAAGTGTTCTATCGTGCATCCTGGTACATTGAGCGAGGATTCAATGAATATTGTTCTAAGAAATGTTCCCATGTTGGTCGGAGAAAGACGGTAAATACCACATGCGATTATTGTGGGAAATCTTTTGATAAGCGCAAGTGTAGGTATGATCATTCCGATCATCATTTCTGTAGTCATGCCTGTTGGCAAGCGGGCATGGTGGGTGAAAATAGCCCTAACTGGCGTGGTGGTATCTCATTCGAACCCTATTGCCCGAAGTGGACACCAGAGCTTAGAATGCGCATAAGAGCTTTTTTTAATAACCAGTGTGTCGTGTGTGGCAAGTCTGGATCTAAAGAGAAAAGAATGTTGAGTTGTCACCACGTTGAGTACAATAAGAAAGCCTGTTGTGACGGCAAGCCAGTTCAATTCGCGGCTCTCTGTCAACATCACCACAATCAAACCAACTTCGACCGTGACCGCTGGGAAGCCATGCTACACCGATGCATAGATGAGATCTGGGGTGGAAGATCCTATTTCACACGCGAGGAGTATGCTGCCCTTAAGCAGGGTGGCTAGCTCCTGGCCCGGCTTTGCCGCCAGTCGTTCCCGTCCTCAGACGGGGCGCTGATCTTTGGTCCGCCGGGTGTCATGCTCTAGGGAAAGTACTGCCCCTGTTTTCGAGTGCCATCTACCAATTAGTTCTATGACATTATTAGATGATTTTAGCAAAATGACATATAACCAACTTCAACATACAGTTAATAGAGTTGAAGCGATTTAACCAAGATTATAATCTCTATTTATTCCACATATCGAGATATAATTTTATAGAAACTCGATCAAACTATAGACTGACGCAGCCAGCAATCCTGAGGGGGGCGTAGGGACGAGAAAGTTGCAGATCTCGCAGGGCGTTTGCATCCCTTCAGCCCGGCCTTGACCCTAGGACAGGCATCTTCGCTAGTACCTCCTTCTGCCCAGCGTCCCCCTTTAGGTCTCTGAGCATCTCTCCACCTGCCCTCTCGCCAGCCGTATGGCCTCGTGCAGCTTTGCCTCCAGCATCTCCCTGGGCGGCAGCTCCACCAAATACTCTGCTACCCTGATCTCGCCCCGATCGAGTTGCAGCAGCTCTATCTGCTCCCGGTTCTTTTCGCCGCAAAGGATAAGCCCAATGGGCGGCTCCTCTCCCGACCGGCGCTCGTACCTGTCCAGCCAGCGCAAATACAACTCCATCTGGCCCTTGTGGGCTGGATCGAAGCTGCCCAGCTTCAGCTCTATGGCCACCAGACGGTGCAGACTGCGGTGGTAGAAGAGCAGGTCCAGGTAGAAGTCCCTGTCTCCGATGGTCATGCGCTTCTGGCGAGCGATGAAGCTGAAATCCGTGCCGAGCTCCAGCAGGAACCTCTCCAGCTCCCTCAGTATGGCCGCCTCCAGGTCACGCTCGCTGTAGGTATCCTCCAGCCCCAGGAAGTCCAGCAGATAAGGGTCCCGGAAGACCAGATCGGGCGTCATGCGGTCCTCCTCCGACAAAGCCTCCAGCTCCTGCCTGGCCAGTTCCTCTGGCTTGCGGGAGATGACAGTGCGCTCGTAAAGCATCCCCTGGATCTTCTTTCTCAAGGTTCGCACGCTCCAGCGTTCCACCCTGGCCATCTCGGCATAGAACTGGCGCTGCAGAGGGTCCTTCAGATAGATGATCTCAATGAAATGGGACCAGGACAACAGTCCAGACAGTGTCTGGACTATCTTGGCATCGTCGAAGACCTCGGCAAAACGGATCATGTGGAAAACATTGCTGCGGCGGAATCCCTTCCCGTACTCCATGGTCAGCCTCTCGCTCACAAGCTCGACAACCTTCGCCCCGTACTCGGCCCGGTTATCGGCTGGCAAGTCCTCGCTGATGCGCTTTCCGATCTGCCAGTAGAGCATGACCAGCTCGGAGTTTACCGATTGAGCCAGGCGGTGTCGCGAACTTTCTACCAGGCAGCTGATATCGTCGAGGAGACGCTTGGAGTCGATGGAGTCGGGATGGCTCGCTAACTCGCCTACAGCTATCTGCACGTTTTTCGCCTTGAGCCCTTCCTTCATGCTTTCACCGCCTGAAATAGCCGGATCTGGAGCCTTTAGAATGCCTTTAGCTACCTACTTCTTAAGCTCAATGATATACTCACAGTGGGGATCGCCGATGCACATCTTCTTCGTGTACCTCATGGTGTACCGCGGATTCAGGCTTTCGACTGAGCTTTGGCAAAAGGCCTGGCAGTGAGCATGAGTTCCAGTTGGCTCATTACCGATGTTTCTATGGGCATTGAGCATCGGACAGCCAGTCATCTTGCCGATTACCCGTTCCTCATTAGCCTCTAAGATCTCGCCCATAAGCTCAGGCCCCAGAATTATGGTGGAGATGATGTCCAAAGTGCTTTCGATCTCTACAGCATTGCTCGCGGGAAGGCCCAGAGATTCCACCAATTTCTTTGATTCCTTGCCTCCTTCAGTCATGATCACATTCCATATCTCATCGATCTTATCGCCGATAATCTGCCTGACGAGCATGTCATAGACTACCGATTGACTATTAGCAGCCTTGGTGGCGATCTCCCAGCGCACCTCTGCAGGAATATCCCTTATGTTGACCATAGCAAGACCTCACTGCAAATATACTGCCGTTAATAATTAAAATATCTTCTTCCAGGGGGCCAAGGAGATTCTGGCGGAGGTCTTCCACGCCCGGCCCGGCGAGGTGGAGGAGATGATACAGAGGAGGCTGGAGAAGAGCGGGTCGGGGGAGCGCGAGGTGGGGCGGTGGCCGGCGACGTTCTGTGTGGGGGAGTAGCTTGAGGGGCGGAGATGCAAGGGCGTTTGGGAAATTCTCGCGAGGCGACTGACTCATGTATAACTTATGGCAATGGAATTATTCAAGGCTCACCCCAGTCCCAATGCGGCCCTTTATAAAGAGTGATTGGAGATACGTGCGTATGAAGTCCACAATAGATATCGTGAACGTGGTGGCATCTACCAAGCTGGCGGAAGCGTTCGACCTGCCCAAGATCGAAGCGGATCTGGAAGGCGCGGTGTACAACAAGAAAAAGTTTCCCGGCCTTGTCTACAGAGTCAAGTCCCCCAAAGCTGCTTTTCTCATATTCACATCCGGTAAGATAGTATGCACCGGATCCAAGAACATCGAGGATGTTCGCACGGTCATCATTACCCTGGCCAAGACGCTCAAGTCAATCGGCTTCGAGGAGATCGATATGGAGCCCGAGATCCACGTTCAGAATATTGTGGCCTCCGCGGATCTTAAGACGGACTTGAACTTAAACGCCGTCGCCCTGGGCCTGGGCCTGGAGAACATCGAGTACGAGCCGGAGCAGTTTCCGGGGCTGGTTTACAGGATCAAGCAGCCCAAAGTAGTAGTGCTCATCTTCAGCTCCGGCAAACTGGTGATCACGGGCGGCAAATCGCCGGAAGAGTGCGAAGAAGGCGCGCAGATCGTTAGGAGGCAACTTGAGAACATGGGGCTACTTTAAGCACTTTAAACTTCAAAATATTTCCAATAAATATAAATTCGGCTGCCCTTCTAGCCTTTCCGGCTGCTCGCGCACAAGACCCCATTGCCTTGCAGAGGGCGAGATTGAGGCGTGAAGGGGAAAACCTCTTTTGAGATTATGCCGAGCTCATCTCCTTTAGTCTTTTGATGGTTTCCATGGTTTGGGCAAACTCCTCGATCTTCTTCGCTTCATAATGTTTTATGATCTCATCTATGGTTGATCGCAGAGCATAGAACGTCATAGGTCGTCCTTTGTTTTCCAGTTTGACATTACGTTCTGTGATCCATTTTCTCTCTCGCAGGATTTGCATGGCAATGCTCACTTCCGGCTGCCTCATGCCCGTGGCCACCTCGATATCCTTCGTAGATCCTTCATTTGCGTTCTTGAGATATGTTATCACACTGGCTACGTTTCGGTTTATGCCGAGGCTCTGTAGGCCCTGCACAAACTCCAAGTCCTTTTCGTCTGCGACCTTGATAGTAACGTCTCTGATGATGCTTCCTCCTACGCTTTTGACAAATATCATACTCATATAAATAATTTCTTTAAACCAACTTGGTTGACAGGGCAGGCCGGCAAGTTATAGAGCAAGAAGAAAAGAGAGAACAAAATGAGTGATGAAGCAGTTAAAGCAAGCATTTGCCCTGGTATGGGTGTGTGCCATTTGCAAACGGGCGTTCAGGCCATCATCCCCATGCAGATAGAACCAGAAAAGATTGTAGAGGCACTGGAAGCCATTCTAAACGCCATTAAAAACAATATCGCAGAGGGCATTGGTTGTTACCAGATAGCATGTATGATGTCGAACGACGTCGGCGCGATGTTGGTCGTAACCACTGATACGAAGGAAGGTATGCCCGAAGCTCTTGACGCACTCCAAGTCGCGGCAAAGGCGTTTGCAGAGAGTGCAGGCAACGCAAAAGCTCAGTGGGAAACGCAGAACAAATAAGAAAGATTTATATCTACAGAATAGGACTTAAATGCAGTGTCAAAAAGGTATTTGAATATCCATTACAATTCAAAATCAGGAAACAAGATATAATTTGGATACAAATGCCTTTTAAGTTGCAAATATTGTAAGGCGATTTAAAATGGTTGATGAAAAATCGGAAAAAACTATTCAGACTTCAGAACAAGGTCTGTATTATCCGCCCCGTGATCTTGTCGAGAACTCCAATGTCATGGCCTGGATGAGGACCAAGGGCCTGAAGTCAGAGAGCGAGCTAAGGCAATGGTGCTCTCAGAATTACGTCCCGTTCTGGGACGAGATGGCCCAAACCTATGCCGACTGGTTCGAGCCCTACACACAGACATTGCAGTGGAAAGCCCCCTACGCCAAGTGGTTTATGGGCGGCAAGATCAATGTAGCTTATAATGCCGTAGACAGGCACGCTAAAACCTGGCGGCGCAACAAGCTGGCTTACATCTTCGTAGGAGAGCCTGTTGGCGATGTGCGCAAGATCACCTATTTCGAGCTATCCCAAGAGGTCAACCGATTTGCCAACGCCCTCAAGGCCGAAGGAGTCAAAAAGGGCGACCGGGTGGGAATTTATCTACCCATGATCCCGGAGCTGCCCGTGGCTATGCTCGCTTGCGCGAAACTTGGCGCCATTCACGTAGTAGTATTCTCCGGATTTTCCGCAGTGGCTATTCGTGACCGTCTGGAGGATTGCCAGCCCAAGATTCTGGTCACCTGCGACGGCTCCTACCGGCGGGGCAAGCCCATTGCCACCAAGCCCCAGGCGGATGAGGCCATTGCCGGTCTCAAGTGCATCGAGAAGGTAGTAGTGGTAAAGAGGAACGGCCAGGAGACATCCATGACCCTAGGCCGCGATGTCTGGTGGACCGAGTTTTTGGCAGGACGGTCCAGCTCCTGCGAGACACTGCCCCTGGACGGCGCCGATCCGCTCTTCATCCTTTACACTGCTGGAGCTGCCGGAAAGCCGCGCGGCATAGTGCACACCCACGCCGGTATGAGTGTAGGCCCGGCGTTCACCACTTCCTGGGTCTTCGACATCAAGGATACGGATGTCTACTGGTCTACCGCTGATATCGGATGGATCACCGGCCACAGCTACATCGCCTACGGGCCGCTCTGCCTGGGCGCCACCAGCATCATGTACGAGGGATCGCCCGATTATCCCGACTTCGGCCGGTGGTTTAAGATTATAGAAGACTACGGAGTCTCTGTGATCTATACTGCACCTACCGCCATCAGGATGTTCATGAACGAGGGCCCCTCCTGGCCCCAGAAGTATGACCTTTCCACAGTTCGGCTCATGGGCTCGGTAGGCGAGGCTATGAACCCCGATGCCTTCGTCTGGTGGAGGAAATACGTGGGCGGTGGGATTGCTCCTATCATGGATACCTGGTTCCAGAGCGAGACCGGCTCTCAGGTCATAGCGCCCCTGCCGATAACCCCGCTCAAGCCCGGCTCGCCCAGCTTCGCTCTACCCGGCTACAACGTAGAGGTAGTGGATGACAACGGCGCAAGCGTTCCCGCAGGCTGCACCGGCAACATACTCATAACAACGCCCTGGCCTTCCATGCTAAAAGAGGTCTACCAGGACCCGGCTGGGTACCTCGAGACCTACTGGACCGCTTTTCCCGGCAAGTATCTCTCTGGAGACAAAGCCCGCGTGGATGGGGACGGATACATCTGGGCTCTGGGCAGAGGAGACGATGTCTTAAAGGTTGCTGGTCATCGGATATCCAATGCCGAGGTTGAGGCGTCGGCAGAAAAGCACCCTTGCGTTGCCGCCGCGGCAGTCGTGGGCAAGCCGGACCAGGTGAAGGGCGAAAGCATTGTGGTCTATGCCGTGCTCAAGCCGGAAGCAAAAGCTGATGCTGCACTGGAGAAGGATATCAAGAACTTCGTGCGAAAGACCTTAGGGCCCATCGCCATTCCTTCAGATGTCATATTCGTCGCCGACATCCCCCGGAACAAGGCAGGAAAGCCGGTCCGATCGCTGATCAAGGCCAAAGCGCTGGGAGAGTCTCTGGGTGACACATCTGCAGTTGCCAACCCCCAGGCGCTTGACGCCATTCCGCTCCTTGTTAAGAAGTAGAGCGGGATCCTTTTTTTTTATTTTGGCATTGCCATTGCTACCAGATCCACCAGATCGATTACCTTTTCACCGGCCCCCGCATCTCTCAGATTTCTAACGCAAAGAGGACAGGAGGTGACGATGTAGTCTACGCCCAGAGGAACGTCTTCGAGCCTCCTTTTAGCCATCTTCAGAGATAGGTCCTTGTAGCCGGCCCGAACCCCGCCCCCGCCTCCGCAGCATCTGGCCGCCTTTCCTGACGTTTTCATCTCTTTGAGGCGGCAGATGGCTTCGATAACCCGGCGCGGCTGCTCATAGATCTGGTTATGGCGGCCCAGATGGCAGGGATCGTGATAGGTTACAGTGAGATCGAGCGGCTCTATATCAATTTCTGAAATCCTTTCCGCCAGGAATTCCGGGACGCTCAACACACGAAAATCCTGGGGATAGCTCTTCTTGAGTGTGGTGTAGCAGCCTGCGCAGCCTGTGATTACAGTTCCAGCTCCCGTCTTTGCGATTTGCCTGCAGTTCTCATCCACGAATCGCCTGGCATCAAATCCGGTACGCATTAATGGCGAGCCGCAGCACTGCTCTTTAGGGAGCATTGTTGCCCCAAAGCGATGCAGAAGTGCAAAGGTATTGGCCGCGGTCTTGGTATAACGATAGGAGTTCATGCAGCCGGCAAAATAGACGTAGTCTGCCTTTTTTGTGAGAAGGCTTCTGTCTTTCAGCCAGGATAGCCGGTCTCTTGCATCGCCAAATGTGTTGCCGCTCGCAAAGATATTTCTGCAAAGATCAGCTTGCTGGCATGTCATCACTCCCTGGGAGACAAGCTGTCTTCTGGCGCTCTCGATCATCTCCGGCGGATTGACGCCCGCCGGGCAGTTTTCCGTGCATATGCCGCAAGTGGTGCAGCTATTCAGGCTGTCCAGAACCTGCAAGTCGGGCTGAAGGCCAGAAGTGAGTCCCTTCAGGATCATAATGCGCCCCCGAGTATTGGCTGACTCCCAGCCGGACTCCTCAAATACGGGACAGAAGGAGCGACAGGTTCCGCATCGCACACATTGATTGATCGCCAGCAGATCGAGATTCATCTTTTTTACCAGTTTACGTATTTTCATTTAATTCTAAATCGGATTCAAAGGCTCATCTTTCCCGGATTTAGGATCCCCTGGGGGTCCAGGGCCTTTTTAATGGATTGCATCACAGAAAATGCCTCTGTTCCGACTTGCTCCGGCAAATACTCCGCTCGAGCCAGACCAATGCCGTGCTCGGAGCTGACCGTTCCGCCTAGCTCCATAGCCGCTCTATGAATTCTATCCGCGGCGAGTCGCAGCTTCTCCCATTGCTCTTTATTCATGACATCTATGAAGAGGGCTACATGCAGGTTCCCGTCTCCAATATGGCCGTATTTCATGGCCGGGATATCTAGCTTTGTGGTGATCTGTTGCACCTTTTTAATCAAAGCGGGAATCTCCTTAATAGGCACGCCTACATCTTCACCCATATAGATGCGGGTTTTCGATGGATCAAGCCGGGATATGGCAGCACCTACCAGTCTTCTGGCCGCCCAGATGCTGTCCATCTCCACTCCGTCTGCAATCCTCACGCTCTTGGCCGTGGTCTGGCAGATCTCACAGATTTGCCGGGCGGCCTCAGCGGTTGAACTTTCCGTTCCATCCACTTCGAATAAAATTACATCTCCGTCCTCGGGTATGGCAAGTAGCGCATCGCAAAGTTTCAGGACCTCTAGAGTTGTTCTGTCCAGTATCTCGCAGGCAGAGGGGGTGATTCCGTTTGAAAATATCCTTATTACTGCCTGGCCGGCGATTTCGGCCTCTTCAAAGCATGCCAGCACAAGTTTTCTTTTTTTTGGCAAGGGGGCTATTTTCAGTCCGGCTCTGGTGATGATTCCCAGCGTTCCTTCCGATCCCACAAAGAGACGGGTAAGATCGTATCCGGCAGATGATTTGAGCACCTTTTTACCGGTATGAATGACACGGCCGTCTGCCAGCACCACCTCTAAATCAAGGACGTAATTTCTCACGGTCCCATATTTGACGGAGCGCATGCCGCTGCTGTTGTAGGAGATCATACCACCGATGGTGCACATGGCCAGGCTTCCCGGATCGGGCGGGAAAAAAAATCCGTAGGGCAACAGGGCAAAATTAAGCTTTTCAGCTACTACACCCGGCTCAACGATGACCTGCTGGTTTTCAATATCTACTTCCAATATCCGGTTCATTCCCGACATGTCCAGGACAATGCCGCCTCTAACCGGAGAGCATCCGCCGGCAAGCCCGGTGCCCGCTCCCCGTGCCGTTACGGGGATAAGGTGTTCGCCGCATAGCTTCAGGATGCGAGAGACCTGGCTCGTGCTCTCCGCTCGCACAACAAAGTCGGGCAGGCCTACGATTTGAGATGCGTCGCCTACGTAGCAACACCTTTCGCCAGGAGAGGCAGATACCCTGTCTCCAACAATCTCTTTCAGCTCTTGCAGAATATCTATCATAACGATTCAGGCCACTCACTTTCATCTAAGATGCACACCATATCGATGTGACTTCCTCCCCACCCTAAAGGATGGGGCTTCCTGCTTCGACGAACCGACGCTTACTTTGGACATAGGCCAAAACCACGGTTTTGCCAGCTCTTTCAGCCTTGCTCACCGTGAAGCGTATTAGCTTTCCCCATGATACCAGATGCAAAAACTCCTCGCGAAGGTTGGTTACCCTCTTTGCGATACGGGCCAACTTTGTCTGGGCTTTCTTCCGGTTATTGGAACCGAGCTTCTTGCGGTGCAACGATTTATTGGCAGCTCGATTTTTCTTCTCAGCTTGGACATGGTACTTTGGATAGTCGAAGTACTGACCGTCCGAAGTTACGGCTGCATGAGTGATGCCAAGGTCTACTCCGATCGCTGTCTTGGTCTCCCTCTTGGTTGGATTCTCAAGGTCGGTCGTAAATATGACATACCATGCATCCTGTTCGACCTGAGAATGGACGGCATTGAGGTAAGGATTTGACTGTTTCTCAAAGACCAGCAAAGCTGCCTGATCTTCGTAAGATCTGGTTATGCCTTCACGTTCCCAGGCATTTTTGCGATCAGCAAGTGCTCTATTCCAAAGATGCCTGCAGGTATCCAGCGTTAAGGCCAATTGTGCTTCTTGTTGCCTGTTTGGGTATAGCCGGAACTTGTAGGCCGTTTTCATATTAACTCAATATGGCAGTTCCATGCTATATTAAGTCAATTAGTGCGCAGCGAAAGTAATCATGACAGGGGTACGATTCATCCCCCGCCTGAAGTCTGGGGTCTTCTCTACCCCCGTACCACAACAAGATAAAGATTCGCTGCCCAGAGATTTTCATCTCGAATTTTCTCTTGTGCTTAAACTCTAACTTTTCTTCAGGAAGGGATTTCATAAGAAAATAACTATTTTAAAGTTATTATATTATAATTACGTTAAATTATTATTTTTTATAATTTCATAAATAATAACAATTTATTATAAATTAAAATTATGTATACTAAAATATTTCATTATTTTTATAATTAAATATTTTTTTAAAATTATAACGAAATATAGCCGATTTAAAGTATACATAAACATATTATCTAATAAAATTTGTCTTATATTAAAACTGAAAACGTCTGCGCATCTTATTTATAGTTATTATAATTATAATAAATTCTCATGAAAGTAGTTAACTGATTAGTAATTTAAATATAGAAAATTTTATAAATAATAATTGAGTATGAAAATCCTATATGTTGCTAAGGGGATTATTATTTATAAAATTAACCAAATTTTTAGTAAAATACTTCATATTACGATAGTTTATATGAATGAATTGAACTTGGAGGGCTCTTTGATTTTTGAAGTGGTTTTTCATGTCGCTAAGCAGGAGGGTGGGCGGGGGGCGGGGCATATTCATAGAGTATATGGAATGAGCATGTTGGCAAAATTCCGGACACCATGGGTGTGCAAAGATTTGTGCTTATAGTTTATAGAATCAAAGTGCGATCACGGGTTTTTCTTGCATTTACCTAAGTGTTCTCATTGAGACCACTGAATTTAAAAATATATGTTGAAATTTAAAATTATATAATATTAGTAAATAATTTATCATAATTAACATTATTTTTTAAACAAAATTATTTTTAATTATTATTATATAAAATAATTTAAGTACATATTAGTTGTACTATTTATATAAATTACTATTTAATTAACATAGTTTTCACAAAATTTAAACTTAATATTTTTAAAATATATTTAATATTCAAAATTGCAATTTTTAAAGCGGTGATCAATCCCAATAATAAAAAGTGAGAGATAGATTTTTAATCGCAAAGCCGCCTTTCCTTACATTTTTGTAAGCCTTCAGCGACCATCTTGCCCAATATCTCATAGTTCTTTGTCTCCAGTCTCCAGAAGCCCCCCTGTTCTCAATGCTCGATGGCATAGTGAGCTGAAGGGAGGGCAGCATCCTGCCACTCAGATCCAGAAGAATGTTTTTAAATGAGAGAAACCCTTTGAGCAGAGTATACTGTAGGAATAATATCTAAATAATCAAGCTCAAGGGAGATTGCTATCTTGAAGAAAACCATACTATGCGAGTGCGGCGAGTTCATCCAATGTCACACCTTCAAGGACTACATACCGACCTCTATCGGACCATCCACTTCCACCTTCGGCCACTCGGACTGCGGGCTCATCTTCAATCTCATAGACGGAGAACTTCCCAAAAGTTTCTCAACGCGCGTACAGCTCAAAGGCATAGCCATGCGGTTTGCAGAGATGAACAAGATGGAGGACGAATTTGTATGCCTTTTCCTGCTTGAGGTGGATCGTTTGAAGTCTCGGGGCAACATCTCTGACATAGACATCCTTATTTCCGCGCACAAAACGGTCCAGGGGAGGATTTCTCCGGCTGGGGATGAGAAGCCAAGGGACAGAAGGCCGAATCCGGGCGCCTACGAACTCTAAATGGTATGATCTTCAATTATTCCTTCTTTTCCATGCCACATTGATGGTTATATAAAGTCAAAGGTTTCGGGACTACACATTAGGTCCTCTTTACCGAAATAGTTATATATCATAATTAAAGAAATATCACAAAATACAATGGGTTAATTGCTATTATCTTGGATGAAGTAAAATATATAATTTAGCCTATGGCTTGAGGGCAAAAAGTGGTATTGAATTGGAGCGAGCGCCTGGGCGATGAAACTCCTTTAATTCAGAGGATTCATTTTTTTGCCAACGACACTAAATAAAAGATTATATAAAAAAGTCTGCAAATTTCTTGACTTTAAATATAGATCCTAATAAATGCTGGTTTATTTTTAATTTTATAGATATTGATATCATAGAGAGCTTGCTCCTTGAGGTGACCGGCTCAAGTCCAATGAAAAGCTCTTTGATGGAAAAGACCCGGTTGATAGCTTTTCGAAAGATGTTAAATAAAAGGAGAGAATATTAATGCCAGCACAGTTGACCTACCCAGGTGTCTACATCGAGGAGATTCCCAGCGGTGTGCACACCATAACAGGAGTTGCTACCTCGATAGCCGCCTTCCTGGGCAAAGCTCTGAGAGGTCCGACGGATGTGGCCACCACCATAAACAACTATGGAGACTTCGAACGCATATTCGGAGGCCTTTGGAATGAAAGCGCCCTTGGATATGCGGTGCGCGATTTCTTCCTTAATGGCGGCAGCCAGGCTATTATCGTCAGACTATACAATGCAGAGATTAAACCCAATGAAGAGATTAAACCCAATGCAAAGCCGTCCAAGGCAAAGCTGACTGTTGGAGGTGTTTCACTTAAAGCTGCTTATGAAGGACGTTGGGGCATTAACCTTAGAGCAACAATTGATCAAGATGTCTCCCAAGATGTGGCTCTGCGGATGGGATTGGAAAAGAAGGATCTATTTAACCTGACCGTCCGGGATATAGGTCCTGCCAAGGTCACGGAAAAGTTCCTCAACCTGTCACTCAAGGACAGCCCGCGGAGAATTGACAATGTACTGAAGGCGGAATCCAGACTGGTGCATTGGGACAGCGAATCGACATTTCCCGACGATGCCCCTTCAAAGATCGTGAGAGATAATGTGACGGAGGCAGAAGAGAAGCTGGCTTGCGCCAAGAAGAATCTCCTTGCGTCTCCTTTGGACCCCGATCTTATAGAAGCGCTAGACAAGGCAGAAAAAGATCTTACTGATGTGAAAAAATTTAATGAGGCCTCGGATGGATTGCCCCTGAAAATTGACAACTTCACAAAAGATGCTGAGGCCAATAAAACGGGACTTTATGCCCTCGAGCAGGCCGATCTTTTCAATATATTATGTATCCCCCCCTATCTGGCTGATGGAAACGTGGATGTAGCTTTGATTTCGGATGCAGCAGCCTACTGTGAGAAAAGAAGGGCCATGCTGCTTGTAGATCCATCCAGTAGCTGGACGAACAAGATGCTGCAGGACATTATTACTGAGTTCAAGAACCCTGATGTGGATCAGGTGGGGACGCGCAGCAAAAATGCCGCTTTATTCTTCCCACGCTTAAAGCAGCCCAATCCACTGCGCAATGGTATGATGGAAGACTTTGTCCCTTGCGGGGCTGTGGCAGGCGTCTTTGCCCGCACGGATACCCAGCGTGGCGTATGGAAAGCGCCGGCGGGCCTGGATGCCTCATTGGTAGGAGTGCCTCAGCTGTGTGTCCCCCTCACGGATGCGGAAAATGGAGAGCTGAATCCTCTGGGAATAAACTGCCTGAGGGCGCTTCCTCCGGCAGGCCGGGTGGTCTGGGGAGCCAGGACACTGCAAGGGGATAACCGTCTTGCCTCGGAGTGGAAGTATATACCTGTCCGGCGCACGGCATTATTCATAGAGGAAAGCCTCTTTCGGGGACTCAAATGGGCGGTCTTTGAACCTAATGACGAGCCTTTATGGGCTCAGATTCGGTTGAATGCAGGCTCATTCATGCACAGCCTCTTCCGGCAGGGGGCTTTTCAGGGTGCCACTCCGCGAGAGGCTTATTTTGTCAAATGCGATAAAGAGACCACTACCCAGAACGATATTGATTCAGGCATTGTGAACGTGATAGTGGGCTTTGCGCCGCTTAAGCCGGCTGAGTTTGTGGTAATAAAGATACAGCAGATAGCAGGTCAGGTCCAGACTTAAAGGAGGTTTCGGGAAAATGGCACAGTTTAGCGTAAATGTACAGCCGCAGCGCTTCGATCCTTATAAAAATTTCAAATTTAGAGTCAAGTGGGATGGTCGTTATGTGGCAGGAATCAGCAAGGTTGGCGCTCTGAAGAGAACCACTGAAGTAGTTAAGCACCGCGAAGGCGGGGATCCGAGCAGTTCTCGAAAGTCCCCGGGGAGAACGGAGTATGAGGCCATAACTTTAGAGAGGGGAGTGACCCATGATCTGGAGTTTGAGAAATGGGCAAGCAAGGTCTGGAATTTTGGTGCAGGCCTTGGTTCGGAGGTCTCTTTAAAGGATTTCCGGAAGGATATAACCATAGAGGTTTACAATGAGGCCGGGCAACTGGCCATATCCTACTTTGTCTACAGGTGCTGGGTCTCGGAGTATCAGGCCGTTCCAGATTTGGACGCCAATGCCAACGCCGTGGCCATCCAGAATATAAAACTGGAGAACGAGGGTTGGGACAGGGATAATAGCGTTTCTGAACCGAATGAGATGGCCCTGCCTGAGTGATAATCCTTATGAGAATGAAGGACTTATCAAGGAATGAGAGGCTTAACGGCGTCTGAGCTTCTGGAGGTCTGGGAGCAAGGGCATGCCGCTCCTATTTTTCAGCGTTCTTTGATGCTGCTGGCTGCGGCATGTACCGATCTCGCAGCGGACGATCTTCTCTCCATGAGCATTGGAAAATGCGATGCCTCTCTTATGGATCTGCGCGCTCTCACCTTCGGACCGATAATCAACTGCCTTGAAAATTGTCCGGGTTGCGAAGATCCTCTGGAGTTATCGCTTAGGACGTTGGACTTGAAAATAGAATGCTGCGATCTTCCGGAGAATCCGTTCTCAATTTTGTCGGATGAGTATGAAATCAAGTTCAGATTGCCGAGCAGCAGAGACCTCTTCTCTATTTCAGGCTGCCGAGAAATCAAAGAAGCAAAAGAGATTATGCTGAAGCGCTGCATCACCGAGATAAGAAGGAACGGAGAAATTTGCAGCAATGATATTCAGCTTTCTGATGGTGCCAGCCAAAAAATCTCGGAACGTATGAGGGAGATCGATCCTCAGGCCAATGTAGAGGTTAATCTGATCTGTCCATCCTGCAAATTTAGGTGGCAGAGAATCTTTGACGTTGCGACATTCTTTTGGAAAGAGATCGATGCATGGGCTTTTCGCACTATGAAAGAGGTTCATGTCCTGGCATCGGCTTATGGCTGGAGCGAGACAGAGATTCTGAGCATGAGTTTGTGGAAGAGACAGTTCTACCTGGAAATGGTGGGTGAATGAGCGACTATCTGGAGAATCTGGCAACCAGAGCCCTGGGAAAGATGGATTTCCTGCAGCCTCGCATGCCGTCCCGTTTTGAGCCGGTATTGAGCAAAGGTCCGCTCAGCTCATCATTTAGCCATGCCGGCATACGGGAAGAGACTGAAGAGAAGATGGGGCAAGAGTATGGCCCCCAAGGGCATAAACAGAGCCCAAGGAGCAACTTGGGTAGCGAGAGCGTTAAATTGCCTGCTTCTAATCCAATCGCCAAAGAAAAATCCATAAGAGAAGAGAATCTGGCCGCCAGAGCCCTGGGAAAGTCGGATTTCCTGCAGCCTCGCATGCCGTCCATCTTTGAGCCGGTATTGAGCGGTGGCTTGCCCAGCTCCTCATTTGGCCACGCCAGGATACTGGAAGAGACTGAAGAGATGATGGGGCAGGAGTCCGGCGTCCCGGGACATAAACAGAGCCCAGGGCATAATCCAGATAGCGAGAGCGTTGAATTGCCGGCTTCTAATCCGATTGAATTTGAGGCTCATGGTCGAAGGGATCCTATCCAATTCATCGATCTGCCTCTCAAGCCTGAAGAGCAGGCGGTTCCGGCTCCTCAGGAGGAGAAGGGTGTAATGCCGGATATTCGCCCGGATGTGAAATTTAATGCCGCCAATTCGCCTTTCCAGCCAAAAATCCAGCCCAGTAATCCTTACTCAAAGAATGAAAGAGGTTTGACCAAGAGGAGAACTGACGGGGTGGGCATTTTTCAGAAGGCCCTTTCCATCAAAAAAGTAAGAAATGGAAACCCGGTTTTTCAATCATCTCCCAGAAGAGAAAGAGCTGAGATTTTGGCGACCAGGATAATAGACTCGGATTCCAAAGAGATAGCTGCACAGCTGTTGCAAGCTGCGGCTCCGGGAGAGAGATCAATTGCCGGCCCGGGTCTTTTGCATGACGCTTCCGCATCTAGCCGTGCTGCTCCCAGGATCGATCATTCCAAAACATCTGCGATCAGCTCCAACAATCCAATATTTGGCCTGAAGAGAGAGGCTGCCATAGCAAAATCATCAAAAGATGCTTCCCAGGAGCAGTCCGAGCAGATGCCACCTTCCATAAAGGTTACTATTGGCCGGATAGAGGTACGCGCAGTCACCCATCCTGAGAAACGAGAGACGAGAACGGAAACTAAGACCACCCCATCATCCCTGGGGGATTATCTTATCTCACTGAGAGGCAAATCAAGATGAGCAACGCCCTGGCTATTGCATCGGTTACGGCAGTTCTGAAAGATCTTCTGGACAATTGCCTGATAGACCAGTCGGTATCCTCAACCGTAGGCGGTCTGGTCAATGTCACAGCCCTCCCTCCTTCCAGGATAAGGGTTGGAGATGATGAATCCCCCCAGTTGAACCTGTTTTTATACCATGTAGCTCCTAATTCCGGATGGCGAAACGTTGGACTTCCATCGCTTGATAGCAGAGGTCAGCGCCTATCTAATCCACCCCTGGCTTTAGACCTCTATTATCTTCTCACGGCCTACGGCAAGGAAAGCTTCGAGGCGGAGATACTTCTGGGATATGCCATGCAGGTTCTGCACGAGCAACCGGTCCTCAGGGGAGACGCCATAAGGCTGGCTTTGAAGGGCACTCAAACCACCCCTTCCCCTGTAGATACAGATTTGCTGCCTCTGTCTATGCACTCACTCAAAGCATCTGATCTGGCAGATCAGGTTGAGCAGATCAAGATCGTACCCTATTTTATGAGCACAGAGGAGGTATCCAAGCTCTGGTCGGCCTTTCAGGCCTGCTACAGGCCATCGGTGGCTTATCAGGTCTCCCTGGTGTTGATAGAATCTCAGAAACCCTCCCATTCGCCCCTTCCGGTTCTCACCATCGGCCCTCAAAATGAGGGTATAGTATCTCAGGTCGGCCTGCAATCTCCCTTCCCGGCCCTCCTGGGAGTTGAGCCCCAGAAGAAGGGAATCCGGCAGATGAGCGCCAATCTTGGAGATCTGCTGGTGATCAAAGGCCACAACCTGTTAAGTAACGCAGAGACGAGGCTCATCTTCAGGAATGATCGCCAAAAAATAATGATGGAGATAAAGGGGGTGGATTTTGTCAGAAGAACTCCTGACGAGATTGTTGTGTTGCTGCCGGAAGATCCGGCGCTTCCAGAATCCGGCCATCCCTTGCCTTCGCAGTTGTGGGCAGCGGGGCGCTACGATATTTTTGCCGTTTTTGGACAGGGCAAAAAAGAGATGGCAACAAATGAGCTTTCTCTCCTCCTGTCACCTGGCATCACCGGCATCAATGCCACCAATAAGGACTGTATTTTGGTTAGTCTCAGCCCGCAGGTCCTACCTCTGCAGAAAGCATCCCTCTTTTTGGGCAATAATGAGATAACGGCCCAACCGATTGAAAAGCCAGGCTACAGTCTGACCTTCGATGCTTCCTCTTTGCCAGAAGGGAGATACTTTGTGCGGGTGAGTGTGGATGGAGTGCATAACAGGTTCATCGATTTCAGCTCGGATCCTCCTCAATTTCAGGGGCTGGAAGTGGAAATAAAATGATCTCTGATGCCGCCGCCTGGCATGAAGCCAATCAGCGTTATCTGTCCCTTGCCCTGGCAGAGATAAAAGAAAGGCTAGTTGATAGAAATGAGACGGATGAAGTGGGTGAGAAGGCCGAAGCAAAGCAGGCTATAATCCGCTCATCCATGCAAAGCCCTCCTTCCCTGGATATTGTCTGTCGGTCCTTCGGCCTCTCTGGTTTTGAGAGAGATCTGCTGCTTCTCTGTGCTGGAGTGGAGCTGGATTCAAGCTTTGCCTCCCTTCTGGCCCAGGCTCAGGGCGGCATCCCGCATCCCTATCCCACCTTCGGCCTGGCTCTGGCCATCCTGGAGAATGCCCACTGGAGTGCTCTTTCTCCGGCATCGCCCTTGAGGCGCTGGCGCTTGATTGAAGTAGACGATGGCAAGACTCTAACCTCCAGTCCTATCAAAATCGAGGAGAGTGTTTTGCACTATCTGGCAGGAGTTTCGCATCTGGATGAGCGCCTGGAGGGAATTGTCGAGCCGGTTGAATGCGATGATGAAATCTTTCCTTCCCAGAAAGCGCTGGCGGAGAGCATAGCCGCCTCCTGGCAAAAGAGGGCAACAGACTCTCGGCTTCCTGCTATCGAGCTGTACGGAGGCGATTCGTTGTCCCGGAGATTCATCGCTCTGACAGCCGCCCGTATTCTCTGCCTGAATCTGCATAGCATTGACGCCAGTTCGATTCCGGCGGACCCCGGTCAATTTATTTCTCTCTTGAGGATTTGGGAGAGGGACTGTGCTCTAAGCGGGGCCGCCCTTCTATTGGAATGCGATAGTGACCTTTTCGACTTTGCCCGGGAGAGGCAGGCAAACCGTCTCATCGATCAGGTCGGCTCTCCCCTTATGATCTCCTCCGAGAGGCGGAGGCGTGACCTGCAGCGAGCTGTTATTTCCTTCGAGATCAACAAGCCATGCAAGGATGAACAGCGTGCCCTCTGGACAGGATGCATGGGAAGTGCTGCTCTGCTCCTGGACGGAGAGCTGGATGCAGTCATCTCCGAATTCGACCTCAGCTCTCATGCCATTCGTAATGCCTGGGGGGAGCTGGTCGCAAAGAGTGCTCCCGCCAGCGCAGGCAGCGTCAAAGTTGAGAATCATAGAGAGGTTCTGAAGAGAGAGATCTGGAACGCCTGCCGCTCCCAGGCGCGGCCTAACATGGAGACATTGGCAGAGAGGATAGAGCCTGTGGCAACCTGGGAAGATCTGGTTTTGCCACCACTGCAAAGGCAGATTCTTCAAGATATATCGAGTCACGTAAAGAATAGAGCCAGGGTTTATGGCGATTGGGGTTTTGAAAGGAAGCTCTCCCTGGGGCTGGGGATCAGTGTCCTCTTTTCCGGGGCCAGCGGGACGGGAAAGACCATGGCTGCCGAGGTGCTGGCCAATGAGCTGGGGCTTGATCTTTACCGGATCGACCTCTCTTCTGTGGTGAGCAAGTACATCGGCGAGACTGAGAAGAATCTGAAGAAGGTCTTTGATGCGGCTGAAGTGGGAGGATCTATACTGCTATTTGATGAGGCTGATGCCCTCTTTGGCAAGCGCAGCGAGGTTAAGGACAGCCACGACCGCTACGCCAACATTGAGGTCAGCTACCTCTTGCAACGCATGGAGGCATACCGGGGACTGGCCATACTTACTACTAACATGAAAAGCTCTCTCGATTCGGCATTTCTCCGGCGCATCAGGTTCTCTGTCCACTTTCCTTTCCCGGATGCCGCCCAAAGAGCGCAGATCTGGATGCGCATTTTCCCCACGCAGGCCCCGAAAAGCGGCCTGGATATGCAAAAACTCGCCAGGCTCAATGTGGCGGGAGGAAATATCAAAAACATTGCCCTCTACTCTGCCTTTCTGGCAGCGGAGGAGTCAGAGCCCATCGGCATGAGTCATCTTTTGCATGCCGCACGAGTAGAGTATGCCAAGCTTGAGAAGCCTCTCACTGAGGCGGAGATAGGGAGATGGATATGAGGCAGAAGGTGGAGCTACATATTGACGAGCTGGTCCTGGAGGGCTTCTCTGCAGGGGACAGATACCGGATAGGCGAGGCTCTGGAGAGGGAGCTGACAAGATTGTTCGAGGAAAAAGGGGTGCCGGGATCATTCACATCAGGAAAGGAGATAGATAGGATCAATGGCGGGTCGTTTCAGGTTGCTCCCGGCGCTAGAGCCGAGAGAGTAGGAACGCAGGTTGCTGGGGCAGTGTATGGGGGTTTGAAGAGATGAGCACCTTAACTCACGCATTGGAAAAGAAAACGCCATCCAGGCAGATAAACACAATGACATTGCAGCGCAAATGCAGCTTTTGCACCAAGAAGAATAAAAATATTCAACGTCGTTCTTCTGGACACGTGGGAACAGGGTCGATTCAGCCGATAGTTCACGAGATGCTGCTATCGCCAGGGCAGCCGCTTGACACTGAATCCAGAGCCTTCATGGAGCCACGCTTTGGCCATAATTTGGGCAGGATAAGGATACATTCAGATGATCGAGCCGCTAAATCTGCTAAATCATTAAACGCTTTTGCTTATACTGTTGGGCATGATATATTCTTTGCAGACGGGAAATATAAGCCTAATACCAAAAATGGTAAAAATTTGTTGGCGCATGAATTAGTACATACCATACAGCAAGCATCGAATATGCCGTCTGCATTCATAGATAGTGGTTATTCAGACCCTCTTGAGCAAGCCGCAGCTAAATTTGCAGATCAGGTATCATCAGGTGAGGCGGTTCAATATTTTCAATCTCCGTTGATGTCTCTTCAAGCATGTCCCTTAATTCAAAGATATAGGGTACCCGGAAATCTTAGCTGTAACTATGTCATCGATTGGCTGCATATAAATTCGCCATACAAGCGTCAGGGACATGCCAAAACATCATGCAATTTAAAATATGCAGGGGATCCAACGAAGAAAGTATCAAAGCTAAAAAATGGGAATGTCAAAAAAACTGTGAGCGGAAATAATAGAATGCAAGTAAGCATTAATCCCATGACGGATATGCCGGAGTGGTCGCCTTTACCGCGCCCTTGCTTGGATGCTGAAAAAAATGCCTGGAAGTCTTTCTATGATCAATTAATGGCTCATGAGCAGGTACACAAGAAAATTTGCCGTGATTGGCAATCCAAAACCCAACCGCTCTGGAGAACTATTAAATTCTCGGTTGAAGGACAGGATGAGGCAGACGCCGATTCAAAAGTGCAGGTGGAATTGGAATCCTGGCAACAAAAATGGAACAATGAACTCCAGAGTTCACATGATGCAATCGATCCGTTTTCGAATTTGCTATTTTGTCCAGAATGTGATAAAACTGAAGAGATCGAAAACCCGGCTGAGATAGGTGACTTAGAGCAAGTTTCATCTATTGAAGGAACCGAGGAGGAATCGGAATCCAGGATTGGTGATTCTTATGAGTCCGCTATATGAGACTCAGGTCAAAGCCAGCCATGCAGGCTCTTTAGTATCTCCCTCGAAGAAAGCCTTACTGCGTAAATGCGATAAGTGCCACAAGAAACAGCTTCTGAAGCGTTCATCCGAAGGCGCGGGACCGCGGAGCGTGCCGCCTATAGTCTACGAGGTTCTTTGCTCACCAGGCCGGCCGCTAGATCCCGGCACCCGTGCTTTCTTTGAGCCGCGCTTTGCTCATGATTTCGGCAGGGTCAGAGTGCACACCGAGCCGGAGGCAGCCAGATCAGCCCGCCAGGTGAGTGCCCTGGCCTACACCATGGGAAGCGACATTGTATTTGATTCCGGCAAATATGCTCCCGAGAGGGATGTCGGCCGAAGTCTTCTGGCCCATGAACTGACCCATGTGGTACAGCAGGGATCGGCCTCGGAAAACGCCGATTTAACCGTAGCTGATAGCGACTCGTCCTCAGAGGCAGAGGCCAGAAAGGCATCCAAAGCAGTGGCATCAGGCAGGATCACGGACTTCAGGCCTGTAGCATCGGCCAGTGGCATTCAGAGGGAGAATGGGGACGAAGATGAGAGAAAGATGCCTGACTCTTCCCAGTCGCGGCAGAGTATGGGTGGCGGAGGCAATGCATGGCAGAGCAATGTGCAAAAGCCGTGGTACCAGCTTCAGCTTGATCCACGCATCGGTTCGCAGTTGGCCGTCATGCAGTACACGGATCGGACCCTCTCTACTGAGAGCTTGAGAAGGTCGCTGCTGCAAATCGATTACAGCACCCTTCAAACAACGCAGCCTCCACCATGGGTGACTACTCCTTCCGTTCCCCCTGCGAAACCACTGGTCCCAAAAGGTGCGGGACCGTCAGTGCCGCGCCCGGCAACGACCGGAGACATCATTAAGGGGGCGATGAGAATTCCTGCCGTCGATTCTGCCCTGACGAGGCTGCGGACCGAGGCGTCTGATCAGGCAAAACATGTCTGGCGGGAGCTGCGCGCGGGAGGAAGAATAGTGCTGTTAACCCAGACCGCTTTGATTGGTAGTGGTGCCCTTGCCGGCATACTATCCAGCCCGGAGGCCAGACAGTTCGCCTTCCAGCAGCTTCAAGGAACGAATATTCCTATGCCGGGCATTCCGGGACTGACATTCCAACTGAATCTGGCCAGCCCGCAGAGGAGCGTTATGTTCAATCTGAATTTGGGTGAAATGTTTTCTCGCTGAAGGAATGAGGATCTGACGAAGCATAAGTTCACAAGGTGCATAAAAAGTGACTACCTTCCCCAACTCCCCGCGCCTCATGAAGGGCGCTATCATCGGTGTCGATCCCTTCAACCCACTGGCAAGCATCGTGATCTTCCAGTACAACCCGGACACGCTCAACAGAAGCATCACTCCTCAGACTACAGGAGGAGATGGGGGCAGAGGCGAGGCTTTGCGTCTGACTGGCCCTCCTCAGGAGGACATCAGGCTGGAGGTGGAAATAGATGCCACCGACCAGTTGGAGCAGGACAAGACGCTGGCCAAGACTACCGGCATCTATTCCACTCTGGCCTCCCTGGAGATGCTGCTCTATCCCAAGTCGGCCCTGGTCATTGCCAATGAGGCTTTGCAACTGGCAGGCGTTGTTGAGATCATACAGGCAGAGGCCCCCCTGACCTTTTTTGTCTGGGGCATAAAACGCATTCTTCCGGTACGAATTACTGAAATGACCATAACCGAGGAGGCATTCGACCAGGATCTCAATCCCATCCGGGCCAAAGTCTCTCTGGGGCTGAGGGTCCTCAATTACCAGGATCTGGGACTGATGAGCGTGGGAGGTGCCCTCTTCATGGCCCACCAGGTAATAAAAGAGGCTATGGCCACCATAAACGGGCTGGGCAGCATCTCAGGCTCAGCGTCTTTCTCCTTTGACCTCAGCATCGGATGATTTACAGGTGAACAACATGTTCGAATCCACCAGCAGATACTGTAAAATTCCTGTCAAGAGCATCTCTCTCCTTGATAGCGATGGACGGCCTCGGGAGATCAGATACGTTAAGAGACGCTTCATTCCTCCCGCAGAGGAGATGACCACTCTGCTCGAGCACACCGTTACCGAAGGAGACCGGATCGATGTGATTGCGGCGCGCTACGTTGGCGATCCCACCCAGTTCTGGAGAATCTGCGATGCCAATGGAGCCATGAGGCCGGAGGAACTGACGGAAAAGAGCGGTTTGCGCATAAGGATTGCAATGTCCCGGATCTAAGGAGCAGATATGTTTTCCAGCCTCCTCGGCATTCGGCTCATACTCTGGTTGGGGGCGACCGTCCCCCTCCCGGCGCCCCTTGAAGTTCTTTCCGCATTAAACAGCGTGCAAGTTATTAATGACTCTCAAAATGGCGACGGCTTTGAGATCAAATTTAATCTGACCAAAGACAAGATGGGGGAATACAGCCTCATAAGCCACGGATCTCTGGAGCCCTTCAACCGCGTCATCATCGGCGTTCTCTTGGGAGTGACTCCCGAGGTACTCATCGACGGCATAATCACCCGCCATCAGCTCATTCCCAGCAATGAGCCCGGCAAGTCAATTCTTACCGTCTCGGGAGCGGATATCAGCATTATGATGGACCTGGAAGAGGTGAATAAGAGCCACGAGAACCAGCCCGATTTTGTGATCGCAACCAAGATCCTGGCCGACTATGCCGAGTATGGCATCGTGCCCCAAACCACTCCTACAACGGATGTGCCCATAATGCTGCAGCGCATCCCCCGTCAATTTGAAACGGACTTCCGGTTCTTGCAGCGCATGGCCAGGCGCAACGGCTTCGTCTTCTACATCGAGCCCATCACATTCGGCGCAAATAAGGCTTACTGGGGACCGGAGAACCGCCTGAGCATTCCCCAGCCGGCCCTCTCCATAAACCTTGGTGAGTTCAGTAACATCAATAGCCTCTCCTTTAGCAACGACTCCATGGCTCCCGTGGATTCAGAGGGATGCTTCGTCGAGCCGATAACCCGCATGATCGTGCCCGTGCCCAGGCTGCCGTCGCTGCACGTGCCTCCCCTCTCCAGAAACCCGGCCAGCGCCAGGCGCAAGACAATCCAGCGCCAGATGGCCAATATGAACCCATCTCAGGCGGCAGTCGCCTCCGTCTCGGCCGCCACCAATTCGCCTGAGCCCGTTGAGGGTCAGGGAGAGCTTGATACCGTCAGATACGGTCACGTTCTTCGCGCCAGAGGACTGGCGGGAGTGAGGGGCGCAGGCCTCACGTATGACGGTTATTACTATGTGAAAAGCGTCACGCATAAAATCGGCAAGGGCGAGTATACGCAGAGTTTCACCCTCAGCAGGGATGGAACCGGTGCCCTGCTTCCCGTGGTGAGATGATTGACAGGGACATCAGGTACTTTTTATGGAAAATATAGGGGAATTGTGACCGATAACATGGACCCGCTCATGATGGGCAGAATCAGAGCCAAGGTCCCGGACGTCATGGGCGATCAGGAGAGCGGCTGGGCCATGCCTTGCGCTCCCTTCTCAGGCAAGACAATGGGATTCTTCGCCCTTCCGGATAAGGATGCTGGGGTGTGGATAGAATTCGAGCATGGGGACCCCGATTATCCCATCTGGTCCGGCTGCTGGTGGGGCTCCCTGGCAGAGATGCCGTCGGCAGTCATCGTTCCTCCTCCTGCCTCCAGCAAGGTTATGATCATGACCAAAGGCGGAAGCAGCATTCTGATCGATGATACTCCGGGAATAGGGGGCGTGACTATTGAGACCTCTACCGGTCAGAAGATCGTTTTGGGTGTGATGAGCGTGGAGATCAGCAACGGTCAGGGTGCCAGCATAAAGATGATGGGGCCCCGGGTCTCAATAAATGATGGTGCTCTGGAGGTGATATGATGCCCGGATTCTTGGTCCATCAGGGTGCAGTGGTTATCTGCATGCACGCCGGCCAGGCCCAACCCATGGCTGCCTGCCCCCGAGTCATGGTGAGCCGGCAGCCGGTGGTGACTCTGTCCAGCGCTTATATGATTGCAGGATGCGCTCTGCCTCCTCCTCCTGCAGGAAATGGACCGTGTGTTACAGGCCAGTATGTAAGCTCGGCCACAAGAGTCCTGGCTTTGGGTCAGCCGGTTCTGCTCCAGGACAGCCAGGCAATCTGTGTGCCTACAGGAACGGGCTTGACTGTGGTCACGACCCAAATAAGAGTGAGGGGAATGTAGATGCAGATAGATTATCCCTTCCGCTTCGACGGACGGGGCCGGACCGGAGCGGCAAGTGAGGAAGACCATATTAAGGATATGATCGAGCAGGTGCTTTTTACATCTCCCTTTGAGCGCGTCAACCGTCCCGGCTTTGGCAGCGGCATAATGAAGCTCGTGTTTGCCCCCAATAGCGATGCACTGGCTGCAGCTACCAATCTGACCGTGCAAGGGGCTTTGCAGCAGTGGCTAGGTGAGCTGATCCAGGTGGAGGCGGTGGAAGTGAAAAATGATGATGAGGTGCTCAGTATTACAGTGAAGTACACCATCCGGCGCACGCAGCAGAGGCAGATGGCTACGTTTCAGCAAGGTGCCGGCCGATGAGCGACAGATTTGTATGCTGTAATGAGCGCCGCCGCGCTCTGATCAGTCAGGCAGAAGGCATCAACGGCATCGACTATCTGGAGGTCCTGGATGATCCCTCTCTTCCTGCCTACCAGAGCCGGGTTATCCTTCAGGTTCACTTTTTCAAGACTCTGAAAGACGGCCTTCTGGATACGCTAGAAGAAGGCATCCCAAATAAGAAGAAATGCATTGAAGCCTTGAAGCATATCCGGATCGAGGGCGGAGAGAAGATCAAAGATGTAGAGCCCCTGAATCTGGAGATTTTCCCTCATGATTACATGGTCGCCAGGATCAGGCTCAATCAACAAGGAGACCTTTCAACTTACCACCTGAGAATCATTGGCAATCCTGATGATCCCCGGGACATCGGTGAGGGTTTCGACCCTGTGCTCTTTGAAGTTGATTTCAGGTTCAGACCGGAGTGTGGCGACCTGGACCAAGCCGATCTGTCCCCCTGCCCGCAAAGGCCGCAAGCGCAGCCGAACATAGATTATCTGGCCAAAGACTATGCCAGCTTCCGGCGGTTGATGCTCGATCGCATCTCTCTCTTAAAGCCTCTGTGGACGGAGAGAAATCCATCAGATCTGGGAGTGGCTCTGGTGGAGCTGCTGGCCTATGTAGGCGATCACCTCAGCTATCAGCAGGATGCTATAGCCACAGAAGCCTATCTAGACACAGCCCGCCATCGCATATCGGTGCGCCGGCACGCACGCCTGGTTGACTATTTCATGCATGACGGCTGCAATGCCAGAACCTGGATACAGGTTAAAGCCAGCCAGGACATTCTGGGCTCTCCTGATAACCCGGCCCTGCCTGTAGGCACACAGTTGTTGACACGCTTGGAGGGCCAGCCAGACAAACTTCCCAAAGTATCTTGTCTGGCCGACCAGGCCCAGGCGGTCTTTGAGACAATGGTTGACCTGGATAGCATCTATGAGGACCAGAATGAAATGGACTTCTATACCTGGGGCGAGGATGACTGCTGCATTCCCCTGGGTGCCACCAGTACCACGCTTCTTGGATGCCACTACGAACTTCAGAGTGGTGACGTTCTTATCTTTAAGGAGGTATGCAGTCCCCGATCGGGAAGATACGAGGATGCCGATCCATCCCACTGCCATGCGGTACGGCTTATCAAGCAGCCTCGCCTCCTTTCCGATCCTCTGGGTGGCATGATCGAAGGATTGGAGCCGGGACCTCTCCAGATAACAGAGATCGTTTGGGGGAATGAGGACGCTCTGCCCTTCCATCTTTGTGTCTCAGCTAATAAAGAGGGGCGTATCAGGGTGAGTAAGGCTCTTGGAAATATCGTCCCGGCAGACCACGGCCAAACGGTGAGAGCATTTGGTGAGGGGGCTGTTGATCCCAAGAACGAAGAATGCATGGTTCTCAAGGATTTTTTAGCGAATAATTTTTCGGGGAGGATGCTCCAAGAGGAGCTTGAAGCTCTCGGATCGGCAAAGGGAGTGCGATTTGTTAGAGTCTCGCCGTCTCCTGAGAGGCATTGTGAAAAGCTCAAGAGTGAAACATCAGCGATTATGTACCGCTTCACTCCCCGGCTAAGGATGAAGCCGGTAACTCAAGCTGCTCATCTTTTTGCAGAGATGCAGGATTCTGACTGCGAAAGCATGACCCTGCAAAACGTGGATATGAGTCTATCAGCCCGTGCCATTATGAATCCGAGGCCAGAGGATGCTCTTTCCTCAATAAATGTTTTCCAGGTCTTTAAGGATAAGCGCATAGTGAAATCCTGGAATTCAGAGTGCGACCTTCTCAGCAGCGGCAGGCTGGATCGGCACTTCGTGGCAGAGATTGACGATGAAGGATATGCTGTTCTTCGATTTGGTGACGGTGTTTATGGAGCGGCTCCCGAGCAGGGCTCAACTTTTTATGCCAGATACAGAACCGGCAATGGCATATCCGGCAATGTGGGTGCAGGAAGCATTGCCCATATTTTGAGCGATGATCCGGCAATTACGGGAGCCTGCAATCCCATGCCTGCCCGGGGCGGCACAGAAGCCGAGAGCATTGAGGAGGTCCGGATGAAGGCTCCTGTGAGCTTAAGGACCCTGGAACGTGCCGTGACTCTTGAGGACTATGTAGTGATTGCAGAGCGCTTCCCGGAAGTAGAGAAAGCGGCAGCCACCTTCCACTGGACTGGAAGCTGGCATACAATCAATCTGACCATTGATCGCAAAGGCGGTCTGGCTGTCGATGAGGATTTCAAGAAAAGAATGCTGCAATACATGGAGAGATTTCGCATGATGGGGCATGATCTGTTGGTGGAGGGTCCCATCTATGTATCTCTTGATCTCGACCTGACTGTCTGTATAAAGCCAGAGTATTACAAGAGCCACATCAAAAGCGCCCTTTTGCAGGTCCTGGGCAGTGAGCAGCTTGCAAACGGAAGGCCCGGGATTTTTCATCCTGATAGATTGACCTTCGGCCAGACGATTTACCTCAGCAGCATTTATGAGGCAGCTTTGAGTGTGGAAGGAGTGGAGTCGGTTGAAGTGACCAGGTTTATTCGCCGGGATGATCCGGGCAGCGAGGCATTAAATCAAGGCTATTTGGCTATGAGAAGGCTGGAGATAGCCAGATTGGATAACGATCTTAACTTTCCTGAAAACGGAATCATAAAGCTTAATCCGGAAGGAGGGAGGTAAAATTGACAGTGAGATCGCCTGGAAAATGCGGTTGTTGTGAAGGTCTCAAGGTGCAAACTCCTCAGGAGATCTATAACCGGCCGGGGCTAAGCAGCATCAAATACAGGTCTGGAAATTATTCTCTCTTCAAGGAGAGCCTTACGGCTGGTCTATCGGACACTAAGCTCTTCTCCGACCAAGAATTGGAAGTGATGAAGGGCCTGCAGACCAGAGAGGATGATGATTTTTCCATAGCCCTTCTGGATGCCTGGGCGTTAGTATCAGATGTTCTTACATTCTACCAGGAGAGGATCGCCAACGAATGTTATCTGAGAACCGCCACAGAAGAAGAGTCTATCCGTTCGCTTGCCAGGCTAATTGGGTACAGGCCCTGCCCAGGGGTTGCGGCAAGCACTCCCCTTGCCTTCTTCATGGAGACGGCCGAAGGAGCGCCGGAGAGCGCAGTAATTGAATGCAAAACGAAGGTGCAGAGCATTCCCGGTCCAGGAGAGGTCCCCTGCATTTTTGAGACGGTTGAAAGAATTGAGGCCAGGGGCAAGCACAATGAGTTGCGGCCTAGATTAACCCAAAAACATCCCCTCAAGATGGGTCAGAATACTTTCTATTTTCAGGGCTTGGCAACGGGCCTTCGCCCGGGAGACGGCGTCTTTGTTAATCCGGAAGACGGCAAACCCTACTTCTGTCTGGTGGCCAAGGTCACTCTCCTTCCCCAAGAGCATAAAACGCAGGTGTTGATGCAGCCGCCCCTTAAGATGGAGACAGAACGGGAGAGAGTTTTGGCCAAGATACGGAATAGGCAGAAAGAGAAGGAAATGCAGCCCGGGACGAATGGGCTCGTCATGGCAGATTCAGTTCCTCATAGGGATGAGAATGATTATGCAAATATGTCTGCATTGGTCCAGGCATCACCGGTCCGGGAGGCTACGAAAGGCGAGTTTGTGAGGTCAGAAGACTACTATGCATGGGCCACCACGAAAGGCACGACCTCTGCAAAAAAGTTTGCAAATTATTCCTATGTGGCAGAGTCTGGTGAAAGAGAGGAAGTGAAAATTTTTGAACAAATCCTCGCCGGCCAACTAATTGAACCTACACCTATTGAATCCATGCCAGTTGGTGTTATAGCTTTTCGCATTCGAGCCAATATCTTCGGGCATAATGCTCCCAGATTTGACTCTTTGCCGAGCAGCCTTGCCGTCGGCACTTGGGGACCGGTACAAAACCCCGATAATCCCAATGCTATCATTCGTGGCTTTGCAAAGGGACCTTATTTCGGAAGACAAGACAACTGGGTTGATAAGGATACAAGGCTGGGCAATTATTGCCTCAAGGATGAAGATTGTCGGAGCCATCCCATCTTTCTGGACAATGAATACGCCATTGCAAAGGGCGCACCGGTCTTGCTGAAAGATAAAAACAACTGTAAGATCTTCTGGGCAAAAGATGTTGTCAGTTCATCAAAGTCCGATTTTACTTTAACATCGAAGATCACGTCCATGAATCTTCAATCATTTGATGAATCAGAATTGTCAATTCTGGGAATCGAAAATCAAGATATTCTAAATGAGTTTACAGTTCGCGGGACGACGGTCTTTTCCGGAGGAGAGCGCCTCTCACTCTCAGATGTACCCTACACAGATTCCGTGTCATCAGAGCAAATAGATCTGGATGGATTTGTTGACGGCCTTTGGGAGGGTCGGACTGTGATCGTCTGTGGCCTTCTGGATGAGGAAGGAAAACGGGGAAGCTGCGAATGCGAACAGGTCACTATCTCCTCAAGCCATCTCGATGAACCGGGAGGATTCACCAGGATTTTTCTGAAAGAGGGCTTGAAGAATACCTATTTTGCAAAATCTGTTAAGATCTATGCCAATGTAGCGCTGGCAACCGTTGGAGAGACCAAGGAGGAGATCTTAGGAAGCGGCGACTGCTCTTTATCTTTTCAGCGCTTCCATCTGCTCAATTCACCATTGACCTATGTATCCGCCCAAAACAGTCAGGGTGCCAGCTCTACCCTGCACATCTATGTGGACGAAGTCCAATGGCAGGATACTGCATCCCTTTTTGATAAAGGACCCTCTGACAGAGTCTACACCGTCCAGATAGATCCGCAAGGAAAGACTACAGTAATGTTTGGAGATGGTCGCAACGGTGCCAGGCTTCCTACAGGTCAGGAGAATGTCAAAGCCGTCTACCGGAAGGGCCTGGGGAGCGCAGGCAATGTGGCCGCAGATAAGATCAGCCTTCTATTATCCATGCCCCTGGGCTTGAGAAGCGTTAAGAATCCCCAGGCGGCTAGTGGCGGATGCGACCCTGAAGATCTGGAGAATGCCCGCCTCAATATGCCGCTTGGAATTGTGACCATGGACAGGCTTGTCTCTCTTAAGGACTATGAGGCTTTCGCCCGCGCTTTCGCCGGCGTCGGCAAGGCTCTGGCGACCAGGACCTGGAACGGTCGGGTAAGAGGGGTCTTTGTGACGATAGCCGGTCCATTGGGTGAGACCTTTGATAAAGATAACCAGGTTTACAAAAATTTGCTGGGAGAGATGCAACGCCAGGGTGATCCATTCGTTCCCGTGGATCTGGTATCTTATAGCAAGGTCTTATTCCGGATTGCCGCGCGCGTCGGGATCAAAACCGGTTATGAGGCAAAGCAGGTTTTCTCTGAGGTAAGAAGCAGAGTCCTTTCCAGCTTCTCCTTCTCTGCCCGCAGCTTCGGCCAGCCGGTGATCTTGAGCGAGGTTATAGGTCTGATTAAATCCGTCCCGGGTGTGACTGCGGTGGATGTGAGCAAGCTCTACAAGGTGGATGAGGCTTGCAGCGAGGATCTGTTTCAGAGACTGCAGGCATCTGCTCCCCTATCGGGACAGGAAGCGGCCGAGGTTACGGGCGCACAGTTGCTAATCATAGATCCCATTCAGCCTTTTGATTCTCTGGAGGTGATGTCTTGAGCTTTGATGTCGATCATCTTTTGGATCTTCTCCCGGATATCTACAGGATCAGGGATATTGAGCAAGGAGGACCGCTCAGGAATCTGCTAAAGATCATAGCAGGGCAGGTGAGCGTTCTGGAGGAAGACAATGCAAAGCTCTATGACGATCTTTTTATCGAGACCTGTTCCGAGTGGACTGTGCCCTATATCGGTGATCTGATCGGCCAGAGCTGCCTGAATATGGTCGGAAGCCAGGGTTTGGGCATGAGGGCGCAGGTAGCAAACACCATGGCCATGAGACGGCGCAAGGGCACCTTCTCTATGATCGATGAGATCGTAAGATATGCTGCAGGATGGGATTCGGTAGCAATTGAGTACTTTTGCCGGCTGGCCATCACGGAGAATCTGAATCATCCCCGGCCCCAGTCCTCCTCTCTTCCTGACCTAAGACAATGGGACAGGCTCCTGAATCTGGAGAGTCCCTACAGCAGCCTGCCTCATAATGCCGAGATTCGCACCGCATCCAGTGGCCGGGGAAAGTATAATCTCTCAAGCCTGGGCATCTTCGTCTGGAGGCTGGGCTCTTATCCGCTCACGCGATCGGATTGCTACGAGGTTGATGAACACCGTTTCATGTTTAACCCCCTGGGATGCAATATGGAGCTCTTTGCCATACCAGAAAGGAGCATAGATCCGCCCATATTGCCCTGTCCCATCAGTCGGGAGATGCTTTACCTGGATCGAGAGAGATATTTTGGCAGGGGAAAGAGCATATCGCTTCAGGTACGCTATGCCGCCGAAGATGCCGCTCCGGATGAAATCGAGTTAGATTCTTCCTCTGTCGTGGCCTGCGATTTGAGCGACCTGCTAGACAAAAATGGAAAGGTCAAAGGCTGGGCCAATATGCCCCTTTCCAGGATAGCCATAGATCCAGTCCTGGGCAGGATTGCGTTTCCAAAGTCGATGACGCCAAAAGTTGTCAGTGCGGGGTTTTGTTACGGCTTTAGTGCTGATCTTGGTGGTGGAGAATATCCACGCTGTGAGTCCTTCGAGTTTCAGAGCGAGAATACAATATCTGTCACCAAAACCCGTGAAAACGACATTGAAGTGGTCGCTGATGACCTGACGCTAATTGAAGATGCAATTAATGGATTATTTGAACCTGCAATTGATGGATTTGTCCCGAAAGAGGGCATAGTTGAGATCTCAGATAGCCGCCGCTATGTCCTAAATAATCTGTTTAAGAAATCTCTACAGATAGATGCATCCACAGGGAGGAAGATCGAGATCAGGGCAAAAGAAGGATGTAGACCAGTCCTGGTGGGCAACATTGTGGTCAAAGGCTCCGGTGGGGAGGTCTTTTTGAATGGTCTTGTCCTGACCGGCGGAGATCTGACTGCCAGTAACAAGCTTTGCCGCCTGAAGATATCTCATTGCACTACTGTTCCGGGATTGACTTTGGCAGCAGACGGCCGGCCGTTGGCTCTGCAATCACCCAGCATTAAAATAGATTTGGATGATGCCAGCTATATTGTCACATTGGAGATAGAAAAGAGCATTGTAGGCCCTCTCAAGCTGCCGGAGGATGGGGCGAAGCTTGTAGTGAAAGACAGCATAATCGACTCGCCGGGAAGGGGAAAGGGGGCCAGGGAGTATCCGGTATTGGTGTCAGGAGCAATTGAGGAGCCGATCCCTGGAATGGGTCAGGGGGCTTTAAACATTACCATAGCGGGAAAGGGTCCCTGCAAAGTGGTACTCTCCAAGGCCTCCCAGGATCTTGAAGCAGTACGCTTTGAGCTGGAAAAGGCTCTGATTTGTGCCGATAGCAGCCAGGGATTTAGCAGGGCAAGAGTGGTCCGAAGCGAAGGGAGATTGATAATTATCCCGGGTGTTCCGGGCGAAGTGATCGTAGAAGCGATAAAAGGGAGCACTTTAGCAAGCCGGTTGAAGCTGGACGCCAAATATGCCAATCGTTCTCGTTCTCTCTTGGGCGGCATTATTTCTTTCCCGCTCAAGCTAAGCGCATCCTCTGCATCCTTTAATATTATCATAAACGATGCAACTGCCCGGAAGATCAATATGGGCGGCGTACCGTCAAGCTGCCGGGAAGCAGCAGCAATGATTCAGGCAGCAATGAGCCACCGCAAGGATCTCTGCGATATGATTACAGCCGCGGTCGATGGTCGTCTTGTCATTCTCAGAACCGGGGAAGGAGAGGTCCCGCGACTCCAGGCAGTTGCAAAGAATAGTACCACTCTGGCAAAACTAGGATTGGAGAACGATCTTCCTGCTATAGCCGGACTGGATGGAGGTGCAGGACCTGATATATCCATCGAAAGGTCGACTGTTTTTGGGGTTGTCAGGGTCAAGAAGCTGGTACTGGCCAGACAGACTATATTCTCTGATCCGGTTTACGTGAGCCAGAGGCAAGAAGGAAGTGCGCGCTTTTGTTTTATCCCGCAAGGCTCTCGGACTCCCAGGAGATGTGAGTGCCAGCCCGAGGATAACGACTCCTGGGTCCAAGGTTTGAGGTTTACATCGACACGTTACGGTGAGCCGGGATATGGCCAGCTTAGCCGGCTTTGCGCGCCCGGCATTCTGCATGGTGACGATGGTGGAGAGATGGGAGCATTTCATCAACTTTGCCTGCCTCAGAGGGAGATCAATCTGCGGGCAGTCCTGGGCGAGCATATGCGTTTTTGTATCGATTGGGGCATATTTTTCATGACCTAGATCATTATGGAGGAATAATTATGAGGGGCGATTTCAGCCGTTATACTTTCGATCCAAGCAAGCGTTACTCCGGCGTATGGATGCAGCAGGGAAGAGTGCAGCTAGATGCAGATTGGAATGAGCAACAGGCAATAAATCAGCATCGCTGCGAGACCGAGGCCCAGGATGTAGTGGGAAGATGCGGTGCACCATCCCAAGATCCTGGTTTTCAGATCAAGGTGGATGGAGATGGAGATCTCCTGATCGGGAAGGGCAGATATTATGTGGACGGCATGATCTGCGTAAACGATGACGCGATCAAATACCAGATCCAGCCGGATCTACCTGCTGCACCGGTAATTGCGGATCTGCTAAAACCGGCCAGCTCAGCGACAATTCGCTATGGCATGGTCTACCTGGATGTATGGCAGAGAGGCATAACTGCTCTGGACGATAAACATATCAAGGAGATTGCTCTGGGTGGAGCGGATACGGCTACCCGTACAAAGACAGTCTGGCAAGTTAAAGTTCAACCTCTGATGCAAAAGCCATCTCTGCCCTGCTCTGGGACGGAGCTCTTCAGGGAGAACAAAATAGCCTTGAATGCCCAGATTTCGTCTTCGGGTGAGGTCACCACAGATGCGTGTATCATCAGGCCGAATGCCGGTTACAGACGATTGGAGAACCAGCTATATCGTGTTGAGATTCATAAAAGCGGCAATTTGAACCAAGCCACCTTCAAATGGTCCCAGGATAACGGCTCCAATGAGATACCCATCGAGAATATCGCAGGGCGAGTGGTTACTGTGCAAAACGTCGGCCCCGCCATTTATGAGATTTTCAAAGATGGTACCTGGGTTGAGGTGGTGGATGATAACTCTGATCTAAATCCCCAGGGTGGCCAGCCCAGAAACCTGGTACGGCTGAGAAAAGAGCCGAATACTGCCGTAAATGTGTTCTCTCTGGAGGAAGATCTGAGTTGGAAGACAGATCTTAAGCATGCCAGGCTACGTAAATGGGCGAGCAAGGATATTCCCATCAATGGTGGCTGGACATCTCTCGGGGCTGAAGGCATAAAGGTATTGTTCAGTGCCGAGTCGGAAGATAAGCAAGACCTGTTCAAGAGCGGTGATTACTGGCTCATACCGGCTCGCATCGCCTCCGGCGATATAGAATGGCCGAAGGATGACACCGGCAAGAATCCAAAACCTCAGCCGCCCCTGGGAATAAAGCATCACTATTGTAAGCTCGCCGTGATCTCTTTTAACGGCAGCAAGCTGAGTGTTCTTCCGGATTCTGATTGCAGGATTATCTTTCCGCCATTGACAGGAATAAAAGCATCGGATGTTTCTTTCGATAATAAAGTGTGTCAGTTTGCAAGAGCAGAAACGGTTCAGGCTGCTCTGGAAGACCTGTGCCGGAGAGATGAGGGCAATTGCAATCTTTCCATTAAGCCTGGTTGGGGCTGGGAGAAGACTCTCGATAAGATTGGGGATAAAGAGGATGCCAGGATATGTTTTAAAGTTGGAATATATCCTCTGAAGAGCACTGTCACTTTAAAGAATAAAGGTCACATTAAGATAATAGGAAGCGGTCCGGGGACAAAAATTGTCATCCGCAGCGGCGAAGCTGCCTTGAAGTTTGAGGCATGCGACAGCGTTACCGTAAAGGATCTCTATGCGGAAAGCGGAGTGGCTGGCTCTTGGTACAAGGATAATCTCTCCTATCTCAACGGCACTCTGACATTTTCAGCCTGCCCAAAGGTTACAATAGAGGGCGTAGGGCTGAAATGCGCATCATCGGCAGAGAGAGCCGCAACCTGCATAACTGTCAGGGATGCAACAGAATACGGACGAGCAGTGAGATCGGCGAGACAGATTAAATTAAAGCCTGTTGAATTGGTGCGCATACATAATTGCGATCTTGAGATAGGGCACCAGCAGTCGGGAATCCTTCTCATCAACGTCAAGCGTTGCCAGGTCGAAGGCAACTTGCTCAAGGCGGCAACCAGGCCAGTAACGCTCACCCTTGAGACTCTGCTGCAAAATCCGAGGTACCGATCCTCGGTGAGAGGTTTGATGATTCATGACGCCCTTATGATCGGGCAGGCTGCAGCGGAAGGGGTTGAAGCGGGGAAACCGAAGGAGGCAAAGGAGAACGGCCTCGTTTCAGTCTCCATTTCCAATCGTTTGATCACATTCAGGACGCATCCGTCACTTGTTCCTGTCTGGGAGTCTTGGCTCAAACTGGATTCACCATTAGGTGTTCAGAGCAGCAGGGATCTTATACTGCATATGATCAAGGTTGCCGATAAGGTACTTCTAAACCAAGGGGTTTTGAAGAAGAAAGGTACCGTTTTTGAAGGATTCAAGCCCTGGTATAATGATCTCCAGGCAGCGGATAAAGCCACAGCCAGACAGGGAATCGTAGTTGGAGGCAACTTTGCCGAAGAGGTGAGTATCAGGGATAACAGCATCAATGATGTTCACCAGGGAATTCACATTGGCTTTGGCCAGGGCAAAGCCATTGCCTCTCAGACGATGGGTGGAATTGTTCGAATATCCGGCAATAACATAAGGGTCTTGCTCTCACCTACCTCGCGAGAGCGCGAGGGAATTTTTGTAGGCAGCTTTAGCAGCCTGTTTACAGAGAATAATTATATCGAAGTGAAGAAGTTCAAAGCAACAGAAAATCTACATGTAGACGGAATCAAAGTACGCGGCTATCTCGGAAAGACGGCTGTAGTGAGACAGAACCACATCGTAGAAGCCAACACCACTGTCTTGTTCAAGTCACGGAACACGATTGGTGGAAGGTCGCTGCATATCATTGCAGACAATTGGCCGCTCGATACAAAATCCAATTGATTAAGGGAAAGACTTATCTACCATAACTGTGTACAGCAAATTGCAAGGTCCGGCGCAGAGCCTGGCGTAAGTCGAGGTTGTTTAGCTGCAAAGCTATCTCTATAGCCGACAGAATGGTTCGTATCTAGGGTTGGGTGGTTCAATCTGCTTTGTCCCTGGAGATGGTTCGAGTCCACAGACCGAGCAGGAGCGGAAAGATTTTCCGCTCCTTGAAGTATTCATAACAACAGGATCATATGGAATTTTTTCTAAGTCCTACTGAATTTGACTGTTCATTTCGCTTTTCCATTCATAGCCATTATCAATAGACTCTTCGAGGTGGTTTTTTGCCTGAATTTGCCCAAAAAGAGCGAGCTGCTCAGAACAGTTCCAAGAACGGTCCTATCGGCAATAGGCCAGAGAATGCTCTCGCTTCTTTTCGCGAGCTTCCTGATCAGCATGCCAAACCCCTTCCAGGCATGCATCTCGGCCACGATTTCAGCACGATTAGAGTGGTAGATGCGAGCCGCAAAACGATGCTGCCGGCGAGCGTGGCGGGCAATGGGCCAGTCCAGGCCAAGCTCACGATCAACCAGCCTGGCGACCGGTACGAGCAGGAGGCGGACAGGATCGCTGCGCAGGTGATGACAACGCCAGCACATACCGCCGTTAGCGGCACACCACCAAGAATCCAACGCTTCGTTGGACAATCGAGCGGGCAGATGGATGCGGCGCCCACGAGTGTAGACAGCGTTCTTGCCAGCCCAGGCAGACTGCTGGAGCCGGAGCTGCAACAAGATATGGGACAACGCTTCGGCCACGACTTCTCGCAAGTGCGGGTTCATTCCGGCGCGGCTGCTGACCAATCAGCGCGGGATGTGAAGGCAAATGCCTACACGGTGGGACAGAATATTGTGTTTGGCGCGGGCCGGTTTGCGCCAGGAACGCAAGAGGGACGACGGCTGATTGCCCATGAGTTGACGCATGTGGTACAGCAGCAGTTCGCGCGAACGCCGTTTGCGAACAGCCTCTCGGTGAGCGATCCCGCAGATTTTTTCGAGGCGGAAGCTGCGCAGGCCAAATACACAGTTATATCACAGCAGTCGGTGCCATTGCCTGGAAATCATGCCGCTGGGTTAAGTCCGGCACCTCCCACAACCCATTTGGCAACAAGGCCGATCATCCAACGGCAGCGACGTGCTGATCTGCCTGTGCCCTCTCCGGCTTCTCCTGCGTCATCAACGCCGTCTGCGACTGCGAATCCAGAGCCTGAAGGGCCTGGCTTGGATTTTGCTAGATTCACCACGATCGAGATCAATAATCCTAAATTTTCGCTGGAGATCAAGATTCCGAAATCTATCGATATAAAGTTCAAGGCATTCGAAGCTAAACTTGCCATTCCGAAGGGAGTCTCAGTAGTACTTAGACCGGTGCGTGGAATCCCGGGACTCCAAATCGGGTTGTCAGGCGAAATAACCAAGCTCGCCGATTTGATTGAAAGCCCGGCATCTACGCCCACAGGACCAAGCGGATTCATGCAATCCAGGCCATTAAGGTTTAGCTTGTCTATCGGCGTCAACGGGAAATACTATAGTGTAGACGCTACCACGAGCGTTGACCTGAGCGAAAGGGCCATCACTACCGGTATTTCTCTAACCCTGCTGGGGTCTAATGTTAAACACCAAGTGCCTTCGTCGGTGATCAACGACCTTAACGTAGCTGGTGAGCAACTTAGGAACGTGGTTAACAAATTGATGGGCACCGCGGATCAACCAGCATCACCGACGGCGGATGAGCTGCAGCCGTCGCCATCTCCAGCGACGCCTTCCCCAGAACTGACTTCTGACCTGTCAGATCTGGCAGATGCGATCGGCAAAATCATTGAAGCGATGGACAAGATTGACAAGTCCAAAGGTGAGGAGGCACGTTCAACATTGACGTTTGGTCCAACGGCCACCATTCCCTATGGACAGCCCGGGGAAGACGGAAAAAACTCAAATTTAGTACCCTCTGTTGGGTTCAATTTTGGGGGTACTTTTTAACCAAAAGACACCAACAATCCAAAGCCAGAATGCAACCCATTCTGGGAATATTTTAGAATCGAGATCGATCAAGATCTGGATAGATCCCAAGTTAGAAAGTTTTTTAAGGATAGACAGCCCTGAGTTCCCGAAAGATTCATCAATCTCAATCGTAAACGGAGAGCTTCCCAAAAGTTTCTCGACCCGCGTTCAGCTCAAAAGCATAGCCATGCGGTTTGCAGAGATGAAAAAGATGGAGGACGAATTTGTGTGCCTTTTCCTGCTTGAGGTGGATCGTTTGAAGTCTCGGGGCTATATATGCGACATAGACATCCTCATTTCAGTCCACAAGACGATCCAAGGTAGGGTCTCTTCGACTGTGGTGAGTAATATCAAGGAAAATGGGCGTCGTGAAATCCAATGAGAATAGCAAATCCATGGAAAAAAGGTGAGTCTAAATGATAGTAGTAGTCTCGGATGTCCACCTCGGCAGCGACGTGGGCAGGAAATGCAAGAGAACAGGACGTGCATGTGAAGATCTGGCGCTCGACCCTCTCTTCCAGACCTTCATGGGGTACATTGGCAATGATTACCTGCAAACCAAGGAGGATAGGCTGATCCTCCTGGGCGATATCTTCGACTTCTGGAGAAAGGACGCAGCAGAGGTCCTGATAGAAAACCAGGAAGCCATCTCCAAGATGAAGGAGATAGCCAGGAGATGTGTCATCAACTACGTTGTGGGGAACCACGATTACTCCATAAGGGAAATGTGGAGGGCAGCGCGTACGAAGAACCTGTTCAGTACCATGGACAAAAGCCTGCACCTCGATATAGATGGCGATTCATTCACATTCATCCACGGCCACCAACTCGAGGTTCTGGCAAATCCTTATGACAAGAGCGGGAAAGTTTACGACTCAATATCCGCCTTACTCTGCAGCACAGCCGGAGTAACAGGAACGGCGGCAAGCACGCTGTGGTCCTACTTAAACCCCGGCATCAACGGGGACTACATGAGGTCGATGCAAATGCCCACATCAGAGAGGCTCAAAGGCAAACACAATGCCCTGGATACATTGGAAAAGCTAGCCCAGTCCAAGTCCAGATTCATCTACACCGGAGCAGAGGGTTGGCTCGTGTACGGCCACACTCATAGCTGCTACGTGGATGAGGAAAGCCGAACTGCGAATACGGGCTCCTGGGGAAGGAACGGCGATGACTGCGGCCTTGATTATATGATCATAGAGAAGGGAAAGCCAAAGCAATGCGCCTACGAAATCTAGACTCATTCAAACCCTTCAATAAAGCTCTTTATGCACCACTTTAGATCCGGGTGGTATCCGCCTTCCAGCACGGCAAATCTGTGCCCGTCGCACATTTTTGCCCCTTCTTTTATGACTTTACCAATCCTGCAAAAGTCCTCTTTTTTCAGCAGCTTGCCCCAATCCTCCAGGTAGGTGTCAAAGCCCGCTGAAACGCCCACAATATCGTAATCAAAGTTGTGGAAGGCATCATCCACCTGGCTTAAATAGCGGCTCTCATCCATGTTGAGATACTCGAAGTTCTCATCTACCGACCAGGGGTTGACAATCTTTACGTTGCAGTCACCCCGGAAAATGCTAACTGTGCCGTCTCCATAATGCAGGTCGATATCGATGATCAATGCCTTCTTCGCCCTTTGCCGGATATTTTTTATGGCAATGGCCATGTTATTGAAGTAGCACATTCCCCAGGCCCGGTTGGCTGCGGCATGGTGCCCGGGCGGGCGCACCAGGGCGAAGGCGGGCTCGCCTTGCATGGACAGCTCGGCTGCGGCTATGGCTCCGCCAGCCGCAAGTGACGCCGCTTCAAAGTGGCCGCTCTGTCTTACGCGATCAATATGCTCTCTGCCGTGCACTTTGCCGATTTGATCCAGGCTGCAGGGTGACGGCTCTATGAACATATAGCCAAGCTTTTGCAGCTCAACGGCCGGCAGTCGCACACGATCCGGATTTTCCACTGGGTTTGCCGGATATCGTTGCTCATATTTTCTGCTGTATACTATTTTCACAGGCTATTCTGGATTTCTAAGGCACTTAAATCCATTCGATCATCACAAGGACTATATGATAAGTCCTCCAAGCTCCAGTTGAATGCCGAATTTCAATGTCCTTCTGGAAGGTGCCTGGCTGGTAAGAGATGTCAAGACTGAGGATGACGCCATCGGTGTGGCCATCTCGGAAGCCGGCAAGCGGTTGAATCAGAGAAAGATGGACTTCGTCGAGGTGGAGATGGGTCAATGGGACTGCCCGGAGTGCAGCGAGCCTTTGCCTGGCGTATTTCTCGTCGCCAGCACAGCCCTGGTGGCGTTGCTCTTTGAGATGAAGATATTCAACGCAGAAAGTGAGGAGCATGCCGGGCGCATAGCCAAATCTTCTATTGGAAAAGCCCTGGGTGCCATACCCCTGAACGTTCTGGAGACGGACCTGATCAATTAGCCTTTTTTTAGAAAAAAACCTAACTTTTCTTGTCGGAGACTTTGGGGCCAGGTTTTGCTGCCGATTTTAGGGCAGGGCTCTTGGCAGAGGCTACCCCGAGCCCCAGCGACCTGGCCAGCTCCCTGAGATCTCTTTTGCCCGGCTTTGCCGCTTTTGCTCTCCTGGGCATTTGCAGCTCCTCATGACGGGTATTATTCTCGGGTGGTTTCACCATCTTCCACTCCGCGATCTTTTTTAAAATTATTTCTCTGCCCTCTTTTGCATCTACTAATATCAAATCCTCTCTTACCCAATCTGGCAAAAATCCATTGACACCGCCCAGGCTATCATCCCCAAACCGGCGATCGCAGAACAGGAGCACTCCCCTTTCCGATTCAGCGCGAATGACTCTTCCGGCTGCCTGCAGTCCCCGGTTAACGGCCGGCAGGGTATAGGCGATGAGCATTCCCTTGGCCCGGCCATACTTTCTGGTATAGTAGCCGTTGATCTCTTTTTGAATCTCATCGTATGCAGCCAGGGGCAGGCCCACCACGGCCACCCCGTTTAAAGCCTCACCCTTGTAATCAATTCCCTCGGCCAGCTTTCCGCCGCATACACCCGTCAAGACGCCTCCGCCCCGCCCGGCCAGCCGGAAGAATTCCTGCAAAATAGAGGGCACATCATCGCTACTTCGAGGCTCAACGCACAGCTTCTTTCCCGCCTTTTGGCAAGAGGAGAGACATACCTCCCGGTAATTGTTCATCATCGGATAGGAAGTAAAGAAAATAGCCACACTGCCGGGAACGCATTCTATTATCGATCTTATGTGCCCGGATATCTCCTCCCTGTTGTCCGCATCTTCCCTGATCTCCAGTTGAGTAGTTGCCTTTTTTGCAGCCATTAGCAAGCGGTTTTCTTTGGGAAAGGGATTGGGCAGGCTGAGCTTTTGTGCCCTGCCCTCCTCGCCGAGACAGTACAGCTCATAGGCCTCCAGGGGCGAGAAGGTGCCGGAGAGCATAATAGTGGCATTGATGTTGTCGGTGATGCGACGGATATTGGCGGCTGGATCAATATTGTTGACCTCCAGACGCGCAAATTTCCTGCCGCCCGAACTCGTTACTGCAATCTTTCTCTGGTATGATGGATCCTTTTCTGCATTCTCCACATCCCTAAGGTAAAGCAGCACCAGTGCTAAACTAGGCTGGATGTCGCCCTGTAGGTTCTCGCGATCGCCTTCCGCCAGATTCAGGTCGGCTACAGCCACGGCAACATCTGAGAAATTGGATAGGGCATCATCAATATCTTCGACACCATCATATAGGAAGGTGCGAAATAAATCTGCGTCCAAGAGAGCCTCCCCTTCTGGCATCCTCTCCTGCTTGCTCTGCAAAAATCTCTTCAGCCGGGGAAGAAGAAGGCGTATAACTCCGATTCCCTCCCGTCTCCAGGAAGCCTTTTCTCGCGTCTCTTCCAGCCGGGCCTGGCCAAGGCTTCCTTCGAACCTCTCTACCTCTTTTTCCGCTTGATCTACCATGCGCATGGAAAGAAGGCGCGAGTTCATGGCCCGTACGGCATCACCCAGGTTATGCGCCTCATCAATAATCAGGGTAACCTTTTCTGATTCCATTTCCAGCCACTGAAATATGATATCTTGAAAGTCCGGGGAAAAGAGGTGGGAATAGTTCATGATCACCATGTCGCAATTTTTGGCATAGAGGCTCATGATCTCGTAAGGACAGATTCCCTGGCAGGATTGAGTTAGTCGGGATGGCGGTGTGATGTTCTTTTTCAAGCCCTCCACTACATCCAGGGCACGACTTGAACGCCGGAAATGGACCGTTCCGTTCAGCTCGAATCCTTCTCTACTTCTCAGGTAATAGGGACAGAAGGTCCGATAGCCGGGCTCCTCCTCTGGAATACTGTCGGAGGCAGGGTCATAGATGCTTCCACTGCTTTTGCCGATCCTTGTGGAGACATAATTTTTTGTCCACTCTCTTAGCCGGGAGCAGCCGGCATAAACGCTCTCCCCGCGAAATTCATCTTCCAGGGGACAGATCTTTTGCTTGCCTACCATATAGGCTATTTCCGGCCTGTGCCGGGTTTTTGACCAGATCTTGTTTACCTCGTCGATGTAGATATCGATCTGAGATACCGTTCGCACAGCAACTACGGTCTTCCCAGTAGCTGCAGCTAAAACCGAGCAAATGCAACTCGTCTTTCCCGTGCCGGTGGGCGCGTCTATCATCAGCACACCATGTTCGCCCTTGCTTACCACATCATAGACCGCGTCCAACATCCTATCCTGGTAGGGCCGGAGGGACTCATAAGGGAAATAGTCCAGGTACACGTGAGAAGGATAATACTAAGAAGAGATAAATGCTCTCCACAGGGTGAAAATGAAACTTGTCATAGAAAAGTTAAAATTGTATTGGAGACTTGATTGATGAAGGCAGCACACCAGGTGGGGTTATGAAGAGGGTAATTGTAATTTTATTTATGCTTTTAGCAGCGGCGGATCTTCTGTCGGCGGCGGCAGCTTTCGGCAAGTCCGATTCCATGGGCATCATCGGGCAGGATGGGGCTGCGTTCTTTACACCCGGAACAGACACCAAAAAGGTGGAGGACAAAATGGCTGAGGCTTTGGCCAGGCTTGATTCCTGGAAGAAGGCCCGGTCAGAAGAAAAAATAGAACCGCTTGTCAGCAATTCAAATCCAGGCAATTCAACTCTTGACAATATCAGCCACAACCGCTCATTAAATAATTCATCTCTTTCCAGCTCCAAAGCGCTCTTCAATGGCTACTACGGCATGACCGCCATCCGGCATGAGATGGGCAAGAGCGGTATAAAATCCAAAATGTTTTTGAGCGGGAACTTTGAGATTGACAAGACCGTCAAATTCCAGGACCAGGGCGTCGATTAAGTCGCGGGGCAGAGAATGAAATGCATCTTTATTCTTATTTTCACTGTCCTGCCGTTTTTTTCGGCTCTGGCGGCCCCGCCAGAGGAAGAGTGGAATTTAACCTTTGGGGGGCGGTACGCTGATGGGGCCTGGTGTTTACAGGAGACAAAGGATGGCGGCAATATCCTGGTAGGAAATTTTGCTTCCAGAGGAGAGGGAAGCGACCTGCTCCTGATCAGAACCGATAAATCTGGAAAATGCATCTGGAGCCGGATTTGGGGAGGATCGGGAGAGGATGTGGGATACTTCGTGCAAGAGACGAGAGACGGCGGATTTATTGTCACGGGAAGCACAAAATCCTTTACCATGGGCGAGGAGCTTTTATGGCTTGTCAAGACAGACGGCAACGGGAGCCCCAACTGGGATAAAACCTTTGGCGGGTTTGTATCTTCTTCCGGGGATGGCGGATGGTCTGTGAATGAGACTGATGACGGAGGCTACATAACCGCCGGATACACCCAATCAATGGGAAACGGAAGAAAGGATCTCTGGTTGCTGAAGACGGATGCCATGGGTTGCAAAATATGGGATAAAACCTTGGGCGGAAGGGAGGATGATGTGGGCATGTCCGTCTGGCAGAGCCGGGATGGCGGGTATATTGTGGCAGGACGAACGGCATCCTTCGGCAAAGGTGGAGACGACATCTGGCTCCTTAAAACCGATTCCCAAGGAGAAGAGCTATGGAACAGAACCTTTGGCGGTAAACAGGATGATGCCAGCTTTCAGGTTGTAGAGCTAAAAGACGGCTATGCAGTGGTAGGCAGGACAGAATCCGGCTTGGATAAGAATAAGATTATTCTCATTAAAGTGGACCCTAATGGCCAAAAGCTGTGGGAGAAAACTTACCGGGGAAGTTCGGCCTCTTCCCTGCAATCGACAAGGGAAGGCGGCTATATCATTGCCGGAAGAATAGACAATAAAAAAACCGGAAGAGATGCGCTCATCATTAAGACTGATTCCACAGGCCGCATAGAGTGGTCGATGACCTTGGGAGGCGGCTATGACGATATGGGCACATTTGCAATTCAGAGCAAAGACGGCTCCTATACGCTGGCCGGTATAACCAGCTCCTATGGGCAGGGAAATGAGGACGCCTGGCTGGTCAAGATTCGAGAGGATCAAAATGAGACACAATTGCAGAATTTGGTATTTTCAAATTCTGATGCTCCCGAAAATTAGTGTAAGGATGAAAAAATTTTTAAAAGATGAGACACATATATCCACTGATGCCAGCACTCGTCAGGATCTCTGAAATAGGCCTCTATCTGCGCTGCCCCCGGCTGATTTACTTTGAAAATCTGAGAAGGACGCCCAAACAGATCGACACCAAGCACCTCCTTTTGCGTAGCCTCATGCTCTCTTTTTCCCAAAAAAACGATCTGGAAGGCCAGCTAAAAGAGAACCTGGCCAGGTTGGAAGCGGAACTGCCTTTGGTTTATGAGATCGAGCCGGAGGAGATGGAGCCGGCCTGCCGGGAGCTGGAAGGAGAGATTGCCGGTATTGCTCAGGGCCTGGCCGGGCACCTGGATCATCTGCTTCCCTGCCAGGCGGAGGTTGACCTTTTTTCGGATAAATTGGGCTTATCCGGCAGGCTGGACCGTCTGGCACCGGGCAGCACACCTTCCCTCATCCGCACTGGCAAAGCCCCAGAGGACGGCATCTGGAAAAGGGACCGGCTCATGCTGGCGGGCTATGCTCTTCTTTTAGGCGAGAAGAACAAGACGCATATAAATCAAGGACTGGTGGAGTATCCGCGATTGGCCCTGGTGCGAGCCGCACAGATCCATAGCGTTGACAGAGCGCGAGTGCTGCGCATTCGGGATAGAATTAGGCAGATAAAAGAGGGGCAGCTTCCCGACCGGCCCGAAGATGCACCCTGCCCGGCCTGTTGGGCCGCGGAGATCTGCGAGACAAGGCACAGCCTGGCGTCGAGATTCTTTTAGGCATATTTTATTCAGGCGCTAAACTTGTGCGCCTGAACTTTTCGGAAGGTTAGGTAAAAACTGCCAATTGCCATCATTTCCAAAAAAATAGAGCCTAGAAAAAGCCGCCCATCTGGAACCATCTTCTCCTGATCGCAGGCCATCCCGCCCTGGCGACATCGCCGCAGCCCCGGACGGCCCCGGCCCACGGGCGGCGGCCAGGAACGCAGCCGGGACACGAGCAGCGCAGAGCGCGGCCCTGCGGCTGCCCACAGCCTCGCAAGCATAGGACGGCTGGAAACTGCCAGGAATTCCTTTTCAAAAGTTCCGTCAATCATTTCTCTAAAATTCCATTCTGCAGAACATGGCCTTTAGCCGATATATTCTTAGCTTAGGTGTACCATGGTTAACTCATGAGTGCTTCAGATAAAACAATTTCATCTCCTGCAACGGTGTCGATTGGAGCGAAAATCACTCCCGCACAATCAATGCAAATCAGGGAGCTGATTGAAGCTGGGGCTTTTATTAATGAATCGGACTTCGTAAGAGATGCCATCCGCCACAGGCTGACGGAAATAAAGGTTGTCAAGTGCCGGGATATCGACTACGATACCGCCAGGAAGGAGATTACAGGCTACTTCAAGCGTCATGGAGAGGCATTTCCGGATGAAGCTGCTGAAGATCTGGAGCTCGACTTCGATCTGGTGATGAGAATCACGGAGGAGCTAAGAAAGGATGGCACATTGGAGGAAGCCTGATGGACTATTACGAAATCGGAGACACCATTCACGGGTCTAAGATTTACGTGGAAGCTAGAAAGATCGAAGGCTACAGGATAATCGTAAAAACTGGGAGACATAAGGCTCAAAGCGTTACGCTCATCGAAAATGCCAAGGCTGTTATTGTTAAAAAATTAAAGTATGCTAATAAAAAATCAAACGAGCGCACCAGTTCCACTTGACCCCAGACCTGACCGGCCCCCTCATCGCGATCGCTTATCAGGCAAGCCAGCCTGCCTTGACGAGCGACGCAGCAAATCCGGACGGCCTGGTCCACAAGCGGCGGCCTCGAGCGCAGCCGGGACCCGAGCGTCTCAGAGCGCGGCCCTGCGGTTGCCCGGCGCTGCTGCCCTAAGATGTTGGATCACAAAACGGGAGGACCGCTACGAATCTCTTTGCGCATCCTTCGTGCCTTTGTGGTTTGGTCAGTAGTTGCTGGATATAATTATCGGCTAATATTAATAGTAAACCGAAGGCATTGCTTTCTCAAAATGCAGCACCCTGAAAAGTTGCCCATCCATCAGGCATGAGCCTCCTGACCACTGGCCAGACCGGTCTTCCAGGCGGCAGCCCACGCACGCGGGCAGGTGGGCATGCCGGAGGGTCCGGGAGAACTAAAACACAAACGCATTAAATCCGAATGGGCAAAGGACCTGTTCACCAGGGCCGACAATTCTATTCCCGAAACATTCGGAGCCGTCTTCCTGGTAATCGATGATTACCCGTATTACCCGTATAGAAAAATAGGACCAATAGGACCCCTAGGACCGATATAAGTCTGAACGCGTCCCAATTATCTTCCAGAGAGTGAGCATGCCAATCGGGCCATGGCCGGCTTCGAGTTCGAGGGAGGGGCTGACCACGGCTTGAATTGATATATGATGAAAATATAGTCCTGAAACACTGCCATGATAATCGATACCCACATCCAGGAGAAATCCTTTCCGCTCATCCTTTTAGTCGTCTGCTTATCAATCTTTATGGCCACCCTGGACACAACAATAGTCAACATCTCCTTGCCTACCATCTCCCGGTACTTCGATGTAGGTACGGGAGAGGTATCCTGGATAATACTCTCCTATTTTCTTACCGTAACCAGCCTTCTTATCGCCTTCGGCAAGCTGGGAGACCTGCTGGGATTTAGAAAGCTCTTCCTGTGGGGGATCTTGATCTTCTCTTTCAGCTCATTTCTCTGTGCTCTGGCCCCTGGGATTGCTGAGATAATCCTCTTTCGCGCCCTTCAGGGAATAGGAGGAGGAATAATAGTAGCCGTAGGTCCGGCTATGGTTTCAGCATTTCTTCCTGCGGCAATTAGAGGCAGAGCCCTGGGATACGTAATAACCTCCGCCTCCATCGGCCTGGCGCTAGGTCCCGTAATTGGCGGTTTTCTCACTGTCTACCTTGGATGGAGGTGGATATTTTTGGTGAACGCCCCCATAGGAGCTGTGGCCGCACTCATCGGCTATAAGGCACTGCCCCGGGATCGGCCCCGCACCAAAGGTAGCTTCGACTTTGTCGGGGCAGGCCTGATCTTCGCCTGTCTGGCCCTGGTTATCTACGGTCTGAATCAGGGAACACAGCTTGGTTGGGGATCTAACCAGATAGTTGGAGCCTTCTCTCTCGCCGTTCTATGTGCCGTTGGATTTCTCATAAGAGAGAGGCGATTTCCACAGCCGTTAGTTGATCTGAAGCTTTTCAATAATCCAAACTTCGTCTTGCCTAACCTCGGGGCTCTGCTAATGCTGCTGGCCTTTGCGGGAGCATTATTCGTGCTGCCTTTTTACATGGAGCAGGGTCTGGGATTTTCAACAGTTGTCGCCAGCTTATTCTTGACGATAACTTCAATTGCGGCAGCAGTATCGGCACCAATCGGAGGAGCCATCAATGACCGCAAAGGTCCAGGACTTGCCTGCCTGGCCGCCTCTGCCAGCACCCTCCTCGCTTTCCTTATATTCTTCTTCCTGGACGTGGACGCAAGCGGTTCCCAGAGGATAATCCTTCCCTTTGCCCTTGTACTCATGGGAATAGGCTACGGTATGTATGCCCCACCCACACTCAGCATTGTACTGGGCCAGTGTCCCCGTGAGCAAGGACTGGCTTCAGGCATTATGATGACCTCCCGGGACATGGGAGTGATATTAGGAATTGCCCTATTCGAGAGCGTTTTCAGCGCTGCGTCCCAGGGCGATGCCTCTGTACATCTGCCATCCTCCCAGATAACCGCCTTGGGCTTTCACCATGCAGTTCTGCTGGGAATTGGGGCCTGTGTGATGGCTCTGGTCATTTCCTTGATGATCAGAAATAGGGTGCGCTGATCCGTGGCGTTTTCCTGAAGACTCAAAGCTCATCCCGCCCTTTGGGAGCGCTCTCTTCTGTGCTGTTTATCTTCTTGACTTTAGCCAGACGGGCTTTGGTGGCCTTGATGGAGCCGGCCAGGCTGGAGGTGTCCTCCTTCGGGCTTTCACATTCAACGCAACTCTTCGTATCCGGTAGGGCAGAAACAAGGCCCGCCTCGGGGTCTATATTCATTGTCAGGGAACTGCTATTGGAATACCTGTAGACCAGCTCTACCGGTCGGCTGAGCGGCGAAACTGAGTTGAATATCAGGCCGGATCTAATGGTCTCATTTTTCTCCAGCACTGTTGCAGGCATGCCCTTCTTCCCAAAGCTGTCGTACTCTTTGCTGGCGTACTTCCAGCCCCACTGGTCCAACAATGTGAAGTTATCGGCATCAAGGACAAGCTTTTCTGTGCCGTTATTGGTTACCGCCACATCTAATTCGATTGTCTTCTTGTAGGAGTTTGTGCTGGACCTGAGCACTCCATAATAGAGCAATGTCATATTTTCGTTGCTGGAGTTTACAAGCTCGGGAAAGCGAACCGAGAACTGCTCCCCTCCCGCTCTGTCCTGGGACAAATCTATTGTCATGCTCCTGGCAATAGTCTCCTTGGGGACGATAAAACCAATCAGCCGGCGGCCGGGCTGTAATTCTCTTATATTTTGAGCGCTGGTCTGAAAAACCCGGTCGTTTCCATCAGTCAGGCTGTAGGCAGCACGAATTGGCGCATTATCGCTCTCGTTCATTCTGGACAGGCGAGCATCTACAACCAGGACGGAATATGAGTCGGAATAAGAGGATCCGGAAAACCCGGGGTCTTTGAAGGAGCCGAAAATGGTGCAGTTTATGACACCATTGCTCATTTGCAGAGGATAATCTTGGGCGATTCCTGGTAATAGTATCATGAACAGTGCCAGAGCCAGCCATCTCATCTATAACATACCTCCAATGTTATGATATATTCTTTTGGGTGCTTTTTGGTTCTTTGCCCCGAATAGATAAATGCCTGGGAGATTCCCAGGCCAGAGCACTAGCTAGAAAAGCCGCCCCATCAAAGTCCGGTGGAAATGCTCGATGAGCTATTCGAGGCGTTGCTCGATGAGCTATTCGAGGCATTGCCTGATGGGCTGGCTGTTTCATTTGTATCCGGTGTCTGTTTATCCAGACTTTCTTTCGTGGCCGCGAGACGCGCCTTGCTGGCAGCTACTCTTTCCTTAATGGAGCCGATCTTGGTTGTTGCGTTTTGCTGGGCCGCAGCCTGCACGGCTTGAGTCTGTGCGGTTTGAACCTGTGCGGTTTGATCGGTGGTGGACGGGGCTGTCGGTGCCGGCTCTACGCTGGCCGCGCTCTTTGTGGCATTGGCGCCGTAGACCGCCACATCAGAAAGCGGCACGTAGTCTCTCTCAAACATTATGATGATCTGGTTGGATGCCCCATAATCATATGCCAGGGCAGCAGGACGGCTAATAAGCGAGACGCCGTCAAAACCTAGCGGGACGCGGTCGGTAGCAGCTTGCGGCCCGATCGTCACTGGATCAAAACCGGCCGTGGGACTGTAGGGCCAGCCCCACTGATCCAACAGGGTGAAATTTTGCGGATTGACTATGAGGTTTTTGGTGCCGTTATTCTGTACGCGGACCTGAATTACTATTCCTTGCTCATCGGGATTGATCAGCCAATCAACGATCCCATAGTACCTTAACACCAGGTTCTCGTTGCTGCCCTTGGGCGTCGCCCACCAATTGATGTAAATGGGCTTTCCGACCTCAGTAGTCGCATTTATGAGCTTAAAAAGGCTGTCTTTGGGAACCAGGAATAAAACAAGCTGCTTTCCGGAAGACAGCGGCTTGTACAGGCCGGGCAGGTAGATATTATTGTCATCATCCACCAATTGGTATGAGGCATTTTCAGTCCCCATTAGGCCGACATCGACATTTAAGATTTCCTGAGTAGCATTCTCGTCATCCAGAGGCGTCCGGCTCGATCCGAAGAACGTGACGGTAGCGTTTCCATCGCTGCCCTGCAGCGGCGCGGCCTGGGCCGTGCCCAAGGCCAAAGCCAGTAAAAGGGTTAGAACAATTATTCTCATCTGATACCCCCGTTAGATCTATTGTCTCTAATTCTATTTTCTCCAATGTTATATATACATTTTATCCAAGAATCTAATTCATAGGAACCGGCGAGACTGCCCAGGCTGGGAAACCTATATCTGCCTGTTTCATCATAAGCAGAGGCGGTGTTCTCATTGTCATCGCCTATCCTTGTAACCTGCGGCCTACCCTATGCCAATGGGCCATGTCATCTAGGCCATTTAAGAACTTATGTACCTGCGGACATCTTCGTTCGAGGGTTGAAAAAGATGGGCAAAGAGGTGCTCTTCGTCTGCGGCACGGACGCCCACGGAACTCCCATCGTGGTCAATGCCGAGGCCCAGGGAACGACGCCCAAAGCACTCGTGGCCAAATATCACCAGCACTTTGACGAGGTCTTCAAAGGAATGGGCATCGACTTCGACTACTTCGGCGACACCGACGAAACCGCCTGCCACAATCGCACGCAAGAAATGGTCAGTGCCCTCATAGACGGCGGCCACGTTTATTCCAAGGAGATCGAGCTGGCCTTCTGTCCCAAATGCGAGCGTTTCTTGCCGGACAGATATGTGGAGGGAGAGTGCCCCTACTGCGGAAAACCCGCTCGCGGCGACGAGTGCGACATGGGCTGCGGTCGCCATCTGGAGCCGGGGGAGATCAAAAACGCAGTCTGCAAGGTCTGCGGCGGAAAGGCCGAGTATCGGAGGCAAATCCATTATTTCTTCAGGCTATCAGAATTCAAGGATTTTCTCCTCTCCTATCTAGAGACGTTGGGAGGGACCTCTTCCGCCCGCAATTACGCTATGGAATGGGTCCGCCAGGAGCTGAAAGACTGGTGCATAACCCGCAATATGGCCTGGGGCGTCAAGTTTCCCGGACATGACGATCTGGTGGTCTATGTCTGGGTGGATGCGCCCATCGGCTACATTGCCTTCACCGAGGAGTGGTGTGCCAGGAACGGCCGGGACTGGCAGACCTATTGGAAGAATGATGCCAAGATCATACACTTCATCGGCGGGGACATCGTCTATCATCACTGCATCTTCTGGCCTGCCATGCTCAAAGGAGCCGGGTACACCCTACCTTCGGCAGTAGTGGCCAGCGGCATGCTCAAGATTGACGACAAGAAGTTTTCTAAATCGCGGGGCAATGTCATCTGGGTCAAAGACGATTACCTGGAAAAGGGCCTTCATCCCGATCTGCTGCGCTACTATCTGGCCAGCTACACCGCTCACAACAAGGAGGTCAACTTCGCCTGGAAGATCTTCGCAGATAAGGTAAACACCGAGCTGGTGGGAGCATTTGGAAACTTCCTCAACCGCGCCCTGACCTTCAGCGTGAAGAACTTCGAAGGAATTGTTCCGCGGGGCGAGATCGACCAGGAGGTCAATGCCAGGATAGAGCAGACCTTAAATGAGGTTGTATCCGGCCTGGAAGAGTATGAGTTCAAGAAGGCTGCAGATAGCGTGATGACTCTGGCGGACTACGGCAATATCTACTTCCAGAGCCACGAACCCTGGAAACTGGTCAAGAGCGATAAAGCAGCATCTGGCGCTGTGCTGAGAAGCTGTCTACAGATCGCCAAGGCACTGGTCCTTTTCATGGAGCCGATCATGCCCTCTAAAATGCAAAATGCCTGGAAGCAACTGGGCCAGGAAGGATTTGTGGCGGAAAAACACTTCCAAGAGGCTTTGCAACCCATGACGGAAGGATCAGCGCTCGGCACTCCCGAGATCCTCTTCTCACGCATGGAAGAGGATTTCGTCAAAGAGCTGGATAGGATCTTTAAAGAAAGGGTAGAAAAAGCTGAAGTCAAGGGGAAGGTAGAGGAAAAGGCGGCCGAAAAGAAGGGCGAAATCTCTTTTGAGAATTTTGGATTATTAGACTTACGTATAGGTGAAATTAAGGAGGCCGGCCCCATTAAGGGCTCAAAAAAGCTGCTCAAGCTCCTGGTCGATATCGGAGGCGAGACTCGTCAGGTGGTAGCAGGCATTGCAGAGGCCTACAGAGCTGAGGAGCTGATAGGCACGCAGGTGGTCGTTTTGGCCAATCTTAAATCGACCAAGCTCTTTGGCGTCGAGTCGCAAGCCATGCTCCTGGCGGCAGATGCAACCGGCAAGGCCGTGCTGCTCCGGCCGCGTGAAATTGTGGAAACGGGAACTAAAGTAAGATAGGAGGTTTTTATTCTGCTTCAGATCGAGAATCTGTCCAAGACATACAGGGTAAAGGACAGAGATGTTGTGGCTCTTGAAAATGTCAGCTTCACCACCAGGCCGGGTGAGATTTTAGGATTGGTGGGAAAGAGCGGGGGAGGCAAAAGCACTCTCATGAAGATCCTGAGAGGCATGGAGAGTTTTGATTCCGGCAAGATATTCCTGGATGGCATGACCATCACACCTGATTCCAGCGACGAGGTGAAAAGGGCGCAGATGGCCGTTACAGCCATACATCTGCAAAGAGATTTCGCACTCTGGACAGAGAGTGCCCTTAAAAACGTAGTGCGAAGGATTCATGCCAGGAAAACCGGTTATGAGCTTCTGCCTATTCCCGAGGACGGGGACTATGATGAGATGTACCTGGAGGCCATGTACTACTTGCGGCTGGTGGGCCTGGGAGACAAGGCGCGCCATCTGGCCACCATCCTGAGCGGCGGCGAGAAGCAGAGGCTTCTTATTGCCAGGCAACTGGCCAAGAAGCCCAAAATATTGCTGCTGGATGAGCCGGCCACCATGGCCTGTCCGGCCACCAAACAAGAAGTGCTGGATGCCATCAAGAACGTGAACAAGGAGCTGGATCTGACCATAATCGTAGTATCACATCTGCCCGAGATTCATGAGTATCTGGCACATAGACTGATTTGGCTGGAGAAGGGAAAGATCGTCGCCGATGGGAAGCCTAGAGAGGTCCTGGACCAGTTCATGGCAGGGATTGGAAAAATGGAGCCTCTGGCATCCTGGCCCGGTGCCTTGCCTCTTATTAAAGTGAGAGGTATATCAAAGAGAGGCTGCCAGATTTGCACAGGAGAGGTCCTGAATGTCCTCAGAATGGAGAACCTCAACTTCGACATATTAGAGGGAGAGATCACATCAATCATCGGCAACAGCGGTGGGGGCAAAACCACTCTTCTCAAGATCATGCAGGGCGTTCGGATGCCGGACGAAGGAGTCGTGTCTTTTCGGTACGGCGATAAATGGGTAGACATGATGAACTACTCGCCCGATAGAATGAATGTGCGCCGCTCTTTGGGCATCATGTATCAGGAGTTCGCTCTTTATGCTGGTGAAACCATTCTCGATCAGATTGCCTATAAAATGGGCATCAAGGGCAATGATGTGATTGACCATGCCAGGGATGTGGCCGAGGAGTTGGGCATAAGCGACAAGGTGCTTGATGTCATTTATGCCATGACGGATATGTCGGAAGAGGACGCTAAAGCCGCCCTTGAGTCACTGGGACTGACCAGAGACATATTCAAAGATCTGTTTCCCAGATTTCCGACGACTGTGGCCCGCGAGTATGCTGAGCCGATCTTTGATCTGATAAACCTTGATCGAGAGGCCATGTGGAAGCTGCCCGAGCAGCTGAGCGGCGGAGAGCTGGTGAGAGCATCTTTAGCCATTATCCTCGCCGCCCGTCCCAAGATCCTGATTCTGGACGAGCCATTCGGTGATATCGACCCCATCACCATGCGTGAGGTCTCTAATGCCATTAAGAAAATCAATGCAGAGTTTGGCACCACCATAATTCTGGTCAGCCACCATGTTGATTTCGTCAAGGAGATCTCCCACCGGGCCATACTCATTGAAAACGGAGCCATTGCGGCGGACGGAGACCCGGCAACGGTCTGTAACGCCTTCCTGGCCTCCTGCCATGCCCCCTATCTGAAGTACCTGGAAGAGCGCTATAAAGTTCATGGATGATAAGGATGGACGAGCAAATAGAGGAGATTTACCGGCAGCTGGCTGATCAGATAACACCGGAGGATTTCCAGGCGAGAGTAGAGGAGAAGGTAGCCCTCATGGCGGGGCTATGCGACAGCAGGACGGCGGCATTGCTCGTGGCCCGTGACCTGGGTGCATCTGAGGTGCTCACCAAGATTGGCAGCATCCGGCCGGAGACGGGAAATGTCACCTTCACGGGGAAAGTGCTCAGCGTCTCCGAGATACGCGAGTTTCCCCGCTCGGACGGATCCCTGGGAAGGGTCGCCAACCTAACGCTAGCCGACGAGACGGGATCTGTGCGCGTGGCTCTCTGGGATGAGACGGTAGAGCTGGTCCGTTCCGGAGATCTGAAGATCGACCAGTGCCTCAAGATAAGGGGTCTGGCCAAAGAGGGCTACGCGGGAACTGAGGTTACCTTAGGCAGAAGCGGGGGCATTGAGGAGATAGATTTAGACATAGTGCCCAGGACCAAGCCTTATAAAATTGCGGAGATAAAGAGCGACATGGGCGAGGTCAGCCTTCTAGGCGTCGTTGTGGACGCAGGCGAGATCCGGGAGTTCCTGCGTAAAGACAAATGCCAGGGCCAGGTGCGCACAGTGCTTTTGGGAGACGAGACGGGCAAGATCAGGCTTACCCTCTGGGATGAGCAGGCAGCGATGGCTTTGGAGAAGGGCGAGACAATTGAAGTTCGGAACGCCTCATGCCGGGAGAGGTATGGATCGCTGGAGATTCAGACGGGAAGCTACAGCACCGTTTTGAAGAGCAGCAAAAATGTGCAGTTCAGAGAGATAATGACGCCCATAGCCGACCTCAAGCCGGGCATGCTCTGCAGCGTCTCTGGCTTTGTGACGGGTCTGGGAGAGGTGCGGGAGTTTCAAAGAGATGACGGAAAAGCCGGACGGGTGGCCAATATCTACATCTCCGATGAGACGGGCCGCATCAAAGTGGCTCTTTGGGCCGAGCATGTTGATCTCTTGCGGGACCTGGATCTGGGCTACAAAGCGGAGCTGATCGATGCCCTGGCCAAGAGCGGCTGGAATGAGGAGCTGGAATTGTCTTGCGGATGGCGCACCAGGATTACTTTCGCCCCGCCTGGATAACCTTGTTAAAGATGATCTGCTTTACTCTCATTTGAGGAATATTCTAAGGAACTGGGAAGATGCCGACAAAATTACTGGAAGATCTGCCGGGTGTGGGTCCGGCCACTGCGGAAAAGCTGCGCGAGGCGGGCTTTAGCTCCGTGGAAGCTATAGCTGTTGCCTCTCCAGGCGAACTGGTGGCCGCGGCAGAGGTGGGGGAAGCCACGGCGGCCAAGATCATTGCCGGGGCCAGAGAAGCCGCGGATGTGGGCGGCTTTGAGACGGGAGACCGAATACTAGAGCGCAGAAAGCTGGTGGGCAAGATCACTACCGGCAGCAAGGGCTTCAATGAACTTTTGGGCGGGGGGATGGAGACTCAGTCCATAGTGGAGCTCTACGGTGAATTCGGCTCGGGCAAGACGCAGGTGGCCCACCAACTGGCCATAAACGTGCAACTGCCCAAGGAAATGGGCGGCCTGAACGGTTCTGTTATCATTATCGACACGGAGAACACCTTCCGGCCGGAGCGCATCGCTCAGATGGTGAAGGGCCTGCCCCCCGCGCCGGATGGTCAGGAACGCGATCCGGCAGATTTTTTAAAAAACATCAACGTGGCCAGAGCCTTCAACTCCAATCACCAGATCCTCCTGGCGGAGAGCGCCATGGACCTGGCGGAGAAGGCCAAGGACTCGGAATATCCCGTGCGCCTGATCATCGTAGATTCCGTGACGGCCCACTTCCGGGCGGAGTACGTAGGACGCGGCACTCTTGCCAACAGGCAGCAGAAGCTGAACAAGCACCTGCACGACCTGATGCGCTTTGGCGATCTGTTCAATGCCCTGATTCTGGTGACCAATCAGGTCATGAGCAAGCCGGACACCTTCTTTGGCGATCCCACCAAGCCCGTGGGCGGGCACGTGCTGGGGCATACGTCCACTTTCCGACTGTACCTGCGCAAGTCCAAAGGGGAGAAACGCATTGCACGCCTGGTGGACTCACCCAACCTGCCGGACGGCGAAGCGGTCTTCACAGTGACCATGGAAGGGATAAAGGACTAAAGAGTGAATGGTGATAAGGGCATCTTAGAAGGGATTGAGTAGAGGGAGATCCGGGTAAAGGTGGGAGAAATAAAACAGTATTTGCCGCGGATCGCCGCCTTCCCATTCTATTCACAGTAGATATAGACGATTACGATAGTCTGTTGCGGCTAATCCAATGATATCTTATTTCGTCCCAGCGAACCGTTTGATGGTCTCCCTTTTGCGCTGCCACCTGCGGGCCTCTCTTGCTTTGTCTTCCTCTAATATGGCCATGCGCCCTGACTTATTCACCGATTCAGTCTTTTTCTTCTCGTTTTGATCTATAATCGGTTGATCCACACTTGGTTGATCTATACTTGATTGATCCATGCTCATTTCACCTGATAGAATTTCTGTTGAGAGGAGATCGCGCGAACAGAAAGTACTTGAACGTTAAATGGAGATGATTCTATTTAAAGGCTATTGTTGGGTTGCACGGATTATCTCTCAGTTTATTTAGGTGACCTTTTTTACTGGAATCGTCCCACCCAAAGCTTTAATCTCACCTCCTCCTATTTCCTCTCACCATGAACTTCGGTCGCCTCTTCAAGTCCAAACCCTCGCCCCGCATTGCCGGTAGCCCGCCCTTCAACTACCTTGATCTTCACAGCAAACCATTTTACATTGTGGCCTCGGTAGAAGTGGGCAATACCACGACCAAATGCATACTCACCGCCACGGACATGAACACCGGCAAGACCTACATCGTCAATAAGACGGTGAAGATGACCAGAGATGTGCGCAGACCCAAAGCCGGTGAGGAGGTATTTGCCCACACCATCAACGGTACGCCCCTCACCAGAGAGTCCATTGCCGAACTGGTGAAAAACACCCTCATCGAGAGCCATGATAGGGCACGTCTGGACATCAAGACCGATCTGCACTTCGTGGTGCGCTCCACCGGGGTAGTGGCCGAGCTGGATTCCCCAGACCAGGTGGGCGCCTTCATCCAGGCCCTGGCCAAGGGCTGCCTCGATGCCGGCGTTCCACCCCGACTGATGACACCGGCCATGAGCATCCATAACATCCTGGATAAGTTCAAGCGCTACACCATGATTGAGAAGGTGATCTTCATGGGAGCCGTGGCCTCTTGTTTTCCCCCGCAGGGTTCTACCGGCGTGGAGGTAGTGGCCAACGAGATGGAGGGGGAGCTGGCCACCGCCGGCATAAAAGAAGGCAGCCGCTGGACGGATGTGGACTTTAGGAATCCCTGCCTCTCCATGGACTTCGGAACCACACTGGACGGTAGGGTGACCAGTGAAGATCTTCCCTATGCCTACACCATAGGCAATCTTCTCGGTCTGGCCGGAGCTATTCCCGATGCCGTTGTGCAAGGAACGGGACTGGTGGACAAGATGACCGGAGCCACACTGGATATCTTTGACGGCAATATCAAGCCAGATTACGGCAAAGAGGCGCAGCAGTACGCGGATCAGATCGACGAGCTGGTAGTAATAGAAAAGGTTCCGGCCAGCCGCACCAAATACGGTCTCGTGCCCGTATGCCCGCAGGCTGCGGCCAGCAATAACGTCGTTCTCATCGGCTGCGATGTAGGAGTGAACGGCAGCGACCTTTGCAAGCTCTCCAAAATAGGAGAAGATCTTTACAAATCCAAAAATTTGAGGATCCTTTTCGGCACCCTGGACATTTCCATGGCTCGCGTGGCCCGCCGGCTGGTACAGGTGGGGGTGGAAGAGGGAGTCGTCACCAGGAATACGGCCCTGGGTGTGACCGGCCGGGCAGGAATCAGCGGCGGCAAGCCGGCCCTTATCTTGGAGGAGATAGAGAAGCTGGGGCTATACGAGCAGGTGGAGAAGAATGTTGTCTTCGTGGACGATGGCCTGGCACGGGGCGCGGCGGTCATGGCCCGCTGCATGAACTCCATGGGCACTCCCAAAAACCCGCTGGGCGGCCGACGGGGTGGCAAATGCATCCTCAAGGATAGAATGGATTATGAGTCGCGCAAAGGCGCTGCGCCCGTGCCCCAGCAGGCGCGAGGGGACAGGGACACACAGGCCTATTTTGTGGGAGGCCACAAGAGAGCATAAAGATGCCCTCGAAAAAGCGCAGCCCTCTGCCCGGGGAGGGAAAGGAGATACCAATATCCGTTCAGGCTGTGGAACGACGGGAGGAGATGCTCTGGACGGCCCATGAACCTGCAGAAGCGAAGGCTTTTCCGCCCTGCATCAAGGGCATAATGGCCGGGGGGGCGGCAGCCCAGAGCGGCAAGCACAGGATCGCCGCCATCCTGGCCGCATTCCTGGGACAGGCAGGCTACCGCCGTCTGGAGGCAATGCAGCTCTGGTCGGGTGTAGCCGCTGTAGAGGAACGAATCTTTGAGGAGTGGTTCTTGAAGATGCACTGCCCCAAATGCCGGGCCATGCAACGGCAGAGCAAAGGCTACCCAGATCTTGGTGTGGCCGACCTGGGGCTGTGCCGGCCTGATGAGGCATGCCAGGAGTTCGCTAGTCCCGTGGAGTATGCCTGCCGCGTACGATCGATTGAGGATCGAGAGAAGGGCACACTCTTGCATATCAAAACCCAGTACCGCGTCCGGATCTTTGATTGGTCGATGGGCAAAGAGGGCGAGATCGAATTGTCGGAAAGGGAAAAGGAGACGCTGGAGGCACTGCTGGCGGAAAAGTCCTTGCGGAATGATAAAATCCTCGTCTATGCCAGAGTTCGGGTCAGGGGAAAGCTGAAGCCCAGATTCTTCCTGCGGGACTGGGAAGGCCCGCGCCGGCAGATACTCTCCGATGTTCTTTGATGATTAAAGCCATTGCCACGATAGAAACCGTGGATGAACCAAAAGGGTACAAGGCAGATATTTAGGAGCATGAGATATGCCCAACGAATCACTACAAAGCCAGGAAGAAGCCAGGACTAAGAATTGGTGGCAGTTCTGGAAGTGTAAATTGAATAAGGAGTGTGCCATGCATGTAGGAACTGTAAAGAAATTTTTAATATATTCGATTTATTTAATTTTTGTTTTAATCACCTTTGTTCCTCGCTTGTATGTGAAGTTACACGATCCAAACGCTACCCTACCTTTTGGATTTGATTCCTTCATGGAGGTTTTAGATCCGGTTGCCGTTGCTACAATCATACTAGCGACAGCAACTTTTGCTTTGGTGAAAGATTCTAGCAAAAATATCGAAATTTCTAAAAATAATTTGTTAGAAGATCATCTAGTAAGAGAGATGAACGAATTAATCAAACCGATATATCTAAAAAGAGACAAGTTTGAATATTTAGAATTTGTGCATAATCCATACTATTATGAAACAAGGTACTTTCAAGAATGGAAAGATGAAGCATGTGATTTCTGGGATCGGCTCGAAACCAGTGAATATCTAGCTTCAAAAGATTTACGAGATCTGATAAAAGACTATTCGCAAACCAACAAAGAATGGCATCATAAGCACGACGAATTAGCCAACAGAATAAAAGAAGGTTTAACAAGAGAGAGTAAAATTGATCTATGTGAAGAAGCACCTAAAGACCGACTCAGTTTGGGTTTTTTTGACTATAGGTTTATGAATTTGCCCACGAGCAACGATAGAGCCGAGCGGAAACAGAAAATTAAAGATTTAACAGACCAGTTAGATGCAGATAGCTATTCCTTCAGTCTTATTGGAGAATTTGTAAATTTAATAGATGAGGATACCGTTTTAGAAGCCAAAAGAACAATATTTAAAGCTAAAGTGATCGATAGATACGAAAAACTTGAAAAGATGATAGACGAAATTCGAGATACACTTGAGAAGAACTCGTGACTTCCTCCCCACCCTAAGGGATGGGGCTTCCTGCTTCGACGAACCGACGCTTACTTTAGACATAGGCCAAAGCCGGAGGTCGGTTCTCCACAGGCTAATATTAAATCAATTAGTGCGCAGCGAAAGCAATCATGACAGGGGTACGATTCATCCCCAGCCTGAAGTCTGGGGTCTTCTCTATCCCAGTCCCCCAGCAAGATAAAATGCCTTTTAAGGACTGGATCTCCTGACAGGATAGGATCATTATGGGACCTGCATGGACATCACTTGAAGGCTGTGGGATAAGAAGATAGGCGGAACCTAAGCCAAGTTCAAGACGAAGCGTTTGGTGGCAGTACTGGAAGCGGTTCTGAAAGCATCTCATCACTCCCCCAATCCTTCCACCAGCACCTCCCCCTCTTCCGTTACAAAGATCCGGGCGTCTCTCTCCAGCGCCCTTTTCTTGAAGAGCCGGGGGGCAATGCGTCGCAGTTGCACCACAATATCCAGAGAAGTGATGGGTAGAAGCATCTGTTTTTCGTCCGCAGCGGCAAAGATCATCTTGGGCAGCTCGAAGACATCCGTTCCCGCCACAGCCAGTAAGGATATGGGAGCGCGCAGCATCATCCACTGCTGCAGCGTTCGCTCGGCTCGGGCGATGTTCTGATGGGCCCGCTTCTCCAGAATGCTGATGTTGGAACGGGTGGTGCCAAGGATTTCTGCTACCTCCTGTTGGGACCGACCGGCCAGACGCATCTGCAACACCTCGATCTGCCTTTCTGTGAGAAATGTTTCCAGGGAGTCTTCGTCTCCTGATTTGCTCTCGCTCTCTTCTTCTGCTGTTTTAGGCATCATTTGGTCGCAAGGCCAAAATAATCTTCCGAGATGATAAAAGCATCCTTTCACCTCAATTACCAGGGCAGAGTTATCTCCTCGCTCCTGCCCACGGCCACCAGCCTGCCTGCTTGCAGCACGGCTACCCTGCCGGCCAGCTTGCGGCACTGCTGCATGTTATGGGTGGCTAAAATTACTGCCGTCCTGCTGCCGGCCAGGCTACTCAGGAGGCTGTCGATGGAGGCTGCGCTCCCTGGGTCCAGATTGGCGGTCGGCTCATCCAGCAGGAGAAGCTCCGGTTGCAGGACCAGAGCTCTGGCCAGGGCAATTCTCTGCGTCTCTCCTCCGGATAGGGTATTGGCATCGCGGCTCCTATAGCCCGAGAGCCCGACTGCTGCCAGGGCTTCTTCTACCCTGTCGCTCATGCTCATTTTACCCCCTGTCGCATCCTTTGCATCAGCTCTGCCCCGCATCCTCAGGCCATAGGAGACATTCGCCTCCACGCTGGCCTTGAACATGACCGGCTTTTGAAAGACCATGGCCATTTTGCGCCGGGCAGAAAGCAACTCCTTCTCCGGCTTTCCGGAGACCATTCTGCCGTCGAAGAGAATGGAGCCCCCGGAGGGCTCATCGAGCAGATTAATGAGGCGCAGCAGCGTCGTCTTTCCCGAGCCGGTAGGCCCAATCAGCCCCAGGATCTCGCCCCGTTCTACCGTCAGGTCGATTCCCTTGAGAATCTTTGCCGGGCCGATGCTTTTGCTTAGAGAGCGTACTTCCAGGAGAGCCAAACTCATCTCCCCTGAAATCGGTTGAGCAAGAGGTTGATAGCCAGCGAAATGGATATGAGAATTATTCCCAGAGCCATGGACAGCTCCAGATTGCCCATGGAGGTCTCGAGAGCTATGGACGTGGTGAGAACCCGTGTGTAGCCCCGCATGTTTCCCCCTATCATCATGGCCACGCCCACCTCGGAGAGCGCCCGGCCAAACCCCAGGAGCACGGCAGCCATGACCGCCACGCGGGCTTCTTTTATTACTGTTATTATTATCTGCATCTCCGTTGCGCCTAATGATTTAGCCGTGTCCCTGATCTGGGGGCTGACACCGGCCAGAGCGGTAATGGTCAGGCCAATCATGATGGGGCTGACGAGAATGGCCTGACCGAAGATCATGCCGCTCGGGCTGAAGAGCAGGTTAAGTCCTCCCAGCGGCCCGGAGCGGGAGATGAGCAAAAAGACCAGCAGGCCAACTGTCACAGTTGGCAAGCTGTAGAAGGTCTGAATTAAATTTATCAATGCCCTTTTGCCCCAAAATTGGCGAAACTCGATGATGCCTCCCAGAGGTATGCAGATGATGCCTGCTAAAAAGGCGGAAGAGAGCGAGATAAAGATGGACCTCAAGGTGATCTCGACCACCTGGGGGTCTCTCGCAAAAATCAGTTCAAGGGCCCGCAAGAGGCCGCTGTAGATCTCTTCCAACCAATTTCACCTTATCTTTTATTGGCTCATCAGGCCGCAGCGCAGGAGGCACTGGTGGGAACTGCGCACTCGGTAGCAGAGCAGCCCATCAGCTCGCAGTTTCCTCGGGCTGGCGAAAAGAGGGGCTTGCCGAATTTCTCTGTGCCATAGCTTGCAATCAGATCCTGACCCTCACCGGAGACCAGGTAGTTTATGAACTCATTGGCCAGCTCGCAGTTCACGTTCGGATGCTTCTTGGGGCTAACAGCCATGGCCACATAAACATTGAGCAGCTCGCTTCCGCCCTCAATGATGGGGACGAGCGTCAGATTTCCCTGGTAGGCCATAAAAGTGGACATATCGGATATGGTGTAGGCCTGCTTTTCGTTGGCAATGTTTAAGGTTGCGCCCATGCCCTGCCCGGCCTCGATATACCAGGGACCGGAGGAGTTGACGGCAGAATAGTTGTAGCCGGCCTTCTTCCAGAGCAGCTTCTCGCGGGCATGTGTGCCGGAGTTGTCGCCCCGGGATATGAACATCACCTTAGCCGGATCGATTTTGCCTTTCTCCATGATGCCGGCCAGAGCCTGGGAGGCATTCATACCTTTTACGCCGGCGGGATCGTCCTTTGGTCCGACCAGGAAGAAGTAGTTGTAGGCAATGCACCTTCTCTCCAGGCCCTGTCCGTCCTTGACGAATTTAAGCTCCCTCTCCTTGTCATGGACGACTAGGACATCCACGTCGCCGCGCTCACCATACTGTATGGCGATGCCGGTTCCGCCGGAGACCACGTCCAATGATACATTGTACTTCTCATCGAACTTGTCTTTGATCACGTCCAAAAGACCGGTATCTTGCAGGCTGGTAGTAGTAGCCAGCTTCAGCCTCTCTCCCTCTACCCCCCCGGCAGCGCTGCATAAAACGGATAGCGCCATCAGCACAAGGGCCATTTTCAGAAAATTTCTTACCATTTTCAATCCCTGCTCTAAAGCATAATAGCTTACCATAAAAAGTTTATGTTAGCTAATTAAATTACGTATCTGAGCAGCTTTCATCCCCAACGGTAAGTTATATCTTCCCTGACTTCAAAAAACCAGGAGTTGATGCTAAAAGATATGTCAAAGCTCAAAGACAAATCAATCCTCGTTACCGGCGGTGCCGGTTTCATCGGCAGCCATCTCGTAGAGGCCCTGCTGGCGGAAAATGAGGTCACCGTCCTCGACAACTTCAGCTCGGGCAAGAGAGAGTTTATCGCGCCCCATCTAAATAATTCCCGTTTTCGTCTTCAGGAAGCAGACCTAATCGATACCATTGCGCTGGAAAAGGCCCTGAATGGAGTGGACAATGTCTTTCACCTGGCCGCCAATCCGGATGTGAAGCTGGGCGCAGAAAACACCCGCGTGCACCTGGAGCAAAATGTGCTGGCCACCTACAACCTTTTAGAGGCCATGAGAAAATGCGGCGTCAAAAAGATCGCCTTCACCTCCACGTCCACCATTTACGGCGAAGCTACAACGGTTCCCACGCCGGAGGACTACGGGCCACTCCTGCCCATATCGCTCTACGGTGCCTCCAAGCTGGCCTGCGAGGCGCTCATCTCCTCCTACTGCCATACCTTTGAGATGCAGTCCTGGATCTATCGTTTTGCCAATATTGTGGGAGAGCGGGGCACGCACGGCGTGCTGGTGGACTTCATAAGAAAGCTGCGAGAAAATCCCCGCGAGCTGGAGATCCTTGGCAGCGGTCGGCAGAAAAAGTCCTACCTGGAGGTCAGAGACTGCGTACGAGCTATGCAGCACTGTGTGCAGCATTCGGACGAGCAGATTAACGTCTTCAACATTGGCTCCGAGGACTCGGTGGATGTGACAAAGATCGCTGATATCGTGGCCCGGCAGATGGGCCTCAATGATGTTCGATATCGCTACACGGGCGGCGTGGATGGCCGGGGATGGAAGGGCGACGTCAAGGTTATGCAGCTCTCTATCGAGAAGATCAAAAAGCTGGGCTGGACGCCCTTGGAAGGCTCCGCGAAGGCGATTGAGACGGCGGTGAAGGCGCTGCTTAAGGATGTTTAAGGAACACTTTTTAACCAAAAAAAATTGTGTGGAATGAGTCTATTTTACATTGCTCACCGCCCATTTCGTCTCTTTCCACCAGTCACCTTCCAGCAGGGTGGCATTGTAGCCCATGAGCCGCAGGTTGTAGAAGAGCGAGTAGGCCTGCGGGGTGCCATAGACCATGGCCGTCCCGGACTTCTCCAGTCGCCGGTCGAAAAGATCTTCCAGCGTGATGGCGTCCATAATTTTGGAATTTTCGTAGAGCTTATCCTGACTTAGACAGATCGACTCATTGCCAAGCCTGATCTGGCCGTATTCGAAAAAGTCTCTTGCATCCAGGACCCGGATATCAGATAGGTCAAGCATGCTCTCCAGGTTGTCGGGCGTCACCAGGAGCCATGGCACGATATGGGTGGTGTAGTTGGTAGGCTTGAGAGCCGGTGCGTTTGTGGTGAAGGAGGCTCCCGCATCCTGGATCGCATCTACGCCCCCGTCAAGCAGGCTGACATTCTTATGCCCCAGATAGCACAGAGCCCAGAAGACGAAAGAAGCTCCCTCTCCGGAATCTCCGTAGACGAGGAGCCGGTCGCTTTCGTTCACTCCGGCGCGACCCAAGGCCTCTCTGGCCAGAGCCGGATCGAGAATGCCGCTTTTTTGCAGATCCTTCCAGTACAGGTTTCTCGCTTGTGGAATATGCCCGGAGAGGTAATCCGGCATGGACCTCACATCCAGAATAACCTGATCGCTCTTTATGGATGCGGCGCTGGTGAAAAGCTCGGAATTAGCATAGCCCTTTTGCGGAGGAGCGACCTTGGCAGTGACTGCGGGATTGCTTGCCTGTCCGTTTAGCTGGCCAGCCGTCTGGCCAGACTGCTGGCTATCCAGTTGGGCCCGCTCATAGGCATCTTTTTTGGCCAGCCAGCCGTCCAGGTTGGTCCAGTCCGGACAGGTAGGACAGAACTCTCCGGTCTCTGTGCCGGCCATTGCCGAGATTGTCAGAAAGCTCAGGAAAAAAACTGCCAGCAGAGAGAATATCAATGCTACTGCGCTCGCCTCTCTCAGCCGAATAAATCGTGATATGTTGCCACCCATAATTGAATTCACTCCGAAGATAGGGCATCATGCCACTATTTCAGGCTTGCTGAGGGAGGGAAACTATAAATACACATAATTTGTTCATTGTAGTAATAATAAGTACTTTAATGTACTAAATAATACATTAGAATCAAAAACAGATATCAGAGCGGATTTCATAAACGAAAAGGAGAGGGCCGATTTGAGAGGAACATCGATTCGCATGGAGAGGATATTCAATCGCAACACAGGAAACGCAGTCATAATTCCCATGGACCACGGGGTGAGTGTCGGTCCCATCAAGGGCATAAAAAGCGTCAAGGCCATCGCCGATGCCGTGGCCTCGGGCGGTGCGGACGCCGCCATAGTGCACAAGGGTGCAGCCGTATTCGGCCATCGCGGCTATGGCCGGGATCTGGGCCTGATCATCCATCTCTCCGCCTCCACGGCTCTGGGGCCTGACCCCAACAACAAGGTGCTGGTGGCGACGGTTGAGGAGGCTCTCAAGATCGGCGCGGACGGCGTGAGCATTCACGTTAATGTGGGCGCAGAGGACGAGAGCCACATGCTCTCTACTTTAGGCGAGGTCTCCAGGAACTGTCAGGAATGGGGCATGCCGCTCCTGGCCATGATGTATCCGCGGGGAAAGAAGATCAAAGATGAATACTCGGAGGAGTACATCGCTCATGCGGCGCGGGTGGGAGCGGAATTGGGCGCTGATATTGTCAAGACCAACTACACCGGAGACCCGGACAGCTTTGCCCGCGTGGTGGAATGCTGCCCCATTCCAGTGGTCATTGCCGGTGGACCGAGAGTGGAGTCGGAGCTGGACCTGCTCACAATGGTCGAGGGAGCGATATCGGCAGGGGCGCGAGGAGTGGCCATCGGCAGGAACGTCTTTCAGCATGAAGATCCAGCACTCATCACCCGCCGCATCTGCGGGGTGGTGCACATGGGCCTTTCTGCCAGGGAGGCTCTGGAAATTACCTCTGCAGAATAAAAACAGATCTATCCGATAATTAAACCAAAGGAAACAATTTTTGGGGCTTTTTAAGACTTCAAGCAGCAGAGATAAAAAGGTACAGTTGCTCTACAGGGATTGATGAAAGCGTCAATCCTTTTGCTTTTCCTTCTTTTGCTGCCTGCCGATTTTTCTGCCCTGGCAGACGATAGCCCCGCCGAGGGGCCTCATTTGCAGATCTCATCGGTCTATGGCAATCTGGAAGTAGGAAGGCCCTCCAGCATTTTTGTTGTGCTGCAAAACAATGCTTCGCCTCCCAAAGTGCCGGATGAGCCAGGGTTCAATAAAGAAAATGCCCGCAGCATTGTGGCCCTGCTTCAGAGCTCCGATGACAGGATTGAAATATTCTCAGGGCGGCAGAATGCAGGGCTTCTGGCCGCTGGGGAGAATGCAACTGTGCAGTTCATGGCTCAGGCAAAGGGCGCGATGCAAGGCATTTATCCTCTGCAGCTATGCCTCAACTATTCTCGGTTATCCCAGGTGACAGCCTCAGGTGGAGAGAGAGCACCCAATTTTATTTTTACTTATGAGAAAGCTTCCATCGAGTTGCCCTTGCAGGCAAAAGTTGTACTCGGACCGAAGGTAGCGCTGGAGGAATTGAAGGGCGAGACACTTCCCGGCGCACAGTCGAGCCTGCAGCTTTTCTTAGTCAACCGGGGCGACGAGCCAGTCCTGGACCTTCAGATGCAGGGGCGCCCCTGCCCCCCTTTTCTCATGGTCGAAAATGAGGAGGAGCAGGCGAGCCTCGCTCCGGGCGAGGGCGCTTCACTGAGCCTGTCGGTATTCACTGATGAAAATGCCACATCAGGTTACTATGCCCTTCCCTGCTTGATATCCTACCGGGACGGGCAGGACAAAGAGAGAAGAAGCCAGGAGCTCGCCGTACTGATTTACTTGGGCGAGGCCCCTACCTCTTTGTGGCTGTATCTGGGGGCTGCAGGGCTGATTCTGCTGCTTCTGGCGGGCGGCCTTTGGGGCCTGAGAAGATTCATGAGCGGGCGGAGAAGGCTACGCATAATCAAGAGCTGAGTGATTATCATTTATGCAACATAATAATCGTAGTTCTCCGTCCGTTCGTCCTCTGTGCGCTCTGCGACTCTGTGGTTTAATCTCGTAAACCATTATGGTTAAGAAGTCAGGCGCAGGAAGCGCTCCTGGGCCTTCTCCATGATCTTTGCCTCGCCCGGTATGACTCCCTCGCGCATGAGCACCTTTCCGTTGACTATGGTTGTATCCACGCCTCCGGTCATGCTGTAGACCAGATGGGAGATGATGTTGGTCTGGGGACAGAACCAGGGCTTTTTCAAGTCGATGAGGACCAGGTCGGCCAGAGCGCCAGGACGCAGGCCCATGTTGAGGCGGAAGGCCCGAGCGGCGTTCTCGGTTGCTAAGCGCCAGACCTGCTCTGCTGAGAAAGCGGCGGGTGTGTGGTAGGCGTTCTTTTGCACAATGGCAGTGGTCTTCATCTCCTCGAAGAGACTTAGGTTGTTGTTGCTGGAAGCGCCGTCCGTGCCCAGGCAGACGTTTACGTTTGCCTTCATCATCGTGTTGAGCGGAGCGATTCCGGAGGTCAGCTTGAGGTTACTAACTGTGCAGCTTACCACATTGGCTTTCCTTTCTGCCAGGAGGCGGCAGTCCTCCGGGGAGAGCCAGACGCAGTGCACGGCTGCCAGGCGCTCGCTAAGCATTCCCAGGCTGTCCAGGTACTCCACCGGGCTCTTGCCCTTGGAGAGCACAAAGCCGTCCACCTCTTCGCGAGTCTCGGATAGATGGATGTGAATCATGACATCATGCCGGTCGGCGATCTCTTTTTCCTTGAGCAGCGTCTCCTCGGAGCAGGTGTAGGTGGCATGGGGGCCCACGGCAGGAGTGATCAGCTCGTCGCCCTTCCATCTGCGGATGAAGTGCTCCACCTGCCCCAGAAGCTCGGGCTTCATATCAAATACCACGCCGGAGACGAAGGCGCGTAGACCCATCTCTTTTGTGGCCTGGGCGGTGGCATCCGGGAAGTAGTACATATCATTAAAGCAGGTGATGCCGAAGCGAATCAGCTCCAGGCAGCCCAGCTTTGCTCCCCAGCGGACATCCTCCTCATTGATCTTCGCCTCCAGGGGCCAGATCTTTTCCTGCAGCCAGGGCATGAGCTCCATGTCGTCGGCATAGCCGCGCAGAAGGGTCATAGCCAGGTGGGTGTGGCCGTTGATGAGGCCGGGAATGGCCAGCTTTCCCCGCCCATCGATCGGCTCATCGTCGCTCTCATCCATAAGGTCGCTGCCTACATTCGCGATCTTGCCCTCGACGATCAGGATGTCCTGGCCGGCCAGCAGCTCGCCGGACTGGATAATTGAGACGTCTTTGATCAGCATCAGGGCAAAATTGAGGCGAAAGTAAAAGAAATTATCGGGCCGGAGCGGCAAGGGCGCTGGCCGACGACGTTTCCACCACAAAGAGCCCATGATCTTCAGGCAGGGATCATGCCCAAAGCATGAAAAACCCGTAGAGCCATAGGCAAGGCTGATATGGGCAGTGAAGGCTGATCTGTGCCCTGAGACTTGATCTCGACA
>Ga0247841_10000404_pt1 | contig 111368 bp, 91 predicted proteins | sample LaCruzMarch2015__2_FD_192410 | JGI IMG/M metagenome (GOLD analysis project Ga0247841, IMG submission 192410) | Freshwater microbial communities from meromictic Lake La Cruz, Castile-La Mancha, Spain - LaCruzMarch2015_18m | ecosystem: Environmental > Aquatic > Freshwater > Lake | place: Spain... | reverse complement strand
TACCGATACCGACGTTGCCACCATTAGGATTCAATAATAAACCATAACTCGTATCTCCCTGAACAGTCATATAACCCGTAGCATTATTACGAATCTGTATATAGGCCGAACCGCCAGACATTGGAACTATATTAGTTGAACCTTGTATATTTACTTGTCCGTTATTAGATACTGAAAAATTATCAGTTCCAGCGGAATTACGAACTATAATTGCTTTAGTGGCGCCAACGTCTATCCCTTGAACGTCCAGCTTAGCTAACGGGCTTGTCGTCCCAATACCCACGTTGCCACTATATCCCTTAATAACCACACTATTGGTCAAGGTTGAGCCCCCTAAAGTTTTTGTTCTAAAAAGAATATCACCCCAACCATTTGACTCATTAGTGCCTTGATAATAATTTTCTATCCACAATTTAGCATTATCAGCAGTATAAAGCATTGAGCCGCCCGAATTATCATTATAATATAAATTAATTTTTGCACCATAAGGACTGCTCACTGCTTGTATGCGCTCTTCTACATTTGATGCACCATAAATATGTAAAGGAGCTTGTGGACTAGTCGTTCCAATCCCAACATTACCGGCTACTAAAAGTGAGGCGCCAGAAACTCCACTGAAATCAAGCTTATAAATATCATTTTGAGCATAAATTACGCCACCAGAAGTTAATTTTAATTTGCCATAAACATCTAAAGCTTGAGAGGGAGTAGTTGTGCTAATTCCAATATTCCCATCGGAGGATATTCTAAGTCTTTCTAAACTATTAGTAGCAAATACTATAAGAGGACCTAATATGGAAGCGGATGATCCATTTGCTCTAAAATAATTTGAAGCGCCATAGGCAAGCTCTGAGTAAGTACTATTATCAAGACGCAGATAAGGAGTATTAGCACCCGTTCCATAAATATAGCCACCAGCAGACAATTTAATATTACCGGCGACATCAAGCTTTTGAGAGGGGCTTGTTGTCCCAATCCCAACATTTAAACTAGTATCCGTTGGATAAAGTTTGCCGCTAGCTTTTGTCCAAAAACCAACCGCGGAATCAGAAGATGTAGAAATTGCTGATTGCAAATAATTTAAAGTAACTGCATGATTAGCTGCGGTTGGCGTGCCAACAATCACTGGTTGAGTAAAACTGCCAGTACCAACAACATCTAATTTATAGAGAGGATTAGTTGTGCCGATACCAACGTTGCCTAATATATAACTAGTTCCTGAACCGTTTACATTGAGATTTCCTCCTGGTAATTGTAAGGTTCCATCAAAAGTTAATCTCATCTTCTCTTGGGGAGCAATACTTGCTCCTTCCGTCGCGTAGCTCTCGCTCCCCCAATAGAAATATCCGTTTCTCATATAAGAGATCATTGCAATTCCTGTTCCGTGAGTGAAGAAATTACCGGTTGTTTCTGGAATCACAGTAGGCCTTCTAATGCCTCCTCCGAGACTTAAAAAGGCTCCTTGAGTTTCTGAACCTCCTGTTAAATAAGTTGAATGCGCAGAAGTTCCTCTACGTAAATGTATGGATCCTGGCCTTCCATTTTCCGAACCTCCTGTAATTTCCAAAGAAGGATTTTCTATAGCCCCTGAAGGTATTGTTATTTCATCTGGCCACCTATCTATTTTAACTCCACCTGATCCTGAAACATGCAATCTCGAATCAGGATTAGTCGTTCCAATACCAACATTCCCCGCTCCTGCGGTACCATTCCAGATACTGCTATTCTTAGTTCCTGACCAAAGAGAACTAGAGACAGTACCATAGTTAGCTTGAAGATATCCGAGAGGCACAGCTTCGTCGCTATTTAAAGGAGTAAGATCGAGTCCGCCAATCCGACCAAGGCCCATATATAAAGTACGACCAGAGCCCCCAGCAACATGAAGAGTTGAGGTTGGTGTGGTGGTGCCAATGCCGACGTTGCCGGAAACAATATACATTTCATAAGAAGTTGGTAAGGCTTGATAACTTTTAAAACCTATACCCCTATATGCTCCAATAGCTAAATCACCAGCTCCAGCGGCTATAGAATCTTGTCTAGTAAGAGAATAAAGAAGTGTCGGTGTCGAGTTATAAGCATAAATACCCTTATCAGAACTACTAATAGAAGCCATTCTAATATTACCAGCGACATCTAATTTATCTAACGGATTTGTCATACCGATCCCGACATTACCGCCATTAGGCTGAATAGATAAATTTCTAGTAGACCAAGAATTACCCGGATCAAGAGTTTGAATAATACCAATATCACTACTTGAGGCTACGCCAAGTACTAATCCTGTATCACTAGTGCTATCGTTTATTTTTATAGCGTAATCATGTTCGGAAGAAATAGTATCAACATTATCAAAAATTTCTAATTTTCCACTAGGATTAGTCACTCCAATCCCAACAGATCCATTAACTGCTAATTTTGCTGAACCGCTATAGCTTGCGTAACCAATTGCCACATTGCCTCCACTGGTAATATCAAACATGTCGCCCACGTTAGTGCCTACAGAATTAATTCTTAAAAGAGATCCGGCCTGACCAGCTGTGGGATCTATTCTTACTATCCCAGCAGCAGCACTTCCTGATGGAAAATGATAAGAAGCGGCCTGACCGGTCGCAAATCCAATATAACCACTGAATGAACTATTAATAATTCCTCCACTCGTCACACGAATATTACCAGCAACATCTAATTTCTGAACCGGATTCGTCGTTCCAATGCCAACATTACCACTTGCCGATATTCTCATTTTTTCCACTAATCCACCAGATTGAAGTGGTACGGTATAAAACCTTAATCCTGAAGTAAATAATGTGTCTGGTTGCGTGAAAACGCCAGAGTTCCATGTTTCCATAACCGCATCGATAGCCGCGTAATTTTCCGGATAATTTGAATAATCAGTACCACTAAATAAAATACCAGTTCCAAATCCACCATAAGGATTGCCGGTTGAATAGTTTGTAACCGTTAACGGCCGGGTTATTGTATTCCTATCTGTTGTAGCACGAGAAATTTGTAACAAACTCATTGGTGTCGTCGTACCAATACCAACATTACCAGCTACTAAAAGTGAGGCACCGGAAACTCCACTGAAGTCCAATTTATAAATATTATCTTGAGCATAAATTACGCCACCAGAAGTTAATTTTAATTTGCCATAAACATCTAACGCCTGGGAGGGCGTGGTCGTACCGATACCGACGTTACCGCCCTCATCAATAACTAATCTATCCTGGAGGCCGCCATTGAAATTTTGGGTTTGCAATTTTAATTTACCAGCTTGAGAGCCACTAGAACTTGTCCATTCTGCCGTGATACCAGCAAAATTATATTGTGAACCAGCTAAATCATTCTGTCTCCAAACAATAGCCCTTTGAGCCGCTCCAACCGAAGTGCCGCCAAACATTATGTTTCCAGCAACTTGCAATTTTTCATTAGGACCAATCGTCCCAATCCCAACATTCAAACTGGTATCCGTTGGATAAAGTTTGCCACTAGCTTTTGTCCAAAAACCAACCGCAGAATCAGAAGACGTAGAAATTGCTGATTGCAAATAATTTAAGGTAACTGCATGATTAGCTGCGGTTGGCGCACCAACAATCACTGGTTGAGTAAAACTGCCAGTACCAATAACATCTAATTTATAGAGAGGGCTGGTTGTGCTAATACCGACGTTACCCGTCCTTAATACAGTAAATAAATCAGTACCAGCACCTAGTCCTTGATTATTTACCGTGAATCTTCCTTCAGTAGCTGTACCGGCTGTACCAGCGCCGCTTGAAATACCTGCAGTTACCCAGCCCGGTTTCGTAGCATGAGAATGCGCAAACAAATTTATTGCTCCTCCATAAGAAGACGACCCTGCGCCAGCCTGCATTATTACTTGAGTTGTCCCAGTATTAATTTCATCCGTAAGTATATATCTTGTACTGGCAGGATTTCCTTTAATTTCTATATTTCCATTAACAGATAATTTACTTGTTGGATTCGTTGTCCCAATCCCGACCTTACCATCACTTCTAATTATTAAAGCATCTATAGGAGTAACGGCGCTTGTTGCTACCCTAAAACGTATTCCTGTACCAGTGGGGTTCCCCGCATATCGACTATCAATATATGCGTCCCCGGTAGACCCATCTGACCATAAATCTAATCCTGGAGTATTATCATTGTCTCTAATAAATATACCGGAATCTCCTCCATCAATTTTAGAAACGACTTCTAAAAGATTTGAATTAAGTGAAGTAAATATATTTGGAGGCGTTCCCCCTGGATTCGTCGTTCCGATGCCAACATTTTTAGGAACTAAAAGGGAATGAATTTGCGTCGCAGTAAAATCGAGATAACGACTAGAGTCTTGATTATAAATAGTGCCACCGGAAGTTACTTTTAATTTGCCATAAACATCTAATGCCTGAGCGGGTGTGGTAGTGCCGATACCAACATTACTACCCATTTGTACAACATTACCGACCCCAGTGTATCCGAATGGATCCCCAGCGGCCAATGGACTCATTTGATAAAGTTTAAGGGCGGAAATTCTGGCTTGTGTTTCTCCGGACTGAAAAGAATTAACAGTAATCCTAACCATCGGAGCGTCGGTTAAATCAGTGTTATACGAACTACTAATATTACTAGCCACAGTTGAAACAGTAGTCCAATTAGATCCGCCATCTGAACTTTTTTCAATAGTAAATCCTCCCGGCATTTTGTTGCCGGTAGTTTCATATTTACCACCGCCAGCGAAAGAAATTCCTGTGTGCCACCAACCGCCACAATTAAGTGTCATTACTTGACCGACTGCAGTTATTGTCCAAGAACTATTAATATTTCTATACGTCGGGCCGCCACTATTTAATGTACCGCCAGAAACAGAAACAGAACATCCCTGCGCTATATCAAATTCTGGACGTGTTTGTCTAACGGAGTCGGTTACAACAACACCGCGAACATCCAATTTCGCTACTGGCGCTGAAGTTCCAATTCCAACATTTGTTCCATTATTATAAAGAAGGCTGTTAGCCACCCAGGCGCCGCTACTATTTCTTAAGGTCTGACCGTCCGTACCAACGGGCAAACCAGAGGCAATTGATGACGAGGTAGCATAAATATCACCACTATTGTTAGTCATGAGAACTCGATTGCCACCACCACCAAGCCCCCCGAAAGTAACAGAATATGGATTAAGAACGCGCAGAGAACCACTAATGTCTAATTTTGCTCCTGGCGCGGTAGTACCGATACCGACACTACCATCTTTTCGTACCATAAACTTACTAGAACTATTTACCTGCATATCAAGAAGTCTTGAATTTTCAGAAGAAGCCCAATCGGTAATATTCATTAACCAAGCAGTAAAGGACACGCTGGAACTGTCCCAGGTTTGCGTGGTATTAAGAATCGGACCATTGGTCGTCATGATTGCTCCACCGCTAATAATGTCGCCAAATTTAGTAACCCGAAAACGCGTTGAACTTCCGACTTGAAAATGAAGTAAATCTCCAGAAAAATTTAACGGAGGATTAGCTCCAATAAAAACACCTTGACCGGCCGCACCCGAAAGATCATTGGGTCCAATTTGAAAAAAAACTTTAGAGGAAGGGGGCATGCCAGTATTAGTGCTGAAATTTGTTTTAAAAGAGTCGCCCATTTTTAATTGTAAATCCGTGGCGCTATATTCAATAGAACGTTGTTTATCAGTATTGGTCGGATCGGTCGGATCATAGAAAGTAATACCAGGAGAAGAGGCGGCTACTTGTATCGGAGCAGTAAAAACAAATTTTCCGCGCGAGCCTAGAGTGGGATCAAAAGAAATGCTTTCCCAACCATCCAATGTTCGCCCCAGTTGAATTTTTCCAGTCGAAGTTGCGCTTTCCGGATCTTCAGTAAAAGTAGCGGCACCGCCGGCCAACAAATCAACAAATAAATTTCCCACAATAGTTAGTTTTTCCGTTGGAGTCGTTGTCCCAATTCCAACATTACCTAGAGTGGTCGCTCCAAAGTAAAAATTACCACCAGCAGTGTTCCCACCAAATTCACCATTTGAAACATTAGATGCGGGTACTGTCCCGGTTAATGAACCAGAAGAAAAGTAACTCGCAGAAATAGAATCATCAACCACAACATTTCCTCCGACCCATAATTTAGTGGTTGTTGATGTTGTCGCTAAGTTATTAATACTCAAGGGCCCATTCATTCTGGCCGGCAACCAAGTATTAACAAAATCGCCTTCAGCAAATCCAGATCCAGCATTATAGTTTAAAAGATTATTCCAATCGACAGCTTGTAGGGTCCCGTTAGCATCTTTACTATAAATATTAATGTCTGCAACCGCACTCACGGTCTCACCAAACAAAAAAGAAAATAAAAAAGCGCCGCTTAATATAAAAACAGCTGTGAAATTTCTTAATTTCCGGCGCAATAGTCTGGGCATCAAAAAATCAATTTTTTATTAAATTTTATTAATTAAATTATATCATTTTTTATAAGTCCTGCCAATAAAAAAAGGGGATAAGTTCCCCCCTTGTTTTTATTGACTTTAGCTTACCCACTTTTTTTCTCAATTCTTCTCTTTCGGTTAGCAAGGCTTAAACTATTTCTTCAGCAAATCTAAATTTTAAGGGGTATTTAAATTTTTTCCAAACCGAGTTTCGGTACTGCGATTTGTCTTTTCCGCTTCCCCGATAGATCTAAAAATTAGATTATAGTCGTTATCAATAAAAAAGACATTATAGGTCAGATTTGATCCACTATCCTCACTGGTAATTAATGGTGGATCGGCTTCATAGCTTTCTGGATCTATTCCGGTTAATCGCCATAGTAAGTACTCCGAACCAGCCTCAGCGGCATAATAAGCTTTAGTAGAATCAGCTTGAATGCCCCCCGCCTTAATGCCTAAAACCGAAACATAAGCGCCGCCTATGGCCGCTAGTAACATGCCGGCCATAATAAAAATAGTCAAAATAAGAGCACTAGCTCTTTTGGAGGTTTTTAATTTTCTATGGTTATTTAGGTGCCAATTAAACATTCATTTAAAATTATTCAATTTTATAGTAATAACGCGAGCTTAAGGTGGTCTGGAGGGTCATCGCCGAACTTTCGCGCTCACTGTCGGCATTTTCAGCTTGGATACTAACTAGTACCTGTTCTTGGGCGGTGCTACTAGCCGTAACCCCAAAGAACATTTTTTTAATATTAATTTTCATAGGTGAAATTGGAAAACCCTCACCCCCCGAACCAGTGGGGACACGCTTAATATAAAAACGCTGATCTTCCTCGTTTACCCAATAAGTTACACATTCATCATAATAGTTTTTAAACTTTAAAATACTATTACCACTGCTATCACTGGTCGCTGAAAAAACCTTATTTTTTGATAGAGCTAAACTACACTGATCCTTACTATCAGCTTGTGCCATTCTAATTTCTTTACTAATAACTTCTAAAAAATATTTTAAACTTTCTTGAACATTCTGAGAGGCGATCGCCCGGCGCTGACTATCAATGGTCATTTTAAAAATAGCCGTAGCCGAAATAATAACCATTGAAAAGAGGGCGGTAGCTATAATTATTTCAATTAACGAAAAAGCGGGCACCGCCGAAAAGCTTTTTCTTTTTTGACTAATTATTTTATTTTTTTCTTTGAAACACATAATTTATTCTATCCTAATCTATTCTATCCGATTAAGTTTCAGCCGCCATTAGTTTTGAACGCCAATTGTAAAGATCGGTTTCTAAAATGTAAGAACGATCGTGACTACGTTCCCTCCATTTAACTTCAACTATCACATTAATCTGATCAGTATCTGATTTTTCAATTTTTATTAAACGAGAAAAGCCGTTGCTGGTGGTTAAGCCTGAATCGTGTTGATAAAAACCTTCCGTATTTTGAAATAGTTCAACCGCCGCCTGATCGTCATCTAGGGGCGTTGGTAAATCATCGTTAAAATCCATAAAATAGGAACCAGAAGTTAAATCTTGATTGTGATCATACCCCCTCAACCAATTGGAATCACGTACTCGCCTAATTAACTCTACTCCCTCCTGGGCGAGTTGGTAGGCGATAAGATTGTTTTTATTATAAGACTGGCTTTGAATATTTTGTCCAATTAAAGATAGGATGCCCGTCATACCTAAAGAAATAATAAACAAAACAATCATTATTTCAATCAACGAAAAAGCGGCTAAATTTTTTCGATTTATCGAAGTTATTCTTTGGTAACTAACGCTAATCTTGGTTCTTGATAAATTTTCTGACATAAATTAATCAATTACTTCCGCTAAACCCAGAATATTAACTCGAACAGTTTTTGTCGTATCACTTTGAGTTTCTTTAAGAGTAATATCTATTGCGGTTGAAGTTGCTACTCCCTGTCCCTTAATATTAGTTATAGGGTCTGGTGGTAAAAAAGTAATATCGGCCACATTAATTTCGCTACCATTACTTAATTGAAGTTTATCAATATAAATACTAGGAGAAAAATTGGTAATCCGCGCACCCAAATTAATGTCCCCCTCACCAAAGTCATAGGTCATGGCCGTGCCACCAGCTTCACTGTCAGGCTGATCAGCGAATAAAAGATATGAACTACTCGCCCGCTCTAAATGTATTCCCCAACCGCCCATTGGTAAGTCATCGCCATATTTAATTAAACCAAGCGAGTTATTCTGGGCTAAATGTAAATCAGACACCAGGCTTTGAGACGCCATTGATAGATCGGTCCGCTGATTACCAGTTCGATAATTAGCCACAAAAATAGCCGAGATCAGGGCAATAATACTAATACTCACGGTCATCTCAATTAGGGAAAAAGCGGGCGCCTTAGTTTTGTGCTTGAATTTAAACATAAGTAATAATAAATTTTGGACGCTTTGTTATTCGGCTCTCACTTCACGCCAAATTGGCAAACCAAAATTAATTTTAATCGCCGCTGAAGTAAAACTACAAAAATAATTATCATTATTATCAGTAACTTTTAGGGTAACATATGTGCTGGTTGCCTTGAAAAAAATAGTAGTGCTAGAATTAGTTGGTGTTGTAATCGTCGCTAAAGAATCGGTCGTTGTCCATAAATAAGAACAAGTTGAGGTTGAGCAGGGCTGACCACTTTCGTAATCACTTGGATAATATTTAGTGAAATCGGAAGAAGAGGCGCTTATAAATTCCGTACTAGAACCGATTTCTGGCTTAAGCGGTGACCAAGAAAAAAAAGGGCTAGGAAATTCATGTTTAAAAGTGGTAAAGGTTTTGGGGTCACCATCGCTATTTTTATCAGTATCTAAATCATTATTAGAATTATAATAATACCAAGCAGTTGATGATGCTATTGGCGTACTATCTTTTGTTAAATAATATAATTTAATTCGCCAATAATAATTACGACCATAATTTAGAGCGCCATTACAACTACCGCTAGCATTACTAACCGTATATATTCTTGCTTGTGAATCAGTATCTTCAATTGTACAGGTAGGACTAGTAAAATCTTCCGGATTTTGAGAAAGCTTTTCTTTAATTTCAATCTTATAGCCAGTTTGTAACTCTCGAAACGTGTCATCGATTAAGCTCGTGGTTCCGCTTTTTAAATCCCAACTCAAAAACGCTCGCAAAGCTCCACCCGCACCACAGGCCGTACTATACGGCAATTCCGGCGCTTTCAAATTACCGATTTGCAGATTTTCAATATAAACTTCATAGGGACTCGAACAGTCATCCCCCGTTAAACAGTTAAAATTAATATCCGTGCTACTGGCGTAACCGACAAAAGTTCCGGCCTTTTCATAACCAATCCAGGGAATAGTACTGCTAGCTTCATTCCAGGATTTAATCTGTAGCGCAGTCGCTGAGCCGTCTAATTTAATCCAAGAACCGTCGCTTGTCACCCGCGCCCAACCATAAACTTTTTGATCATTCTCGTTATAACAGGCCCAGCAGCTAGAGTCATTAAAGCAAGTCGTATCCTGACAATTACTTAAAGATCCTTTACTGTCAGGGGTGGGTGTACTGTCAGGTGTCGTTGTCGCTTCAAAAGCGACTAACCCCTTATAAGAATTCCAGGCGTAACCAGAAAAATTCCCATTTTCATTAATCTGAACACGATGATTAATGCTTGTACACGGCTCGGAATAAAAACGAAAACCAGGTGGAGTAGAAGAGCCGCGAAAATTACCTTCTTCATCTAAACGGTCGCCAATTACGCTGTCCTTACAGTTAAAATAAAGATAACCTAAAGCATCTCCCCACCAAGCCGCTCCGCGCAAAGTTGAAGTTGCCGCCGCCGCTTTCTCAGAAAAACAAAAACTGGTCGCCAAAAAAACAACCATTAGCCAAAATTTAATTTTAGACTGACTTAACATGAAAAAATATTTCTCTAATCCCCTAAATTATAGCATATTTCGAAGCACCCGACGAGATCTAAACCCTATTTTATTTTAGCCAATATTTTTTCTCCGATACTCATCATTTCTCGATGCCCCGCCGCTGTTTGATCGTCATAACCCAAAAGATGAAGTAAGCCGTGAATTAATAAAAAATAAAAAAGATAACTTCTAGCCGCCCCCTTTTTAGTTTGATTTAATTTTAAACTCGTAAAATCATCACGACCAATTTCTTTAAACATCGTCCAATATTTGTTAATTTTATCCGTTTCACTAACATTAATAATTACCTCACCTAAATATTTTGCTGGATAATTATTTTTTATCGAATTCATCTTCAGGACTGATACCGCCGCCGGAAAAGCTAAAACATCTGTCGTTTTATTTAGCCCGCGATAATCACGATTTAATCCCCGCATTCGACCAGTACCAATGAGTGCTAAGGAAACCAAGTAATTTTTTTTTTGGTATTTTTGTAAAACCACCTGCCCGATTTTTTCTATTTTTCGCTGATCTATTTTTCGCCGAGTTGTATTATTAATTTCTAACATAAATAATGCTTACTAATAAAAAATTTGCATGTTGTCACGCTCGCGCCTTAACTAGCGACCGGTAGTCAACATCAAGAACTTGGTAGTGAATATTTAGCTGTGTATTTTTTAACAAAATTTTGAGTCTATGCTAAGCGCCTTAATTTTCTTAAAAAATTATAAATTAGGTACGCTCGCGGATGAAAAACTAAATCATAAGTGCCGACGTATTCCGTTTCTCGACCGCCATAACCTAATTTAAAACGAGTTACCCCGGGCCATTTTTTTTCATCAATGCCGTAAAAATCATAATACTGGTAGCCGCGCCGCTTTGCCTCTTTAATTAAAAACCATTGCAGGAAATATGGTGCCATTAAATTACGAAATTCATTGTCAGACGCACCGTGCATATAAGTTACCTTGTCACCAAAAAAACAAAATAAACCAGTCGCTATTTTTCTATTTTGATACTGTGCAAAATAAAGTTCAATAAAACCCGCGCCCTGTTTTAGTAGACGCTCATAATGAGTAGCACTATGTACGCGAAAACCGTCACGCGCCCCCGTTAATTCCATTAACCGCTTAAATTCCCCCAAATCTTCGATTGATCCCCGTTTTATTTCAATTTCTTTTTTCTCAGCCAAACGAATATTATAACGAGTTTTTTGGTGCATACTGGCTAAAAGTTCTTCTTCTTTTTTATCAAGCTCTAAAATCAAGGTTCGTTCGGGCTGTAAATTAAGCGTTTTTTTAAGCGCTCGCCCGTCTAACTTAAAATTATCTTTTGCTTCAATTTTTAAAATATTGGGCTCTAGGCGCCAAAAAAGCGCCCGTGGATTATTTTTTTTAAAAGATTCAGCGAAAAAATTAAAAACTACCGTCAGCGCCTTATGCGTCAGTGAGTCGTTTTCTTTTTTATTATTTTCGAAGCCGATAATCGGACCCCGGGGTGCATACCAATAAAAAACCCCAGCGCCTAAACTTTTTTTAACGATTGTTAGAGCGGCCATAATTTCACCCGCCTCATTTTTAATTCCCAAACGCCTTATTTCTTCACCCCCAAAACGTAAAATTTCACCCCACTGCCAAGACTGCAAAAACTCTGCGCCGCGCTGATCCGCCGCTTTTTTAATAAAATTATCTAGTTCAGCCTGACTATTAAAAGTAAATAATTCCATAAAACCAGTATAGCACAAACAAAAAAGCTGCCAATCGGCAGCTTTTAATAGCTGTTTTTTAGAAATTATTTCATGCCAGCTGGGGTTGCAGTATTAAGACCAGCGGGTAGTTCATTCACTGACATACCTAAACAGTATTTCAGCGTATAGCTTCCCCCGGTTACCCCCCCTACGGACCGGAATTCATAGGTATAATCTTGAGAAATACCACAGGCCCCATCAGCAATTAAAGGAGCAGATGGTACTGCTCTCATATAAGTGGAAGAGCCATAAGTAATCGCCGTACCGCTTGCTACAGAGCCAGTGGGATAAGTACCGGCATCATTATAATACATTTCCAGAGCCGTTTGGATTTGTCTAACATCAGCAACTCTTTTAGCGTCTCGAGCCCGCGCCCGCGCTGAGTTTAGGGCCAAAACAGACAGCGTTGATAGTAGGCCGATAATGGCGATTACTACCAAGAGCTCAATCAAAGTAAAGCCCGCTTTATTATTTTTCATAGTTTTTTTAGGCGAAATTTAATAGCGATTAAAAATCGCGAGGATATTTTTAAAAAAATTAATTATAAAATAATTATAGCAATAATTTAAAAAGTGAACAAGGGCTAAACCAGTATTTACTGGTATAAAATAATTATAGCAATAATTTAAAAAGTGAACAAGGGCTAAACCAGTATTTACTGGTATAAAATAATTATAGCAATAATTTAAAAAGTGAACAAGGGCTAAACAACCAGGCTTCAGTCGCCAGACTCGGAAAAATATTATTAGCCGTCTAAGCTCCTAGCAAAAAAAATTTAACAAAAGAACTAAAACTGACTGGCTAAATTATACATTGGCAGAAGCACGGCCGCCACCATAATGCCGACACCGACCCCCATCAAAACCATAATAAATGGTTCTATTAATTTACTAAGGTTATCCAGCATGCTGCTGCTTTCTCGTTCATAAAAAATCGTGATCCGATCTAAAACCGTATCAACTTTACCGGTTTTTTCACCAACAGCAATCATTTGCGGGACCATTTTCGGAATATAGATGCTATGCTCAAAAACTGTCGCCAGCGGATTACCGTCATTAATTGAGTCCAAGGTTTCTAAAATAAGCTCTTTATAAACAGTATTACCAATCACCGCCGCCACAATTTCTAGACTGCGCGTAATCGTTACGCCGCCCTTTAACAATGTCGACAGTGACCGGGAAAAACGAATTAAATAAATATATTTTAAAAGGAGCCCAAAAACTGGCATCCGTAATTTAAATAAATCTAACTGCCGCCGACCAACATAAGTTTTAGCATATAGACGCAGCCCGAAAATAATACCCAATAAAACAATCAGCAATAACCAGAAATAACTTCTTAAAAAAACCGACAAGCCAATCACGATGCGCGTCGATAGCGGCAAGACCATATCGGTTTCCGTTAAAATCGCCGTTAAATTAGGAATAACATAAACCATTAAAACAATCCCGACTCCTAATAAGGCCGTAATAATAAAAACCGGGTAAATCATCGCGCCCCGAATTTTTGAAGTCATCGCGTAATTTTTTTCCATTTCATCGGCTAAATAATCTAAAACTTCATCAAGCCGACCCGAGGTCTCGCCCGAGCGAATAATATTAATGAAAAATTCCGAAAAAATTTGCGGCCGTTTACCAAAAGCGTCGGAAAGAAATTCACCGCTATTAACCTCAAAAGCAATATCAGAAATTAAGCTTTTTAAAGATAAATTTTCAGTTTGATCAATTAAAATTAGCAGCGATTCAACAACCGTCACGTTGGCTGAAATCATCACCGAAAACTGGCGCGCAAAAATAACTAAATGTTTGCTCTTAATCGGGGCAATTAACTTTAAAAACCTGGTCTCTAAAGTATTACTAACATCCTCTAAATTAACGACATTAAGTTCTTCGCGCCGTAATTTAGTCGCGGCCTCTCCTTCGGTTAAAGCCACCACCTTTCCTCTTTTCATTTTGCCGCTGGCATTTTCCGCTTGATATTTAAAAATAGACATATAATTTTTTAACCTTCGATAACGCGCAAAACTTCTTCCATGGTCGTTTCTCCTTTTAATACTTTAATAATGCCGTCTTGCTTAATCGACAAAAAATCTTGCAACTTTTTAATAGTTTCGATTGTGAGTTCCTCCTTACCACTACTGATAATTTCTCGCAAACTATCATTAACTTCGACAACCTCGGCAATCGCTAAGCGTCCGGAATAACCAGTATTTTCACAGCGTTGACAACCGACGGCTTGATAAGTTTTATAGATACTTAGGGCCGCTTCTGGCGTACTTAGTTCGGGTAGTTCCGCCTGAATAACACTTATCGGCACATTTTTTAGTTCAGAAACAACGAGGGCGGCGGCGTCTGGACTTAATTTAACTTCTTTTTTACAGTTTAAACAAAGTTTACGTGTTAGCCGTTGAGCCACAACTGTGCGCAAAGTTGAGGCCAATAAAAAGCGCTCAATTTTCATATCTAATAAACGAAAAACTGCTCCCAGGGCATCGTTAGTGTGGAGTGTAGAAATCACTAAGTGACCGGTTAAAGACGCATTAATCGATAGTTCGGCCGTTTCTTCGTCGCGAATTTCTCCGACCATAATAATATTGGGGTCTTGGCGTAAAAGTGAACGTAAACCATTAGCAAAAGAAAAGCCAATTTTCGGCCGAACCTGCGACTGGTTAACACCCTTAATTTCATATTCAATCGGATCTTCCAGGGTCGAAATATTAACACCCTCCTGATTTAAAATATGCATCAAAGAATAAAGCGTTGTTGTTTTACCGCTACCGGTCGGACCAGTTACTAATAAAATACCGCTAGTTTTTTTAATTGCTTCCGCAATCATTTTTAAAGCTAGTTTATTAAAACCTAAAGCCTCTAGGGGCGGCGCGCCGCGCGAAACATCTAAAATACGCATCACCACCTTTTCCATGTTAGCTAGCGGTAAAGTTGAAACACGAAAATCAATTTCCTTATTACTAACCACTAAACGAATGCGACCGTCTTGCGGCACGCGCGTTTCATCTAACTTTAATTTAGCTAAAACTTTAATACGGGCAATCACGGCATTATGAATACTTTTCGGCAAAGTTAAAGAAGTATGTAAAATACCGTCAATGCGATAACGCACCCGACTTTCTTTACCATAAGTTTCAATATGAATATCGGAGGCGCGCGCTTCAACCGCGTGACGAATAATAACGGAAACAATCCGCGAAACCGGCGCGCTATTAATGTCTTCACTGCTTAAATCTTCGTTTTCCGTACTCACCGTCACCAATTCTTCGCCATCCTCTTTGGCCTTAACTTCTAAGGCACTAGAAATTTCTTGCTCAATTTTTTGATACTGTTTAAAAGCTTTTTGATAACCACTTAAAGAAATTAAATAATATTCAACCCGTAATTTTTCATCGGCCGCTAAAAAATTTAAAGCCTCTTGTGCTTTTAAATTTGGCTCTAGTAGTCCAGCTTTTAAAACTTGGTGGTCGCGACTAAAACAAACGACCTTATAGGTATTAGCGATCTCTTCTGGTAAAAAATTTAAAACTTCTTCAGAAATATCTTCGCCTAAAAGGTTATAGTAAGGTAAATTATATAATTCGGCACGGGCGATGGTTAATGTTTCCTCGTCAATAATTTTTTGACTAATCAAAAAAGAAACCAAGTCTTCATGGTTCTTGGTAATCGTTTTCCGGACTTCGGCATCTTGGGCAACCGTTAACAATTCTTTTTTCCGCAACAAATTTAAAAGCTGATCATTTTTATCCATACTCATTCTGTTTTAATAAAAAAGGGCAAACCATTACCTCGCGAGCATCCAACTGGTGTCGTTTTAATCGTACTGCTGGCCGTACTGGTAGCCGCTGGAGACGGGCTACTGACAATAACCGCCGTCGCTTCTGGACGACCGCAAATATCATCAAAATTAAACTTACTAATATAATTACGCAAAGTTTTAAGTTTAGCCGACTGCAAAGTGCTCACGTCTAAACTTGAAGAGGCCGCCTGACCAATGGACGCTAGCGGTACTAAAGTTACTGGTTCGGCCGTCGGTAAAGAAGAAACAACCTTATCGCGAAATAAAAATAAGGCGACCGCCGCTAAAAGAATCAGCCCAATTAAAATATATAGTAGTGGTCGGTAGGTTTTATTCATACTTATTCCGTTTTATAATAATAGGTTCTTAACCTTAAAGAAGCACTACGATCACCTGGTGAAAAAGAAACACTAATAACATCTAGCAACCGCAAGTTGGTCTCAAAAATACGTAATAAATTTTTTAAACTGCCATAATCAAGGGCCGACAATGATAAGTTAATATCAATAAAACCGATTTTTTCATTAAGAACATTTAACTGAACCGTTTCTTCGGGGGGAGCGGTTTCATCACTCACTGTTTGGGTTTCTAAAGAAATACTATTTACTAACCAACCGCCACGACTAATAATTTCTTCAAGTTCACCGAAAAGTCTAGCCGGCTCATAGGCATCTGGCAAAACTCCTTTAAACTTCTGCAAATCACCAGCGGCTAAACTTTTATGAGCGGCATCTAGTGTTCGCAAGTTAGCTAACTTTTTAACATTTAGAACATATAAGGCCCGTTGTTCATCTAAATTAGTTTGAACGGCTAGTTGTGTTTCTTGAAATTTAGGGCCAAGCACAAAAAAATAAGCAACAGTTAAAAAAATAATCAAAACACCAACACTGGCAGCGTCAACATAACGGTTAAGCCAATTATTTAAAATGTTATTATTATTTTTGCGACGATGGTTGATCATAATTAGTTTTAAACATTTCTGGTTTAACCTGTAATTTAAGACTAAAGCTAACACTATCACTAATAAGTGTTTCTTTTTCTTGAGTGGCGGCCGCCACACTTAAAACTTCAACTTTTTCAGTTAGAGGATCGAGTTGAAAAGCTTTTACCTGCCAAGAAGCCTCCGCATAGTCATTGGCGCGCGCACTCAGTGAATAAAGGCCGCTGACATTACCGTTAAAGCCTTCATACTTTACCGAACTAAGCGTATTTTTTTCTAACCAAGAAAAAAAGTTTGACCAATAAATATGGTTATCTAATAACTGCCCAAAGGCCATTGAACGATCTTTATAAGCTAGGGCGGCAACGGCATTTTGTTTTAATTTTTCCGTTGCTTCTTTAACAACAATTGCCTCCGCCCGAACTTTATCAGCTGAAATAGCTTCCTTTTTTTCCCACCAAGACAAACCAAAATAAATCTCGGCGACTAGAAAAGAAGCGACGCCCAACATTAATACTAAAATTAATAAATGTCGTGCCCAATCAAAAAACACGAGCGATTCCTCTCTAACCAAATTAACTCCCAAAACTTCCGGATTACGCAAGGTATCGGTTTTTTTATTATCCTTAATTTTAATTATCTTATTAAGTGACCACATGGAATTTTTTAAAAAATCTAATCTATTTCACGCATGGCTAAACCAACCGCGACGGCTAGGCGTGGACCGATTTCACTTAATACTGGTCTTAATTCTTCCGGATAATTTATTCGGTGCCAGGGATCACCAATAATCACCTGAATATTTAAACGCTTAGAAAGATACTCCGTTAAATTAAGGAGCATCGCGCCACCGCCTGATAAAACTATTTTTTCAACTTGACCGCCGTCCTGAGACTTAAAAAAATCAATCATATACTGAATCTCAGTCACGATCGGTTCTAAAATTTTAGTAATCAACTGCGGCAATTCTTCTTTATTTTCAGCACTAAGTGAAACGCTTAAATCGAGTTTAAACTGCTCGGCCTGGGCATAAGATATTCCTAGTTTTTCCGACAGCGCCTTGGTAATCGTTGCCCCACAAACCGTTAAGCTCCGATTTAAAATGGGCATACTCTCCTTAACAACTGACAGGTCGGTACTATTTGCACCAATTTCGACAATCATAACCGTTGACGGATCATTGCCTAAAAGTGATCTAATTAGGGAAAAGGTTTCTGTCTCTAAACTAGTTAAGTTTAGTTTAGCGGCTTTAAAAATATCAATATATTTACGAACTAATTTTTTTGGTGAACCAGTTAAAAAAATCTTTAATCCCGAACGAGCCCGCGCCGTTTCGCCCGACTTATCCGGAACAATTTTCCAATCAAGCGTCATTTCTTCAAGTGGCAAGGGGATAACTTTTTTTGCCTCCTCATTAACCGTTGTCACTAATGCTTTTTTATCAACATTGGCAACATTAATAATTGAAGAAAAAACCGCAAAGGTTGGTAGCGAAGCAGTCGCTCGCCGGCTAATCATACCCGACTCATGTCTAACCTTGTTAACGGCTTGCGCCAAATAATTAACATCCTCAACTTTAGTAAAATTTACTTCCGAAATATTTTCGCTAAAAGCATAGTTGGATAAATAAATACGCCGATTTTTTTTGCGCAGCTCGACTAGTTTCAGGGAACAGTCACCAATATCAACTCCTAAAAATAAATTGTCTTCTTTAGATGAAAATAAACCCATAACAATAAGGGACCCTTGGTCTTAACAAATTGAATTATCTAACATAGTAAGTTATAATTATTATATCTTATTTGAAAACATTAAACAAGCAATCTTATGCTGTATCTTGGGCATTATAAAAAGTTTTTTCTCATTCTTGGGTTTTTAGGAATTAGTTGCGCCATTGGCTATTTACTTTGGCGTTTATTTTTCGCGCCCATGGCTTTACCGGGTCAACCAATAACTGAACCAGGCTCAAATTCTGGGTTGCCCTCGGCCGGATCAAGCTCACCACAAACAATCCCCGAAGATAAAGTTGGTAGTCTACCTCAAAGCATTACTATTCCTGATACCCGCCCACTGGCTGGTGCGCCCGATGTTATCGCCATCGGCGGTCTAACCAGAACCGAACCAGCAACCGATGTCCCCGTGCTCAATCCTCAATCAAATCTTAACGGCGGCCTTAATTATTATAACAAAAACGACGGTCTTTTTTATAAAATAAATGCTGAAGGCCAAGTTAGTCTTTTAAGTGATAAAGTTTTTTATAATGTTGAAAAAATTACTTGGGCGCCTAATAGTGAAAAAGCCGTTCTCGAATATCCCGACGGCAGTAAAATTGTTTATAATTTTACTACCAAAAAACAAGTAACCCTACCCAATAATTGGGAAGAGTTTTCTTTTTCGCCAGACAGTAGTCAATTGGCCGCTAAAAGTTTAGCCCTTGACCCAAAAAATAACTGGCTCATTATTTCCGCCGATGACGGCTCACAAGCTAAAAATCTAGAAAAAATTGGCACCAACGAAAATAAAGTTTATGTTTCTTGGTCACCCAATAAACAAATTGCCGCCATGTATACTAAGGGTCTTGATTTTAATCGCCAAGAAGTATTTTTTGTCGGCTTAAACGGTGAAAATTTTAAATCAACGATTGTTGAGGGACGCGGCTTTGAATCTTTATGGTCTAAAACCGGTGATCGTTTACTTTATAGTGTTTATAATAGTGATAATAATTTAAATCCTAAACTTTGGATCGTTGATGCCCAAGGAGACCAAATCAGTCAAAATCGCGGCAGTATCGGTCTTAACACTTGGGCTAGTAAATGCAGCTTTGCTTCCAATGATGAAGTTTATTGTGCTGTTCCCAATAGCTTAGAAAGGGGCGCCGGTCTTTTTCCGGAACTAGCCGATCAAAGTCAAGATAGTCTTTACCGCATAAACCTCCAAACTGGTGTTAAGGAATTATTAGCCATTCCTGATGGCGCTTATAATATTTCACAAATTATTGTTCCCGGTAACGATACTTTATTTTTTACTGATAAACAAAGCGGACTTCTATATAAAATGCGCTTGCGTTAACTTAATGTTTTAAACATGCGCTTATTTTCTGCCCTGCTTAATTTATTATTACCAATTGAGTGCCTTGGTTGCGGGACTGAAGGTACTTGGCTTTGTTCTGCTTGTCACCAGCAACTAAAATTTAGCGACCAAGATCAAACTGTTAATTTAAATACCCCCGATCTTAATCAAATATTTATTGCCGGCGATTATAATGATCCACTCTTAGCTAAACTTATCCAAAAATATAAATATAATTTTATCACCGCCCTTGGTCGCGAGCTGAGTAAATTTTTAAATACTTATTGGGAAAATTTCGTTATAAAACCAACGGCCCCAATAACCATTTCTTCAGAAAATTTATTATCATTTGACTATTTACTAAATAACAAACCAAAAAATAACTCCGTCGGCATCCCAAATAACAAATTAGTTGACCGAGAAAATTTTTTAGTTGTTCCTATTCCGCTATTTAAAAAACGCCTGCGCTGGCGTGGCTTTAATCAAGCAGAAATTTTAGCTCGTTCTTTAAGTAATCAGTTTTTATATTCGCTTAGTTTAGGTTTAGTCCGTTTAAGGGCCGGCCAAGCCCAGGCTGGTCTCAGTGAAACTGAAAGAGCAACTAATATTCAGGGCGCTTTCACTTGGCAAGGAATTAATTTAAACAATAAAAACATTCTTTTAGTTGACGACGTGATAACTAGCGGCGCCACTCTTAACGCCGCCGCCGCGGTCTTAAAAAGAGCCGGTGCCTCAACTGTTTACGCCCTGGTTTTAGCAAAAGGCTAATTATTAACTTATTTACAAAACGATATTTTAACTTTTTCCTGAAAAAACTTATTCACAGGTTTACAAAACAAAAAAAAATGCGCTATGCTTGTCAGTGACCAAAGTATAAATTACAAAACCGCTCCTTTCGAGCGGTTTTTTTTATTTTTTAACTAAGGGAGTTGATGATGAAAAGTAGTTAACGGTAACAACTGCCTAACTTCTTCTAAGTCTTTCGGGCTTCTCTTGCGCCGCTCACCGCACTTCTACTTAATTTGTTTAACGCGATTCTCTTAAAGATTTTAATAAAGTATCTTGTTGATATTTTGAATATGCGCTCTGTTGAATTAAATTTAAAATATCTTTATAAGAATTACCCTCGGAAGAGAACGCTTCAATATTTCTAACTGCTTGCCAGGCCATCTCATAATTTTTACTAATCATCTCCAGCGCAATTTCTTTAGGTAAATTCTTTTCTTTGGTATTATTCCTTAAAATTGATCGCACTAAATCAGTATCGTTCTTTTTTACTAATCGCATAATTGTTTCTGGGTCGACTATAGACTCCGCCAAACTATTTCTAATTTTTTCTAATTCCTTTTTATCACCATCAACGGAACTATCTTTCAGTTCATCGTATTTTGCCTTAATTTTACTCTCCTCTCTATCCTTGTCCATTGACTTGTGAAGCTCTTTGGTTTTCTCAAGGGATTTTAATTCTTCATGGGAAAAAACTTGTTTTTCCTTATCGGTAAAACCTTCCATATCTTTATTCTGATTCCAATTTTCTAAAGCGCGTCCGCTAAGCCCACTGGGTATATTATTTTTTTTCTCATTGTTATTTATTGTATTTGGATTTTCAATGCTCATAAATTTGAAAATTAATTTTTTAATAAATGATCGTGATCGACATTTATTTTAAATATATTTCAATTTTTTCACTTTTTTAGTAAAAAATCAAGTCTTTCCAAAAAAATCTCTCAAAAACTGCCTTTTTAGGGCGGTTTTTTTATTTTTTAACTAAGGGAGTTGATGATGCGGGACGGCTAATAACGATCATTTCTCGCTTTAACGGACCAAAGGCTAGTTTATTGCCCGTTTTATAAGATCGAAGCGCCGAAAAGATTATTTTTTCCGGATAACGATAATCCGCCCCGCGGCGCGTTCCAGGGTCATTAACAATAAACTCTTTTTTTTGATAATCATAACCTTTAATTAAAAGCATGTGCCGTTCCGGACCCAGTCCTGTAAAATTTGGATTTTTTAATTTTTGACCATTAGTTTGCACTAAGACTAAATTACCTTTTTCTAGTTCTTTTAAAATATCCGCCGCCCCACTAACCGTTTTAATAGCGACGTCCTCATAATTAAAATATTTTTTAAATAAACGTTCAACCACATCGGTCGGCGCCGTATCTCGATGTTCTCCGTATTTCTTTTGTTCCCAGTTAGCTAAAGTAATAATTGCATCGCGCCAAGCTGTTTTAGTTTTATTTTTTTCATTCTTAACCCAAGCCATGGCCATTAAAACCGAGGTTTCCTCACAAGCATCCTGTTGGCGCGCATCTTTCCACTCAAAAAGCGGCGCCTGAGAAGTAAACGGAACACTAAAATTAATATTTTTAGCGGCTGCGAAAACGCTTAACGGCCAACCGGCGTAGATAAACAAAGATGCCAAAAAAATAACAGATAAAGTTAATCTTCGCCACCAAATAATTAATTTATTTTTTTCTCTACTAGCCATGCTTTTATTATATCATAAAACCGCCTTAATGGGCGGTTTTACTAATGTCTTAAGTTTTTTATTATTTACTCAGTATGGCGCTGGCTGCCTTATCAAAATATTTATCTAACGTAGCTACCGCCTTAGCGTGCTTAGTAGAATCAGCATTTACTATCCCATCAAGACGATCAATCTGGGCTTCCATTATTTCTCTCATTTCGTCTACTGAATAAACCTTCAAGCCTTCCTCTATTTGAACAATTTTTTCACCAACAAACATTTCTTTTTCTTCAGGCTTTTCTAAGATATCTCGTAGTCCCAAATATTTATCAATGTAGTATTGTCCTAAACCTATTTGAGTAAACAGATCTAATAATTTTTGCATAATTTTAAAATTTAGTTTTTATAAATTATTCCGCTCTTGCAAAAAGATTTTTTATTTTGCTAGAAATAGAGCTAACCGCTTCGCTCTTAAAGGCCCCTATATAAGCACCAAGAACCGTGCCCAAAGCAAGAACAGTAGCATAAACTCCTGAATCAAGAACCATACCATGACCCAGTGTTCCTGATTTAAACTCAGTAATGCTATCCATAAATGGTTTAAGAATATTATCAGAGTTTTCAATAACTAAACCAACGCCCTGTATAACTTCTCTATCTTGTCCTAAGGCACCGAGTATTTGAAAAGCAGCAATACCGGCTATAAGTCCGGCAGAAGCACCATACGCCATTAACTTCTTGTTCTTTTTTATTTTTTCAAGGGTCTCGCTGGATAATGTTTCTATCTTTTTCAAAAAAGCGTTGATTTTGTCGGCAAATTTATTTTCTACTTCTAATATTTTTGTTATTTCCTCTTTAAGTTTTTCCAACTGCTCCTGACTGTAATTGTTCATTTTGCTTACATCAATAACTCCTTCTAACTGCATTCCCTTAAGCTTCATCTCTTCTAATTGTTTTGTGATTTCTCCTTTTAAAATATCTTCGGGACTCAGTTTTGTTTTTTCTGATGTTTCTTCTGCTGGTTTTTCACTGGTTTTATGTGCTGCTTGAGCAAGAAGCTCTTCTTCTTTTAACTTCTGGTTTTTCTGATCTCTCGCCATCCACTTACCAGCTTCAAAATATGGATCGTATCCCATAAATTTAAAAATTAATTAATTAAAATATATAAATAAAATATAACACTTTTTATAATAAGAATCAATTTAGGAGATTTTTTAACATATTGCGTGAATAGTTATTTCACTAAACGATTTTCCGTGCCTGGTCAGATAAACAATTATCTGTGCACAATTAAACTTTTCTTTATTATTAGTTAAAATTTTTAAGGTTATTAACAGCCTGTTAATTACTATAATCATAATAGCATTTTATTTATAAAAAGTCAATAGCAATCCAATGATTCTGGTCCCCGGTAAGCTGCTTTAAAAATTTATATTAATATTATATCAAAAATTAGCGATAAAAACAATATAAATAAACAAAAAATGTGCAAAAAATGCCAGGTTTTTACATAATAAGTGGTTCGAAGTTAATCAAACGATTAAAACATTTCATTATTAGGCTTAATTAACAAAAATACAGGCATAAAATGCCTGTATTTTTAGACAAAATGTGGTTGGAACAAAATTAAACAGAATCTAGCTTCTCCTTATTTACCGATACTTCGACTTTTTTCTTGCTAAATATAAAAATGTATAAAATCTCGAGGATAGCTAAAGTATTTAAAAGTAATAAAACGATAAACCACCCCTTACTGTTATTTTTTGCCGCTCGCCATAAAGCAACACCCTTCCAGGGCAAAACCCACAAAACAATTAAAAAAATTATCCAAAGATTATTGATAAGAAGTTGTTTTAAATTCATATATTTTATAATTAATTATTTAATATATCTTAAGGATATTTAGAGATATTTATTTGTCCATTCATTGATCTCCCTAGTTTACCGCGATATCGCACTCTCAACTTGGCTGCGAGACCTGGATTCGAACCAGGATAAACGGCTTCAAAGGCCGCTGTCCTACCGTTAGACGATCTCGCAAATTTAAATTTTATTAAAGCAGCCGGTCGGACCACTATTTAATAAATTAGCCGCCTGGTCACACCAGGATATTATTAAAAAACCCCGAAAAAGTCAATAAAAATTCAAAAATAATTTTTTACCGACTAAACACGGGCATATTTACGCACCGCCAACAAACTAGATAAAGTACTAATAATTAAAACAACCAAAAATTGCCAACCAAAGATTGACCAGAAATTATTAACAAAATAAGCTAAGATATTAATACTATAGCCGGTAAAAAAGGCTTCCAAATACGGCTGCAAAAGACTTAAAAAGGGGAAAAAGATTCCAATAATCACCGCCACGGATAAAAGCGCATAAATTAAAGCCGATACTAAATAAGGCATGTAAATAAACTCATTAGAAGCCCCGACCAAACGCATAATTTCAATTTCCGTGCGATGAGTATAAATAGCCACGCGAATTGCATTATAAACAACCAGTAAACTAGTAATAATAAAAATGATAATAATAAAAAGGCCAACTTCGTTAACCCGCTGGCTGACGGCACTGATCTTTGTTAAGATTTCACTGTTATCGGAAAAGTCGCGTGATTCAATAATTGAACTATCCAGTGTTCTTAGTTCATTAATTAGTAAAGATGATTCATCAAAATTTTTCGGTAAAACCGTCAGACTCGGCGACAGTGGATTTCGTCCCAATTCTTTTAAGGCCGCTAAAATCTCCGGGTTATTTTCATACTGTTTGCGAAAAGCAGTAATCGCTTCTTCCTTAGAAACATAAATCACGCTTTTAACTCGTGGCGAGGCTTCTAATTTATTTTTGAGGGTCATTATTTCCATTTCAGTGGCCTCGCTTTTTAAATAAAGACCAATATCAATTTTTTCTTTAACCGCCGCCAAAGCACTATCACTAATTAATCGCACCGTTATTAAGGTGTTAATTGAAAAAAGCGCTAAAAGTAAAATGGTTAGCGTTACTAAAGTCAACCAAATATTACGAAAAATATCCTGTAAACTAAACTTGATTATCCGATAAAGAAATAACATATATTTTTAATCACAATAAATATTTACCGTGTTCCTGGTCACTGATGATTGCTCCGTCCTCCATAGTGATAACACGCCGACTTAAACGATTAACAATTTCTTTGTTGTGTGTTACTAAAACCACCGTTGTTCCAAAACGATTAATTCGCAATAACAACTCAATAATCTCATGAGCATTTAAAGCGTCCAAATTACCCGTCGGTTCATCGGCTAAAAGTATTTTTGGCTGATGAACTAGGGCGCGGGCAATGGCTGCTCGTTGTTTTTCGCCTCCAGAAACTTCTCCTGGATAACGATTTTCCTTACCACTTAAACCAACTATTTTTAAAACACTGGCCACCACTTTTTTAATCTTGGCCGGTTTAGTGCTAGACACCTGCAGTGCAAAAGCAACATTTTCCGCTAAAGTTTTTTTAGGCAATAATTTAAAGTCTTGAAAAATAACCCCGATTTGACGACGAAGATAGGGTACTTCCCGCCGAGAAATTTTAGTAATATCCCAGCCGCCAACTAAAACTTTCCCGGAATCAGCCCGTTCCTCGCCAATTAATAATTTAACCAAGGTAGTTTTACCGGCGCCGGACTGGCCAACAATTGAAACCATTTCACCCGCTTTAATGGATAAATTAATATTATTTAAAACTTTAGTCTGACGGCTATAGGCCTTGGAAATGTTTTCTAAAGTAATCATATAAACTAGTTGTTTTGTAAAAGTTTAAGACCATAGCGGATTAATTGCTGGTTGTCGTAAAAATTAGCCGCTTTAGTCTGAGAACCAAAATTAATAATAATTAAATTACCTTGCGGTGTTGCTAGGCGCGTCATTAAGCAATATCCCGCCTCATCTAAATATCCGGTCTTGGTACCAATAATTGAATAAGTTTTTTCGCGTAAAAGTTGATTCGTATTGATTAGAGTGTGGTTCTTTTTGGTGTTAATTGTTTTAAAATTATAACGCGCAGTCGTCGTCAGGGTTTTTAAAAGCGGTGACAAAAAAATTTCTTTAGTTATTATAGCATAGTCTAGCGGCGAACTCACGTTATCGGGCGACAAGCCAGTCGGTTCAACAAATTTAGTACTACTTGCTCCCCAATTTTTTACCGTTTCATTCATGATTTTAATAAAATCAGCGCGCTTAAGACCGCTAACTCGCACCAGTGATTCAATCGCGTTATTGGCGCTACCGACAGCGGCACTATATAATAAATCCTTAATGGTCATTGTCTCCCCCTCTTTAACTAATAGGCGCGCCGACTCCCAGGGACGGCAATATTGATAATTATATTTTTCATCCTGATACTGATAAGTAACTACTTTTTTTAAATCCGGATTTGTGTCTAAAAAAACTTTAAGGGCCACTAATTTAGTAAGACTAGCTAGCGGCGCGACCTGATCAGCATTTTTACCCCATAAAACTGCACCGGTTTTTTCTAAAACCACGACCGCCGAAGACGCGGTAATCGTTGGCACACTACCGGCTGGTAAAGCCAGTTTTAATTTTTCCTCTCCAGCTATTTTTAAAGGCTCTATTTTAACTTTAATCAAACCAGCCGAGGGCGAAGCAATCTTTTTAAAAGCTTCATAGTCAAGATCAATTACACGGTCAGGATGAATTTTTCGATCCGGACCATAATCATTAATGGTAACATCGACAAACTTATTATTGCTTAAATTATAAACCCGCAAAACACTGCCCTTAGCAAAATCCGGAGAAGCAGCAAATAGACCATTTTTATATTTATACCAACTAGCACTACCCACACTTAAAACTTCTGAATTAGCCATCACAATCAAGCGACCAGAGAGCGAATTTGTACTTGTTTGCAGATATTTTCCCTGAGGAAAATCTTGAGCACTCAGCGGTTGCCAAAAATTACTTAAAGCGTCATAGGCAAAAATCTTTTTTTGGCGATTATCATTTTTGTCATAATAAATTTTAACTTCCAGCGGCCGACTAGGATCATACAGACCGGAACTAACTAGGGAATAACTAAAGGCCGGCGTAATCGCCTGCCACTGCCAAGGAAGATTTTCAACCGTTTCTAGTGTTTCAATCTTTAAAGAAGCGGGCACAGTAAACGCCGCTGGTTGATAATCTAACTGAAGGCGCGCCGCCAAGGAAACCGCTGGCAAAAATAATCCAAAAATTGCTAAGATCGCAAAAAAATAAAAATATTTCTGGAGTTTAAAAATCATAATATTCAATTGACTAAATTTATTTTTTAAGATTATAATACAACTAGTTATCACCTTGAAAAAATAGTTCTCCTTATTGAAGGTGGCCGCTAATAATTAAAAGGCGGGTGTCGTATAATGGTTATTACATCAGCTTCCCAAGCTGAGGAAGGCGGTCCGATTCCGCTCACCCGCTCATTATAATAAAAAATTAATTACGCACATCTTACTAAAACTATAAAAATTGCCGAGATAGCTCAGTTGGTAGAGCAACGCATTCGTAACGCGTAGGTCAGGGGTTCAAATCCCCTTCTCGGCTCCACTATTTTCCAAAAAAATATAACCACCATTTACGAAAATTATTAATCTTTACCGTAGTGGTTGCCGGAGTATTTAAAGACGCCAACTCTTTTTGGTTATTATCAAAAATAATCACCGCTTCCCCAGGTTTTTTAAGATTTAAATTTAAACGCGCCTGTTCTTCCAGTGATTGACCGGAAGATAAATAATCAGCTAACGCTTGTAACTCTTGGCCCTTGTCCTCAAACTCTGAAATCCGTGCCTGAATATCAGTAATTTCTTTTTCTACTAACCGTCTTTGACTATAGGTTTTAATTAATGGCCAAGAAATAGCTGCCAAAAATAATAAAACGATGAGCAATAAAAAACGCTGGCCCGAAAAATAACGACTAAGGCCGTGCAGCTCACTTTCTGATCCCGCGATAAACGAGCGGGGTTTTATTTTTTTTCTCTTCATTGTTAATATTATAGCACAAAAAAAATCGAGTTAAAAATAACCCGACAGTTTAGCTAAAAAAATCGCCAACCCTTTTTAGTATTTAAAAAATATTTTAAAACAAAAAAATTTTTAACGTGATTTCGGGGTTACCCAAAAACCCATATAACGCCCAAACATTAAGCGAATTTGAGCCTCTAAGCAAGGAAAGGCGCCAAAAATAACAATCGTCACCGGAACGGCTACCCACTCTAAGGACATTAGGATTTTTTTGCCAAAACGATAACCCGCGGGTTTAGCTGGTAATAGTAAGGCGGAAACAACGGCTGATAAAACTAAACCAACCATCGCGAAGTTCATCAATGACTGAGTAATTGAGGGCAAATTACCCGATAAAACAGTTGTGTTAAAGCGATCACCACCTAGAATAATCGGTAAACGTCCGATAATCGCAATAATTAAAGCATTAGTCGCCCAAGAATGAAAACCGTAAATCTGGATAAAAATATGACTGACAATTTTTTTTCGATCGAAACCCTGATGGTGCCAACGTTTTTGTGCATTAAAGATTAAATAAGGAATATTCTCACTACCCCAAGCCCAACGTCTTTGTTGTTTATATAAACTCCGGGCCGTTTTCCAAAAATTTTCATCGCGAGTTACGTCCATAGAAACCTTATAATATATTGGTTCAACTCGGTAATGCCCCTCATAGTGCATTAAACAATGCCAAAAAATACGAGAGTCCTCAGAAACATTTGCCGTTGACCAAAAATTAATATCAACCAGCGCGCGCCAGGTCATCGAATGTGACGAATAAGTAACCAAGCTTTCTTGGCGCACCGACATCACCATTTGCCAAAAAGTATTAGACGTTGCCGCTACCCGTGAAAAAAAAGGCGCATTCCAAATATTATTATGATAAACCGGTACCGGTTGATAACTAGCATGATAAGGATCACTAACGGTTAAAAATTTATAAGTCAGCGCAAAAAAGTAGCCAGGACAAACAACTGTATCAATATCAAAAACGCTCATTAAAATTCGATCGCGATCATAACCACCAGCATCAAGAATTGTTTGTTTAACCATGCGGGCGGCCCAAGCTTGATTAGCCCCCTTACCTTTAAGCTCACCTGGTCGATTATCTGGGTGCCAAGTAATTAAAAAATGAGCAAAATAATGACTAAATTCTTGTTCAATTATCCGAGCGCGTTCACGGGCTTCTTCACCGGCGCGCTCTTCCATGGCTAAAACAACAATTAAACGATCAAGCGGATAACCATCATTTACCAACGACATTAAGCAAGTACGAATAATTTCTACTCCCTCATTATAGTTAGGTAAAATAATCAACTGCCAAATATCCTCCCAATTAATCTGATTAGCCGCCAGTGAATCGGCCGGAAAAGAATTAGTGCTCGCCAAAGATTTTAAACCATCACATTTTTGGCGCCAATTAGTTCGCAGGCCTTTTTTTAAATTAAGATAAGAAGTTATTAAAAAAATAGCGATGTAGACCACTAGTAAAAGCCAATAAACATCAAAGGCCACGATAAAATAAGCCACCCAAACCGGAGTGAAATAAGATAGGCTGGCTAAGCCAATTAAAGTAGCTAAAGATAAAAAGCCCGGAAGAATTTCTAATAAACGATAGACCCGATAATCCCGACCACTTAAATCAGTCGCCTTGCCGATTCGTAAATAATCAATATTATTAATCATAATTTAACCCCTCTCTTTTTTAACTCAAAAAAGCAAGCAGCGCAAGCCCGAACATCGGCGACCGCGTCATGTGACTCAGGAAAATCATGCCCAAATAAACAATTATATAGTTCTGTTAAATTTGGCCATTTATAACCACCGCGTGGACTAGGTAAACGACAAAATTGGACGCTAGACAGCATGGTGCATATTTTATTGGCTGTTGTCAGGGGATTAGTCATTTTTTCACGCAAAAGTTCAGCTGAAATAATTTTATCATCAAAATCAATATTATGAGCTACTAAAAATTCGGCGCTGGCAGCCTCGCGACAAAAATGCTCTAAGGCCTCGTGCAGTAAAACCCCTTCAGCTAATGCCCGCGCCTGAGTAATTCGATGGATTTTAGAAACTTCTTCAGAAATAACAAAATCTACTGGCTTAATAATATAACTCCAGCTTTCCCAATGATTAGCTTCAAAATCATAAAGACTCCAGGCGATCTGAACAATCCGCGGCCAATTTGAAAAATCATCAAGCGGTGCTTGATAATTTTTTGGTAAACCGCTAGTTTCGGTATCAAAAAATAAATACATAATTAGGGGTTAATAATAACATCTTGATTTTCAGATAATTCAATTTCCGAATTAGTTGATGACCCCAAATGATTTCCTGGTTGATTATTGGGGGGTGAAACTTTAATTTTATGTCCCTTAAAATCCACTGGTGCAGCTTTTGACAAATCATTTAAAGACAGACTGGGCGTTACCGTTGGTCCGCTGACAGTCGTTGATCGCGTTATCGAGGTCGTCGTCGAAGTGGTTTGAGGCGCAACCGCGGTGGGCGTCACTACCCCCGCCTCATTTAAATGCTTAAGTTCGGCCGCCTTAGCTGCTTGACGGTTAGCCAGCTCTTGCTGTTTTTCTTTTTTCTTTCTCATTAAACAATCTTTACAATATACTGGACGCACGCCATCGGGCTCAAAAATAGTGGTCGTCGCCTGGCCGCAACTAGAACAAGTGACTGCAAAACCCTTTTTAGTTAACGGCTTTTTATAAGATTCTTGATTATCAACTTGAGTTTGCTGAGATGCTGTTGTTTTAGTAGAAATAACCGGAGTGCTTGGAATTACCGAAGTGGTTACCCTTATCGGGTTTACTGGATTTGTTTTTAAATTAGTTGAAGTAGAATTTCTAAAATCAGTTGGTGCGGGTTTAGCCGTAACCGTAGAGCTGGAGGGCGATTTTTCATAAACACGTGGAGTGGGCGAATTACTGGTTGGCGCCCCCGACGAAGTCGTAACTACTGGCTCTGATTTACTAATAGATATTTCGTTAACCGCGAGCGGTGAACTTTTTACTGAAGGCGCCCCGATACCGTCATCACTATTTTCATACCACTGTGAAATTTTTTCTTCAACAATATTAACATCAGTCGCATATTTAGCTCGCGACTGTTTAATGACTAACTGTTCATTACCAGTTTTTTCATCATCGCTAAGCGGTGGCAAACCTAGGGCCGAAAAAGGAGTCGAAGCAATCCCGTTAATCATTAACTTTAAATACATTTCATACTTTGGTAAATTAACAATATCCTCTTCGGTAAAAGTCGGAGTAAATTCTCGAACCAGCTCCTCGGCATCAGCCGCCCCGACTCTAAAAACAATCATCGTGCCAACATTACCAAAAACAGCTGGCTTAACTTTTTCACTTAACTGCTCAATATATTGGTGGGCGAGGATTAGGCTTAATCGATACTTACGTGCTTCCGATAAAATATTAGCAAAACTATCGGTCGAAAAATTTTGAAATTCATCGATGTACAGAAAAAAATCTTTACGATCTTTTTCATGAATATCAACCCGACTCATGGCCGCTAATTGAATTTTAGTAACCATCATCGCTCCCAGTAAGGCCGAGTTATCTTCGCCAATTCGCCCTTTAGATAAATTCATGATTAAAATCTTGCCTTTATCCATCACGTCTCGAATATCAATCGCTGATTTAACTTGACCGACAATATTACGCATTAAAGAATTAGATAAAAACTGACCAACTTTATTTTGAATCGGAGCGACCGCCTCTGAAGCAAATTTATCGGCATAACCGGTAAATTCTTTTTCCCAAAAAGCTTTAACAACTGGGTCTTTAATATTGGCCACTATTTTTTTACGGTAATTTTTATCAGAAAGCATGCGCACAACGGCCAGCAGGTTAGAACCGGGAAAATCTAAAATAGCTAAAATAGCGTTGCGCAAAATATATTCTAACCGTGGCCCCCAAGAATCAGCCCAGAGTTTTTGAAAAACGCCAATTAATCCCGAGGCGACTAAGTGACGCATTTGCGGATCAACTTGCTCAACAATATTAAAAGCAATCGGATAACTCATGTCCGCTGGGTTAAAATAAACTACGTCATTTATCCGTTCATTGGGTATAAATTGAATAACTTTTTCCGCCAGATCTCCGTGAGGGTCAACCACCGCCAAACCATTGCCGGAACGAATATCATCAATGATCATGTTTTCTAAAATAGTTGACTTCCCCATGCCCGTTTTTCCAATCAAATACATATGACGCCTCCGGTCATCAAGACGAATACCGAATTTTTTAAGTTCATTACGATAAGTTGTCTGAGCAAAAATAGCGATGTCCTTCATAATTTTTAAAAACTGCTTCTTATAAAATTAACGAACCAGTCCGATTAACGACCAAATCTCTTTAACAACCGGGGGCAAATAAATAAGACTTAATATTATCGGAATAACAATTAACGCAAACCGCGCATAACTCCATAAAACACCTCGCTTAATATAGCGACGAATAAAGTCAAGCTCACGCCTAATCTCCTGATTGCTGACCAAAATTTCATTAAGCAAGTGCTGATCTGAGCTAGGGTTAAGGGGGGTAGTTGTTTGATTTTTTTCAATCATAAATAAAAATTAAAAACGTAGAGCACATAATTTAACCGCCTGAGCACCAAGCGCCGCAAAAGCTGTCATTTGCTGATCACTATAAGCGGCCGCCGCTTGATAAGTATCATCAACTAGCGGCGTATCGGATTTAAATTTTTGCAAATACCATTTATCGGCTCCTTTAATAAGTTGTCCCATTGCCTTAATATCGGTGGCTGTTAATAACCCAGGAACAACGGTGGTTCTAAATTCATAAGGCAGGCCACTCGCCATTATAATTTTAACACTTTTTTTAATTTTCTGACAGTCAACTTCTGCGCCAACCACAGTTGCATATTTAGCAAGTGGTGCTTTTAGGTCCATCGCTAAATAATCAATTAATTTTTCAGCTAACAGATTTTGAAGCATGTTTGGATTAGTGCCATTAGTATCTAATTTGACTAGGTAACCAATCTTTTTAATTTTTCTAATAAATTCTGGTAGGTCGGGTTGAAGAGTCGGTTCCCCGCCAGTTATAACCACTCCTTCTAATTTTCCGTAACGGGTCTTTAAAAAAACAAAAAGTTCATCTAAATCAATAGATAAACTTTTATTTTCTTTAGATCTTTTTTGCCAATTAGCTGGCGATAAAACGAGAGACGGATTATAACAGAAATGACAACGAAAATTACAGCCTTGAGTAAAAATAATGGCGGCTAAATGTTCAGGGTAATCTAAAAGAGTGAGTTTTTCTAGGCCGCCGATCATCATATTGATTTTTTTTATTATTCACAAATCTTAAACGTTTTGCGATCTTGATATTCTGAGGCTTTACCGGGATTATAATTTTTAACCGGCGTTAACCAGCCAACAACGCGGCTGTAAACGATACACTCTTGTCTTTCGGTTTTAATTGGACTCATATTATTTAAGCTAATTATTAATTTTATAATAAATTTAAAGAGCTGAATCGGCTTCGGCATTCCGGATAGTATTAATATCCTCATGATAACCGATTTCTTCATCACATTTTGGACAATATTTATGTTCTCCGGGTAAATAACCGTGCTTCGGACAAATAGAGAAGGTTGGTGTAATAGTAAAATAGGGTAGACGGTAATTTTGAACAATTTTCTTCACTAATTTTTTAGCCGCCGTACCACTAGATAAATGCTCCCCCAGATAACCATGTAAAACTGTTCCACCGGTATATTTAATTTGGAGATCGTCTTGTAAATCAAGCGCCGAAAAAATATCATCGGAAAAATTTACATGCAGGTGTGAAGAATTAGTGTAGTAAGGAGCTATCCCCTGACGCTTAACCGCTTCGTTATTAGCACAGATGATTCCCGGATAAAGTTGCTGATCTTTTTTAGCAAACCGATAAGTACAGCCTTCGCCCGGAGTCGCTTCTAAATTATAAAGATTATCAGTTTCTTCTTGAAAATCCATTAATTTCTCACGCATAAAATCTAGAATCTCACCAGCAAAAGTATGACCCTCGGGAGTCGAAATATCTTTACCCATTAAATTTATAGCCGCCTCATTCATGCCGTTAATACCAATTGTCGAAAAATGGTTTTTCCAATATGATCCAAAGTGAGTATTAATATTATCTAAATAATACATGGAATAAGGATATAAACGATCAACTGTAAATTTCTCAATAATTTTACGTTTTATTTCTAAGCTTTCTTTAGCCAGCTCCATTAAAGTAACCAGTCGAGATTTAAATTCTTCCCGACTCTTAGATAAATAACCTAATCGGGCTAAATTTATAGTAACGACTCCGACTGATCCGGTCAGCGGGTTAGCGCCAAATAAACCGCCGCCGCGCTTACGTAGTTCCCGATTATCTAAACGCAAGCGGCAACACATTGAACGTGCATCATCACGATTCATATCTGAATTAACAAAATTGGAAAAATAAGGAATCCCGTATTTTGCCGTCATTTCCCAAACCGGCTTTAGGCAATCTCTATCCCAATCAAAATCCTTATCAATATTATAAGTTGGAATTGGAAAACCAAATACTCGTCCAGTTGAGTCACCCTCAAGCATAACCTCGGCAAAAGCCGTATTAAACATATCCATTTCTTTCTGAAAATCCTTATATTTTTCAGACTTAACTTCACCGCCAATAATCACGTTTTCTTCACCGATTAAGGGCGAGGGCATCACATCTAGGGTAATGTTAGTAAATGGTGTTTGAAAGCCAACGCGCGTCGGAACATTAACGTTAAACATGAACTCCTGTAAACCTTGCTTAACTTCTTTATAACTTAATTTATCATAGCGAATAAAGGGCGCTAAATAGGTATCAAAGTTAGCAAAGGCTTGTGCCCCGGCCGCTTCCCCTTGCATGGTATAAAAAAAGTTAATAACTTGCCCTAAAGCGCTGCGAAAATGCTTAGGCGGCTTGCTTTGAACCTTTTCATCGACTCCCCTAAACCCGCGAATAAGTAAATCTTTTAAATCCCAGCCGCAACAATAAGGCGCTAGTAGTCCTAAATCATGGATATGAAAATCACCATTAATATGGGCTTCTCGTAAATTTTCCGGATACATTTTATCTAACCAATAACGAGCTGAAATAGACGAAGCAATATAATTATTAAGACCCTGGATTGAAAAGCTCATGTTACTGTTTTCTTTCAAGCGCCAATCAGCCCGCCCCAGATAATCTTCCATTAATTTACCATCACTGGTTGCCGTATTGATATCGCGTAACTGACGATGTTGATCGCGATATAAAATATAGGCTTTAGCAATTTTAATTAATTTATTTTCAATTAACACTTCTTCAATAATATCTTGGACTTCTTCAATCGCTGGAATACTGTTTTTATGAAATATTTAGTTAAGCCGAAAGACAACCTGATCGGCTAATTTCTTCGCTAGATGACGATCATCAACCTCAATAGATAAAGCGGCCTTATAAATTGCCTGCGTTATTTTATCTTGATCAAATTCTTTTATTTCACCCGATCGTTTTATAATTTTGGTAATAATTTCCGACATAAAAATCCTGAGTTTATTAATTTTATTTTTTTTCTTTAATTAGTTTATTTAATTCTCTTCTAAATTCTTGCGCATCTTTAAAAGATTCATAAACCGAGGCGTAGCGAATATAGGCAACCATATCCAGCTTCTTTAAATTTTTCATAACCACTTGACCAACTTGACGTGAGGTAATTTCTGTTTTTCTCAGTCGCTGTAGATCGCGCTCAATCGAATGAATTAATTTTTTAAAATTATCTTCAGTAATTGGTCTTTTTTCGCAAGATTTTTTTAAGCCCCCAATAATTTTTTCGCGACTGTAAGATTCGCGTCGTCCGTCTCGCTTAACAATCGCTAAATCTAGTAATTCTATTTCCTCATAAGTTGAAAAACGGAAGCCACACTTTAAACATTCACGTCGCCGTCTAATAGACAGGCCATCTTGCGCCGCCCGAGAGTCAACTACTTTAGTGTCTAAGTAATAACAAATGGGGCATTTCATAATAATAATGGGCTTTGGCCCGCTTTAAAGAGTTTAACGACCAAACTAATTTATTTTTTTCTATATCTAGTGGTAATAATTTATTAGCAACCACAAAATATTGTATTTACAAGTATTTTAGCAAAATTTTATCTCATGGTCAATTTACCTAATTTTCCTAAAAATATACCACTTTTTTTACTTATCCACAGGACGGGCTTAAACCAAAAACCAAAAATTGCTGTTTTTTAAAAATGTAAATACCCTAAAGCACCGAAGATTCTGATTTTATAACAAAAACCGGCGCAAGCGCCGGCTTTATTTAAGCTAATCTGCTCTTTTAGTCTTCTTTATATAAAAACCGATAAAAAAAGTGTTTAGCTAACTGAACTGATAAAAGATAACAAATGACAATGCCGGCAATCGCCGCAATAACGGTTAGGGGTAGTGGCGTAAAGCTGAAAAAGCTACCAAGACGACTATAAACAAACAAAACACCGGTTGAAATAGCCGCTAGTGTCGACCAAAACAATAGTTTACTTGGAAAAGATTGAATAAACGGTAATTTTTTAGTTCGAATAATAAAGATTACTAAAGTTTGCGTAGCTAAGGACTCTAAAAACCAAGCCGTTTGAAAGGCGGAGCCAAACAAACCAAAGATTTTAAACATCACAAAAAAGGTTAACAGATCAAAAACCGAGCTAATCGGGCCAAAAACCAACATAAATTTTTTAATGAAGCTAATGTCCCAACGTTTAGGCCGGCGCAAATATTCACTATCAATTTTATCTGAGGGGATAGCTAACTGGGAGGTATCATAAATTAAATTATTAAGCAGAATCTGGGTGGGTAACATTGGAAAGAAAGGTAAAAATAAAGCCGCCCCAATTACCGAAAACATATTACCAAAACTAGAGCTTAACCCCATCATTAAATATTTCATGGTATTACCAAAAACCTTGCGTCCCTCTAAAACGCCGTCCATCAGTTCTTTTAGACCCTTTTTCATTAAAATAATGTCAGCCGTTTCTTTGGCAACGTCAACAGCATTATTAACTGAAATGCCAATATCAGCGCTTTTTAGGGCTGGGGTATCATTAATTCCATCCCCCAAATAACCAACTACATTTCCCTTTTGACGTAAAACCGCAATAATTTTAGCTTTTTGAATCGGTGAAAAACGGGCAAAAATATTAGCTTCCATTGCTTTAGCCGCTAAAACATCATCGCTTAAGGCGCCTACATCTAAATCTTCACCGGAAATAATTCCTTTTATCTCTAGTCCGATATCTTCACAGATTTTTTTAGTAACTAGGGGGCTATCACCAGTTAAAATTTTAATATCGACGCCATGTTGTCGCATAAAATCTAGGGTTTCTTGAACCCCGGCCTTAGGTGGATCTAAAAAAGCTAAAAAACCACATAAAACCGCACCCTCTTCATCAGCCACCTTAAAATCTACTTGAGTATCATTAACAGCTCTACTGGCCACGGCCAAAACTCGAAAGCCCTGACGACTAAGTTCATCATATTGCTTATTAATTTTTATCAACATTTCTTTTTTAAGGGGCTGGTTATCAGCCTTGTCTCGATAAAAAGAACAAATCTTAAATATTTCTTCAGGCGCCCCCTTAATAGTCATTAACCGCTTACCCAAATCCTCATAAATCACGGAAACCCGACGCCGCATAAAATCATAAGGAATTTCATCAATTTTTTTTAAATTTTGAGTTGTAATATTTTTAAAAGCCAAAATCGCGCCGTCAATCACACTTTTAATTCCGCTTTCAAATAAAGCATTAATATAACCCAGGCGTAAGACCGCATCATCGGCCTGACCCGATAAATTAAGATATTTAACTAAAGTAATTCGGTCTTCTGTTAGTGTGCCTGTCTTATCAGTACATAAAATATTCATGCTACCAAAATCGGGAATCGCATTTAATCTTTTGACAATTACTCCCTTCTTAGACATTTTCAGTGACCCCTTGGCCATGTTAACACTAATAATCATTGGCAAAAGTTCAGGTGTAATACCGACGGCAATGGCAATGGAAAAAATTAAGGACTCAATAATATCTTTCTGAGAAATGGCATTAATTAAAAAAACTAAAAGAACGATAACAATAATCAATTTAATCGTAAACATTCCAAAGTTTTTAATACCAACTTCAAACGCATTTTTTTCATCGGCCACAGATAAGGTTTGAGCGATTTGACCATATTCGGTCGTTTGGCCGGTCGCTATAATTAAACAACGACAGTAGCCGGAAACAACGGTTGTCCCAGAAAAAACCTTCCCCTCTCGACCGGAACCAATTCTCTTTTCCGCCGGAAAACTTTCGCCAGTTAATGACGACTCATTAACAAAAAAATCATCAGTCGAAATTATTTGGCCATCGGCGGGCACAATATCGCCAGCCGCTAACAAAACGATGTCGCCGGGAACAACAAATTTAGTTAAAATCACTTGTTCTTGACCATCGCGCAACACTCGAGAACGCAAAGACATTTTTTTAGCAATTTGCTCGGCGGCACGATCAGACTTGTGCTCCTGAATAAAATTAAAAATAACGCTTAAAAAAACCAGTGAAAAAATAATAATCGCACTTTTTAGATCTCCCGTTATCAAAGAAATAACTGAGGCAACTATTAACAACATGACCAGTGGATCACGGAAATACAAAAAAAACTTAACTAGGGGTGAAATCGGTTTCTTTCTAATAAGTTCATTGCTGCCGACTGTCTGCAGTCGTTTTTCGGCCTGCGACTGACTTAATCCACGTTCGCTTGAATCTAATTCAGTCAATAATTCTGAGGTGGTTTTAGGCTTTGGTTGCTTTTCTATTATTTTTTTTCCCAACTGGGTGGATTTCATAAAATTATCATTAAAGGTAAACCATTTAATGTTATAATTGTAGCCTAAACAAATTAAAAACGGAAGAATGCCTAATAACTGATCGGGTTTTATGGGATAATTTTTATAATATTTAATCTCTAGTAGTCAACGTTAATCTCTAACTAATTAATCATAGTGTTCCGACTAAACAAATTACTCTTTTAAAAAAGACAGCGACCATTAAGTGGTCACTGTCTCAGAAACTGGTTTATTTAAGTATTTTAAATTTTAATTCATCTTTTTCCGAATAAAGGCGGGCACACTTAAATCATCTTCGTCATCGACTAAGGACTTTTCTATTTTTTGTTCAATTACCGGCTTTGTCGGGATACTCTTAAACACGGAAAATTTTGACTTACTTTTTTCCGATGAACGATGTTCTTCTTCTTTTTTATCTTTATCCATCACAAAAGGATTGGGACTATAAGCTTTAACGCTTTCTGTTTTTAGACCTTTACTATGCCCGTCAAAGCCGGTTGCCACCACTGTAATTTTAATCATATCCTTCATCTTCTCATCAACAACGGCACCAAAAATAATCTTAGCGTCCTCATCAGCGGCTGAAGTAATAACTTTAGCGGCTTCGCTAACCTCGGTCATGCTTAAATCTGGACCACCAGTAATTGTAAAAACAATCCCGCGGGCACCATCAATCGACATGTCTAGTAAATTAGAGTTAATGGCATCACGGGCCGCTTCAACTGCTCTATTTTCACCACTAGCTGTTCCGATTCCCATTAAGGCCGACCCTGCATTAGCCATCACCGCCTTAACGTCAGCAAAGTCCGCATTAATAATTCCTGGCACAGTGATAATCTCGGCTATTCCCTGAACCCCCTGACGCAAAACATCGTCAGCTATTTTAAAAGCATCGAGTAAAGAGGTTTTTTTATCGATCACTTGTAATAATTTATCGTTAGAAATAGTAATAATTGTATCGACTTTATCGGCTAGTTCGGCAAAGGCCCGATCGGCGATATTTTTTCGTTGTCCGCCCTCAAACACAAAGGGCTTAGTAACAACCGCAACCGTTAATGCCCCTAAATCTTTAGCAATTTGAGCGACTATCGGCGAAGCGCCCGATCCAGTTCCGCCACCCAGACCACAAGTAACAAAAACCATATCACAACCCTTAAGCACTTCCCGAATTTCATTCTGCGATTCTTCAGCCGCCCCCTTACCCAGATCAGGATTCATGCCAGCACCAAGTCCCCTGGTCACTGTTTTACCAATATGAATTTTTTCCGTCGCCTTATTATAATGTAGAGCCTGAACATCCGTATTAATAGCCACGAAACCAACGCCCCTAATTCCATTAGAAACCATGCGATTAATAGCGCTACCGCCGCCACCGCCAACACCCACTACTTTTATTTTAGCAAAAGTTTCAATTTCTGGTTTAATTTCTGCCATAAAATTCTTATAATCTAAATAAATTACTTGGGCATGATTTTGCCCCATAAACCTTTAGTTTTTTCTAAAACCTTACCTAATCTCTTTTTAAATTTATTGGGCTGAATCATATCACCCTCAGTGCGGCTGCCCCAAATTACTAAACCAAGCGCCGTTAAAAATTCTGGATTACGCACTTTATCAATAATCACATTAATATTTTTAGAAACCCCAACCGCCGCCGGTAAGCGCAATTTTTTCTTGGCCAATTCAACTAGACCAGTTAACTCGGCGCCGCCGCCAACAAAAATGGCCCCGGCCGGCAACATACCCGAACGATCAATTTTTTTAAATTCCCGATCAACTTTATCAAATATTTCTTCAACACGTGCCCCAATTATTTCCGCCAAATATTTATGAGAAATAACCTCAATATCATCATTAACCTCTTCCTCTTTGACTAGGTCGCTAACATTAATTTCTTCGCGCTCATTAATTTCGTCTGGTAGCGCCGTACCATGCTCTCGTTTTATTCGTTCTGCTAAATTAATCGGACAACGCAATCCAATCGCAATATCAGCTGTAACATGTTCAGCTCCAACTGGTAAAACGGCCGTGTGAATCAAGTTACGCTCTTCGTAAACCGCCAAAGAGGTTGTTGAGGAACCAAGATTAATAAGCGCAACGCCAAGTTCTTTCTGTTTGCTACTTAAAACCGCTTCAGCCGCCGCCAGTGGAGCAATTACTAGATCTTCAATTTCTAACCCGGTTCGATAAATCGCTTTTGTTAAATTTTTAATTTGAGTACTTAGTCCCTGAACGATTAAAGCTTCAACTTCTAGGCGAATACCATTCATACCAATCGGATCTTTAATATCACCTTGATTATCAACAGCAAACTTAATCGGAATAACGTGCAGAATTTCATAATTAACTGGTACCGCTAAGGCGCGCGCCGCTTCAATGGCTCGACTAACGTCATTATCATTAATTTCACCGTCACTGCGCCCAACCGCCACCACACCCTTAGAGCGCTCACATTTAATATAGGGATCATTAATACTAACCCAAACACTACTAATCGGAACACCAACCAATCTTTCGGCTTTTTCTAAACAAGCCGAAATTGAAGAAGTAGTTTCTTCAATACTATTAACGATACCCCGACTCACACCAGTTGTTGGTACAGAAACGGCCCCAATAACCTGCAATTCGCTACCCATTGGACCGATAATCTTTTGTCCAACGACCAGACGAATGGAGGTCGAGCCGATATCAAGACCGGCAATAACGTTTTCTTTCATAATATTTCGCGCAAATAAAAGCCAAAAATGGCCAAAAAGAAGAATTGAGACTTACTGGTTACATTATACAAAATTTCTGAAAATATCACAACGTCTGCCATGATTAATTAATATTACCAAACTATTTGGAGGTACCAAGCAAGCAGCGGCTCTCCCCAAACAAGAACAATAAAAGCAGCTAGGGCTAAAAATGGGCCAAGAGCAATCGCCGAACGAGCCTGACGATGCTCACTAATCATTAAATAAATACCAACCGCCGCTCCTAATAAATACGTTATAAAAATTATCAAAAAAAATTGACCAAGATGGGGAAAGGCCAGACCTAAAAAAGCGCCCAGCCAGATATCGCCCTCGCCAATGCCCCGCCCCTTAGTTAATAAATATTGAATTCCAAAAAAAGTAGCGCCTAGTAGAGCAAGGGCGCCAATAAAAATAACTGGTTCACCTAAAATAATATTAACTATTAATAAAATGAGACCCGTAACAGTAATTACTGATACTGGAATAAGTTGCCAACGACTATCATAAATAGAAATAATTATTAAAACACTCACCAGCAACCAATTATAAAGCAATAACCAGAAAAAATTGGTTAACCCCATATCGCCTGGCCAAGTTAATAAAAATAATAAAGCAGTGAAGAGTTCAACGGCGGGATACTGCCAAGAAATAGTTCGCCGACAATGGCGACAACGCCCAAGCAAGAGGATATAACTAAAAACCGGAATATTATCATACCAAGCTATCTTCTTAAGGCAGTGGGGACAAAAAGAACGCCCTAATAGCGATACATCATGATAAAGGCGATAAACCAGGCAATTTAAAAAACTCCCGACAATCAAGCCGAAAATAAGAACAAAAACAATTATCATTAAATCGCTATTCATTGATGGTTATCTTATTAATTATCAGTTCTAGTTTATCATTTCTTGAACACACTAACAAATTTATTTTTAAAGTTAATGATTTTTCAATTTTTTATCAATCGATAGGGCCATCTTATTAATTTTAAAATATTAGCAGACATTAATCCATAATTTTTTTGAAAAAAGTATTCTTGAGATGCATAGTATCGTCTTTTTCTTAGTACATCTTGTGCTAAACTGCGTCCACCAAAATGAATTACCGATACTTCATTAAAAACACCGATTTCAAATTCAAGTTTTTTTACTTGCCAGCATAAATCAACATCTTCAAAGTATAAAAAATATTTTTCATCCCAACCCCCGATTGATTCAAAAATTTCCTTTCTAATTATCAGGGCCGCACCGCTAACCCAGTCAACGGGCATAAATTGACCAGTTTTTTTTAAAAAACGCAATGACCATATTTTATTAAAAACAACTGACACTAAATTAGGAAAGCGACCATAGGCAAAAAGTTGTGGTTGCCCATTGGCAAGCCTTAGCCTTGGAGCAACCACGCCCAATTTATGGTTATTTTTAAAAAGTAATTCCAGATGACTAACAATATTTGATTCAATAATAGTATCACTGTTTAAAAAAAATAAAAAATCACCACTAGCTATCCGCGCACCAATATTATTAGCGGCAGCAAAACCACCATTAACTGAATTAGCGATCAGCTTTATCTGGGAACCAAATTCTTTTTTTAATAAAACAACACCATCATCTGCTGAAGCGTTATCAATTACAATAATTTCTCGTTGACTCTCAACCGTATTTGTTAAAATCGAAGTAACACAATCCCTGGTTAATTTGGCAGTATTAAAGTTAACAACAATAAAAGAAGTCATAAAAAAATATTTAACGACTATCGCGCCTATTACTAAAATACCAAAAAATGTTTTTTAATAATTTCATTAAAAATTTGGGGGCAATTTTCTTAACAATTTTTTTAACAAATATAAAAACAGGCTCCAGAAAAAATTTCTGTAAAATGGTTTTGATGTTTTTATCTGGATATTTATAATTTGAATAGGGGCTGGCCTGCAGGTACTTTAAAAACCATTGCTTATATCCATTATTATAGGAGTAGTGCCAGGGTTTTAGCGGACCAACAAAATGCAGGACATTTATTCGTGAGTCGGCGTTCATAACCTGATGTTTGTCTAACTGAAAATTAAAAGAACTATCTATCTCCAACCAATCATCTTCTAGTATATGATTAAGGGCATCTTGATCAGCATATTTAATTTTATTAATATTATTATTTATAAAATCGAAGGTTCTTTCGCAAATTTTCTGGTCTTTCCATTTTTTAGTGTCTATCAAAAGAACTCCGGTATTAAAATATTTAGTTATCGGACGAAAAAAATATTTTTTAACATATTCTTCCGATATCTCTCTAACGGCAGCAATTATCCGCCCTCTTAAATCAATTTTGTATAAATCAATTAAATCAAAATTAAGAATAATATCACTATCTAAATAAATAATTTTTTCATAATCAATCATCTTTGGGACAATTAATCGATAATAGGCGGCTATTTTTAAGTGTCTTTTTTCAGGAAATAGTTTAAAATCATTTTTAATAATGTTTAAAAATTCTATCAACACCTCATCTGAACAAAAATTTTTTAATTTTTGCTTATCATCTATATTTAGTCCGCCGTCAAGAATATATATTTTATAGATATGGCCGAATTTCTTGTTAGCGATCATCGAAGTGATTGTCACTGCTAGCGGCATTGCGTAAAAATGATCGGCCGCTAAAACAATCGGGATAATTATTTTTTTTTCTTCGTTCATATTAAATTAATAACTAAAAATCTGACTACCGATTATTAGTTAGATTTCGTATTTTTCATAATTTTCTCTAAAAAATCATTCACCGCACGATTATCTGGTGCCAGTTCTTTGGCTAACTGAATATATCTCAAGGCTTGTTTACTATTAGCCTGTTCCTGATATAAACTAGCCAAAGCTAATGCCCAGGCATAATCTTTAGGACTACGCGCGAACCCGTGAAGATTATATTTAATCGCTGTGGTCAAATCACCGCGCAAATAATAGGTATCGGCAATTTTTTTAAGTAGAGTATAGTCACTAGTCTGATAACCATAGGCTTTCTGATAATGAATACCCGCTAATTCATATTGACCCTGACTGAAATAAGCTTGGGCTATCCCACTCTCAGCCAAATAATAATATAAATATACATCGGCCCGATGCAAATCATTAAGCCGATAATCACTAGTTGCTGGTAAATTAGTAAGTAATCGCTCAAAGGCCGAGAGTGCTAGTAAATAATCACCTTGACGCAAGGCCGTTCGACCTCTTTCTAAATCGACCTGTGTCCAATGCGGACTAATAGTTTGTAATCTATTAAAATATGAATATGCTAGAGGAAAATTACCAAGCGCCTGACTAATTAACGCTTTAGTTAATAAATTCTCACTACTTTTAACTGTTAAAAATCCGTCTAGATCTTCTATTATTTTTTTATTCATTTCCTGATCATTGGCCGTGAGCACACCTAATTGATCCTGACTCAAAAGCTTTACTAAAGCTTGCGCGTAACTGACCCGACTCATTGAATTAATTGGTTCTTGGCGCCAATACCCATAAAGACGAGTTAATAAGGAATAATTATTTTGCCCAAATGCTAAATATATTTCATTGAAATAGAAATCTGCTCGTAGAGCGCGCATATTATAATAAACACCCAAGAAAAAAAGACCAAGCGCGGTAATTATTAATAAAAACTTTATAAAACAGTCGGCAACCCTCTTAAAAAGCTTTTTTTCAGTATCAACGGCCTTTAAAATAAATTCCTTAAAATGATTAGTTTCTCCGCCGGCACTAATCGCCACCAGTATCGCCAAAAATGACCAAAAATAAAGCTCACTAACCACAAAAGAAAAGCTAAATAAAAGTGACAATAAATAAACAAGCGCCGCAAATCCCAAAGCAAGTGACAGGCGCGGCGCTAATTTATTTTGAAGATTATGACTAACCAGGTTAAAAAAGAAATAATAAAGAATAATAAATAAACCAAGACCATAGAGCCCGCTACTAAGTAAAATATCCAAAAATAAATTATGCGCGCGATCGGCTGTTTGACCAACGTTGCCATAGACCCCCCAGTCTGGCAAATAATAAGGAATAAGGGCCTCGGCACCATTATCCAAACCATATCCACCCCAAGGACGATGACTAATGGCTTTAACAGACGCTTGATAAATATTGACACGGGCACCGCTAGAACCATAATCAAATTTTAAGATATCCCGCAAACGACCGTCAGAAACAAAATCAAAAACTATTAAAAATATGGAAAGAAAAATAAGTACTCCGATTATTAATTTAAGCTTATTTGCTCGTGACCAAGTAATTTTGCGCAAGCTATAAAATGATAAAAGTAAAAAACCTAATCCTAACGCAACCACTCCACCCCGACTACCGCTCGCTAGTAACCCCGCCAACTGAAAGACTGTACCTAAAAAATAAATAAATTTAAACCAAAAACAACGCTCGATCACTAATAAATATATTGCTAAAGGAATGGTTAACAGTAGCCACGATGCTAAAAAATTGGGTTGTCCGAGTGTTGAAAAAGCTCGACGAGTTAAATAAGCCGGCTCCACCCAAGTTAAAAAATCAATATTTAAAAATTGCAAGACGGCATATAGAGAAACCAAGGTGGCGGAAACAAAAATAGTTATTAGTAATCTTTGTAAACGCTGACTTAAATTATCCGGATATTTTTCGCAGCGACTACCGATATTTAATAAATTAAAACTAAGTAAAATAAACCAAATAAAATAATAAAGATAATTTTGTAATCCCGCCTGACGCTCAATTGTCCCGTAAAAACTGAGTAGCGGATTCGGCCACCACAATAAACATAAACTTAGGCCAAATATAAAAATTAGTGGCCATAAATAATATTTTTTAACTTGACGCCTCCAATTAATCTGACTAGTACCTCGATAAATCGAAAAATTAAGTAAACTGACAATTCCCAATAAACAGACTAAGCTCTTAAAAATAAGCGACTTATTAAGTTCAAAGGGTTGATAGGTGGCAAACCAATAAGCAAAGTAAAGCGGAATAAAAAAGATAATGGCTAAATATAAAAACTCCCCTAAAAGATCCAGGATGCGCCGACCCCCGCTAAAAATAGTTATTTTCAAGGCTTTCATGTCTTAAATTATAGCAAATAAAAAATAGCCTGGAAACCAAGCTATTTTAAAAGAATCTAAAAAATATTAAGAGCGTGAGCGGCGACTAAAATTATCCCAAATTACTAAAATCGGACTCGCTACAAAAAGTGAGCTATACGTTCCAATAAAAACCCCGACTAAAAGCGCTAAGGAAAAGCCCCGAATACTATCGCCACCGAAAATAACCACTGCCAGTAAGGCCAAAATTGAAGATAGTGAAGTATTGAAAGAACGAATCAAGGTTTGATTAAGACTCCGATTAACGGTATTTTCAAAATCCTCTCGGCTTTTCGGTAAATTTTCCCGAATACGATCAAAAACAATAATAGTATCATTAACGCTATAGCCCAGAACCGTTAAAATAGCGGCGATAAAAGAAGTGTTAATTTCCATTCCGTAAAAATGTCCTAAAAAGGAAAAAACACCGCAAGTAATCATTAAATCGTGAGCCAAGGCAATAATCGCAGCCACGCCATATTTCCAAGAGGCCATTGGCTGGGAAACCTTGCGAAAGCTAAAGGAGATATAAACAATAATTAAAACCAACACAATAAATCCAGCATTAAACGATTTGCGCTTTAATTCCTGACCAATCGAAGGGCCAACCGCATCAAATTGTAATTCTTTAACACTAGCACCATCCTTATCTTTAATAAGAGTAGTTAAACCACTGATCGCCGCCTGATGAGCCGTTTCATTATTTTCTTGAAAACGAATAATAATCGTATTATCGGTCGGTTGAATAATAATATTGTGCAGATTGGCCTGACTAAGACTATCCTGAATCTCAGAAATGCTCGGTCGATACCCAGTAAATTCCACTTCCAATAAACTACCTCCGGTAAAATCAATGCCTAATTTTAAACCCCAAGTTGATAGGGCAAAAATAGAAGTAGCTATTAACACTCCGGAAATCAAGAACCAAATTTTACGACGTTGAATGATTTTAATCATATATTTACAATTCTCTTATTTTTACAATTAATATTATTTAGAGTTTTGATTATCGGTGCGGCGTAAACCAAGCAACCAGCTGAATTTCTCCGCCCAGGGACCGAGCAAAACAGTTAATAGGGTATGCGTTATGACAATTGAACTAAACAGCGACACCGAGATCCCTAAGAATAAAGTGGTACCAAATCCTTGAACGGCCGAAGTACCAAAAAACATTAAAACCAAACAAGTTAAAATGGTTGAAATATTTCCATCTCTAATTGATGGCCAGGCGCGTTTAAATCCTTCACTAACTGACTGACTCACGGATTTGCCGTTTGCATATTCTTCTTTCATGCGGGCAAAAATTAAAACATTAGCATCAACGGCAATTCCAATTGATAAAATAAAACCGGCGATCCCTGACAAAGACAAGGTTACGGGTTTAAGGGCATAAAAGAATAATAAACAACCAATAACAATAAATAAAGAAGCGAGCGCACCATTAAATATTTTTAGTTCATTAAAAACATAGAAAATTAAACCAATAATCACTACCGCCATTGTAAGAGCCAGCCACAAGGGCAAGGCTTTAAAAATCGATAAAACAGTTAAACCATAAACAATTAAAGATAAAACCGACAGTAACCCGGGTAAGCGATAATAAAGAATCATAAAAATCGAAACCAATAATAAACCAGCTAAACCCGCCTGCAAACTATTGCTAACTGATTTTGTTCCTAGACTGGCTTCTAAAGTTTTTTCGGCCACTAAAGAAATGGGCACTGGTAAAGCACCAGAGTTAAGGCGAGTGACTAGTAATTTTGCCTCTTCGATATTAAAGCGACCAGAAATAGAGGCCTGACCGCCGGTAATTTTATCATTAACCGTCGGCACACTAATCGGATACCCATCCAAAAAGATCGCCACCGGCTTACCAATATTACGAGCGGTAATATCTTCAAATAATTTTGCGCCCTCGTCATTAAACTCTAGAGATACTTCCGGTGAACCGTCATTAGGATTAAATTGTAAAGACGCCCGTTTTAAATATTTACCAGTTAATTCGGTATTTTTCCAAATAGCATTAGCGTCTAAGGCAATCGTTGAAGAAGCGTCAGCTTGAAGTTGAACCTCTCCTTGTTCTTTAAATTCTAAAATCGGAGTTTCACCAATCATTTTAATGGCTTCAGAAACATTCTTGATGCCGGCCAGCTCGACAATGACCCGATATTCGTCATTCATGCCTTTATTAACTTGAACTAACGGCTCACTAACCCCAAAGGTATTTACTCTTCTTTCAACAACATCGCGCACGGATTCCATGGCGGCATCTCGATCATTTTCTGGAATATTATTAACATCGGCCTGATAAACGAGGTGAGCGCCCCCCTGTAGATCTAGGCCAAGACTATAAGGCAAGTCAGGAACTTTCGGCAACACCACAATATTATTAGTAGCTGAGGCCAGTGATCCGGCAAATTGGTTATAAAAATTAGGAGCGGCCGTAATCGCCATCGTTACGGCAAACACTAGCAACAAACCTAAAATCCAACTAAACCTAGCCTTAGTAGATAATTTGGAAAATTTTTGAACAAAAGACATAGAATTTTATTTATAAACTAAAATTAGCTGTCCGGGAAAAACCGGTTAGCTACTTAAAACGTTAATATCTTAAAATAGATACTTATAAAAATCAAGGGCTAACAAATAAAAATAAAATTGAGAGGGCCTTTGAACTAATTATTAAGCTTTACAAAAAGACCTATTTTACTTAAAATGAGTCTATAGTACTATTTTAGTATTTAAATTTAAATAATTTAATTTGACTTAACTACAATATTATGCCAATAATTCCAACCGTTATTGAAAAAGAGGGGCAATTTGAAAGAGCTTATGATATTTATTCCCGCCTACTTAAAGATCGGATCATTTTTTTAGGTGAATCCATCGATGATCACGTCGCTAACATTATTATTGCTCAGTTCCTTTTTCTAGACGCTGAAAATAAAGACGCTGACATTAAATTTTATATTAATTCTCCCGGCGGATCGGTTAGTGCTGGTCTCGCGATCTATGATACGATGCAATATATTAAGTCGGATGTTTCCACAATTTGTGTCGGTTTAGCAGCTTCGATGGCTTCAATTTTATTAACCGCCGGTAAAAGGGGTAAGCGCTTTGCCCTACCAAACAGCGAAATAATGATTCATCAAGTTATGGGCGGCACCGAAGGTCAGGCTTCCGATATTAAGATTCACGCCGAACATATCTTAAAAACTAAAGATAAAATAAATAAAATTTTAGCTGGACATACTGGCCAAAAAATCACCACTATCGAAAAAGATAGCGATCGTGATTATTATTTAAGCGCCGAGGAGGCCCAAAAATATGGCTTAATCGATAAAGTTATTGGTAAATTATCTTAATAATTAATTGCTCTAACTCTTTCATAAATTAACTTATCTTTTCTACAAAATTAAATTTTTTAAAACCCCCGAGAAATTCTGGGGGTTTTTAAAATGAACAAGATTATGTAAAATTAACAATCAATCTTTATTCAAAGCTTAAAGATTTTATAATCATCTTAAAAAGATTATTATATTTTATCTGTCCATCTCCTACTGAAATATAGGAAACTACTAAGATTTGACGACGCAGTTTATCAGTTAAATATAAATTTAAGCCATCAGAACTTTTAACGCCTTCCCACGTGGTAGTGTTTTGTAAACGTTCATACTCTAGTAAGTCGCTAGCAAAAGAAGTTTCATACCAATTAATAATACTGGCTCCCTCTAAATTATCAGCCGCCGAAATTTGAACTAAAGAATCATCACCGGTACTAATCGTAATTAAATTACCATCTTGAGCTGAGGCTAGTTCCCAGCCCTTAGGGTAAATTAATTTATACCCAATTTGCTCATTATAATAAGGTGCTAAATTTGGATTATTGTTAATGCTGCTGGCGGTAACCGGATCATAGCCGTCGATCAGCTCCGCTAAATCACCATAAGAATCGCCATCAGAATCGGCCAATAATGGTGAACTCCCAATCAAAGCCTCTTCAATATCTAATAAGCCATCCCCGTCAGTATCGACCAGTGAAACACTGGAAACTTTATTAATAGCCGATGAAGAAGCCACTAAATTTTCCAAATTAATGGATGTAGTTGACGCCTCATCAATGGCGACTGCCATTATGTCCGAACTACTAGCGACCGATGGTGATGGCGAACTGACTGGAGTTTGACTAGCAATCCGATTAACATCAGTGGTAATTTCAGAATTTAAATTCTGAGGCTCGGCTGCTGAATTAGTAAGCGCCGGGGCAATAATCATTCGATAACTAAAATAAATAATAATGGTAATTAAAAATAGCCCACCGACAATAATAAATACTCCGACCATTTTATAATTGTCTTTTTTAAAAGTCGAGCTTGAGCCAGTATAACTACTTAAGGCTGGACTATTTCTCGACAAACCCCCGGTTGGTGAATTAAATTGAGGGCGGCGCGGCATGTTATGAACAATTAAATCACTGCCAATGATATCTGGCTTTGGCTGAGATGAGCTTAAATTTTGTTTTTTTTGTCTTCCAAACATAAAAATTTTAAATCATCACCATAAAACTAAAATAACCAATAAAACCATGACTACAAAAATCAACAAACCCAAAAATAACCATTTTTTAAAATGGTTATCGGCGGTCTGCGGCATCATGTGCAGGTTCAAGGAAATCTTCGGCACTGCGGCGCTTAAAACACGAGAACGCGAGCGCGGAGAATTATTCAAGCCATTACTGATCATAGTTTAAGGATTAACCGGTGCGGCCACCGGCGCGGCCATTGGCGCATCTGATAATTTACCAGCACCGTTGGGATTATACCCCCCTTTAACCTCGGCTCCATCAGAATAACTATCGCCATCGGTATCTGATAAAAGCGGGTTAGTCTTATAAATTTTTACTTCTTCATAGTCACTTAAACCATCATTATCCGTATCAATGATACTAATATTTAAACCGAGTACTTTTTCCTCATCATCACTTAGGCCGTCACCGTCAGAGTCAACCGCTGGCGTAAAGTTATTATCAGGTGAGCTGGTCGCTAAAGGATTAACCTCTCCATCATTTACTGGCGTGGTCGAAGTAGGATTTTCCTCGCCAAGCAAATCCGAACTCGGAGAAACAAAAGCATCATCGGGATTAACCATATTATTATTGGTGGTTGGCTGAATAATGGGCGGCGTCTCACTTGGTGGGTTAGCTTGCTCATTTAACTCAGCAATATTAATCTCAGCCGGTGCGGTTTTAAAAAACTTATCATAAACCAAATAACCACCTAGACCTAAGATAGCTAAAACAATAACGATCACTGCTATTTTAAAGCCCCAGCCAAAACTTGATTTGTTTGGCTCTTCACTAGAAGCATCTTCGGCGTTAAGCCCCACCCGCTGAACATTAATAGCTGCTCCGGGAGTAGTTGGAGTTGGAGTTGGGGCGGCCGCTTTCGAAGCGACGTTATTATCGGTTTCGGCGAAAATATCGTCGACCGCTGATTGATTTTGATTATTAGGATTGGCGAGAGAGTCAAACATATTGTTTTTTTTATTAATAAAATAACCTTATTACTATATTATACTCAATAAAAATATTTTTTACTAGCTTATTAACTATTCTGGTAGTTTTTGAGATTCAACTTGTTGGCGGCGCGGACTAATTGGTTCAACTTCAAGATCAGTATCCACTAAATCGGTCTCACTGCGAATAATCTTATAAACACTAACAGCTCCCGACTCGTCGCGGCCAAGTACTTGCGCCTTAGCATCTGCCGGCAAACTAAATTCGGCCTTTTCAGAATCAGTTAAAAATTCCAGGCTAGGTAAATTTCTATTGCTGTTATTATTGTCATTATTAAGAAGTTCGGCGGTAATCTTAGTTTGACGTAAATATAAAAACAAAAAAACAATAATTAATAAAATAATAAAACCAAAAATAATTAAGTAGGTTTTTTTCGATTGCGTGTTCATATTTTTTTATTTAAACAGACAGTGATTAAGACCGGACGCGCTTTAAAAAATGCTATTTAAAGAGACCACTATTCATTATTTTTCTTTTCTTTTTTTGTTTTATCTTTTATTTTTGGGTCTTCACCAATCGGGTTATCGGGCGGGGCAACGTTTTCACAATTATCATTGGCAATGATGGCACCATCTTCATCTATTTTAAAGAGTCGCCAAGCCGGACAAATTGGTATACTGGGATTAGCTGGCTCAAACCGACAACCATCAAAAGTTCTGATAATCTTATTATTTTCGTCAAAAACATAAACCTTGGCGTTTTCAAAGCTACAGTTACCATTAACCATTGCCGTGTTAACATAATATTGAAAAGTAGTCCCGCTAGTCGGATACTGATAAATCATCACATTTTCTGGTTCTAATATCTCGCCAATATTATTTCGATCAAGAGCCGCTACTTGGTTACCGTTTATTTTATATATTTGATAAGGAAGAGTGGTGGGTGTAATGTTGGCAGCATTAATAAAAATAGGATTAGGAGCCGAACCGGCCGCCAGAACAGAATCATGATACTGTTCCGGGTTTCCCCAAACTAACATTATTTTTAAATTAGCCTGATAACTTACTGGACGCCGTGTCCGAGTTAAAATAAAATCAAGACTTGTGGTTGAATTTAGATAAATATTAATCAGTTCGTCTTTTGTAAAATATGAAGTTATTGAGTCATATCCCTCACGACTAGCGGTAATTTCGTAATTACCAGCTAAACTTCCCGGAATATTAAGTTCATAGGTTCCTAAATTAGGTCCGCCCTGCCTAGAGGAGCTGGTACTAGCAATAATTGCTAGCGATTGATCACGGATACTTATTTTTACCTCACCCACAGGTGCTTGCGGCTGATTTAAATTATCTAATTCTGAGTCTTGATAAAGAAAAGTACGACCAGAAAGCTTAGCTAGCTGACACTGACCATTATTATTACAAAAGCCTGAAGAGCAGTCTGGGCCGCAAGAACCGCCGCAACCATTACTACCACAAACCTTATTACCGCAACTAGGAACACAGACAGCGGCCGAACAATCTTTGGGACAATTAATATTATTTTCCATTAACTGACCGTTAACCTTTACTTGGCAATAACCATCACCGCAATAGCCGCCCACATCATCGCTTCCAGTTTTAAATGGTGGTTTATAAACACAATAGCCGCCCGTTAAAATAGGATTAGGGGTTTGATTATTAATAGTTCGACAGGCATATTGATTATTAGGTGAACTATTTCCAACAATATTAGTCACGCCGCTATTTATATCGCAATCCTCATAACCATCGTTATAAAAACCGCCGCGACCCTCAGTATTCGGTGTTTGTCTTTTACCATCACCACAAAAACTATTTACTTTTAAAGCAAAAGGCTGAGTTGAAGAGGCACCATATTCATTGGTCGCCTTAAAAATATAATTATAAGTATTGGCCACCCCTATTTTATCTATTATTAATTCATTGTTATAAATTAAAGAGTTTCCCGCTAAACTGGGGTTTACAGTATAAGTAATCTTCTGATTATTATAAGTAAGTGGACCCAGTAAACAGCGGTCACTAACGCCAGTTCTTAAGCTATTTAGACAATTAATATTAAGTGACGGTGCCGGCGATTTTATTTTAATATTAAAAGTTTTAGTAAAGCTTGGTGAAATGTTTATTCGATATTTAAAACTAGTATCTTGAGTAAATTTAGTACTGGTTGGAATTAACCCTGAATATTTAACTTGATAAATACCGTCAGAAGCGGAAAAGCTTTTATCTAAAAACGATAAAGGTCCAGAGCCAGCACCACTAATTTTTGTCACCGTATAGGCGCTACTCGGTGAAGTTAGCTGCCGTCCGGAAAAAGTAAAGCTATAATTAAAGGGTTTAGTGGGATCCAATGTATATTCCGCATCATCAGCACTAATATTAACACCCGCGGCGTTAATTATAATTGGCGTTGTGGTTGTAAGGCTTCCACCCCGACTATCGGCCACTGTTATTTTAATATTGTAACTACCCGGGTTTCCTGATCTTTGAGCAGAAATTCGTGCTTGTCCCGGATCACTAGAAACCTCTAATTTAGGCGCAGCGCTCCAACCGCTCCCACTCCAATTAGTGCCGCCAGTATCTAAAGTCCAGACCAACGGATTACCCTCGGGATCATAGGCTTTAATATAACCGACAAATTCATCGCCAACGATACCCATTAAAAATTTATCACTAATAACCGGTGCGGTATTGATGGCCAATCCACTGCTAGCGGCCGCACAAATTGAATTAGCCTCTAAGCCCGGTTCAAATCGGTAATTTGTATCATAACTAGTTTCAATTGTCCCACATAAAGAATAATGGGAACCCAATTCATTACTACTATAATGAAAACCCCGACTAGCCGCCGGTAATAAAATCTGATTTCCGGATAAATTAGAAAATTGTTTAGTTTCGGCATTCCAGCAAGTAGCCGGATCAAAACCACTTCCAGTACAAATTCCGAGGCGATTAATTGGATCAGTTAACGCTGGCGACGCCGCAATCTCTGTTAAAAAAGTCTGATTCCAACTCGGCCAAACCGAAAGACTTTGTCCGGCTAAATAAGTACCGGCACCAAGCGCTGGATAATGATTATTAATTTGATAATATCTTGCTAAAGCTTGTTTTAAATCTTCTAGTCGGCTTATTCGAATAACATCGCGACTAATTTTTGCTTTTAAACTATCACAAAAAAAATTGGCTGGACAATCGGTATCAACTAAACAATTTTTAGGAACTTCTAATTCACAAGAATTAGTAGTGGTGCTACATCGTTGATTACTACCACAATCCGTCTGACTAAGGCAGGCCGTATTGGAAATTGAACATGAAGCTAGTTCTGGTACTAAGTTATCATTAAACTTCCAGCGAGCAATAATTTGACCCAAAATATCACCAGTGCCGACACCTGGATTTTGATTATAAGAAATTAAATAAATGTTAGTGTATATTTTATTATTAGCTAAATTAACGTTGGCGGCATTAACATAAACCGTTCGACCGTCACGAATGGCCTCATAACCATCAACCTTGAGCAGTTGGGGAGCACCCTGAAAACCCCGACTTTCATACCAACGAGTAATACTATAATGATTAGGATTGGGAATAATGCGCACAGCAATTGCATCAGAACCGCTTGACTGAGCTCGTAAACCAATAATAGGCCAAGCTAAAAAAAGACCGATACCCAAAATCAATAGAAATTTATTAATTTTTAACATATATTAACAAGGGTTAACTGTTAAATCTTTAAAGCCCCACTATTTAAGAGCCAATCTGACAGCCCTGAGTACCAGGTTCACAACACGTACCATTTACACAACTATAGCCTGTCTGGCACGAGCAAGCATCACCACAACCATTTAAACTGGCCCCGCAACGATTATTACAATCAGTTGAACAGCAATTTATTTTTAAACAATTAGGCTCACCAATGCTGGCGCAACTAGGATTTGCTTTAGTTAATTCGCATTTCACTTCACCAGTATAAGCACTTTCATTATCATAAATATCAAACGCTTTTAAATTAAAGTAGTATTGACCAACTGAATAGGCGCTTGCTAAAAAACTAAGACTAGTTCCCGCTGGCTGAGAATCAAAAGACTGTCCGTACTGACTGCTATTTATCCCTTTAAAGAGGCGAACAAAACTAGTGTTAGCACTGTTATCCCATTTAAAAATAATTTTATTGCTGCTAGTTGAAATTTGAAAATTAGACGGCCTATTCGGAGGAATCTTATCGGTTGGGGTGGCTATTTTCTCACCAGACAGCGAACTTTCGGTTTTATTTTTTGAAATAACGCTTAAGGTAAAGGTATAAGCTTTTCCATTTTCTAGGCCGGTAATTTTCTTTGAACAACTAGAGCTAATACAATTAGAAGATGAGGTGGCAAATTCTTTAGAAAGCATTTCACGACTCCCCGCTTTTATATAGTAAACTTTATAGGCGCTCGCGTCGGGATCAGTTGACTTGTTCCACTTTAATTCAACTTCAGCTCCATTTTTAGTATCAGTCGCGCTGATTAAATTAGCTCCGGGTAAAATAGTTTCTCGAAAGAAATAAGATTCTTTCATAATCTTCCAAATACAAATACCATCTAAATTGCCGTCACCATTAGTATCTAACCCACAAGGACTGTTAAGCGGATCGCAAACACTGTTATCACTACTACAAATTAAATTGTTGGCGGTATTAGTAGTTCCTTTAACAATTGACTGGTTAATAATAGCCGGCAAATCATCAAGCGTTCCCGGCTCACCAGCATCACGACAATAATAAAATTTATAATTAAACTCCTGACAATTTTGAACACCCTGAGGACAATTATCTCTCCAAGGTAACCAGGTGCCATCAGTTCTAATCGGTGGCCAGGGATTATTACAAATAAAAACATTAATGTCCGCTGCTGAGTTTAAATTATTGCCAATCAAACTACTATTGTTATAGGCGCTCATATCAATACTGGCCTTAACTATTGACTCGCCTTCGGTAACCTCGCTTTTGGCCGAAATTAAAATTTTATTAGGCTCTAGATCAGTAACACTACTGGTTGAAATTATGTTGCGATTATTAATAGTAAATTTCCAATCCCAGGCATAACCCACCACTGGATATAAAATTTGATTATTAGCGGCTAGGGCTAAGGCACTAAATACTTTATCTTTATCATAAATTGTATCAAAACTCGGACTAGTTGCACTCGCGTCATTTTCATTTAAATCATTAGTAGTTGTTTTAAATAAATAATTTGAAGGACTAACAACTACTTTGTCAATTAGACAAACACCGCCATTTACCTGATCATCTAAAGTTTTAAAAGTAAAGATCTGAGAATTCGGATATGTTTTAGAATTAAACATGAAAGCATCTGCTTCTGTATAAGCACCAGCGCTGTCGGCAAATCCCTTTCCATTAAAACCAATTTTAGCAGCGCTTAAAATACCAGTTTGACTATTTAGGGCGGTATCTCCTTTAACAATTACGTAATAACGCGCCTTCGGACTCATTAGTTTCTGTGGAGTAAAATAAATTGAATAATTATTGCCTCGCTTTTCGCCAGAAACAACGCCCGACAAAGAGCAATAGAGTTTCGTATTGTCGGGTGTGATATCGGCTAAAGCTTGTCCATTTACACGATTTCCTAAACGAGTCCACCAGTCAAAAATCCGAGCACTTGTTTTTTTAAACCAAGAAACCTTAACTGGAACTGAGAGTTTATTCTCAGCAGCTATAAAAACTGTACCACTCGGACAAGTGCCGTCGCCATATTCACGCTCCTCAAGTAATAAAATATTATTATTTAAACTAGTGACATCAAGTTGCGTATCAAAATCTATTTTTAAAGAAGCATTGCGGCAAACATCTTCCGCCAGATGGCTGGGAGATGTGCTGGTTAGTTGCGGCCTCTGCTGACAACAAGTATTTAATCCGCAACCAATACTTTCTGGAGAACCACAATCATTATCGTCAGTGCAACCACAACACAAACCACGATTTCCGCCCGAACAATTTCCTTTATCAGCTAAACATTCTAACTCTGGATTAATAATAGTACAGGCATCTTCAGTTGGATTAGTTGTTGGTTTGCAACAACAAGTTCCACAATCATCAGACTGGAACCCAATATTGCCAGACGGATCAAGACAATCAAAGCCTGGCGCATTACAGCGTCCCCCCTCACAAGTAGACATTTCACCACTACAACTTAAACCTGGTCCAACTGGAGGATTACCACAATTACTTTCGCAATCGGCTAACTTATAATTTCCATTGATAATTGGGGTGGTGCTAGCACAAGTCCCCTCTCTGATATTACAATTATAATAAGCACAATAACCATTGAGAGCGCCGCTCATAATCCGATCACTAACGGCTAAACGACAAGCTGGCTGACCGGGATTTTTCTCATCAAAACAACAGCGCGAATTAGCACTACAGGCAGAAAAATCACTACCCAATTTTGAACACGGATCAATTTGTGCACAACTTTCTCCGCATTCATTAATATTATTATAATTACCTAAAACAACTGGCGTTCCGCTAGCACACTTATTGGGGTCACCGCCACCAGTCAGCGTCTGACAATTATAATAGGCACAGTAACCATAACCCAGATTACCCTTAATATTACTAACTAAATTGCGTCCCATGATTCCCAAACAAACATCGTCGGTAGTAACGGCGGTCTTCATTGAATCCATACAACAAGCACTACTATGATCAGTACAATCAAGAGAATTTAGAGAAGAACAATCTGTACAAACACCATTTGGAAAATTAGGGTCATTAACCTCACAAAACTGACCGTCGTGCCCACTGCAATTACAAGCAGCATCACGCTCTTCAGTCGTTTGACCGGCAGTTTTACAGCCACCACATTTACCAAAAGTACCCTCGCCACTATTTGGTTCTTCGTTTACGCCGCAGGCCCCCTCACAAGTCAAACCCGAACAGCAATCTCGCGCTTCCTGACCCTTAGTGCAACAACAGTTACAAGTAGCCTCATCTTCAAATACACACTTATTAATATTTAGACCGCTACCTCGACAAACTGAATTTCCTGAACAAATTGAGGCTGACACACATTTTCCCTGGGCTTCAACTTCCTGACAAATTAAATTTGAACCAGAACACAAAGAACATGAAGCATTATCCTCAGTGCATTTATTATTAGCTTGTCTTGTCCAACCCTGAGGACAGGAGGTTGATAGCGTTATTTCCCAGTTGTTTTGAGCATTACAAATAGCCGTGGTTGTACCTGTAATTCCGCCAAATGAATAAGGCACTAGTTTTGGCAAAGAACAATTTCCGCTCTTAACACATTTATTTAAATCAGAATTATAGGTACAAGCGTTATTTTCACAGCCAGCGATAGTGTTACAACTATAATCACAAGTGCCCGTCACTTTTTCTTGACCACCAGCATAAGGCGAGCAATAACCCGGAGTATTCGGGCAGGCTCCTGTTTGGCACGTTCCATAGTAACCAGCTAAACCGGCACAGCTATAGGCATAGGGATTGGGGGTAGTGGTTGAATAACCCGTGTTGAACTTCCATTCAAAAACCGAACTAGCGACGGTCATTGAGCAGTCAGCTAGCGTATTTACGCAGCGTCCTTTTTTATAAGTATTGGCCGGACAGCAAACTTGTCCACCGCAATCACTATTTGCAGTACAAGCGCCCACAAAAAAATTTAAACTATTACCGGCTTGGCTATTTTTAATAACACTAACTGGGCCAGTAATCGCTCCCACCGGCACCGAAACCTTTATCTTTTGTGCCGAACCCTCATTGGTAATCTCGCTACTAACATCTTTATCGCGAGTAAAGCGCAAACTAGCATTATTATTACCGAAATACTCGCCCCAAGCCGTAACGGTTATTGAGGCGACTCCGCGAATCGGTTCCATCTTACACAGACTGGGACTTAAAGGTAAAATATTGACCGTAAATAGTTCAGTGGCCAGAACAATCTCATTATTAATTATAATTTTAATTGTATAATTACCCTCTGCTAATTCTGAAGGTACCTTAACAATAATCTGATCATTTCTCCAAACTGAATTTAAACAAATAGCAGGAAATTCGTAACTAGCTGAGGTGTTTTCAAAAAATACTTGTGAGCTTCCTCGAGAAGATCCAAAACCACCACCTCTAATTGTGACATACTGCTTAACTGGTCCACTGGCCGGCGAAAAAGAAGAAATAAATGGTCCGGCCGCCGCCTCAGGTTCTTTATTAAAATTTAAATAATTACTAAATTTATTATTTTTTTGAATAAAACTACTAACTAAACCCGGATTAATATAAGGAACGGTCGTAGTCGCACTTAAGCCATCTGGCGCAAATGAAGACTGAAGACCAGAAACACTTGTTTGATAACTACCAAAATTAGCTAAGCCACTGGCCAAATTAAGACCTTGATAATTAACGACTGTGCCTAAATTACCGCTCAGTGGAGTAAGTGAACATAGTCCGGGACGTTCAGTATTGTTAACGATAAAGTCAGGTATTTGCGGTCCCAATTCATTATTGCTTATGTCTGACTTGCCTTCGGCATTAACCACTCTTATTGGACTAGTTATCGCCCCCTCAGGAACAACGATAATAATTTGTTTATCGCTCCAAGTATCTATACAATTAGGATTAAGCGTCTGAGGTTTATTACCAACCTTATCACCAAAATAAACCATACTCATTCCCTCTAAATAAGTTCCAAAATTAAAACCGAAAATAGTAACTAAATTATTGGGGGCACCGTTAGGTGTTGTTAGATCACATCCGCTTGAACAATCCGCGTCACTATTACAAGTAGTTTCCGGATTACCAACACAAACTCCAGTCGGACTAACCCCAGTAATTACCGGAGAGCCCTCGCATAAACAAGTTTCTGTTCCACAAGTTAAATAGGGCCCACAAAGATTATTAGCGGCCTCGCAGGTTTGATTACTTGTATCAGCATCACAGGGTTCGCCTAAAATAGATCTTGGTCGACAATGACAACTTAAATCACAATAACTATTTTCACCGCACATTTCTTGACTGGGCTCACAAACATCTGCTTGAGCACTGCATTCTTCCTCACCAATTACCAGTCCACAACTTGGATCAACTCCAATACAAAATCCCCATTGTCCGTTAGCACAAAATTGCGAACCGGTGAGGCCGCAACCGCAAGTCCGACTAGAACCCTCCAAACAACTGGCACCTGGATCAATTCCGCCGATGGCTCCTCCTAAACGGGAAATGACAAAAGCGGCAATTGCCCAGGAGGCCATAATAATCACCAATCCAATAACACTATTTTTTAAAATTCTTTTAGCGTCATCAATTTTTTCCTGATTACCATTAGAGGTCATCCATTTTAATCCGGCATATAAAATAAGACCGACAACGATCACTCCTAAAAAACCAAGAGCAATCGCAATTAGGCGGCCAATCATTTCTCGAGGATCACCGGTATTTGTCGGAAGTATACCATTTAGACCTAGCTGCAAACTTTCAAAACCAAAATCTTGAGCAAAGGCCGTTTGAACCCACAAAGAATTTATTCCCAATATACTTAAAATTAAATTTCTTGTCTGTTTTTTTAACACAGATTTATTATATCTAAATATTAATAATTTTCTGTAAACTAGTTTGTTGGACAATTGCCATCATTTCCTAAAATAGCCGTGGCCGTTCCAAAACAACAAGAGGGTGCTTCTGGAGTCACGGCATAACCAGCAACACAGGCCCCCGGACCAGCACTTGGTTTATAACAATTCTGATAAATATCTTTTAATCCAGAACCGGCTTGAGCTATAAAAGTAGCATACTCTCTAAAAGGCGAGTGACTGATTTTAATTAAAGTAATATCCGGCTGACCATCAAGTGGCTCAGTCTCTTGATTATCGGCAGAAATCCAATAACCAAGGGCTTGTGATCCAACACTACGTAAGTTTAAAAGTTTGTGCTCTGTAATAGTAGAACCATTGTTGATAGCAGTTGAACCGGTCCGCAAGCTACTAGACATCATTAGGGTATTAAATTTAATTTCAATTGGTTCAACTAAATTTACACCGCTAACTGATTGATCGGGCTTAATATAATTAATTACTGGTGTTGAATTTGCTAGCTTGTCACTAATAAAGAAAGACCATTTAGCGTTATCGCCATCGCTAGAGATTGGAGCATTAATATCATAATAAGAAATCGGCCCCCGAGTATCACTATCAAGATTACCATCTAAAGAATTACTGGCGGCATCACGAATACCCATTAAACTAGCACTGGTCGACAATGGGTAATTTTTATTATCAGCGTCTTGGCAAGTTTTATAACCCAAGCCACTATTATCAAGACAATTATTAAAAGGGGTAAAAGACAAACAATCGTCGCCACTGCAACTATTAAGTTCAGCTGCTTTTAACTTGACTACTAAATGACTACTGGGGGGTAAGCAATAAATTTTTTCTCCGCAACCATTTACTCCGCACTCGTTATCAGAAATAAATTCAAGCGTGCGATAAGCATTGCTTAGTATAAATTTACCAGCTAGATGATCACCGACACAATTACTGTTTTCACATTTATAAGAAAGACACTCCTGATTACTTAGACAATGAAAACCATTAGTAGCTGAGGCGCTAGCACTGGCGCTAACTATTTCAATAGAACTTTTGACCTCACTCGCTAAACCGGAAACAGAAATGGGATTAATTGCTTCACTAAAATTAATTTGGATAATCGAATTCATCGGCTTGTCTGGTTTATCATTAACCTGGGTTGATTCAGAACGATCTTGACCACCAGTTAAAGGAACAACACTTAAAGCGCTAGAGTCACTAGACAAAGCGATATCATTGCCATTAACTCCGGCAACGGTAGCCGTTATATTAATTTTATTATTTTCTGGGCCACTGGCCGGCTGTGCTCTAACGATTGCGCCATTTAATTTCATGGCGATATTGGCGGCCACCGTTATTTTATTGCAAACAGCTGGTACTGCAATATTATTATTAACGCTGGAAGTTGCAAAAGTATAAACATCATTATTAAGTACTAAATTATCAGCCTTTTGCTCTGGCTTGATACTAATTAACCAGGAATTACCAATTATTATTTCATCAACTTTAATGCTAAAAAATCCAGAAAAATCGGCTTCCTTTGAACTATTAAAGGTTGTCGTTCCCAGGGCGTTACCAGCACCATCAAACAAAAGCGCCTGATTATCACTAGCAATCGTTACTTTAAAGGCTGCTAAAGAGCCGTGATAATTTAAATTAATCATGGCCGCCACTGATGACCCCTCTCTAATTATGTTTAAAACATTGGCCGGCGCTTGGGTTAACGGACAATCGTTGACTGTAATTGAGCCCTTGGCGGCGACCGCTGGAATAACTTGGGTGGTTGAATCCTGATTATTATCGGGAACTGGAAAAATTCGCCCCTCTAATATATACGGGGGAGTTAAATCTAATTTATCGCTAACTTCAAATGTCCATTCAACCTCATCAGTACCGCAACCAGTAAACATCGATTGATTATTTACTTTCTTTTTTAGGCCATCGGTAATTTTTATTGAATAATCAGTATTTTCTGTAGCTGATCCAAGAAAAGTTAGTGGAAAAAGGGCTAAAGTCTTGTCGCCATCGGCAAGGTCAACCACCACATCCGTTATATTAGTCTGGGTATTATCACCCAAGTCTGTTTTATATATTTTAATAATCGTGGGATTAATTTTTCGACAATCAGTTGAATTACAAGAACAACTATTATTACTATCGTTATAACATAGGCTATTTTTATTAACCTCCTCTTTAAAACTAATAATAATATTAGTGTTGCGCGGAATATCGCTCGCTCCGGGAGCGGGATAAATGCTTTCTACCGAACAAGCACCAATCGCGGATAACCCAGCACTGGAAAGATTACCCGGATTACTCGGTAGATTACTCGGCGTGGTACCGCCCAGGGCACCCAGTAAACGAGACATGATAAAAGAAGCAATTGCCCAAGAAGACATAATAATCAGGAGCCCAATTAAAGCATTTTTTAAAGTCATTTTGGCACCTTTAATTTTTTCTTCATCACCCCCGGAGGTCATCCATTTAAACCCGGCGTAAAGAATTAAACCAACGGCAATTACTCCCAGAAAACTTAAAATAATTTGAATCAAACGACCGGCCAAAATACGTAGATCGGTATTAGCTGTTGGCAAAGCACCATTTAGACCGACACTAAGTTCATTTAGACCAAACTCTTGCGCCAAGGCTCCTTGCCAAGCTAAACTAGAAACCAGTAACACAAAAAGAGCGATTAATAATTTATTTTTTTTATTCATGGTAATGAAAAAAAAGTTTTTTATTCGCGACACGTATGTTATAATTTATTATAGTAATATAATAACATAAATTTAAAAAATTAAAAAGACTGGAGGGCAAATTTTTAAGATAAATTTATGACCATTGAAAGGGTTATTAAAAAATTTCAAGAGAATCATCCGGACACCGATGCGGTTGTCTTGCAAGTGGCTTATGATTTTGCCGAAGACGCCCATCGGGGGCAACTAAGAAAAAATGGTGAACCCTATGTTCAACATCCCCTTCACACGGCCTATATGTTAGCTGAAATGAAAGCTGATTTAGCAACAGTCACTAGCGGCCTACTGCACGATGTACCAGAAGATACCGAACGAACTCTAGAAGAAATTAATATTTTATTTGGACAAGAAGTTGCTTTCTTGGTAGAGGGCGTCACTAAGCTTGGAAAAATTAGATATCGCGGCGTTGAACGCTATCGAGAAAATTTAAAAAAAATGTTTTTAGCGATGTCTAGTGATTTGCGCGTAATTTTTATTAAATTTTGTGATCGTCTTAATAATCTACGAACGATTGAAGGTTTGCCGCCGCATAAACAAAAAAGAATTGCTCAAGAAACTATGGAAATTTACGCCCCAATTGCTGGACTGTTAAGCATGGGTAAACTTAAATGGCAATTAGAGGATATTTGTTTTAAATTACTTTATCCTGACAAATATCATGAACTAGAATACGCTTATGAAGTTGAACAGAAGGTGGAGCGGAACCAATTTTTTCAAAAAATAAAAAATATTGTCGCGCCTCGCCTTGAACAAGCAGAAATCAACTATGAAATTGAGGCTCGCTTTAAACACTTATACAGTATTTGGCATAAAATGGAAGAAAAAAAGAAAAAGTTTGATGAAATCTATGATGTTTTTGCCCTACGTATTATTGTTTCCTCAATTGACGACTGTTATAAAACACTCGGAATAATTCATACTCTTTGGAAACCAAAACCCCACCGATTTAAAGACTATATTGCCGTACCCAAACCAAATGGTTATCGCTCCCTCCACACTACTATTTTTGGACCTGAAGGACGAGCAGCTGAATTTCAAATCAGAACCAAGGAGATGCATGAGGAAAGTATTTATGGTTTAGCTGCTCATTGGCACTATAAAAATCGTCAACAGTTAGGCACCTATAAAGCCCCTGCCTGGGTAACGGAAATTATTGAAATCCAAAAAGAGATAACTAACACTAGTGAATTTGTTAAAAAAATTAAGTTAGATATTTTTCGTGACCGTATCTTTATTTTTTCACCACGAGGCGATGTTTTTGAACTACCAGAAAAATCAACGCCGGTTGATTTTGCTTACGCTGTTCACACTAACATCGGTAATAAGGCCGCGGGGGCAATTATCAATGACCGCCTTGGACGACTTGATCAAGAGCTAAAAAATGGTGATCTGGTTGAAATAATCATTGAAAAAAACCGACCTTATCCAAATCGCGACTGGCTCCGGTTTGTAAAAACAAAAAAGGCTGTCGATTGCATTAAACAGTATGCTAAAAAAACTACCCTAGAAAATATCAAAAGATATATTCCAAAAATAAAAAAATCATCTCATTAGAAGATGATTTTTTATTATAGAAGCTAGAAACGAGCTCCACTTTCCGGTAACTTCCCAATGCGTCGCAAATGCTCATTCTTTTTCTGTAACTTTAAGCCGATCAGGGCTGTCTTTTTCTGAATTTGTTTGGTTTTTTTAGGGGCAAGATGTTTCTTAGAACGAGCTTGTTCAAGACGTTTGCTATTTTTTAAACCTTTTTTAAACTTACGTAAAAAAGACTCAAAACTTTCACCTGGTTTTCTTTTAAAATCCGCCATACAATCCTCCCTCCTTTCTATTGATAGTGATTTTTTTCTCAATAATTTTATCCTTCCGTGCCAGTCTTTCCTTAATCTTTTTATAAACAACCGTTTCTTGAGTACCAGAATCCATATCGCGCATTAAAATAGTTCCATCCATAATTTCTTTTCTACCTAAAATTAATCCCGTTCGTGCCCGCATCGTTACTGCTTCTTCTAATTGTAATTTTAAACTATCAGAAGTAAATGATTGACGAACATTAAAACCGGCCTGACGCAAATCGGCAAATAATTCAACCGAACGAAGTTTAGCTTGATCACCTAGTTGAGCAATAAAAATTATATCTTCTTCCTTAGGCTGAATTAATGCTTGTTTATCGCGCACGCGCGCTAGGGTTCTCTCCAAACCAATGGCTAGACCAATCGCCGCGGTTGGTTGTCCACCAAAAGACTCCGCTAAAAAATCATAACGACCGCCACCGCCCAGTGCTAATTTACCCAAAAGCGTCCCATCTTCATTGACCGGCCAAAATTCAAAAACAGTATCATTATAATAATTAAGCCCTCTAACTAAATAAGGACTAAAGTTATAATTAATATTTAATTCATCTAAAAATTCTAGAGTTTTAGCTAGACGCTCACGGCTTTCAATAGATAAATAATCGGCAATTTGCGGAGCTTCACTGCGCACCTGTAAACAGGCCTCTTCTTGGCAGTCTAAAAGACTTAAACAATGCTTACCTAAACCATTCTTGCATTGGCCGCAGAGCTTAGAGCGACGACCGCGTTCTTTATAAAAGGAAAGGAGACGACTACAATATTCACGTCGACAGTCCGCTGTTCCGAGACTGTTTATCTGCACTTGAACATTAATTCCTAATTCTTTAAAAAAATTAACCGCTAAAGAAATTAACAGTGCCTCCGTAAGTGGTTTACTGTCTTCTAAAATTTCTAAATTAAATTGATTAGACTCCCGATAATGACCATTTTGCGGTTTCTCGTGACGAAAAATTGATCCTAAAGATGATAGGCGAGTTGGACAAGTTCCGTCTCCCTGATTATTTTCTAAATAGGTTCTAAGTGCTCCTTGGGTTAATTCGGGGCGAAGAATTGCCTTATCACTCTTATCACCATCGACAAAATAAAAATCGCGATCATTGCCGCGACGACTTGATTTTTTATATAAATCAAAAGACTCCATGATCGGAGTAACTACTGGAGAAAATCCGTAAATCTTAGAAAATTCACGAGCCTTATCAATTAACGCATTAAAATAAGACCCATCGGTTGCTGACCAATCTTTCATTCCCAGTAAGCGACCGGGCAATTTGTCACTCTTTTTTTCCGTCCTCTTAACCGACTCGGCAGTGATTTTTTTTCTTCGCGACATATTTATAATATTTCCCATTTAATTATACTGCGGCCAATAACTTTGGCCGAAGAAGGTCGCGCGACTAAAAGGCCAGCCACGCAAAAGCACCTTACCAATAACATAACTTTTTGCAACCGGACCAAAATCGCGTGAATCGCGCGAAGATTGACGGTTATCACCAAGCACAAAATATTCATTCGGCCCAACAGCAATTTTTAATTCATTGCTATGAGAAGTGATTAAATCATCTGGCAAATAATCCTCTTTAAGTATCAAGCCATCCTTATATTCATTATTAAAAACGATCACTTGGCCATTTTTAATTTGAACTTCTTCGCCCGGCAGACCAATAATACGTTTAATAAAATATTCCTGAGGATTACGAGGATAACGAAAAACAATCACTTGACCGCGAATCGGTTCAGTAAAACGATAATTTAATTCATCAATAATTAAATATTCGTGATCTTGAAAATTTGGTTCCATTGAAGCTCCTTTAACATAAAAGGGTTGAATCAGATAGTAGCGAACCGGTAAAATAATGGCCAAAGATATACAAACAATTTTTACCAATTCCCAAATTAATAATAAAAATCTTTTCATAGGTAGCTAAATTTAGCTAAATTAGCAAAGTCAGTGTATCACAAAAAACTAAAATAATCAAATCTAGTAATTTGCTTAATATTTAATAAATAAACATGGCATCGCCATAACTAAAAAAACGATAATTAGTGGCCATGGCCTCACGGTAAGCCTTGTCAATCTTTTGTTTACCAGCTAGGGCGCTAACCAACATCAATAAAGTTGACTTCGGTAAGTGAAAATTAGTAATTAACGCGTCAACTACTTGAAACTGATAACCCGGTAAAATAAAAATATTAGTCCAAAATCTTTGAGTTAATAATTTTTTATTTTTAGCTAATTTAGACCAATCGAGTGATTCTAGCGCTCGGCAACTAGTTGTACCAACAGCAATAACTCGCCGACCCTCTTTTTTAGCGGCTAACACTTGATAAATAGTCGTTGCACTAACACAGGCAAATTCGCTATGCATTTGATGATTTTTTAGTATGTCTACTTTAACCGGAGCAAAAGTTCCTAGCCCGACATGTAGGGTAAGGCTGATAATTTTAACTCCGTGCGCTTTAATTTCACTGAGTTGACGCTTGGTAAAATGTAGACCAGCGGTTGGGGCCGCCACCGAACCCAAGTGTCGTTTATCAGAAAAAACCGTCTGGTAATTATCCCGATCACTTGCCTGTTGTTTTGGCCTTTTTATATAAGGAGGCAGTGGAATAATCCCAATCTGATTAATAATTTTAAAAAATTGTTTGCCGTGCGCTTCAAAAATGACTTGCCAAGTACCATCGCCATTATTCTTCAGAATCTCGGCGCGCAACTTAACTGTCTGATTTTTTAAAGACTTAAGCTCAATAATCATACCAACGTGCACGCGCCCGCCAATTAAGCATTCCCAAATATCTTGTTTATTTTTAGTTTTTAATTTTCGATGTAAAAAAATTTCAACCGCTCCACCGCTTTCTATTTTATAGCCCAAAAGTCTAGCCGGAAAAACTCGAGAATTATTAAGAACTAAAACATCGCCAGCGCGTAGCTCACTAACCAGGTCTGAAAAAATACGATGCTTTATTTGACCACTGGTCTTACTTAATAACAAAAGACGCGAACTACTTCTTGGTCGCGCTGGTTTTTGAGCAATAAAACTACTAGGTAAATAGTAATCAAAATCCGATAATAAATAGGCCATATATCATAATTACTCGGACGTTTACTGGCGTTAATAAAACTTTTAATAAAAAAGAGGGCTAGCTAACGTCTAAAGTAAAATCAAATTTATAATAATTTATCACTCGACGGTTCTTTTAATCCTAAGTGCTGATAACCGCGCGTTGTTGCCAGGCGACCTCGGGGCGAACGATCTAAAAAACCAAGCTGCATTAAATAGGGCTCGTAAATATTTTCAATCGTTTCAATTTCTTCGCCGGTTGCTGCCGCTAAAGTATTTAGTCCAACCGGGCCACCTTTAAACTTATCAATGATTGTTTCTAGAATTAAACGATCAACCGCATCGAGACCTAAAGCATCAACTTCAAGCATTGAAAAAGCAGCTAAACTATCTTTTAGAGAAATTCGCCCATCACTTTTTACTTCACAATAATCACGAACTCTTTTTAAAAGACGGTTGGCCACCCGCGGTGTTCGGCGACTACGAGCAGCAATTTCATGACAAGCGCCCGACTCAATTTCTACTCCTAAAATATTAGCGCTCCGCGCAATAATTTTTTCAATATCAGTTGGCTCATAAAAATTAAGGTGATGAGTAACCCCAAAACGATCGCGCAGCGGTGAAGACAATAAACTAGCTAAAGTTGTCGCCCCAATAATCGTAAATTTCGGTAAATCTAAACGTAAAGTACGAGCGCTCGGCCCTTTACCCATAATAATATCAAGTGCATAGTCTTCCATGGCCGGATATAAAATTTCTTCAACAACCTTATTCAGGCGATGAATCTCATCGATAAATAAAATATCCCCCGGCTCAAGATTGGTTAAAATCGCTGCCAAATCACCACTTTTTTCAATGGCTGGCCCAGAAGTCACCCGCACCGTCTTTCCTAGTTCATTGGCGATAACGTGCGCTAAGGTTGTTTTACCAAGTCCCGGAGCACCATAAAGTAAAATATGTTCAATTGGTTCTGACCTTTTTTTGGCGGCCGCAATCGTAATTTCTAAATTTTTCTTGATCTTTTCTTGACCAACATAATCCCGTAAAGTTTTAGGTCGCAAAGATAAATCTAAAATTTCATCTCCTTGATGTTCGATTGGACTGATTAAGCGATTACTAGCGTTAATCATATAATAATATATTAATTTTAATATTTTTCAATAACTACGTTTCCCGAAATTCACAAATCGAATTAAAATCACAAAATTTACACATCATTGATGGCGTGGGCGCAAAATCTCGTTTTTTAATAGCTTCAATTTCTTTTCTAATCTCTAATTGTAATTTAGTAATTTCCTTCTCAGTCGCCATAAACGATAATTTTTCGCCACTCTCTAAATAATAATAACTGAGACACCCGACTTTTTGACCCAAAAATTCTTCTAAAAATAACTGATATAAAATTAATTGCCGTTTATCTTTAAATTCCAATTTATTTTTAATTTGACCCGTTTTATAATCAATTATTTCTAAAGTACCGTCGGGCAGTTCATCAACTCGATCAATTGTTCCCTTAATAATATCTAACCCTATTTTGAAAGAAAATTTCTTTTCTAAAAATAAAGTTATTGCCGGCACGGCTGCTTGATAGGTCTTAAAAAATTTTTCTAAAGACTCAATTCCTTTTAAATAGTATTTTTCTCTTTCCTCTTTACTGGCATAACCATCTGGTTGCCAAAATTCTTCATAAATCTCTCTGAGTCTTTTTTTATTCAGTAGGGCGTCGACGTTTTTTAAGTGATTTTTTTCTACCGCAGCCGATCCTAAATTTTGAAATAATTCACCCTGAGCCGATCGGTGCTCTTTCAAAACTGGCAACAAAAAATTATAAAGGGTATTGTGCATGACTCGACCAAAAATTAAACTAGCCTTGTCGACTGAAGCCGGTATTTTAAGGATGAAAGCAAACTTATATTGCAGGGGACAAGTTGCAAAAGCAGCTAGTTGAGAGAATGAAAATTTACTCGGTAAAGAATATTTTTCAATCACCACCGGCTTAGCCTGCTTATCTGATGACGCCATAATTTCTCGCGCATTTAAATAATGCCAGTCGCGTAAAAATTCATTTTTTTCACTAAGCGTTAACTCTGGTCTTACTTCACTAATTAGTCCCATTTCCTTAATAAATCGCGACGGTTTTTTTTCACGCGCACCGCCATAATCCTTAGCTCCAGTTAAATATAATCTATCCTTAGCCCTAGTTATCGCCACATAAAATAAACGGCGCTCTTCTTCTAAATGAATATCTGGGCTTATTTCTATTTTTTCCCGCACCAGAGCATCGGGGATAGAAATTTTTTCACTGCGCGCAATTGTTGGAAATTTTTTATCAACTAAATTAACTAAAAAAACATATTTAAATTCTAGCCCCTTAGCACCATGAACAGTCATCACCTTAACAACGTCACTATCTACAAAATCTAATTTTAAAGCACCAGTTTCACCCGCTTCCAACTCAAGATTAATAGCTAACAAAAAATCCTTTAAACGTAAATCGGGTTCAGTTTCTTCCAGTTTTTTTATTTTTTGGTAAAACTGATTAAGATAAGAAAATAATTCTAAATCACGCTCATGATCAAGACCGCTCAATAGGCCCGAATCATAAACAAAACGCAGAAACAGCTGTGTGGGTGAGCTCGTCGCCGCCAGCAATGAATGTTTTGATAAAAGCGCCAGCAACTTATTAATATTTTTAACACTTTCTTCGCTTAAATCCGGAAGACTATTAATATTTTTTAAAGCCTCATATAAAGACCAAACTTTACGGGCCGCTAGTTTATTAATATTAACTAAATCTAAATGAGCAACCTTAAAAACCTCCATATTAAGAACTCGAAACAGGGCTGAAGATTCATGATAATTATCTAATAGGCGAAAAAAAGCGAGAATATCTAAAATTAAGGGTTTATAATATAAACCTCGCCAAGACATAAACTGGTTGGGTATATTCTGACGATTAAGTTCTTTAACGTAAGGCTCAGCCGTACTATTAGCTCTAACTAAAACAACAAAATCAGACCAATTTATTTCTCCCTCTCCGCGTTGATGTAAAAGTTTAATTTCCTGAGCGACAAAAGCAATTTCTTCTTCCTGACTAGACAAGTCTAAAAAACGAACCGCAGGTTCAAGCCGAGCTTTTTTGGTTATTTCTCGGCTGGCCGACAATTGTTTATTTATTTTAAGTTTAACTTCTAAACGATTCGGATTATTGTTTTGAATAAACCGATAAGCATCATCCAATATTTCCTGGCGCGAACGATAATTCTCCGTTAAAACTATTTCAGGCGCATTTGGATAGTCATCTTTAAACTGCATAATATTAGACAGTGAGGCTCCGCGAAATTTATAAATTGCCTGATCATCATCGCCAACGACCACTAAATTATTCCGAGTGGCCGCCAATAATTTAATTAATTCATACTGAGCAAAGTTCGTATCCTGAAACTCATCGACCATTAAATATTGAAATTTTTGACGATAAAAATTAAGAATGTTTGGGCGTTCACGAAATAATTTTAAAGTATAAACTATTAAATCGCCAAAATCTAAAAAATTGTTCTCTAGTAAAAGTTGATTATAAGTTTGATAAGCTTGGGCTAATTCCTGAAGTCGTCCGACTTCTACTTTATCGATCGCCTCATTAATTTCAGCAGTCACTTTAATGGGCGCCTCACTACTAATAGCTCGCTTAATTTTATTTTTTATCGGTGGCCGCTTATAGTGATCATCTTTTGATGATTCTTTTAATTCTTGGACGTATTTTAAATACTCTGCTGGTGAAATATTTTCATCTTTAAGTCGTGAAAAATGCCTAATTAATTCCGAAATAAATTTAGTGGGGTTTCCGAGTGGTCGGTAATAATCTAACTCAAAACGATTTAAATTTTTTTTAATCAAGACCCACTGTTCGGTTTCACTTAATAATTTAAAGCTGGCCGAAAGACCAATGTCTAACCCAAATTCCCGCAAAACCCGCTCGCTAAAACCATGAAAAGTATTAATCCATAAATCCGTGTAACCATAAGGCAAAATTTTGTCAGCTCGTTCTTCCATTTCTCCGGCAGCTTTTTCTGTAAAAGTTAAAAGAAGAACGGCCTCTGTTTTAATTTTCTTTTCCAAAATTAAATAAGCGAGACGATTAATCAAAACCGTTGTTTTACCAGTACCGGCACCGGCCACAATTAATAAGGGACCACTTGTATGAGTAACAGCGGCTAGCTGGGCGGCATTTAATTTTTCCAGTAACTCAGCGATCATAAACTAAAAAATTAATTAGTTCAAAATTTTAAAATATTAAGTAGGGCCTGATGATTAACTGAACCAATTGTCGCTAGATTTAAACCTTCATTTTTAAAAATATCTCGAGCTGTTTGTCTAAGTTCTAGAGCGCTAATTTTTTTTATTTTTTTTATAAAATCTGTCGGCGTTAATATTTGGTGACGTAAAACTGCCTGACGAGCATACCAAACCGCTAAATTATCCGTTGCTTCCATTTCTAATAACATTTTTCCGGCCAATAAATCCTGCGCTCGACGTAATTCAACTGCGCCAACTAAATTAGTCGTTAATTTCCGATATTCGTTTAAAATTATTTTAACTGCCTCAGCGGCCGCCGCTACCGGCACACCGGCCTGCGTCGTTAAATAACCAGTATCGGAATAGGTTTCTGTGGCCGTTCGAACATAATAAGCTAAACCTCTCTGACCGCGCAAACTCGTAAAAAGCCGTGAGCTCATCGAACCCCCTAAAATAACCGCTAATAATTTAACTACAAATTCAGCCGGATGCCCGACGGGATAAGACCGAACGCCTAAAGATAGGGTTAACTGATCGGTGGCCTTAGCTACTGTTTTAATTTGCGGTTTTTTTTGAGTTATAGTTACTGCTTCTTTTTCTTGCCAAGAATTATTAGGAAAGACCGCAAATAACTTTTTAGCAGCTTGAATATCTTTACGCCCAAAGCCACCAGCTAAAACTAATTTCATGCTACTGGCACCATACTGCTGAGAAAAATATTTAATAAGGTCGGCGCGCTTAAAACTTAAAATATTTTCTTTAGTTCCGATTGTTTCTCGCCCAGCGGGCGTATCACCATACAAACAAATTTCAAAAATATCCTCAATATGCATCAGTGGGTTATCTTGATACATGTTTAGCTCTTCAATAATAACTCCTTTTTCTTTGGCAATTTCCGCCGCCGCTAATTTAGAATTTAACAACATATCACTAACCAAATCTAAGGCTTGAGCGGTTTTAGCGGTGGCTACTTTAACCCAATAACCAGTATACTCTTTTGCCGTAAAAGCATTATATTCACCGCCCAAAGAATCTAATTCACTAGATAGAGCGAAAGCATTCGGACGTTTTTTCGTGCCTTTGAAAAATAAATGCTCTAAAAAATGAGAAATACCGCTATTAAATCGGTCCTCATAACGAGATCCGGTTTTCACTATTAATAAAATTGTGCTTGTTTTGGCATTTTTAAGCGGTATAGTAATCAGGGGTATTTTATTTGACAACAAAACATTTTTATATTCTTTCATATTTTTCAAATATTAATTTAAAGACTTGACCACTTAAAGTAATCTTAATCTTTTTTTAAGCTTATTAATTAACCTCCCTCTTAGGCTTTTGTATTCTAAATCTAGCATATCTCTGGTATAATTTAAAGTAAACGGCTAATCACCCCAACTTGTTAAGTTTATATTTATATGGCCTACAGAATAAATGATCACAGTCTAATTCTTAACCATGGCCGGCAATACGTTTTAAAAGTTAAAGACTTGCCGGATGAAGAAAAGCCGCGTGAAAAGATAATTCGTGATGGCGTCGGTTCACTGAGCTCGGCTGAATTACTAGCAGTTGTTTTAGGGGTTGGTACAAAAAAAGAAGAAGTTTTTTCTATGTCTAATCGTTTGTTGCGCGAATATGGCGAAAAAGGCGTCGTTTATCAAAAAGATCCAAAGCTCATTGAAAAAGATTTAAAAATTCCACTAATTAAGGCTTGTCAGATAGTTGCCTGTTTTGAATTAGGCAGACGTTTCTATCAGAAAAAACCGGGTGGCCTAATAACTATTCGGACAGCGGCTCAAGCCTTTAACTATCTAAAAGACATGCGTGATCTAAAAAAAGAGCAGTTTCGCGGACTTTATCTTAATACTCATTATCAATTAATTCATGATGAAGTTATTTCTTTGGGGACACTGGAGGCAACTATCGTCCAGGCGCGAGAAGTTTTTCGACCAGCCTTAGAATACTCAGCGGCAGCAGTAGTAATTGCCCACAATCATCCCTCCGGTATTTTAAAAGCAACTCAAGCTGATGTTGAAGTTACCAATAAACTAATTGAGGCTGGAAATATTTTTGGTATTGAAATCTTAGATCATTTAATTATCGGGCAAAATAAATTTGTAAGTATTATCTAAGTTTAAAAGCGTGTGAGTAAGCGTTATAAAATTAAACAAAAACTCTGGTTAGTGTGCGATCGCCCGGGCACCGAGTTTCATGTAAGTTGTGATGATTATTTTGCAACGATCGCCACTGTTTTAAGTTTACTCAAACAACAAATAAAAAAAGAAGGTTGCACCTCCCCCTTAATAAGTAAAACTCTTAATAATTTAAAGAATGATTTACTTTTTTTACAAACAAATTATCACATTACACCGCGCCCTCAAAGTAAACCCAGTATTAAAAATAAAAATAAAACACCAAACGGTAAGCTTATCAGCCAATGATCAAGGACCATTAAAACTAAAAGGGCTGAAAAAATAGCGGGCGTATAGCCATTCTTAGTTCCTTTAATTATAAAGAATAAAATAGTAATTAAAAATAATAAAGAAAACAAACCACTTTGTGCCCACAATAATAAAAAAACATTATGCACCGGCTGATAATCCCAGGCGGATTTTTTTAAACTATCAGAATTAGCAAGCGCGGTCACATAATTACCAACCCCCACACCAGTCAACCAATTATTTTTAATAATGGTCACTGATTCACCAAGATATTCTTGACGCTTGGTCAGTGACTGAAGCTCTAAGCGTGTTTCACTAGCAACCCTAACTGAAAGTAAATCTTGATAAGGAACAGCATTAACTAAAATCATAATCGCTGAAAAAAACATTACCAGCAATAAGCGTCCAACAAACCAACGATCTCTTTTAATTAGATAGGTTATCAATAAAACAATTAAGCCAAGTATAAAAGCAAGCCAGGCCGCGCGGGACATTGTAAAAAATAAAGCTAGTAGCAGAACAAAATAAGAAACAAATAAAAAAACTGATCCGCCAATTTCACTGCCTGATTTTAATTTTTTTCTACTGGCCAAAAAATAAGCAATTAAGATTAAGCTAATTGCCAAAACTCCACCAAAAATATTAGGGTGATCTAGTCCGCCATAAGCTCGTAAAAACCGGCCGCTAGCCGTTTCCACGACTGCGGTGCCAACTAATTCCGGAGAATGATTGGCTAGTCCTAAATATTTAAAAACAGGCGTTTTTTGACTTAAAAATTGATAAATTCCTAAAATTGACTGCAAAAATAAAGACGCCAAAAGACTATAAAAAATTTTCAACTTATCTAAACAAGTTTCTTCGTAACCATAAACAGTTACCCCGATACGCAAAACATATAACCAGGCCACCGAAGTTAGTAAAATAATATAATGATAAAAAGCCAAAAATTTATCAGGCGCAAACAAAAAAGAAACTAAAACAGTTAATTCTAGCCCCGACAGGGCCAACCATAAAATACTAATTTTTTCATCGTCTGCTCGGCGTTTTAATTGATAAATAAAAAAAATAACCACGGCCACTAATAAAACCGAATAACTCGGATAAAATCCAATTTCATTAAAATTAGTCGCCGCTGGCCTGATAATTATTTTAGCCTGCCAGGGCAATAAAAAAACAGCTAAATATACAAACCACTCAGCAGTTTTTCTTAAAAATTTCAGCGATTTTGTTTCCATATAGATTTGAAAAATAACGACGACGATCGCGTCTATATAATTTAATAACTTGATTATTAATAACAACCCCCTCTGATTGATTCGCCAAAACTCGTAAGTTACTGGGAAGAAGTCGGAGTTGTAATTTTTCAGCTACTTTTTCAACTAAACCAAGGGTCGCTACTCCTGGCGGAATTAAAGTCACTGGCGGATTATTTATCAAATTGTTAGCCGCCAAAAATTTTTCATAAATTCTATTTTTATTATACAACAAAAATAAGTGTTGGCGCCAATAATCAAAATAGGGATCGCCGCCCTCTAAGCGCAGCTTGTCTAAATTTAAATAATCAGCTGAAACATAAAAACTAAGACAAACGCGGTCTTGTTTAACTTTTTCTGTCGGTCGGCAAGCTAAAATTTTAGCTAGACCGGCACAATAAAGACGACTCAACCAAATTTTTCCGGGACTAGTGATAATAAAAAAATCCAAATCACTTTCACGGCGCAAATTATAAAAACCCAGGCTATTGGCGAGCGTAACTACTTGAACAAAAGGACAAAGTGAAAAAAGATAAGCAAAGCGCCGTGCAATCCGTACCTTTCGTTCTGAGAAAAAATAACGCGCCCGACGAATGGCTATAATCTCCGATCGTCCCTTTAAAAAATAGAAACCGTTTTTTTCTTCAATTTTATCAGTCTGTTTTAAAAGATTAATTATTTCACTAAGTGAAACTTGACGACCAGTGTTTTCCCAAATCTCTGACACCGTTAAGGGAAAATCAAATAAATCAAAGAAAGCAATCACTAAAATGATTGCTTCTGGGCTATTAATTTCAGAAATTTTATTTTCCATAAATCAATTAAGCTTTGGTCGATCGATTTGCAGTATTTCTAAATCGCTATCTTTTTCAGTAATCCGAGTAATATCTTTATCTATTTTACGAAACTCCGAGTAGGCATTATTATAATGATTAACTGTTGTGGACATGGAGACTCCAAGTTTTTTCATAAAATCATCGTAACTTAAAATGTGCCGACCAAGTTTTTCAATATTTATCCGAATCTCTTTGGCTCGTTCCTCGATCTGCATTGCTTTTAATCCCTGAAGAACTGTTTGTAGATAGGCTAAAAATGAAGTGGGTGAAACAATAATGACCTTCTTGTCGCGAAAAGCATATTCGATTAAATCGCGCGTGTTTACCTTAACCGATCCGACTGAATTAACTAATAAATCATAATAAATAGATTCTGAGGGAATAAACATAAAAGCAAACTCCATTGTGCCTTCACTGGGTTTAACGTATTTAGCCGTTTCATCAATCCGATTTTTAAGATCATTTTTAAACTGTATTTCTAGTTTTTTACGATTAGCCTCATCATTGCAATTTACAAGTTTCTCGTAATTTTCTAAAGAAAATTTAGCATCAATCGGAATAATTTTATCTTTAACAAAAACAACGGCGTCAACTATGGTCCCGTCCTTAAAGGGATACTGCATTTGATAGGACTTTGGGGGCAATACGTTTTTTAAAGCCTCTTCTAAAAAATATTCTCCTAAAATTCCTCGTTGTTTCGGGTTCTTTAAAATATCTTGCAGGCTCTGAAGTTGAGCAGAAAAATTGACCACTTGACGATTAGTCTCATCGAGTTTAGTTAGCTTTTCTGTTACCTCTGAAATAAGCTTCGCTGATTGCGACGTAATGCTTTGAATCATTTGCGTGTTCTGCCCAAACTGTGCTTGATTAGTGCGATTAGTTTCTGTTAATTTACGATCTAATTCTTGTCGCAATTCACTATTTTGACGTGAAAGTTGATTAAGCTGCTCTGACTGCTGAATAAGTTTATCAGATAAACCTTGTAAGGGCTCGCCAGTTTCACCGCTACGCGATTTTTTAAGAAGCACAAATACTAGTAACAAAGTTCCAATTAAAGCGAGGGCTAATAAAATTGTCAAAATTTCATTATTCATTGGTTAAGCTTTTTTAAGTTTGAGGGCGCTCATCTTTAGTTGTTTGTAAAATATCCCTGATTTCTAAAAGTATTTTTGCATCAAGCACCTAAAATAATTTAGCTTTTAAATCCAGGTAATACTCGCCACTTTATCGTTATCATCTTTAAATCTCATAATTCGAACCCCTTGTGTATCGCGACCCAAAAGACTAACCGACTGAAAAGGAATACGAATTACTTGACCCTGTTCTGAAACAAAAACCAAATCACGTCCTTCCATATTATCGGCATTTACTAAGAAAGCGTTGGTAATATCCCCGGTCTTATCGGTGACTTTGGCGGTTTTAATACCACTCCCACCACGACCCTGAACCTTATAGGCACCAAAATCTGTTTTTTTACCAAAACCGTGAGCCATAATCGTCATTATTTGGTAATGACGCTTGCGCTCTTTATCGGTCTTAGCCACTCCCATTCCAATAACAGAATCGCCGCCATGGAGTCTAATCCCTTGAACGCCAGCCGCCCCCCGACCCATTTCACGCACATCGGTTTCTGAAAAGCGAATCGCTTGACCCTTAGCGGTGATCATTTGAATATGATCACTGCCAGAAGTTGGTTTAACTAAAATTAAATGATCATCTTCTCGAATTTTAATAGCAATTAGGCCACTACGACGCACATTTTTAAAAGCTTCAATTTCTACTTTTTTAACCAAGCCTTTTTTGGTAGCAAAAAATAAATATTTACTAAAAACGGCTTTATCGAGTGGCAAAATGGAAGCCACCCGCTCACCGCCAATTAATTGTAAAAAATTAACAACCGGTGTTCCCTTCGAGATCCGACTAGCGGCCGGAATTTCATAAACTTTTAATTGAAAAACGCGACCCTTAGTCGTGAAAAAGAGAACATCATGATGAGTCTGTGAACTAAACATTAATTCCACCATATCTTCTTCTTTGGTGGTTAATCCCATCACTCCCTTACCGCCTCGCGCCTGAACCTTAAAAGTATCCGGTTCCAAGCGTTTAATATAACCGTCACGCGTCATCATTACCACCGTTTCTTCGTTGGGCACTAGGTCCTCCATGCTAAATTCTTTAATACCATGAGTAACCACGGCCGTCCGACGTTCGTCGCCATACTTTTCCACAAGTACTCGCAATTCTTCACCGACAATCGAGCGAATTTTAGCGACTGACTTTAAGGTAGTTTCTAGTTCCTTGATTAAACGCAGCTTTTCTTTTAATTCATCTTCGATTTTTAAGCGCTCCATGTTAGCTAGGCTCTGAAGACGCATCTCTAAAATGGCAGTTGCCTGGCGCTCTGATAATTTAAATTTTTTAATTAAGCTATCTTTAGCTATTTCTTTATCCTTGGAAGCTTTAATTGTTTTAATAACTTCATCAATATTTTTTAAAGCAATCATTAGGCCCTCTAAAATATGGGCGCGCTCCTGTGCTTTATTTAAATCAAATTGAATGCGACGACGAACCACCTCTTCACGGTGTTTAATATACTCCTCTAAAATCATTTTAAGGGTTAAAACTTTGGGCTGGATACCATCAACGAGGGCCAACATGTTTAAGTGAAAAGTGGTTTGAAGTGAAGTGTGTTTATAAAGACTATTCAAAACTTTTTTAGGATAAGAATCTTTTTTTAGTTCAATCACAATGCGCACGCCGTCTTTATCGGACTCGTCTCGCAAGCCCCTAATCCCCTCAATTTTTTTATCTTTAACTAGCTCAGCGATGCGTTCAACTAAATCCGCCTTATTAACTTGATAAGGAATTTCCGAAATTATAATATTAAAACCGCCATTTTTTTCTTCATAAATATCCGCCTTGCCGCGCAACATAATACCACCCTTACCCGTCGCATAAGCCTCTAAAATATCTTTTTGATCATAAATAATACCACCCGTCGGAAAATCTGGTCCTTTAACAAATTTTAACAAATCTTCAACGCTAGCTTCAGGATTATTAATTAAATGATCAATCGCCGCTGACAATTCTCTGAGGTTGTGCGGTGGAATATTGGTAGACATGCCCACCGCAATCCCCATTGTGCCGTTAAGCAAGAGATTGGGTAGTTTGGCCGGTAAAACACTGGGCTCTTGATGACTACCGTCATAATTCGGTAAAAATTTGACGGTTTCTTTATCAATATCAAAAAGCATTTCTTCAGCAATCGCCGCTAATTTAGCTTCTGTGTAACGCATGGCCGCGGCATTATCTCCATCCATTGAACCAAAATTTCCTTGACCCCGAACCAGTGGATAACGCATAGAAAAATTTTGCGCCAGTCTAACCATAGAATCATAAACTGCACTATCGCCATGCGGATGATATTTACCCAACACCTCACCAACAACTGTGGCTGATTTACGAAATTTTACATTAGCTCTTAGTCCAATATTCCACATTGCGTATAAAATACGGCGATGGACCGGCTTTAAACCGTCACGAACATCTGGCAATGCCCGTGAAACAATAACACTCATTGCATATTCTAAATAAGACTTGCCCATCTCTTCAACGATTGGCTGCTCCTCTACTAGACCATAGGCGGTCTTTTTTCTAATATTAGTAGTCGGCAATTGCGGTGTCTCACCTTTAATCGCGCCCGTATTTAATTCTTCTTTATCTATTTTAGGCATAATAAAAATTTTCTTAATAGGCAATTATGGTAATATTTTCACAACCAACCGGAATTTGGCAATTGGGAGCAATCGCATCAATAGTTGGCATACAATTAATATATTGTGGACAATTAACTGAACCCTGACCAGGATTAATCATGTCCGGAATCGTAGAACTGGGATTAGTGATGGTGGTGGTGTCGGTAGTGCTGGTTGAAGTTGTCGCTAAATCATTATTATTAATTTTCTGCTTTAAATCTTCAATAAACGCCGCTTGATCAGCTTGCTTATCAGAGTCTGAGGAAGCTGAAACCGTTGTGGTGGCTGTGGCCAATAAATCGCTTTGTTTATTTATCTGATCCTTAATAGAATCCAGGGTTTTACTAAAATCACTGGTAATTTCCGCTAGCGATTGACTGCTGCGACCAGACCCTAATTTATTAGCATTCCAAGAACTTTTTAAATTAATTGCCCAAATAGCTAAAACAGCAAAAACTAAAATTAAAAAAGCAGCTAATTGCCAAAGCGATTTATTGTTAATTGGTTCGGCCATATAATAATATTAAATTATTTTATTATTCTTTAATACCGTCTAAATTAACATCGTAAAGTATTTGCTCGGCGATCAAACGATAGCGTAAAATTTCTTCCGGCGTAAACCAAATGGGAATTTCACGTTCAGCGTCAGCTGCTGGATCAGAACAATGAATTAAATTACGAACCGCCCGATCATCGATAGTCGCTAGTTCGTAAGAATCTAAAGTATAATCTCCGCGAATAGTTCCGCTGGCCGAAGACAGGGGTTCAGTTGAACCAACAATTTTTTTAACAATACCAACCGATTGGTTACCTTCCCAAATCATTGTTACAATTGGGCCACAAGACATAAATTTAACCAAAGCCCGAATAATATCACGACCATATTCAATCGCTTCTTTTTCTATCGGTTGACCAGCGATCTTTTTATCTTCAATTACTCGCTGACCTTTTTTAATAAACCAGTCCTCATCTTTATTATAGTGTTGCCACAGCTGTTCTTCGGTCGCAATTACTAATTTTAAAGCAATCAGTTTCATGCCGGTCGTTTCAATACGCTTAATTAATTCGCCAACCAAACCGCGCTGAACGGCATCTGGCTTTAAAATAACCAAAGTTCTTTCTTTTTTAGGGTGACTCATAAATTAAAAGCTTAATATTACTAACTCGCGATCTTCTTGCGGAAGGTCTTTTTTAGAAATTTTTAATTTTTCTTCTCGAATCGGCGTTAAGCCAATTTCTTTAATAAATTTATCAATCTCATCTAAATCAACCGTCAATCCCGGAACTTTATAATGCATGGGAATAACAATCCGCGGCTCAATTTGAGCAATTACTTCAACTGCTCGTTTAGCGTCTAACGTATAGTGACCGCCGATCGGAATTAATAAAATATCGGTCCCAACTACTTTTTCTAATTGAGTATTGTCTAAAATCTGACCCAGGTCACCTAAGTGTGTTACGGAAATATCGTCAATTTCGATTCGATAAATAATATTACCGCCTCTTTCGGCACCATTTTTTTCATCATGGAAAGAATCAACTCCCTCAACTAAAACTCCCTTATAATCATATTCACCCGCGCAATCAATTATAAAAGGTTGCCCACGCAAAGCCCCAACATTATTGTGATCATGATGTTGGTGTGAAATGGTAACAATGTCGGCTTCAAAATTTGGTACTTTTAACCCGATCTCTTTATTAAAGGGGTCAGTCACCACACTAACTCCGTCTGGCCCGATTTTATCTTGAATTTTAAAACAGGAATGCCCCTGCCAAGTGATAATCATAATTTAATTATAAACAATAAAAATAGGTCACTAAACCTTGTTTTTATGATAGCAAAGACGGCGTTTTTGGTCAATTTTTTGAAATAAGTTTTTAAAATAAACTTTTTTGTACTAAACTAAATTTTATTTAAAGATAAATTAATAGCGAATTATAATATTTCCTAAAATATCCGTTCGCCAGACGATAATTCCTAATTCTTCGGCGCGTTTAATAATCTCTGAATGGGGATGGTTAAATTTATTATCGCGACCAACGGAAATCACCATTCTTATAAGGTTAACTGCCTGCAAAAAGTTTAAACTATTAGCCGTGATTGAACCATGATGAGACGCTTTAAAAACATCAGCTCCTAATTCTAAGCCATTAGCTAGTAATACTCGTTCAACAGCTTGCTCGTTGTCACCACTCAATAAAAACCGGTGACCATAACAATTAAATTGAGCGATGATTGAATTATTACCATTTGACTTAGCGCCTAAAAAATCCGGATTAGTTAATGTAAGTGAACAGTTGGACTCTAAATCAATTTGTAAGTAATCACTTAAAGTAATTATTTTTGTTTTTCTCTCTTTAGCTTGCTTAAATAATTCTTCACTGATAGTAGTTGCTTCACTATTTATTGGAACAACTAGATTATCAACCCGATAACGTCGCAAAGTTTCCACTAGACCAATAATATGATCTTCGTGGTAGTGACTGATGACCACTAAATCTAGATAGCGGCAAAAATACGGCAAATATTTTCCAAGATGACGCAAAATTTTATTATCCGGACCTCCGTCAATCAAAATTAGGCGCCCGGTGGCTGTTTTAATTAGGGCTGAGTCGCCTTGGCCAACATCAAAAAAAATAACGACTGGATTATTATTAGAAAAATTTAAAGCTAAGGGCAAAACCCAATAAATAATCAAAACGCTCCCAAAGATAAGGGCGCTAAAAATTAAACGATTTAATATTTTTCTAATTAACTTCATAAAACCACTATAACATTTCCCTCCTTAAGAGAAGATAAAGTCTAGTGCTTAAAAAGTTTAATCATGATTTAATTTACAATATACAAAAATCGCTCTCTTTTTCAAGGAACGATTTTTGGATAATTTTCAAATCAATACAATTTATTGCAAGCAATAAATTATATTAAATTATTTTCTTTTCGCGGTTTTTTTAGTCGCTTTTTTAACCACCTTTTTACCGGCTTTTTTAACCGATTTCTTAGCAACTTTCTTTACCACTTTTTTAACAGCTTTCTTTTTCATAATTTCACCCCCCTTCATCAAAAGTGAATTTTTATAAATTCATCTTAGTTTTTTAAATTATCGTCTTCGATAATAATATTATACAACTTATAAAAATATGTGGCAATAGTTTTTTACAAAATTTCCGTTTAATAAAAAAATTCCGTCGTTATTTTTTAAAACTGACAGAATTTTTTGATAAACAATGATGATTTTTTTAAAACTTATCAGCAAAGAAAGAAGATAGAGCAGATAAATTAATTTTTTCTTGCTGCATGCTGTTGCGATCGCGAACAGTTACTTCATTTTTTTCTAAAGTATCAAAATCAATCGTTATGCAATACGGAGTTCCAATTTCATCTTGTCGGCGATAACGCTTTCCAATATTACCATTATCATCAAACTCACAACGCCAGGTTAATTTTAAATCATTAAAAACGGCTCGGGCTTTCTCAACTAATTCTGGTTTATTTTTTAGTAATGGAAAAACCGCAATTTTAACTGGTGCTAAAGAGGGTGCTATTTTTAAAACTGTGCGCACTCCGTCTTCAACCGCCTCTTCTTGATAGGCTTCACAGAGAAGCGCTAAAAGCAAACGTCCAACTCCCACTGAAGTTTCCACAACATGAGGCATAAATTTTTTATTGGTCGCCGGATCAAAGTAAGACAAGTCTTGTCCGGAATATTTGCTGTGTTGGGTTAAGTCATAATCACCGCGAGCATGTAGCCCTTCCAGTTCCTTAAAACCAAAGGGATAACGATATTCAATATCATAAGCGGCTTGTGCGTAAAAAACTAAGTGTTCGTGTTGATGCCAACGCAAATTAGCCGCGCTAATTCCTAAATCAAGATAAAATTGCCACCGCCACTGTCGCCATAAATCAAAATATTTTTGATCATCGCCGGGGGCAACAAAATACTGCAGTTCCATTTGTTCAAATTCCCGAGTACGAAAAATAAACTGACGTGCCGTAATTTCATTACGAAAAGCTTTACCAATTTGAGCAATGCCAAAAGGAATTTTAACCCGCGCACTATCTAACACGTTTTTAAAATTTACATAAATTCCCTGGCAAGTTTCTCCACGTAAATAAGTCGGTTCTTTTAAAAAGTCCCCGGTAAAGTTTCCTAAATTAGACTGCACTAAAAGATTAAATTTTCGTCCGGGAGTAAAATCGCGAGCACCACAACTCGGACAAGTAATCTTTTTTTGATTTTCATTAAAAATATGATTAATTTCCTCTTCCGTCATTTTTTCATCGGCAAAAATACCCGCTTCTTCTAAAAGCGAATCAAGTCGCAAGCGTGCATGGCACTTACGACATTCAGTAAGCGGATCAGAAAAACCCTTAACGTGTCCAGAAGCCTCCCAAACTTTTGGATTCATAAAAATAGCCGCGTCCAAACCAACCACATCATCACGCAATTGCGTCATCGAACGCCACCAAGCTTGTTTAATATTATTAGCTAGTTCGACGCCATAAGGGCCTAAATCATAAACAGCTGCCAAACCGTCATAAATTTCCGATGAAGGAAACACGAAGCCACGACGTCGAGCAAAAGCCACAATTTTTTCTAATGAATTATCGGTTTTATTTTTTTCCATAAAATTAATATTACATTTCTGGGCGCGTTGTAATTCCCAAAATATTAAGACCATTGGCTAAAACTTGAGTCGCTGCCTTAACTAAAGCTAGGCGCGCTATTTTAAGGCGCCAAGGCGAGCGTCGAATATTTATATTATGATAATAATCATTAATTACTTGAGTAAGCTCAAATAAATACTTGCTAACCTCGCTGGGATTGCGTTTAGCGGCGGCTAATCTGATTATTTCCGGATACTGGGCTAATTTAAAAATTAAAGCTTTTTCTTTAGGGTCGGTTAACTTTTTATAATTAGCTAATATTTTTAAACTTAAGCCACTTTTGGAAATTACACTCATCAGGCGCGCATAACCATATTGAATATAACAAGCCGTATAACCGTCAAATCGTAAAGCCTCCTCAATATTAAAAATAATTATCTTGTCAGCACTAACTTTGAGCATTTCGAATTTAATTGTACTTATCGTTAAATTCATGGCGATGTCGGCCACTTTCTTTTTTGACCAATTTGGATGACGCGCCAGCGTTTCTTCAAAAAGTTTATCGTAAATCAAACCTTTAAGCTCTTCAAAAGTAACTACATTACCGCTTCTAGAAGACATCATGCCACTTGGCAAAGTCACAAAATCATAAGTTAAGTGACTCAGTTGGCCACAATAACCAATTAATTCTAATAATTTAAACAGTTGCCGTAGATAAAGGCTTTGACGAACATCGACAATATGAACCGATTCATCTGGCTGAAAACGTTTCTTTTTTTCAAAAGCCAAGGCTAAATCGGCTACCGGATACAAGGCAGTTGAATCAGATCGAATAATTGGCAGTACCCCTAGTTCATATTTAGTTAAATCGGCGATGATTGCTCCTTCGCTGCGACGCAAAATACCCTTAGCGAGCAGATCATCAACCGTTTTTAATCCCCTGGCCACATATTCACTTTCATAAAAAATAGCTTTAAACTTAATATTTAACTCCTGATAGATAGAGGCGAAGTAATCAATACTCCATTGTCGACTTAGTTGCCAAAAACGATAATTATCACCCATTTGCCCTTCAATATCTTTTTTAATTTGAGCAACTTCAGTTTTTTTATCAGGGTTTTCTTCTAAAATCCGACTAGCCTCGGCATAGCATTTTCCTAAAAGATAACCTTTATTTTCAGGGCGCTCCTGATAATTAGCATTACGCCGCCAATTCCAAATAGCTTTAGCGGCATGAATTCCTAAATCATTAATATAAGAAACCGCAATGGCTTCTCGACCAGTCGCCAGTAAAAGATTGGTGACGGCCGCGCCATAAGCGATATTGCGCAAATGGCCGACATGATATTCTTTATGGGTATTACCATTTGAATATTCAATAACAATTCGTTTTTTATCATCAATACTTTTACCATAGTCGGCTCCTTGATTTTTAATTTCCTTAATAACCCCGGCCGCTAAATAATCAGCCTTAATATAAAAATTAAGATAAGGTCCGACGGCTAAAATATCAGAAAAATATTTTTTTAATTCGATTATTTGTCCTAATTTTTCGGCGGCCATTTTAGCGATTTCCACGGGGTTTTGACCACTGGCTTTAGCTACTTCAAAACAAGCCAAACTTAAATCGCCTAACTCCGCTTTCGGCGGATAAGAAAAATTAACGTTATCCCAAGCTAACTGAGAAATAATGATTGATTTTAACTCATTTAAAAACATATTTTCACTAAAAAATGATAATTTTACTCTCTACTAACGATCTAAACTTATTTTTTTCAAGTAGCCGCTGGCTTTAAAAATCATTTAACCCTAAAAGTGCTTGGTCTAATTATAAAATTATGTTATAATACTATCAGGGTTTTACAAATTTTTCAATCATTTAGTCCTAGTCACAGCCAACTAAACAGCTGTAATTATTTGACTAAGCAATCTTATGTTTACTTATCGCTCTTTATTTAAAAAGGCCTGGAATATTGTTTGGAATTACAAACATCTTTGGTTCTTTGGGCTTTTTGCTTCGCTCTTAATTGGTGGCGGCGCCTGGGAATATCAGGTGTTAACCGAAAGTCTTAATCAAAATTTCTTAAATGAATCAACGATGAGCTTTGGCGGTCTAGTCTCTATGGGCATTTTTTTACGCACTTTATTTTTAGGTTTTGTTGATTTATTTAGTTATGATTTTTTAACTATTATTAATTCTTTATCAATAATAATAATTTCTTTCATTTTTTTAGCAATCGTTGTTTGGCTAGCCGCCGTTTCTCAGGCTGTTTTAATTAGTAATGTTAAAAAAATTAACGATAGCAAGAAAGAGGTTGACTGTGGTATTAGCGCTGGTCTTAGTGAAGCTCAATCTTTTTTCTGGCCAGTAATCTTAATTAACTTTATTGCTCGCGTTGTTGTCGCCGCTCTTTTATTTATTGCCGGCTTCCCCCTGCTTCTCATTAACCTTAAAGACAGCGGACTAATGGCTGTAACTTATTTAGTATTATTTGTTATCTTTATTCCAGTTTCTTTGGGTTTATCTTTAATTGCAAAATATGCGATCGCTTATAAAGTACTTGATTATAAATCAAGTGTGGCGGCGATCGAACACGGCTTTCGTCTATTTGTTAAAAATTGGCTAGTTAGTTTAGAGACGGTCATTAGTTTATTTATAATTAGTTTTTTGTGCAGCGGTTTAACGGTCACTGTTTTACTAATTTTGTTGTTACCCTGGCTGGTCTTGGGAGTATTATTTAAACTTTATTGGTTAATCATCAGTTTAATAATTATAACAATTGTTATCGTAGCGATTATTGGCGCTGCCTTAACCACTTTTCAAACAGCCGTCTGGACTGGACTATTTCTGCGCCTTAAAGATCGAGGTGCTTTGGCGAAACTCGAGCGAATTTTTGGCGGCTCAATGCGCTAAAAATTTATGAGTAATTTTTCTTCAATCGAAAATATTAACAATCCGACCGATGACGAAAATAGCGCCATCGGTCTTTTTGCTAAAAAACAAAAAGAAATTGAACTGAAAGAAATTGAAAAAAAAGCCAAACAACGAGCGGCAACAGTCGCTCTCAGTTATGTTAATTTGGCCAGTTTTCCGATTAGCCCCGAAGCACTAATTTTAATTCCAGAAGAAGAAGCACGACGTTTAGAACTAATTTGTTTTTATTATGATGGCCAATCTTTTCGATTAGCTTGTTTAAAACCAAGCGACACCGCTAACAACAAGTTAGAAGAATTACAAAAAAAATATTTTATTAATGGTCACCTTTATCTCATTTCACGCCCCAGTCTCTTGTCGGCGCTTGAACTTTATAAGACGCTTCCAAAAATAAAAGCACACAACGATGGCGTAGAAATTACCTCCGATAATCTAATAAAATTTCAAGCGGCCATTAGCAACTACCAGGCTTTAGATGAACAAATCAATAAAGCTAATATCAGTGACATCATCACTTTAATGTTGGCCGCTGCTTTAAAAACTGAAAGTAGCGATATCCATGTCGAAGCCGGGGAATTAGATGTTAATATTCGTTTTCGCATTGATGGCGTCTTACAGCCGGCCGCTAAAATTATTAAAGATAAATGGAATAAAATAATCGCTCGTTTAAAAATTCTGGCACACGTTAAAATAAATATCGCTAAATCTCCTCAAGATGGGCGTTTTACTATTTATTTACAAAGTAAAAAAATTGATGTCCGTTGTTCTTTTTTACCAACAGCCTATGGTGAGAGCGTGGTCATGCGCATTTTAGACTCAACTCACGTTGTGCTTGATTTAAGTAAATTAGGAGTTCGCCCAGAAATTCTTCCACTTTTAAAAAAAGAAATTGAAAAGCCTAATGGTCTGATTTTAGCTACTGGCCCGACCGGATCGGGTAAAACAACCTCTCTTTACGCGATCGCTAGTCATCTGAATCAACCGGGCACTAAAATAATTACTCTTGAAGATCCGATTGAATATCAATTACCGAATATTAACCAAAGTCAAGTCGACGAAAAACGTGGTTATACTTTTTCTGACGGCTTGCGTTCAATTCTGCGCCAAGATCCAAATATCGTCATGGTGGGTGAAATTCGTGATTTAGAAACCGCTGAAATTGCCGTTCAAGCTTCTTTAACCGGTCATCTGGTATTGTCTACGCTCCACACTAATGATGCCGCTGGGGTTATTCCACGTTTACTAGACATGGGCGTTAAGCCTTATTTTCTAGTACCTTCAATTAACGCGGTGATTGGCCAACGGTTAGTTCGTCGTCTTTGTCCACAGTGTCAGACTCCACATGAACTATCAGAAACTGAAAGTGAATTAGTTAATAAAATTTTAGCAGTCATTTCTCCAAAAGCTAAAATTAATATTCCAACATCAAGATCTGGTCTTTACAAGGCTGGCCCTGGTTGTCAAAATTGTCATTTTACTGGCTATAAAGGGCGCAGTGGTATTTATGAGGTCTTCACCATGAGTGATACGATTAAACAACTAACCATTGATAAAGCACCTTCATTTAAAATACTTCAACAAGCAATTGAAGAAGGAATGATCACGATGTTACAAGACGGTGTGTTAAAGGCAATCGCCGGCGAAACATCTTTAGAAGAAGTTTATCGAGTTGCTGGTAATTTTGATTACGTTGACGCGTTGTATAATATTGTTATTTCTCAAACTATTGGCCGCGGTTTAACAATTAAATCAGACGTTGCCAAAAAAGCGGCCACTTTAAGTCGTAACCTTAATTTGATTGCCCCGGCCGTTCAAAATTTAGCCAGTAGTGATTTAGTTTCATTAATTGGAGCTTGCGCAATTAACGCTAATGCCGGTGATATTCATATTGAGCCTGAAGAAAATGCTGTTAAAATTCGTTTTCGAATCGACGGGGTTATGCACGATGTTGTTTCTTTACCAAAAACTAGTTACCCGCCGATTCTTTCTGAAGTAAAAATTCTCGCCGGTGCGCCAACAAATATTCAGCGGGCTTCTTTTGATGGTCGCTTTAGTATTTATCTGGCGAAACAAAAGGTTGATTGTCGGCTATCGATAATTACTGGCGGTTTCGGAGAAACAATCGTTATTCGTCTTTTATCTTCACAGGGGAATAGTTTAGATATGGAAAACCTCGGGATTAGATCAACTGCTTTAACTGCCTTACAGTCAGCCATGAAAAAAACTCGCGGTTTAATTATCACAACTGGTCCAACTGGAAGCGGTAAAACAACGACCCTTTATAGTGTTTTAAACCAACTCAATAAACCCGACGTCAAAATTATTACTGTTGAAGATCCAATTGAATATCATTTGCCAGGGATTATGCAAACTCAAATTGATGAGGCTAAAGGCTATACTTTTGCGGCCGCCATGCGTTCGCTTCTGCGCCAAAATCCAAATATTATGATGATTGGCGAAATTCGAGATGAAGAAACTGCTAAAATTGCTATCGAAGCCTCAATGACTGGACATTTAGTTCTTTCAACTATCCACGCTAACAGTGCTGCTGGGGCCATTTCCCGTTTTAGTGGTCTGGGTCTTGATCGCCAAATTTTAGCTAGTTCCCTGGAATTTGTTATTGGCCAACGACTAGTCCGTCGTCTTTGCCCGCATTGTAAGAAAAAATCAGAAATTAAGGAAACTGATAAAACTTTAGTCTTAAACGAACTAGCGCGCATTAATAACCCCAGCGTTTTAAAGCCAGCCGAGTTGATATTTTATAAACCGGTTGGTTGTGAAGAATGCAGTCATATTGGTTATCGTGGCCGAGTTGGTCTTTATGAAGTAATTCCAGTTACCTCGGAAATTAAAAAATTAATGCAAGCTGAAAATATTATCGATGATGATCTCGAAGCCGCCGCGATTAAAGAGGGTGCCATCACCATGCGTCAAGACGGTATTTTAAAAGCTCTGGCCGGAGAAACAAGTTTAGAAGAAATATTAAAAACAACTGAATAGTATGATTAATGAATCGTTTTTAAAACAACTGCATAAAGAATATGATGAGCACGAAATAACCAGGCGTAAAATATCAGCGGCCGCCAATGAAATTCTCTTTTCTTCAAAAAAAACAATTTTTGCTTTGCAAAAAAATAAATTTACTGAAGCGGACGAAAAATTTATTCAAATCGAAAATTCATTTCGCGCTCTGGAAAAAAATTTTGGTCATAACCGGCTGCAACAAGAGGGCGCTTGGCGGGCAGCTGCCGAAGAATATCTAGAAGCTAAAACATTTTATGCGGCTATTAAAAATGAAGAAATAAAACCAAGCACTGATCTCAACTTAGAATATGAAAGCTATCTCGGCGGTCTCTGTGATTTAATTGGCGAGCTGGTGCGCTATGCTACTAATTCAGCGGCTAACGGCCAATTTTTAGAAGCCGTTAAAATTAAAGAAAAGGCTGATGAAATTATGACCCAACTTGTCGAATTTGATTTTACCGGTTATTTACGAACCAAATACGATCAGGCCCGTGGTCATTGGCGCAAATTAGAACAAATAAGTTATGACCTCCGTCTTAAAATAAAAGAATAGTTATGCGTTTAGCTCTGATTTCCGATGTTCATGATAATTTACTTAATTTAAAAAAAAGCCTTGATTATTTTGACGCCCAAAATATCAAAAAATTATTATGTTGCGGCGATTTAACTAATTTAAATACCGCTCGTTATCTCGCTACCAATTTTGTCGGCGAGATTTTTATTATCAATGGTAATAGCGATAATTATTTATTATCTGATTTGGCTCGCTACCCACAAATACATCACTTAGGGGAAATCGGTTTTTGGACTATTGCTAAAAAAAATATCGGTCTCTGCCACGATCCCGATAAAATTAAACATTTAATAATTAAAAAACCAAACTTAGATTATATTATTTATGGACATACTCATTACCCTAATTATTATACTCAAAATAATATCAAATTAATTAACCCCGGTAACCTGGCGGGCATTTTTTATCCGGCTAGCTTCGCGGTGTTAGATATCGAGCTGCCACAAATAGAGTTAAAACTTTTATCAAATTTATAATAAATTTTTAAGGCAGGCGCCCGTATGACTTTTTGTTTCACGAGCTAAGTCCCGTGGAGTTGCGGCCGCTACTAAATAGCCACCAGCGTCCCCGCCCTCCGGACCTAAATCAATTATCCAGTCGGCCGCCTTAATAATATCTAAATTATGTTCAATTACTAAAACTGTATTACCAGCATTAACTAACATATTTAAAACGCGTAAGAGTCGATCAATATCGACAAAATGCAGGCCGGTAGTCGGTTCATCTAAAATATATAAAGTTTTTCCGGTCGCTCGACGTGAAAGTTCGGTAGCTAACTTTATGCGCTGAGCCTCACCCCCCGAAAAGGCGGTAGCGCTTTGTCCCAGATGAATATAGCCTAAACCGACCTCCTTTAAGGTTTCCAGTTTTTGTTTAAGTGCGCTCTGATTTTTAAAAAATGGAAGAGCTTCTTCAACGGTCATATCTAAAACTTCAGCAATATTTTTTCCTTGATATAAAACTTCTAAAATTTTTTCTTTAAATTTTCGTCCGCGACACGCTTCGCAAGTTAAAAAAACATCGGATAAAAATTGCATTTCAACCTTAATTGATCCGTCGCCACCACAATGTTCACAGCGTCCTCCAGGGACATTAAAAGAAAAATGTCCAGCGCTTAATCCTTTAACACGCGCCTCTGGTAGCTCGGCAAACAAATCCCGAATATAAGTGAATAAACCGGTATAAGTTGCTGGATTAGAGCGCGGCGTACGACCAATAGGTGATTGATCAATGTTGATTACTTTATCAATAAATTCTAAACCCCGCAGCTCTTGATGTTTTCCGGGAATCGCTTTAGCACGATAAAATTTCTGATTTAGGGCTTTAGCTAAAATATCATTTAACAGGGTTGACTTGCCCGAACCAGAGACCCCCGTAATCGCTACTAATTTTCCAAGTGGAATATCAACATTAATGTTTTTCAAATTGTGTTCACTGGCGCCAATAATGTTAATCTTCTTACCACTGCCACTGCGATAAGTTTCCGGAGCAATAATTGTTTTTTGTCCTGATAAATATTGACCCGTAAGCGAATTTTGGCATTTTAAAATATCGGCCGGCGATCCGGAAAAAATAACTTGACCACCATGTTCACCGGCGCCAGGACCAATATCTATCAAGTAATCAGCCGCGCGCATCGTGGCCGCATCATGCTCGACCACAATAACCGTATTGCCGTTGTCACGTAAGTTTTTAAGAATGCCGATTAATTTATCATTATCGCGCGGATGTAAACCAATTGAGGGCTCATCTAAAACATAAATAACCCCGCTCAATCCAGATCCCGCCTGTGAGGCTAAGCGAATACGCTGAGCTTCACCACCCGATAGTGTGGCCGCCCCCCGACTTAAAGATAAATAATTAAGTCCAACTGCTGATAATAAATGTAAATTTTTAATTATTTCTAAAATCAGTGGGCGGGCAACAGCCACTTGGCCATTAAAAATAGTGGTTGCTAATTGCCAAGAACTAAATAAATCCAATAATTTACTGATACTATAAGAACTAACTTCGTAAATAGATAGTCCGCCGATTCTGGCCGCTAAAGCTTCTGGCTTAAGCCGCGCGCCCTGACAAGCAGAGCAAACCGAATTGTGCATCACTTTTTCAATTTCCTGTTTAACAAAGCTTGATTTAGTATCACGATATTTTTCCTCGATCCGCATCAGCGCCCCAGGAAATTCCTGGTCACCTTTCAATATTAATTCTTTTTTATCAGGACTTAAATTTTTAATAGCCGTTGTTATATTAAAATTATGACGATCGGCTAACGCGGTTAGTTCCGCTATTAAAAATTGATTACTGGAATTTAAATGAGCATAGGGCTTAAGCGCTCCCTCTAAAATACTTAAATTTTCATTAAATAACCAGGTGCTATCAATTTCTAACTTATAACCTAAACCACTGCAAACACTGCAAGCTCCTTGTCCAGAATTAAAAGAAAATTCTCGCGGTTCAAGTGCCAGTCTTTTATAACCACAGTTTCCGCAAATAAAAAAATGTTCGAGTCGTTGCCCATTAAGAATTCGTCCTGAGGCCGATTTAGTTTTTTTTCTTTCTTGAGATTCTTTTTTTAATTTTATATTACACTGCGGACAACGAAGTTCACTACAACGAGCAAATAATAAGCGCAAATAATCATAAATCTCCGTTACCGTTCCAACGGTTGAACGCGGGTTATTTCTGGCACTACGCTGATCAATAGCAATAGCCGGTGACAAACCCTCAATTAAATCAACCTCTGGCTTATCCATTAAACCAACAAATTGACGCGCATAAGCCGACAATGACTCAACATAACGACGTTGACCTTCGGCATAAATCGTATCATAAGCCAACGAAGACTTGCCAGACCCAGATAATCCAGTAATAACCACAAATTGATCGCGCGGAATATTTAAATCAATATTTTTTAAATTATGAACGCGAGCCCCTTTAATTTTAATATAATCAATAGCCATGAAAAATAATTTTAAAATTTACCAGCTTCCATTATATTCGCAATTGCCTAAAAAAACAAGGCCGGCTACTAGGCCGGCCGGTAAAATTTTTAAAAAATCGGGTAAAAGAGCTTAAGAATAGCAATTAAAATTTTATCACTAAACCGCCAGGGGCGTTGAGAGGCATTAAACTCCACCGATCCTGTTTTCCATTGGTCAATTATTTTTAGCAAATCCGTAACTAATTTTTTCTGTCGAAAAAAAACACCCGCCTCAATATTCCAATTAAAAGATAAACCATCCATGTTCTGCGAACCAATCACTCCCTCTTCATCGTCAAGCATAATGATTTTAGCGTGATTCATTACTGGTGAACAAAAAAATTGAATACCAAGTTCTGATAAACGACAAGCATTGAGATAATTAACTTTATTAATAAGTTTAATATCGGTATTGTTCGGAATTAAAATTTCAACCTTAACCCCTCGCCGACAAGCACCATCAAGTAAGGCAACAAACCAGCGCGGTGGCAGAAGATAGGGAGTAACTATTTTAATTGATTTCTGAGCCGCAATAATGCGCTCTTTATAATAGTCATTAAGATAATATGCCCGGCTTGTATCAGCCAAGTTATCAATTACCCAAGATTTTATTTTACGAGTAAAACGACGATGACTATAATTAACTAAATTTTCTTTTTTACCGCCAGCCATTTCATAAGCATAAGCAAATGACTTAAGGAGCGGTTTAATAATTGGGCCCTCAATTTTAATATGCATATCCCGCCAATTACGATATTTTTCACCGATGTTGACTCCGCCAGTAAAGGCGGTGCGCTCATCAATTATTAAAATTTTACGATGAGTTCGTCTTAACCAGTGGCTAAAGAAAATAAATTCAACCCCCGCTGTTCGTAGACGCTCAATATTTTCCTTAGGCAAGTCTAAGCTCCCAAAAGCATCAGCCACAATCACAATTTCCAAACCAAGACGCGCTTTATTTTCTAATAAAGAAAAAAAGTCGTGGGTTAATTTAGTGTCGGCCGCTAAAATATACATCTCTAAATAAATAGACTTTTGTGCTTTTTCAATGGCTTTAAACATTCCTTCCCAAGCCATCGCCGAAGATGTATATAAGCGATATTTCATTAAATTTGTAGTAATTTTTTAATAGCCGGCAAAGCTCTTTCGGTGGCCAGCTCACCAATTTTAATCATTTCTTGACCAGCAGCGGTGGTAAAATATTTATTAAAAACTGATTTTTTAACAAAGACCGAGCAATCTGGTTCAATGGCAACATCAACGCCTCGCAGATCATTGGTCGCTAAATTATGTAAAGCAATTCGCGTGCTAAGTAGCGCAATTTTTGACATATTTAGTCGCCCCGTTTTAAATTCATTTTCATGATATAAATTAACACCGATTATTATTTCTGCTCCCATATCTTTTACTAAACGACCAGGAACAGGATCACTTAAGCCACCATCAACTAACATTTTTTCATTATAAATAAAGGGTTTAAATACTAAAGGGACAGAGGTACTAGCGCGAACGGCACTAGAAATTGAACCAGAAGAAAAAACAAAGGGTTGGCCGGTTGCTAAATCAGTGGCCACTATTTTTAAAGGAATACGAACATCCTTAAAGGTATAATTACCAAAACTTTTTTCTAAATAAGTTATAAATTTTCGACCACTAATCAGCCCCTTGGCTAAACCAACATCTAAAAGCAGTGGTAAATTATCGGTCGGCTTATCAATAAAATCCGCTTCTAATTTAGCAACATCTCGGAAAATAGCATAATGAGCCGCCACCCAAGCACCAATACTCGAACCACTTAAATAATCAATTGAAATATTATTTTTTTCCAGTGCCTTAATGACGCCGATATGAGCAAAGCCTCGATAAGCACCGGAACCCAAGGCCAGACCGATAGTTTTCTTTTTATTAATATTCATATGTCGTTTTAACAACGTTATTATAACACCAAAAAATTATTCTGACCATTAAGCGCCAACCAATGATTAACACCCCTAAAGTCCAAGAAATAAAAAATTAATGTTTTAGAGTTTTAATTTTTTAATCATGATTCTTGGATTGTTTATTATTCTTAAAAATGCTACAATTTTTGAAATAATACTCAATATTTTTTAAAAAATTGAATTTGCTCGATTCATTTAAATAAAAATGTTTACACTATCTAACCAACAATTAATTAAATTTTTAGCTAACCTATTTTTAGTAAGTGTTTTAATGGTAGTCGTGCCGTCAACAACTTTAGCTCAAACAATAATTGATTCTGATAATGACGGTTACACCGACGAACTAGAACTAAAAAACGGCTATTCCCCGTTTAATCCTAAGCAAATAAAATCTGATCAAAGTGATATGGACAGTGACGGTCTTTCAGATGCTTGGGAAATAAAACTAGGAACAGATGCTTCAAGCGCTGATAGTGATCGTGATGGCTATTTAGATGGCGCTGAATTTGACTTAGCTTATGATCCTTTATCAAGCTCAACTAAAAAACTAGCCTATCAATTAGAAATAAATTTAGCCAAACAAAAATTAAGTTATTTGGTTTCTGGGCATGTTTGGAAAACATTTTCAATATCTACCGGTAAAGCCTCGATGCCAACGCCCCCAGGAAATTATCGTGTTTTAAATAAAATAAAAAAGGCTTGGTCAAAGTCTTATGGCTTATGGATGCCTTATTGGCTTGGATTAGGGTCTGGCCGCTTTGGTATTCACGAACTTCCTCTTTGGCCAAATGGCTACCGTGAAGGCGAAGACCACTTAGGTAAGCCCGTTTCTCATGGTTGCATTCGGCTCGGTATTGGCGCGGCTCAATATATTTATGATCGGGTAGAAGCTGGAACGGAAGTAATTATTAAATAATAGTTTTAAAATTCTGTTTTTAAAAAGACATAAAGCCCACTAATCATTAGCCTAGACCTACAAACACAGCTGACAAGAAAAATATCTATAATATTAGTAATTTATGTTTCTATCTATTTGATTTTATTATTTTTTAAGAGTCGTTAGGGGACTGGCCTCAAGACCAGTTCTTTTTATATGTAACCCTAAAGTCTAAGCTTTACCAAGATTTCAACGAAATTATTAGGAAAATGGAGGGGTGAGTAAAAATTTTAAATTATCAGGTCCAATAATTATACTTAGCTAATTGTAACAGCTTGACCGCTCTTTTAAATCGGGGTATCATATCAACGTAAATTGATAATATTTTATTATATGAAAGCTAAATGTTGTACTAATAAAAAATTAACAACCAGCTACGCTAACTTGGCCAAGTTTTTAAGAATTATTGGCGATGATAACCGTCTGCGAATTTTATGTCTTCTTAAAGATGGTGAAAAATGTGTTTGTGAAATCCACCCGAATTTAGACATGGCTCAAAATTTGACCTCCAGTCATCTTAAAATATTACTTGATTCGAAATTAATTAATGTGCGCCAGGACTGGAAAAGGAACTATTATTCTATTAACAAAAAAAATTTTAAAAAATATGCTAATTTATTTAATAATTTCTTAAAAAAATATGAATAATAAAATTAACAGTATTCAGGTCTTAGGATCTGGTTGCCCAACTTGCAAAAAGCTTTTTGAATTAACCCAAACGGCCGTAAGTCAGCTTAATCTTAAGATTGAAGTGGAATATATAACTGATATTCAAAAGATAATTGAGCTCGGGGTTATGTCTAGTCCAGTTTTAACTATCAATGGCAAAATAGCCTTAGCTGGTCAGTTGCCCAATTTAGATAAAGTTAAAGAGATTATTTCTGCCTGCAAACAAGAAAGTGCTGATCAGTCGACTGGCGGCTGTTCTTGTGGTGATAAATGTTAAACTAATATGGATATTTTTTATCCCACACAATTTATTGCTGATCAGTTGGCTTATGGACTATTTGGGTTATTAAAAGGCTCACACTTAGGCGATGCTATAAATTTTTTCATCTATGATTCTTTGAAAATATTGATTCTACTTTTAATTATCAATTATTTCATGGCCATTTTGCGCCATTATCTGCCGATTGAAAAATTACGTGACTTCTTAGCCTCTCGTAAATGGTATGGTTTTGATTATTTTTTAGCCGCTATTTTTGGGACGATAACACCATTTTGCTCATGCTCATCAATTCCACTTTTTATTGGTTTTTTAGAAGCGGGGATTCCTTTGGGAGTGACTCTCTCGTTTCTAATTGTCTCTCCTTTAGTCAATCAAGTGGCCGTAGTATTATTTGCTGGACTATTTGGTTGGAAAATCACCATCTTATATGTAATATCGGCAATTTTATTAGGAATGGTTGGTGGCTCTATTTTAAGCAAATTAAAATTGGAAAAATATGTGGCTGATTATGTTTGGAAAATTAAAAGTCAAAAGCTTGAAATAAAAAATGATAAGATACCGCTTAAAAAATTATTGAAAAATTTTTGGGACGAAGGCTTTGCTCTAACTAAAAAAATTACTATCTATGTTTTACTGGGGATCGCCCTAGGAGCCGCCATCCATGGTTTTGTGCCAGTTGGTTTTTTTGAAAAATATATAACTGCAGATAATTTGTTTGCCGTTCCGATTGCGGCCATTGTGGCTGTACCGCTGTACGCTAGCGCCGTCGGCATTATTCCTATTATGCAGTCACTGGTGGAAAAAGGAATACCACTGGGGACCGCCATGGCCTTTATGATGGCCGTTGTCGGTTTATCTTTGCCGGAAGCTTTAATTTTAAAAAGAGTAATGAAAATTAAATTATTGATTTATTTTTTTGGCGTTACCACAATTAATATAATAATCATCGGATATTTATTTAATATCTTTGTAAAGTAGCGGTTGAATTTTAAAAATAATTAAGATAATATAATTAAATGGAGATTAATAACCCTTTAATCGTCGTCGCGATTAAAAAAGCAAATAATATTAATAACTATGTTTAAAAAAATACTATTTTTCATATTCCTATTTATACTACTGGCTGTCCCCGGACAAAAAACACTGGCTCAAACAGCCAGTGAAGTTAACATTTATTTTTTCTGGGGCGAAGGCTGTCCACATTGCTCAAAAGAAGAGTTGTTTTTAGAAAAACTTGTGCAAAAATACCCGGAAATTAAGATTCATGATTATGAAACCTGGATAAATAAAGAAAATCAAAAATTATTAATTGATTTAGGCCAAAAATTAAAGGCCAATGTGTCCGGCGTGCCCTTTACCGTGGTGGGTGAAAAGTATTTTATTGGTTGGTATGATGAAAAAAGTACCGGTGCAGCTATCGAAGAGGCGGTTCAGTGTGTCTTAAAAAACAATTGTCGAGATATTGGCAAAGAATTACTACCCTCTAAAAAACAATCGAAAGGAAAACAAAATCAAGATTATGGGGGTGAAAAATCTTCTATTCCGCAAAAAATTAATATTCCGTTATTGGGAGAAATCGAAACCAAAAATTTTTCCCTGCCACTATTAACTATTGTTTTAGGTGCTTTAGATGGATTTAATCCCTGCGCTATGTGGACGCTACTGTTTCTAATTTCTTTGCTTTTGGGAATGCAAGACAGAAAAAAAATGTGGATACTCGGAACAGCTTTCATTGTCGCCTCCGCTTCGGTTTATTTTGTATTTATGTCCGCCTGGTTAAATTTAATTCTGTTTATTGGTTTAGTGATTTGGGTTAGAGTAATTATCGGTTTAATAGCTTTATTCGGCGGAGGGTATAACCTAAAAGAATACTTTACTAATCCCGAGGTTAGTTGCAAGGTGACTGGCACGCAAAAAAGGCAAAAATTTTTTGAAAAGTTAAAAAATATTATTCACCAAAAAAGTTTTTATTTAGCTTTAGGCGGAATAATTCTATTGGCTTTCGCGGTTAATTTGGTTGAGCTAGTCTGCTCGGCCGGTCTACCGGCGGTTTATACGCAAGTATTAGCTTTAAGCAATCTAACTAAATTGCAGTATTATCTTTATATTTTGTTCTACATCTTTATATTCATGTTGGATGATTTGATTGTATTCTTTATAGCCATGACCACCCTACAAATGACCGGCATTACCACGAAATACAGTCGCTTATCACATTTAATTGGCGGGGTTTTGATGTTAATTATCGGCTTGCTGCTCATATTTAAACCGGGTTGGTTAATGTTTTAAGAAGATAAAGTGATTATTAATCTTCATTTTAATAAGATTATTGGAGAAATTAAGAAGTGGAAGAGAGAGAATAAGATAGACAAAAAACTCAGTTTATATAAACTGAGTTTTTTTAATGTTGTGATTTGTGGGGTCAGGCTTATTAAAAACCATCCGGTGGGCGGATGGTTTAGGGTCAAGTTGTGGCTATTTGGTTTAGCGGAGGAACCAGTCCATAGAGGGTTTCCAGTCCATCTGAAAATTAAAATTAATATACATCATCGGCGCATAGTAGATCAGATTTCCAATCAATAAGCCGACGATGACTGATATCATTATAAAGAATCGAGCCGTATCCCCGTCGTTATTGTCCCGCTTCCAATAGTAAAGAATGACCAGACAGATAGCAAAAATAATTTGAAGCCATAAATTCGAGAAATAGCCGGCTACCGTACCAACGACTACCAACAACCAAAGCCAGCCTTTAAAGTAGGCGATTATTCCCGCCGTCATAGTTACAGAAAGAACGATTAAAAACAGCATCATTGTATCCTCCGAAATCGTGAATTATTAGATGATTTAATATTATATTATTTATTTTCAAAAGACAAGCTTTTATATTTTCAACAAAAAGACGCGTTCGCATAATAAAAACATAGTAATTAGGCTATATTTATTGAGAAATAGGCGGAAATATTATATATTAGCATCAATATATTACTAAAATTACTTCTTGTTTTATTGCAAGGTTATGGTATTATTAAGCTATAATTCATTTAATATATAAATTTATGAGTTTTGGAGAATGGCCAAAATCTGAGCCTATTCAGAATAAAGAAGAGGTTTCAAAACAAGAACAAATAGCTATACTGGGGGGGCTTTTACATGATGAATGGCGTGCCCCGCGCAAGCAAGAGAATGGTACTTTTGATCCAAGGGTTAAAAAAACTAAAGACCAAGAATGGGTTAAAAATCACGGCACAGAAGATGTTGATATTGCTAATACTAAATACGAGGATCTACCGGAAGACTGGAAAGGTGAAAATAAAATTTCTGCTGAAGTGACTTTAAATGAGGTGTATAAAGCTAAAAATGGTAACGAAGAATTAAACGATAAATTTGTTGAAAAAGCTAGCGCAATTTTACATGAAAAATGGTTAGAAAGAAATGGAGCCTGGGCACCAGCTGAACAAAAATTACCATATGCTGAATTATCTGAAGAAGAAAAAGAAAAAGATAGGGTTATTATTAGAAAAGGTTTAGAAATATTCAATCAGAAGCAATAAGTTAAAGAATACAAAAAGACTGACACTGGGTCAGTCTTTTTACTTAGTAGTCCCTAGGGGAATTCCGCGCTCGCCTGCCGCCGAAATTGCGTCAGGCTCACTTGTCCGGGGTTGGCGTCCGATATGCCGCCCGGCATATCGTCCGACGCTCGATTACTCGTCTCGTCTTCCGTCTCGACTCATATCTCGCTTCCAACCAGTTCGATTCCCTCGCCTGCGGCGTCGTAATAAAAACACCGCAACTTTTGTTGCAGTGTTTTTATTACGTAGTCTTAAAGTCTGAAATTTCTCAAAATTTTGATGGAATTATTGGGGAAATTGAGAGATGGGCGGAAATATTGCAATAAGATAGTGATATATAAATGCACTAGATGTTGGCTTGACACGCCATTTCACATATGATACAATATTGTCATATTTATGAAAAGTAAAAAAAATTTATTAGATCAGCTGACTTCCTTGCCCCATTTCAGTAAACTTTCTGTTTATCAGCTAGGATTTCAGCTAGGATTAAAGAGTTCAACGGTTGATACATATATTAGCCGATTTTTGAAGTTTAAAGATATTCTCCAGCTTAAAAACGGGATGTATGTTTCGGCAGATTTTTTTGAAAAAAATAAAAATGATATTTCCTATTCATTTTATTTAGCTAATGTTGTTCGCACGCCGTCTTATATAAGTTCTTGGGCCGCTTTACAGTACTATAATCTAGTTACCGAGGCCATCCACTCCATTACTTCTGTTACTCTTAAGGTTACACGAGATTATCAGACAAAAGCCGGGAATTTTTCTTATCAGTCAATTAATAAAGATTATTTTTCCAGTTTTATTTTGGTAAAAGGAAAATTTAATTTTTATATTGCTTCGCCCGCAAAAGCCTTATTTGATTTATTGTACTTTAGGACAAATCAGTTTAGAGGTATTAATTTAGAAGAAGTCAATATATTAGTGGAAGAATTAAGAATAGACATTGATGAGATGGATGAATCAGAACGGGCAGAATTTTATTTAATGGTTAAAAAAATACTCAAATGAGCGAACAAATAACAACAATATTAAAAGGAAAACTTAATGAACTCACGGCCTATGGAGAAATTAGTGCTGAAACTCGTTATAATGCTTTTAAAGAAGAATTGCAGTTTTATATTCTTAATTTTATCTATCATCACCCAGAATATAGTAAATGGATAATGTATGGAGGCTCTGCTTTGCGTATAATACACAATCTAAACAGGATGTCTGTTGATTTGGATTTTGAAGTTTCACATGAGATAACAAATAAATTTTTAGAAGAACTGGAAAAGGAGATAAAGAAATATTTTATTAACACGTACAATGCTGGAGATGATTTCCTCAAAATAAAAATAACTAATGGCAGAGGGTTACTCCTAAAATTTTATCTTAAAAATGAACTAAGCTCTGGACACCCATCAAAACAGCTACATGTTAAAATTGATTTAAATCATTTTGTAGCGTCAAAAACAGTAGTAGAACGGAGATCGATAAATCGTGATCAGCTTTCATTTGTGATATTAACTTATAATATGGGTGCTCTTATGGCCAGCAAGATTGCGGCTATATTTTTACGTGGTACTCGAGGTGTCGGAGAAGAGATTTACGAAGAAAAAGGTCGCGATATTTATGACTTGCTTTGGTATATGAGAAAGAAAATAGTACCGGATTTTGATTATCTTGTTGCCAAGGGGATTGACATAAAAGATCCGCGCGCTCTTTTTGATAAACTCACATTACAGATGAATAAAGTGAATAATACAAATCTTAAGAATGATCTCTCACCTCTATTTGTCGACCAGCCATTTATCAAAAACTGGCTAACAAATTGGCTTGAAAGCTACTTTCGTCTTCTTGATGATTATAAAATAAGCACCGTGACAAAGCTCGATGATACTATAATATCCCAGGAGTTCAACACGGGCGAATTTTCTTTTATTTATTGGTATAAAACGGAAAGAGGAGATTCAATCAGTGTTGTATGCCGTCTTAGTGAATATTGGGTTAAATTTAGAGAAGGGGATTTAATGATTGAAATAAATAAGAATTTAACGGATAAGATTGATTTTTCTGGTGTTAGTAGAAATTCTGGAAAAAATTCGTTAGATAAGTTAAAGCAGTATGCTACCCTTTTTTATCAGAAAACAGAAAATTTCTTCAAAAAAACAAATCACATAATGCTTGGAGATGGCATTGTCACTAAAGTTATTCGCCTGACGGCCGATAAATTGAATCAGAAAGAACAGATTGTCTTGAATAAATCAACGCTTCTTTCTTGCGAGCTTGATGATTTATTAAAATAAAAAAGTTTTTAAGATATTAAATCAAATTCCATGGAGTTTATAAAAAACGAAAAGATTAATAAGATAATCACCAAACCATATTCTTTTAATTTTTCTCTTGATGAATCCGGCTTATATCTCATAGAAATAATCGCTAGCGCCAAAAGCTGGTGGCAGAACTTTAAGTCTAGCCGCTCATTTTTCAAAGATGATGACATATTTTTATTCCTAGATAATCAAGAATTGACTACCTCTAAGAATAGCAAGAAAGATGCCAGTTCCGTCTGGAATGGTAATGAGCTTAAAGGTTTAGATAAGACGATTTTAATTGCCGTTAATTTAAAGGCAGGGAAACATGTAATTGATTTAAAATCCAATCAAACTCCATATCTAAAAAGTATTGTTATATCTAAAGTAGAAGAAAAAGATAAAATAACTTATATCCCTGTAAACAACAATAACCCCGCTCAAAAAAGTGAGGGGCGCCCCTGGCTGAGCTATATTATTTTGGATTTATTTATCACTAATTTAGCTATCGCCGCCCAGGCCAACAAGAACCGCAAAGACGATGATGATATTAAATTATTAATTAATGGCGAAATTCAAAAGAACGAGAGTAAACGTGCCCATAAAGATTGGTATTGGTGCGGCAAGGTATTAAAAGGCGAAAACAAAATATTCTTTAAAGATATTAATTCACAAACGAAACAATTTAGTCTAGATTTGTATTCCGATGAGACTCCGCATCTATTTAAAATAGAAATTGGAATTAAAGAACCAAAGAGAGTCCCCACCGTCGATAATCCTCTATGGACCGGAGATTTTAAGGACGACACAGAGCAAATGATTTTGGCGAGAGCTATTTTTGGCGAAGGAAGAGGTTTACCCGATGAAGGCAAAATAGCAATCGCTTGGTCTATAAGAAATCGCGTAGAAGATACTAGATGGCCAAATAATTATCACGATGTTATTTTACAAAAAAGTCAGTTTAGTGCTTTTAGGGAAATTGATCCAAATTGGGAATATGTAAAGAATCCTTTTTATAAAATAGATCCCGAGCAATTAGAAGCTTGGGATAAGGGATATGAAATTGCGTGTTACGTTATTTCTGGAAAAATAAAAGATCCAACTGGTGGAGTTAATCATTATTTTTCTAATTATATTGATTATCCGGATTGGACGAAGAGCAAAAATGCCGAGTTTATAGTGAAAATAAAAAATACATTGTTTTATAATTTAAAAAAAGAAACTAGGGGTGGTTTTATTGAAATAAAATATTTATTTATTTTATTAGTGGTAATTCTTCTGTCATCTATTGGATATTTTTTAATCAAAGACTATTTTTCTCAAAATACTAAACCGATATATAATAACAAGCTAGAAGAAAATTTTTACCATCTTTACATAAACCCACAAACATCTGAGATTGAAAAAATAATTTTTGAAGAAAGCGGAGAGATTGTTGGAGTTAAACAAATTACTAACAATAACCATTTAAAGAGCCGTTTATTGTTATTTGCAAATGAGGGGCCAATGTTTGGTTATTATCAGCACTTGCATGAATTGGGATATACTTATAATGGCGATGAGGGGAGGGATGAATATTATAATAATTATATATCTTTAATGATAGATAGAGGCGATGGCTCAGATCCCTTTTTGGTATATAAAGGAGATGTCCATACATCTAATTGGGAATGGGAAGATAATGAACACGTAAAAGTGTATCTTGGCTGCGGCATACATTGCCTTTATTATTATATTATCGATATCTACGATTTAAAAATTAAAGAGGAGGGGCATGTTTATAAAGATTAGCTTGTTAAACATTTTAAAACCCCTTATAAAAAACTATCTTTTAAAAGACGTTTTTTCTGATCTAGTCCCTAGGGGAATTTCGCCTCACTCGCGGACCAGTCCGCTCGTTCGTTGTCGCGGTCAGCGTCCGAAGCTCCCCCGGAGCTTCGTCCGACGCTCGCTACGCTTCGGCCCGCTGGCCTTCAGCTAAGCTCGCTTCTGACCTGTTCGATTCCCCTCGGCTAACGCCATCTAATTAAAAAATGCCCAGCTGATGCTGAGCACTTTTTAATTAGTAGTCCCTAGGGGAATCGAACCCCTGTTAACAGGATGAAAACCTGACGTCCTAACCACTAGACGAAGGGACCAATTTCTTAAAACTTTAATATTTTTATAGGCTTAAAAAAATATTATTGGAACCAAAATTATTGTATATATTATCTCACTCATTGTCAATAAAAATCCCCGGGATTAAAATACCGGGGAAAAATTATTCAAGGCTTTGTAATTAATTTGTATAAGATAAAAAGAAGCCAGAAGAGGGCGATAAAAAATACAGCCATTTTCGCATAACCTTCTTTCTCATTTGGATCATTTATCATTTTTTACTCCTTTTTTTAAAAAACAAACAATTGAATATTAAAACTTGTATCTTTATTATTAAATTATAATAACTCTGCAAAGAATATAACATAATTATATTGCTTTGTAAATAGCAAATTTTAATCTCTTAATGCTATACTATATTAATGAACAAATTAAGAAAAGTCATTTTAATAATAATCCTTTCTTTTATTTTTGGCTTATTAATTTTTATTTTATTATCTAAGGCTGTTTTTGCGACGACAAATACCAATCTCTCAGACCTAATTAAGACAATTAATCCTTCTCCGCCAAGAATATCAAAAGAAATTATTTATGAAAACAAAGAGCCCGCTAAGGATAAACCAATCATTCTTATTTTTGGTGGCGACGTAATGCTTTCAAGACAAGTTAATGATAGAATGCGTCGTTATCAAGACTATACTTGGCCTTTTCTAAAAATAGCACCCCTATTTCAAGCAGCTGATCTGGCGATTATTAACCTTGAATCACCTTTTACTATTTCAAACGATTATTTTGTGCCGACTGGTTCTTTTTCTTTCAAGGCTGACCCCCAAGCTATTATTGGTTTAACGATAGCCGGAATTGATTTAACGGTTTTAGCTAATAATCATATTATGAACCAAGGTCGGGCTGGACTGACAGCTACCAAAGAATTGGCTGAAGAAAATAATATTAAAACTATCGGAGCTGGAATTAATGAAATTGAAGCGCGCCAACCAGCTGTTTTTACAATCAACAATAAAAAATTTGGTTTTTTGGCTTACGCCTATCCAGAAGATTATTCTGTGGCAACTAGCGACCGTCCGGGAATCGCCAATCTTGATCAAGAAAAAATGATAATTGATATTACTGATCTTAGAAATAAAGTGGATGTAGTAATTGTTAATATGCATAGCGGCGTTGAATATGCTTATCAACCAAATCAGCAACAAATTTCTTTTGCTAGAAAAGCGGTAGAAGCGGGCGCCGATTTAGTTGTCGGCCATCATCCACATTGGCCGCAATCCTGGGAATTATATCAAAATAAACCAATAATTTATTCACTTGGTAATTTAGTCTTCGACCAAATGTGGTCAAAAGAAACAACCATTGGTCTAATTGCACGCCTAACCTGGAATGATAATTGGCAAACTCTAGAATTTATTCCGATAAAAATAACTGATTATGGCCAAGCGACAATAATTGAAGACCAAACAGAAAAAGAAAATCTATTTAAAAAAATAGATGTTAGTGAAAACGGTTTAGAACAACTAAACATTCCGCTCCCCGGCCTTGATTAAAAACCAGAAAAAGATTAAATTATTAAAATGAAAAAACTTCAAACCATAAGAATATTAGCGATCGAATCTAGTTGTGATGATAGCGCTGCCGCCGTTGTTTCTTATAATCCAAAAGATAAACAAATCAATTGTTTATCAAATATTATTTCTTCGCAAATTAGTATTCATCAAAAATATGGCGGAGTTGTGCCAGAAATTGCTGCCCGCGAACATGTTTTAAATATTTTACCAGTCATAAATGAAGCTCTCGTTAAAGCAGATACCAAACCCTCGGAACTGGCTGCGCTAGCGGTCACTATTGGCCCCGGACTCATTACTTCACTGATTACTGGAGTTGAAACGACACGAACCCTCGCTTTTGCCTGGAAAAAACCAGTAATTGAGATCAATCATGTTGAGGGACATATTTACGCTAATTTTATTAATCTTAAAAAACCAATTAAATTTCCAGCGATTATTTTAACCGTCTCCGGTGGTCATACCTTATTAGCTCGCATGTCGCCATCCCGACGTTTAACGATTATTGGTGAAACCCGTGACGACGCAGCTGGCGAAGCTTATGACAAAGCCGCCAAAATGATGAATCTCGGTTATCCAGGTGGACCAATAATTTCTAAACTAGCCGCCCATAACAATTCAACTAAAAAAATAAATCCTCAACTTAAGTTCAAACCAATAAATCTACCCCGTCCAATGCTTCACTCTGGTGATTTTGATTTTTCCTTTTCTGGACTAAAAACCGCTCTTCTTTATCAACTACAAAAGGACAAACACTGGAAAAAAAGAATCCCAGCTTATTGTCAGGAATATCAACAAGCGATTATTGATATCTTAATTGCTAAAACTTTAACAGCTGCTAAAAAATACCAAGCGAAAACAATCATGCTAGCAGGTGGCGTTAGTGCTAATAATGAATTAAGACAACAATTAATGAGGGCTGTAACTATTAATATGCCCCGCACCCACTTGCTAATTCCTAATAAAGAATACACAACTGACAATGCCGCGATGATCGGTGCCGCTGCGATTTTTAAGTATCAAACTAATAAAACCAGTAACTACCCACACTTAAGATCTAAGGCTAGTTTACAACTTTAATCAGATAGGTTAAAATTTCTAAAAGAATTAGGGCTTGATGGCGAAGTGGTCTAACGCTGCAGTTTGCAAAACTGCCATTCGTGGGTTCGACTCCCACTCAAGCCTCTTAATTTTTAAAATAACCCCCCCACGTCTTCTAATCAGCACCTTGGAAACACTAAGCAATCATTTGGGCAGGCGTTTTAAGTCCAAGTCCAAGGTGTAATCGGGAGCTATTATAGTATTTTAAATAATCATTAATTAAAGACAAATAACG